>QWCP01000091.1_pt1 | contig 45670 bp, 35 predicted proteins | sample 1972561 | NCBI WGS metagenome assembly QWCP01 (sample SAMN09866705, study PRJNA288562) | Human vaginal metagenome isolate pre4_vaginal, whole genome shotgun... | isolation source: vagina | host: Homo sapiens | place: USA: California
TTACCCGGAACCAGGTTCTTGTACGTCACCGTATCGTTAACCTTCGCACCAGCAACAACCTGGGTTGCACCGTTAGCAAAGTCAGCATTCGTCGAAATCGACGGGGTCTTAGATTCTCCCTCGTCGTCTGGCAGGCCGGGTTGATCCACTGGTACGACGCGCTGACCGCCACGACTATTATGGCGGATTTCACCGTTAGGACCAACCACCGTAATAAAGGCATCCGCCGGCTGCCCAGGGATAGTCACCGACGGATCGGCTTCAAACTGCTCGTCAAGCGTTTGCGCATTGTCCTTTAGAATGCGCAGCCCAGTGTTCGCCGTAAAATCCTCGGAGTTGCCGTCAAATCCGTTAAGTGGACGTGCCAAGCCAGAGACATTGCCCCCGTCATTTGCGTGAATGAATTTAATTGCAGCAGCCCTACCCGATGGATCAGAGACGAGAGCCGCCAAGTAGACGCTGTACCGGTTAGCAAGTTTCTTATCGCCAGCCGCCGTCGCATCACGCAGCTTCAGAGCAATTCCGATTGCTGCATTCTGGAACTTCGGGTCATCAAAGCGAATCGCACCTGCTGTGGACTTCTTATAGCTTCCTGTCTTGAGCATTGGGTCTGCGACGGTGTAGTCAATACACCAGCCCCATCCAACATCATTGTCCGTGTGAGGGTTCTTTGCCCCTTTTGGAGGAGCACCAGCCCATACCAGCTGACCCCAGCTATGATCGCCGCCAATTTTTGCGCCTTCAGCACCAATAGTGTTATTCGGCACAAAGTCGGTCGGCTCAGCCGCATCCGCCTTCGCCCAGGGAACGGTGACCATGGCCGCAATCACTGCTATTGCTGTGAAAACAGCAGTAAGGACCATCCACCCCTCTCTGGAGATATTCCTTAATTTACTCATCGTTTCCTCTTCGAATGATGTGAATGTCTACAAGTTGCTTTGCACAGCAGTAAGTTTCCGCTGAGACAATCTGAAATCTGGACGTAGGTTTTTACACCCTGACCGGCGATTCTCCTTAAGAATCTCACGTACTCTTATAGTCCACTCAGGATACTATCATCGCTCACAGCTAGCCGCAAGATAGTTGATTGCTGCATAACTTTTCCTTATACCCCCATAGGGCGATAATTCAGCAGGTAAAACGTGCTGTGCGCTTGACCTTTAGGCCGCTTTTCGCCCATACGTTCGCCTAAATGTTGACATAGCACATAACCCAGATTTTCTTAGATTTCTCCATTTAAGGTTTCTTAAGTTTTTGCATAAGTGTTTCCTTAAGGCGGTGCTACGCCAACCGGCTTCCCCAGCAAGAGGTGCCCCCACAAATCACTCCAACCCGCCGGCAACCAGCCCCCAGAAATACACAAAAGTGACCGTGTGCAACACACGGCCACTTCTATCACATTCAGCGCCCCACCCCCCGTCAAGGCGTAGGGCACCATTCCCCTTGACTTATAACGTCACTGTTTCGTTAATCGTCGGTCGAGCGGATGAGTTTCGGGTCGACGTCGACAACCGGCTCCGGGACCTCAATCAGCTCAATGTCGGAGACAGCATTGGCGGTCGGCTCCACGGGCTGCGAATCACCGTGGACGGTTTTATCAGCATTCGGCCCCACCGTAATCTTTCCGGCCGCGAGTGCTGCCCTGTCGCGGGCGGTCTCAACGTCCTCGGCGGTCGTAGCCACCATGCCCATGCGGCGGCCGGCGTAGGCCCACGGCTTGCCAAACAGGCGCACGTCGGTCTCTTCATAGGATAGGGCGGTGTCGAGGCCGGAGAAGGAGACGTCATCAAGCTCAGCGTCCGCGTGCAGGATGACCGCAGCACCGGGGCTGACCATCGTCACGTCAATGGGGAAGCCCAAAATCGCGCGGACATGCAGCTCAAACTCAGAGAAGCGCTGCGTGTATCCGGTCAGCATGGCGGTATCCAAAGGACGCGGTGAGACGGAGGAGAAGTACACCTCATCGCCCGCTACGAAGAGCTCAACGCCGTAGACGCCGCGCCCGCCCAACTCATTGGAGATACGCGCCGCAACGGAGCGTGCGTTCGCCAGGGCATCCTCACTCATCGCCATGGGCTGCCAGGACTCCACCAAGTCACCGTTCTCGTGCCGGTGGCCAATAGGCTCACTGAACCACGTCGCCATCTTGCCCGTAGCCGGGTCAATGGAACGCACAGCAAGCAGCGTGACCTCATAATCAAAGTCAACGAAGCGCTCCACCACCACGCGCTTGTTATCAGAGGACACGTGGCGCACCATGGCCCAGGCTTCTTCCACATCCTCTTCTTCCTTAAGAAGGACGTGCCCCTTGCCGGAAGTCGTAATATCCGGCTTCACGATGCACGGCAGCCCCAACTCCCCCACCGCCTCTTTGAGCTGTTCAGCGGACTCAGCAAAACGATAGGCCGTTACGGGCAGGCCGATGCTCTCAGCCACCTCACGCACGCTCTCGCGGCACTGTGTTAGCTCACAGGCCCGCGCCGTCGGCACGACGGTGGTGCCGAATTCCTCGATACGCTTCAGCGCCTCCACCGCGACGGTCTCCACTTCCGGGACCACATAGTCCGGTTTGATGCGCTCTGTAAGCTCCCACACCTTGTGCGGGTCCCTGATGTCTGCGATGTAGCTAAAGTGCGCAAGCTGCTGCGCGGGGGCTCCTGCGTAGCGGTCCACGGCGTGGACCTCCAGCCCTAAGTTCTGAAAGGCAATTACCAGCTGCTTGCCCAGCTCTCCCGCCCCCAAAAGAAGCACCTTGGTGGCGTTTCCCTTCAGAGGGGTTCCGATGTGGCCTGCGATGTCGCCTACGGTAGTCATTCTCGAATTATCGCACACTTCTGGTGCTGCATTGCTTGGCGACGTCCCCCAAACCCCCTTCAGAGGCATTAGAGGCATTAAACCGCCCCGCCTCTCCCGTGCGGTGGTTCCTATAGCCATGTGCACGGTGGCACGGGAGAAGTTGGGCGGTTGTTGCGCGGCACCATCGCGGTTAGGCGGCGCCTGAGGTTCGTTCGTCTTGGACTGGCTGGTGACTTACTGGTCCTGCATGACGTCGTGGCGCACAATGGTCTGGTCGCGGCCGGGGCCAACACCGATGTAGGAGATGCGGCAGCCGGAGAGTTCCTCCAGACGCAGGACGTAGTCCTGAGCCTTCTGTGGGAGGTCCTCAAAAGTCTTGCAATCAGTGATGTCCTCATCCCAGGCCGGCATGGTCTCAAAGATGGGCTCGGCGTGGTGGAACTCAGACTGGGTCAGCGGCATCTCGTCGTAGCGCTTGCCGTCGACGTCATAAGCCACGCAAATGGGAATCTCACCGATACCGGTGAGCACGTCCAGCTTGGTCAGGAAGTAGTCCGTGAAACCATTGACGCGGGTGGCGTAGCGAGCCACCACGGAGTCATACCAACCGCAGCGGCGCTTGCGGCCGGTGTTGACGCCGATTTCGCCGCCGGTGGTCTGCAGGTACTCGCCCCACTTGTCAAAGAGCTCAGTGGGGAAAGGACCAGCGCCCACGCGGGTGGTGTAGGCCTTGATGATGCCCAGGGAAGTCTTAATGCGCGTAGGACCAATGCCGGAGCCGACCGAGGCACCGCCGGCCGACGGGTTCGAGGAGGTCACGAAGGGGTAGGTCCCGTGGTCAACATCCAGCATGGTGGCCTGGCCGCCCTCCATAAGGACGTGCTTGCCAGCATCCAGTGCTTGGTTCAGCTCCAGTTCGGCCTCAATGACCATCGGGCGCAGGCGATCGCGGTAGCTCAGGAAGTACTCCACAACCTGCTCCGGATCGATGGCCTTGCGGTTGTACATCTTCACCAGCATCTGGTTCTTAATATCCAAGGCGGACTCGACCTTCTGGCGCAGGATGGACTCATCAAAAATGTCCTGCACACGGATGCCGATGCGGGCAACCTTGTCGGCGTAGACAGGGCCGATGCCGCGGCCGGTGGTACCGATAGCGCGCTTGCCTAAGAAGCGCTCCTGCACGCGGTCCAGGGTCTGGTGGTAGGGCGCCACAAGGTGCGCGTTGGCGGAAATCTTGAGGCGCGAAGCGTTAGCGCCGCGGGCTTCGAGACCATCGATCTCATCGAAGAGGGCCTCCAAGTTAATGACCACGCCGTTGCCCAGGACCGGGGTGGCGTTTTCAGAAAGAATACCGGCGGGAAGGAGCTTCAGCTCATACTTCTCGCCGCCGACCACGACGGTGTGGCCGGCATTGTTACCGCCGTTGGGCTTTACTACGTAATCGACCTTGCCGCCGAGGATGTCGGTAGCCTTGCCCTTGCCTTCATCGCCCCACTGGGCGCCGACGATGACGATCGCTGCCATGTTGGTGTCACTTCCTATTTATTGAAGTCAAATACGCACCTACTTTACCCGGCATAACGGTATGGCGGTGGGTTTGTGACATGGTCATCAGGAATTGAGGCGTTGGCGGCATGGGGTGGGCTAGACGTTTTCGGTGTTTTCATCGTCGGTGCTGCCGCCGCCCGAGCCCTCCTCATCGAAGTAGATGGTGTCATTGGTAAACATCAACCGCGACTTGTCCGGGGTGCTGACGATGATGCCGTCGTCGACAACAGCGATTTGGGCTTCAACATCACCGATGCCGATTCGGTAGAGCCCGTTGCCCTCGATCTTTGTGCCGTTAGTTGGGATTTCATCGTCATACTGAGTGAACTCAGTACTGCCCTCTAGAGGCAGGAAGGTCACCAAGTTTAATTCCATCCCCTCTGGCATTGGGGTATTGCCACCCTTGATGGTCCAGCTGCCGCCGTCGCCATGCGCGCAGTCGATTGCGTTGTTTTCCTCAATGATGCCGCAGACCATGTTCCAGCCATCGGCGGAGATGGTGAAAAGCTCTTCGCCGCGGAGGTCTTCTTCATCTTTGGCCAAATCTGCGGACTCGGTCGGTTCCGAGTCCACGTCGATGAAGAAGATGTCCGAATTCACGCCGTCGAAGGAGGTTTCCATGGACGGCGCCTCGGTTCCTGGGCGCTTGTATGTCTTTCCTTCGACGCCAACGATGTCACCATCGGTCTTGGACTCAAAGGTGTAGCCTTCGCCGTCTTCCTCCACCTCGAAGGACGTGGACGTGATGTAGAGGGCATCCTCGTCATAGACCTCACCGTTGACGAAGAAGACAGGGACTTTGACATCATCCCCATCGAACTTGCCCTCCAACACCGCGTAGCTGAGGAACTTGCAAGCGTCGTATTCATCCTCGCTTACGCTCACGTCTTCAAGTTTTTCAGTCGAGCCCTTCACGTAGGCTTCTTTATTCTCGAGAACCTTGCTTAGCTCGGTGTCCTCGAGCTCTTTCGCCTCATCGCAGTTGGCGTTGGCGCTCGACGAGGACGTGCTGCTCGGTGTCGACGTGGCCTTCGAAGAAGTTGGCGCCGCCGAACTCGTCGTGGACTCAGCGGCAGCCTCGGTGAATGCTGGCTCCTCGGCTTCCGTCAGAGCCCCGCCGATGAGGCTGCACGAGCTCATCAGGAGCCCGGCGGTGGATACAAGTGCAAGAGTTGTCATTCGGGCGGACATGGTGCTTACCTCCGACTGTTAGGGGCTTAAGAATTGATTGCTAAGAAGTTGGGCGTTGCCTTGGAGCCTACTGGCGCGCTGTGATGTGCACTACTTTTCTGGGGAAAGCACCGCTGTTTGCGCGCTGCTGGCGGTGCTTTCTAGCGAAGCTCTTTCCACGCTTCTATGCTTCTTGTATGATCTGTGCGCTTGTAGACTGCGGCGGCCACTTCACCGACGCCCACCCCACTGCCCTCGTTGAGGCCTCCCAGCACGGAATACGCGTCGAGCACTTCCGCTTCGCAGAGGTTCCCAGCCGGCAGGAGCTAAAGGCTATTGATGCCCTGGCCAGCGAGATTCTCCCGGAGGATCCCACTCCTTCGCTAGATGAGATTGCCGCGCAGCCAGACGTGAGCCACCTCGGTGCGCCGGGTCCAGCGCCCCAGGCCCCGTTCCTGCGTGAGCCACTGCGCATTGTGGTCATCGGCAGCGATGCCGCGCTAAGCGCCGTGCTGACCCGCATGATGCGGGCGGATTACCTGTGGGCCGAGGTAGGCTACGTTCCCACTGGGGAGCACTCCACCGCGGCGATGAATTGGGGCTTAAAAGCTAGCGAAACGGGCCAGGGCCGCCAGGGTCTCGGCGACCAGGGAGCAGTGATGGAGGACGCGCTCTCCTTTGCCATGACCGCACCCGTCAAGCCGGTGCCGCTCATCCGCAATGACGCGGGCCTCGCCGTGGCGGGTTCGGCAACGATTGCAGAATGGTCGAACGAGGAGATCACCGGTGAGATCATCGTTGACGATGCCGTGCTGCTGCGCGCAGACCGCGAGAAGGATGTCTTCGGTGCGAAGCTCGTGCCGATGACGGATGCGCCGGGCATCGTGGCGGCGAAGGCGGTGACAAGTTTTGAGGCGGACGCAGCGCCGCGCCGTGGGCTCTTCGCCCGCATGCGCAAGCCTGCCCAACCAGGGCAGCTCGACCCATCCAGCGTCGTGCAGGGCCGGGCGGTACAGGCAGGGGGGCCGGCGCTCAGCGTCAACGTCGATGGAGTCCGCGCCAAGAGGCCGGTCAAGCGCGTGACGTTCTACCGTCACCTGCGGGACCTACAGATAGTCCGGCCCTAATTCTCGCGGTTGAAGGAAAACGAAAGAAGGATTCGGCCAGCATTACCTTTTCGGCACTAGGCTCGAAACCGAATCCTCACCGCATGCGCATTGTGCAATGCACCTAGGCGGTCTGCGGAAGACTCTACCACTCCCCCGTGTTCCCTACGAAGCTGGTTGGAAGCGCACACATACCCCAGTTTTGTGCAGCTGAGGCGTGACCTTTTAGCCCTAGTCCTCTTCCCGCACCTCCGGCGGGTAGGCCGGGTGCTTCGAGGTGGGTACCAGCTGCGCCACGGCGGACTCACGCGACATGCCGCACACCATGAGCAGGTCCACGATGACGGAGCGGGTCTGAGCCAGCACAGCATAGGCGGAGAGCACTGCTTCCTCGCCGGCGACGTCCATCGAGCAGCGCGCAGCCAGCTGGCGCAGGCGTTTGACTATCTCCGGAATGGCATGCGCCTCATCCACGCGGCGCTCATGCGCAGTTTGGTGGGTATAGAGGTCGGAGAGCTCCATCGTGATTTCGGCCAGCTCGTCGATAAGCTCCACTTGCTCGGCAGTGGCCTGGTCGCCGTCCTCGGCGAGCACGAGGGCACGGCGGGAGAGCACGCGGGTGCCGCGAACCACGTTATCGACCGGCGTGAGGATGCGCTCCAGCGAGCGGACGTTGCGCTGCGAGCTCCACAGGAAGGGCGAGAGTTTTGCGGTCTCCGCGCCGCCTTTGGTGGCGTTGAGCATGTTGTTAATGTCGTCCTGCGTGCCGCGCACGGCATCGCGGGCCTCCATGATGGTTTCTGGATCATTGTCCGCAAGGCCCCTGGAGACATCGGAGAGAACCGAGGCCGTAATGCCCAGGACCTTCGAGACTTCCGAGCGGCCCGCCCGCAGGGGCGAGGAGGGAATCAGCACAATCATCGTGAGGCCGATAACCGCGCCGATGATGGCGTCGATGGCGCGGGAGAGCCCGCCCATTTCTTCCGGCGGAAGGATGGTGGCGATAAGGATGGCAGCGATGACGATCTGGTTGCTCACCATCTGCGAACCCGTGACAAAGGAGCCGATCACCAGCGCCAGACCGATGATGATGGTCATGTGGATGGGGCCGGTCCCGAGGGCGTCGACAAGCAGCGTGCCCACCAGCACACCCACGATGCCGCCGATGGACATGTCGACGGCGCGCTTGAGGCGATCACTGCCCGATAGGCCGAGGATGATGATGACGGCCATTGGGGCAAAGAAGGGCTGCTCGTGGCCGAAAAAGTCATGCGCAACATAGAACGCCAAACCGGCACCGAGGGTGCTCTGAATCATGAACACCAGGCGGTTGCGGATGCGCGTGAAGCGCGACTTCAGAGATTTATCCACCAACCGCAGCTGCTCGCGGGTGGTCCTGCGGACGCGTTTGACTCCCGGTGACGAATTCGACGATGACTCTTGCGCTTCCATGATTCCGGTATTTTACGCGTTCTGCTGATGGGGTTGGGGATGCAAAAGCCACCCCTCAAGGGTGAGGGGTGGCTTGTTGAGATGTGCTGAATCAGCACGGCGTCCAGGAGGAGCCGGCGTCAGCTGGGCGTTGGTTTACTTAGAAACGGTCTTGCCCACGGAGTGCAGGTCGGTGCAGGCCTCAACCACGCGGTCAGCCATGCCCTGCTCAGCCTTCTTCATGTAGGAGCGCGGGTCGTAGACCTTCTTGTTGCCAACCTCACCGTCAATCTTGAAGACGCCGTCGTAGTTAGCAAACATGTGGCGGGCAACCGGGTTGGTGAAGGCGTACTGGGTGTCGGTGTCCACGTTCATCTTGACAACGCCGTAGCCCAGAGCCTGCTCAATCTTCTCCTTCTCGGAGCCGGAGCCGCCGTGGAAGACGAAGTCGAAGGGCTGGGAGCCTTCTTCCAGGCCGAGCTTCTTCACGACGGTCTTCTGGCCCTCATCCAGGACCTCCGGGCGCAGCTTCACGTTGCCCGGCTTGTAGACGCCGTGGACGTTGCCGAAGGTAGCGGCCAGCAGGTAGCGGCCCTTCTCGCCGGTGCCGAGGGCATCGACGGTCTTCTCGAAGTCCTCCGGGGAGGTGTAGAGGTTTGCGCCAGCCTTGGCCTGAACACCGTCCTCTTCACCGCCGACGACGCCAATCTCAACCTCGAGGATGATGTTGGCGTTGTGGGCCTTCTCGAGGAGCTCCTGGGCAATCACGAGGTTCTCATCGATCGGGATAGCGGAGCCATCCCACATGTGGGACTGGAAGAGCGGAAGCTCGCCGCGGTCAACGCGCTCCTGGGAGAAGGCGATCAGCGGGCGCACGTACTCATCCAGGACTTCCTTCTGGCAGTGGTCAGTGTGCAGCGCAACGTTAATGCCGTAGTGCTTTGCAGCCTCGTGAGCGAAGGCAGCCAGTGCCTTGGCGCCGGCAACCTTGTTCTTCACGGACAGGCCGGAACCGAACTCGGCGCCGCCGGTGGAGAACTGGATGATGCCGTCGGACTCAGCCTCGGCGAAACCGCGGAGTGCGGCGTTGATGGTTTCGGAGGAGGTGCAGTTAATTGCCGGGAATGCGAAGCCGCCCTTCTTGGCGGTATCCAGCATCTGGTTATAAACCTCAGGGGTTGCAATAGGCATGAAATTCCATCCTTTGGAGTTGCTGTGCAGTAAGCCGTGCCGTCTCACATCCAGCGAAACAACACGTTCCAACATCCAAGTATGCCTATTATTGTGGTTTTCCGCCGCGAGAAGCGGTGTGACCTCACTTAAACCCCGGCTCCCACGGACTTAAACAGCCCCTTGAGCTGGGCAAATTCTTCCGTCAGGCGGATTCTGACTTGTACTTCACAATTCGGGTGCAGGCTTCCAACAACATCCAACCGGACAATTGAACGGACAAATCGCGCTCAGCCACGCGGATAATGCCCACCTTCTGCCCCAAGGAGGAAGGCCCAAAACCGTAGTTGTGGGGCAGCTTCGCATCCGCGGTCCAGTCGGAGCCGAAAATGGGCAGACCATCCACCTCAAGGCGGTGTTCCCAGACGGATTCCGCCGAGGCCGTCACCAGCCGCGCGGCCAACTTCTTCGTCGCGCGGTTAGCCGGGGAATCACCCGGCAGGCGCACCGCCACGTCAGCCAGGTAGCGGGCAAGGATGCCTTTGAAGAGGCCACCGTCGCCGTCGCCAGTCTGCCAATCAATGACACCCGTATACGTTGCCATTCCCGTGGCCACCGCCTGGACGAGGCCACGGATCCGGGTGGTGTAATCCATCATGTCCGCGGCGAGCTCGGCCTCATGAATGGTGTCGATGTCCTCCACGGAGCGCAGGCCCGTCTGCTTCCGCAGCGCCAGCACAATCTCCAAGCAAGCACCGAGCACCACGCCTTGGCAGTAGGGGTGGATGTTGCGGACGATTTCCTGCCCGTCCATGCGCATGCGGATGCCGTCCATGACGAAGCCATCGTCATCGATCAGGTGGTCGTAGATCCAGTCCACGATGTGGCGGGCCTCATCCACGCGCCCCATGCGGGCGAGCATGATAGCGCCCGGCCCGTTGGAGGGAACGTTGAGGAAGGTCTCGCCCTCGCGCCACGGCAGGACGCCCACCTGGGAATCGATGCCATCGCGGATGTTGTGCTGCAGGGCGCCCAACTTCTTGTAGGGGCGCTGCTTCTTCAGTTCACCGGCACGGGAAATAGCCAGGGCCATCCAGGCCTTGTCGTCGTAGTAACGGTTCTTCGTCAGCGCGCGGAGGTTGCGCACATGGATGCCGCGGATGGTATCGGAAATGCGCGCGCGGCGGGCCTTGGTGTTCTTGCGCAAGGCGGCGTCGACAAGACAGTCCAAATAGTGCGCCTGCCACCAATAATGCCAGTGCACAAAGAGTGATTCCTTGGTGGTGGGTGGCCAACTCACCACGGCAAGGTTGGTACGGGGCAAGCCCCACACGGCTTGCGCGTGGCGCTCATTGATGGCTGTCTCCGCGAGGTCAGCGCGGTGGGACCATTTCTCTAACACTGTTGTCTCATCATTCTTAAATGTGAATTCGTTACCTAGATGTAAACACAGTGCGCGGGATCTCACCAAGCTTTCGATAAATCCGCATGCTGGCGAATCCACGCATGCATGGCGATGCCTGCGGCCACGCCCGCGTTGATGGAGCGAGTCGAACCAAATTGCGCGATGGAACAGGTCATCAGCGCTGCATCTTGTGCCTCCGGGCTCACCCCTGGGCCCTCCTGCCCGAAGAGGAGCAGGCAGCGCTCGGGCAATTCCGCGGTCTCCAGTGGAACGCACCCGGGGGTGTTATCGATGGCCACGACGGTTAAGTCTTGGTCGGCAGCCCAGGCCATCAGATCGCTGACGTTCGCGTGGTGCATGAGGTGCTGGTACCTATCCGTCACCATGGCGCCGCGCCGGTTCCAGCGGCGCCGGCCCACGATGTGGACGGTGTCGACAGCAAAGGCGTTGGCGGTGCGCACCACGGTGCCGATGTTGGAATCGTTCTCGAAGTTCTCGATGGCGATGTGCAGGGCATGCCGGCGCTTATCGATGTCCTCCCGGATCGCCTCGCGCGTCCAGTAACGGTAGGCGTCGACGACGTTGCGACGATCCCCCTCCGCGAGCAGCTCGGGATCGTACTTCTCCGCCTCCGGGCCCTGCGGGAGCGGGCCCTCCCAGGGGCCAACGCCGTGGCGGCCCTCATTCCATTCGGTAGGGCCCTTGGCTTCCGCTTCTTCCTCGGGCTTAGGCAAGGCCGAGGTCCTCAAGACCCAACAGGTAGCGGTACTCCAAGCCCTCGGCGGCGATGGCATCGCCAGCTCCAGTATTGCGATCCACCACGGTGGCCACGCCGACGACCTCAGCGCCCGCCTTGCGCAGCGCCTTCACCGCGGTCAGTGGGGAGTTGCCGGTCGTGGTGGTGTCCTCGACGACGAGCACCTTCTGGCCCTCAACGTTAAAGCCCTCGATCTGGCGCTGCATGCCGTGCTTCTTGGCTTCCTTGCGGACGACGAAGGCATCGATATCGCGACCGTCGGCGTGCATGATGGCCAACCCGACCGGGTCTGCGCCCATGGTCAGACCGCCGGCGGCGGCGTAGTCCCAGTCGGCGGTGAGCTCACGCAGCAGCGCGCCGATAAGCCGCGAGGCCTCGTGCTGCAGGGTGGCGCGGCGCAGGTCCACGTAGTAATCGGCCTCCTTGCCGGAGGACAACGTGACTTTGCCGTGGACGACGGCCAGCTCCTTCACCAGCTCTGCTAGGCGTTGCTTCTTCTGCTGATCCAGGCTCATCGCTCGCTCCTTAAAGTCTGTGGCTTTATAGCCTTGAAAAATCCGCCCTGTAGTTTACCCTCTTGCCGCACGCTTGCCCGCGACTAGTGCTGGTGCCGGGCCGGCAGGTCTAGTCGAAGATGGAGGAGCCGCCGTCGAAACGGCGTGGGAGGCGGGCCTGGTTATTTTCGGGGGCGGGGTGTTCGTGGCCATCGGCAATCGCGTCCACCTCGTCCGCACCCAAGCTGGAATGGTCGATGGTGCCGCGGGCCTCGCTGGTGGTGCGGCTCGGCATGACCACCGGTTCGGTGGGGCGCTGGATGGTCGGGGTATCGAGGGAATCATCACGATCCGGAACTGCCGTCGGCCCGGTGGGCTCCGGCTGCGGGGGCTCCGGGATGTCGCGGCTCGGGTCAAGCTCATCAACGCGCAGCACCTGGGCAGCTTCGGAGCGCGGTGGGAGCACGCGGGCGGAATCGGCGAGCGTGGCCAGCGGCTCGAGCAGCGCTTCCCACTCGGCGCTGCGCGCCTGCCGGGTGGTCTGGGCAAGCGCCCACTCCCCCTCCATCCACACGGCGGTCACCGCGGCGGGAAGGCGGCTCAGCGCGTCGGTGACGCGGGCATCGATGAGGCGCTGGCCCACGCCGGCGTCGGTGGCGAAGACCTCGAAGCCTTCCTCCTCACGCACGTACACCAGATCCTCAGAATGGTTCTCCGCTTCCTCGCCTGCTCGGCGGAAATCCACAACAATGTCGGAGGCCGCACCGGTGCGCATGGCCATGACGGGGATTGAGCCCATGTCGAAGAGCAGAGTCTCATGGCCGCGGACGCTTCCGGCCACGATATCCCGGGGCTCCTGGCCGCGGGCGGCGGCGCCGCGGGTCCACTCATCGGCGAGGTAGGAATCGTGCTTGATGTATTCCCAGCCGCGCTGCTGTCCAAAGGCCTTGCGCTCGCGGCGGGCGCTGCCCGGCACGAGGTGCCTGGCGCGCTCTGCACGCTCGGCAAAGCTGTGCACCGGTGTCGGTTCTGCGCTTGCTTCTACGGCCGGCTCTGCCTCAGGCTCTGGGGCAGGCTCCGGCTCGGATGCGATGACGGGCTCTTCGACGAGCTCAGGTTCTTCGGCGAGCTCGGGTTCGGCCTCGTGCTCGGGCTCTGGGAAGGCCTCTGTGGTTGCTTCGGGCTCAGCGGATACAGGCTCGGTGGCTTCAGGGGCCGCGGCATCAGCTGCGCCGTCGGCAGAATCGTCCGCAATGGCGTCGGTAGAGGCATCAGTATCGGTGTCGGGTGCTGCGTCACCGGCGTAGTGCGCGGCGCGCTGGCGCTGATCCAACCAGAGCACGATCACACCGGCCGCGAGCGCGAGGGCGGCGAGGGATAAGAGTACGAAAGGCATCATTGACCGACTCTAATCGCCCGGCGCGCCCGATAGGCGCTGGCACGCTGGTCACGCGAGGATTCTAGACGTGCTCGCGGTCGCCGCGCTCCACGGGATTGGCAGGGTTGGCCGACCACTGTGACCAACCGCCGACGAAGTGGCGCAGGCCGGTAAAGCCCACGTGCTCCAAAACGGCGATGGTGAGTGCGGAGTGGTTGCCGGAACCGGAGTAGATGATGGCGCCGTCCACGTTCTCCTTAGTCACGCCGTGCTCGTCGAGGATCTCCAGGATCTCTTCCTTGGACTTCCACACGGTGATGTCCTGCGTGTGGAACAGGCGCTCGGGCAGGTTGACCGCGCCCGGGATGTGGCCGGCCTTCAAGTCGAGGTTTTCGCGGCGGCCGGCGAAGCGGTTGCGCGTGCGAACGTCGAGAAGCAGGCCCTTGTGTTCCTTGACTTCATCGATGGTGGCCGTGGGCATCGAGCCCGGCTTCACTTTAAGGTTCGAGGTCATGCCCAGGTTGCCCGGGCCGGTGAGCGTGGGCATTGCCTGGGCGCGCCAGTTGGACAGGCCGCCGTCGAGAATGCGGACGTTATGGATGCCCGCCCAGCGCAGCGTCCACCACGCGCGGCCGGCGAAGAGGCCGCGGCCTTCGTCGTAGACCACGACCTCGCTATCCTCACGCAGGCCCCAGTGATCGATCCACTCTTGAATCTTCTCGGTCTGTGGGAGTGGGTTGCGTCCGACCTTGGAGCCCGGCAGGCCCACGAAGGCTGACGCGGCGTCCGCGTACTGGGCGGTTGGAATGTGAAGGGAAGAAAAAAGATTGAAGGCCTCGCCTTCCCCTGGGGCCCAGAGGGAAGCGAGGATGGTCGTCTTGTCACCGCGGTAAATCTTCTCACTCAGCTCGTGAGGGGAGATCAAAATGCTCATGCCCCCAGATCATAGGGGCATGAGCGGGTGCTGGCGACCGTTGAGCGCCATTGGCGCTCAACGATTGAAGCGGTTTAGGCGGTGCGGGCAGCTAGGTCGAGGTGCTCGCCGCCGTCGGCGACGTCAACGTGCACGGTATCGCCGTCCACGATGTCACCGGCCAAGAGCTTCTTGGCCAGCTGGTCGCCGATGGCCTGCTGGATCAGGCGGCGCAGCGGGCGGGCACCGTAGGCCGGGTCGTAGCCGCGCTCCGCTAGCCACAGCTTGGCGGCGTCGGACACGTTCAGCGTCAGGCGGCGGCCGGACAGGCGCTCGGCCAAGCCCTTGAGCTGGATGTCCACGATGCCGGTGAGCAGATCCGAGGTCAGCGGCTCAAACATCACTACGTCATCGAGACGGTTGATGAACTCCGGCTTGAAGCTGCGCTTGACCGCCTCCATGACCTCTTCCTTGGTGCCGCCGGCACCCAGGTTCGAGGTCAGGATGATGACCGTGTTGCGGAAGTCCACGGTACGGCCCTGGCCATCGGTCAGGCGGCCTTCATCGAGCACCTGGAGCAGCACGTCGAAGACGTCCGGGTGGGCCTTCTCGACTTCGTCGAAAAGCACCAGCGTGTAGGGGCGGCGACGTACCGCCTCGGTGAGCTGACCACCGGCGTCGTAGCCCACGTATCCCGGAGGGGCACCGACGAGGCGGGCGACGGAGTGCTTCTCGCCGAACTCGGACATGTCGATGCGGACCATGGCGGATTCATCGTCGAAGAGGAAGTCCGCCAGAGCCTTCGCCAGCTCCGTCTTACCCACGCCCGTGGGGCCGAGGAAGAGGAAGGAACCGGTCGGGCGGTTCGGGTCAGCCACACCCGCGCGGGCGCGGCGAACGGCGTCGGACACCGCGGTGACGGCCTCCTTCTGGCCCACCACGCGCTCACCCAACACTGACTCCATGTTGAGCAGCTTCTCGGTCTCACCCTGCAGCATCTTGCCAGCCGGGATGCCGGTCCAGGCGGAGACAACCTCCGCGATGGTATCCGGGGTGACCTCCTCGGTGAGCATGGTGTTGTGCTGCTGCTGAGCCTTCTCCTCGGCGGCGGCCAGGTCCTTCTCCAGCGGTGGCATCTTGCCGTAGTTGATCTCGGAGGCCAGGGCGAGGTCACCATCGCGCTCCGCAATCTCTGCCTGACGGCGCAGATCCTCCAGCTGTTCCTTGATGGTCTGCACGTCATCGATGGCCTTCTTCTCATTGGCCCAGCGGGCCTTGAGCTCGCCGAGCTTCTCACGCTCATCCGCCAACTCCTGCTGAAGGGCTGCCAGGCGGTCCTTCGAGGCGGCGTCCGATTCCTTCTTTAGAGCCAGCTCCTCAATTTCGAGGCGGCGGACGATGCGCTCCAGCTCATCGATCTCCTGCGGGGAGGAGTCAATCTCCATGCGCAGGCGGGAGCCGGCCTCATCGACCAAGTCGATGGCCTTATCCGGCAGGAAGCGGTTGGTGATGTAGCGGTGCGAGAGCTCCGCGGCAGAGACCAAGGCTGAGTCCTGAATGCGCACGCCGTGGTGCACCTCGTAGCGCTCCTTGAGTCCACGGAGGATACCGATGGTGTCCTCCACGGAAGGCTCAGCGGCGTAGACCTGCTGGAAGCGGCGCTCCAGGGCGGCGTCCTTCTCGATGTACTTGCGGTACTCGTCGAGAGTGGTAGCACCGACCAGGCGGAGCTCGCCGCGGGCCAGCATGGGCTTAATCATGTTGCCGGCATCCATGGAGCCTTCACCGGTGGCACCGGCGCCGACAATGGTGTGCAGCTCATCGATGAAGGTGATGATCTGCCCATCGGAAGCCTTAATCTCATCGAGCACGGCCTTGAGGCGCTCCTCGAACTCGCCGCGGTACTTCGCGCCGGCGACCATGGAGCCGAGGTCCAGGCTCAGCAGGGTCTTGCCCTTGAGGGATTCCGGGACGTCACCCGCCACGATGCGGCGGGCTAGGCCCTCCACGATGGCGGTCTTACCCACGCCGGGCTCACCGATGAGCACCGGGTTATTCTTCGTGCGGCGGCTGAGCACCTGGACCACGCGGCGGATCTCCTGATCGCGGCCGATCACCGGGTCAATCTTGCCCTCGCGGGCGCGGGCGGTGAGGTCCGTGGCGTACTTCTCCAGAGCCTGGAACTGCTCCTCGGGGTTCTCCGAGGTCACCTTGGCCGCGCCGCGCACGGAAGGGAAAGCGCCCTTGAGCGCGTCATAGGTGGCACCGCGGGAGGTCAGCAGCTCGGCGGCATCCGACTTGGAGCCCGCAATAGCGGCGAGCAAGACCTCGGTGGAGACGAACTCATCACCGAGCTCACCCGCCAGCTCCTGAGCGCGGGTGAGGACGTTGAGGGCGTCGCGATTAAAGTTCGGGTTCGCCATGTTGGCGCCCTCGGCCTTCGGGAGGGCGTCGATAAGCTGGCGCGCCTCTTTGAGCACCGTCTCCGGATCCACGCCGGTGGCCTTGAGCACCGGGGCGGCGATGCCGTCCTTCTGCTCAAGGATGGCTGCTAAAAGGTGTGCCGGGCGGATGTCCGGGTTACCGTTGGCGGAGGCCGTCTGCAGCGCTTGCTGCAGGGCCTCCTGAGTTTTAGTGGTGGGGTTAAAAGAACTCATTGTTGTGTTTCTCCGTTTCTACTGTTTGTCCAAACCTTCCCGCAACAACAGTGGCGAAGGAAGCTTCACTGTCTATAACGCCACAGAACTTGAGTCTGTTCCACTCAACTAGAACTTTTTTAAATTTCCATGTCTACGCCAGGTTGATCGGCTCACACTCAAGTTTCCCTTTTCCGCTGATATGGCGTGCCTTTACTGACACGCCGCCTATCCTGGCACGCCGTGGGCACAAGAAAACCGACCCCTCTGCCCTGCTGGATTCAGCAGAACGGAAGAGCCGGTGTTTATCTACGTTTATCTACGATTAAACGGGCTAGATAGTCTGCGGCTGCTTGCCGGGAAGATCGTAGGCAAAGGTCGCTAGGACCACGCCCGTCACAAAGTAATAGATGGACCACTTTTCCTCGAGGTCGATACCACGGAACTCACCCATAGAAGCTAGGTGGCACATGCCGTCAGCACCGGCCCACAGGGTGAAGTTCTTGATATAAACCAGGCGATCCTCCGGTTCGTACCCGGCCTCCCGCAGCGCTTCGCGGGCAAAACGCATCAACAATGCGAAGGACACACCCATCTTGGTCTGTTCCTCGCCATCCGCACTCAGCGGCACCACGGACCCAGAGGCAGCGGCGATGCAGGCGCTATAACGTTCGGGGTAGGTCACCGCGTAATCGAAGTAGGCCACCGCTACGCACAGGAGCTTGTCGACGGCCGATGCATCCTCCGGCAGCTGCTCTAGGAGGTAGAGGCTGCGGGCTTCCAGCTCACAGTCGGTTTCCTGATCCACGGATTCACGCAGCACGAAGTCATTGTCCACCAACGAAGCAATGAACACATCGGAGACCTCGAAGTACTCGGCCACGTTCTCGATGGTCACTGCCTTCAGCCCGTCGCGCGCCGCCAGCTGGATAGCGCGTTCCATGACGGCCATGCGCGCGCGTTCCGCAGGAAGCTTCTGTAAATCCTCAATCGCAGAGATATCGAGAGCTGGATCGCGGTCCGGAACAAAGCCGGCGAGCATCGCACGGTAATCCTGCATAGGATCACGCAGGCTCGACATTTCTAGCGACTCCGCCGCCTTGAACAGCGTTCCGATGAGCGCCTTGCATACCTCGCGCAGGTTGAAGCGCCGCACCACCGAGTGTTGGTGCCGCAGTACGCCGAGAACACTGAGGTGTGCCATGCCATGAACAGTGGCCAAGGTAGCAACGCTGAGCTTTGCCACCGATTCGAAACACACATCGCTTCCAACCTGGATTTTTTCCTCCGTCGCGATGAGCGCGATGGTTTCATAGATCAGGTCCAAGGTCCGGTTATAGGACAAATTGCCCTGCAAGAGAGCCTGCCATTCGTCCTCGAAGACATAGGCCTTCTTTTCAAAGAGGTAGCGAAACAGCTCCGGCTCACGCTCGGCGTACTCGTAATAGGCCTCAGTAAAAGTTGTCAGTTTGGTAAAAAGATCGGCGTAGCCTGGGGCCGCATCGAGCGTTTCCTCAAGAAACTTGACCTTGCGGTCAGTCACATATTCGGGGATCGCCCGCACGATGGCCTCGCGGTCAGGAAACTCCGCAAGCACCTGAGCAGCACTAAGCTCCGCCAGCTTGGCCACGGATTCGACGGAGATGGCCTCATCCCCCTCCGCAGCTCCGATATGAAGCGCAGACTCAAGCACACGCTCACGAAGTGAGTCTTCATAAAGAAAATGCATACAGCTTCCTAAGTTTGCGCTCACATAGAGGAAGAAAGGTAGACACTGGGCGAGCGCGACGCTAATAACTTCTTAATTTTACCCCTATTCTCGGTTAAACAGCAATGCGCCTAGGCAGCTGCCTCTCACCAGACAAGTAGCACCCCACCAACAAAGAAACCCCCAAGCCACAGCCTGGGGGATTGCGCGCGAAGGGCTTTAGCGTCTACTTCGATGAGCCGACGTGCCCGATGCCTTCCTTGAAGATGGTGCCGCGCGGCGGCATCATTCCGGTGAATTTGAACACGAGGTAGATGACCACCGCGATGCCCAGGGAGATCCAGCCAAAGCCAGCGGTGAAGCCGTACATGACGGCCAGCGGCGCGATGATGGTCCAGGAAATCTCGAAGGGGCCGAAGCCGATGTAGGCCATGCCGTACTCCGACAGCGTGCCGGACTTGAGCTTGGGGTCCACGATCTTGAGGATCGCAATGCCGGTAGCCACGGTGGCCGTGGCCCAGCCCCAGCCGAAGATGCCGCGCTCAATCCAGCGCTCACCGAAGAACTCGGCGGGGAACCACATCAGGAAGAAGATGCAGTAGATGGTGCCCAGAACGAAGAGCAGCAGCAGAGCCTGCCAGTAGGCTGCGACAGCTGCCGGCACGATGGCCGCCACACCAAAGGCAATGAGGTAGTCAGTCGCCGCACCGGAGACCGAGCTCACCGTGTCCTTATCCAGGTAGTCCTTAGCACCCACCATGTTCATCACGGCGCGGAAGAGCAGGCCCACGACCATGGACATGGCAAACAGCGGGATGGAGACGTTCTCCCAGATGGAGGCGATGCCCTTGTTAATGCCGTAGGCGGTCATCACGGTCAGGGCGATGAAGCCAACGTGGAGGGTGATGGGCTCGATGGCGGAGGGGTTCGTCGTCGCGCGGCCCAGCGAGGGGCGATCCTCCAGGCGCGAGATGTAACCGCGGCGCAGCTCCTCTGGGAGCTGCTTCGGAACGTGCGAAACCTTGCCCTTGCGGATGCCCCAGTTACCCGCAATGATGCCGCCGACGATGGCGGCCAAGGTGCCCACGGTAGCGGAGGTAAAGCCCAGCGAGGAGGCCGCTTCAGCGCCCACGCCCTCCAAGGCACCGCCGACGGCCGCGGCGGTACCGAAACCGCCGGTAAAGCCGACGGGCAGCATCATGCCGAACCAGTCAGGCGTGTCGAAAGTAGGCTTAAACAGCAAGAGGCCAAGGATGATGAACAGGCCCCACTGGCCGGTGAACATCATGGTGGAATAGCCCCACATGTTGCGAGCGCCCTTGCCCATGTTGCCGCCCATCTCCATGGAGAAGGCCATGGAAGCGAAGACCACGGCGATGAGCAGTGAGGTGTAATCACCGAGGTTCTCGGAAAAACCGATCCAGCCCAAGACATTGGGCCCCAAGAGCAAGCCGAGCAGGCCCGCGGTGATGGGGGCAGGCAGCAGCAAGTCCTGGAATACGAACTTGATCTGGTGGCGCAAAACGTTGCCGATAACCATGAGCAAGGAAATCCAGCCCACGTCGGTCATGATTGTGTACGCAGAGAAATCTTCCATGCGAGATCTTCCTTCCATGCCGCGCATCGCGGCATCCTTGAGACGAGACTCACCCACTTTCGGGAAATGAACCGTAGATTACACTACAACTCCCTCCCCGCTTTGCCACCCCTGACGTATAACCCTAGGGGGTTTGGCGCTACCCCCAGGCGCTAGGATGGGCGGGCATGAGGGAACTGGGTGAGCACCTGCGCAACCATGCCGAGGACTATCGCGATGCAGTACACAGGCACTTTTTTGCCACCGTGGCCGAATCCCGCCAAGTCTTTGCTCTGTCGATGAAGGACACGCACCCCTCACTGGCCCCCGCGCTGGCGTGGGTGCTGGAGAATGTGGAGGACGGTGAGGTTCGGGGGGACGTCGCCAAGCACCTAGCGCAGATGGGGCGTGATCATCGCCGCCACGGTTTCCCCCCTGAGGTGTATCCCAAATTCGAGGATTCCCTGGTGCAGGCGCTTACGGTGCTGGGACTGACGCCGCACCAGCACGACGTGGCAACGCGCACCATTTCCAGCGTGTGTTCAATCATGCGCAGCGCCGCCCAGGAGGCGGATGTCGCCGGCACTCCCCCTGCTCACAGCGCCCAGGTCGTGGCGGTGGACAAGCCTAACCGGAACACCGCTGTGGTCCGGCTGGAATCCGGCATGGCGCTGGACTACCGCGCGGGCCAGCACGTACCGGTGACCTCGCAGCTCACGCCCGGTACCTGGCGCCCGCTGACCCCGGCAGCGCCTTCCGACGATTCGGGGCAGCTGACATTCCACCTCGCGCTGGCGGGTGAGGCCTCCTCCATGCTGGCGAAGGCCCAGCCGGGCGATTGGTGGACGCTGGGCATGCCCGCCGGTGAGCCACCGCAGCTCGATTCCGAAACCACTCTCATTTCCTTCGGCACCGGGTGGGCAGGTGCCCGGGCGCTGCTTCTCGACGCCCTGGGGAGCACCCTCCCCTCCGGGCTCCAGGTCTATGCCGTGGCCCCCTCGCCGGGCGAGCACTATGACACGGAGTTTCAGGCCAACCTGCAGGCCCTGGTTCCGGAGCTCACTCTGCGGCACATCGTTCGGGATTCGCAGGATCCCTGGCTGCTCGGCGCGCAGCCGCCGGCCGCCGGGTTCAACCCAGTGGTGGCCAACGAACCGATGGAACCGGTGCTCGCCACGGCGGGAACGAACCGCCGCTTCGTGCTCATCGGTCCTGCCGATCGCGTCGAACTAGCGCGCGCGGCGCTGCTCGACGGTGGCGTTGCCGAGGAGGCAATCACCACGGATAGCTGGCAGCGTGGCCACGAGTGGGCGGCCTCCGCTGCGGAGCTCGACGGCTGGGGCCATGACTGGGAGGCCTGGGCGGCGTGGAAGAAGTCCCAGTGGGCATAGGCGCTCAGAGCGCCTATGCGTGCAGAATGGGGAGGGACTCACGAACCTTCGCTACGGTGTCTGGGTCCACCTCGCCGTAGAGGATCTCCGGCTCATAACCAGCCTCGGCGAGGCGCGTGCCATCCGGCGCCACGAGGGCGGAGTGCCCGATGCCAGTGGGCCCGGAGGCCTCCCCCGCCTTCGCCTCCCCACCGGGGCGAGCCTGACCCGCGGCCAAGATATAGGTGGTGGAATCGAGCGCGCGCGCCGCGCTGAGCAGGCGCCACTGCTCCAGCTTGCCCGGGCCATCCGCCCAGCTGGTGGGCACGACGATGAGCTGGGCACCCTGGCGGGCAAGCTCCTTGAATTGCTCGGGGAAGCGGATGTCATAGCAGGTGGCGACACCCACGGTGAGCTCCCCGGCGTCGAAGACAACAAGAGACTCACCGGGCCGAACGGTATCGGATTCCTTGTACTTGAAGGCGTCGTACGTGTGGATCTTTTCGTAGCCGCCGAGCACTCCGGGGCCGGCGATGAGCGCGACGTTGGCCACGCGGTTAATTGTCTTCTCACCCCGTTGGACGGTATCCGCCGGGGCGAACATTCCCAGCACCACGTACACGCCGAGCTCTTCTGCCAGCGCGCGCACGGCGGTGGCGGTGGGGCCGTCGAGGCCCTCCGCGTGCGTATCGAGGCGCCCGGAATCAAAGCTCTGGGTGGTAGCTTCCGGCAGAACGATAAGTTGCGCACCGTTGTCCGCGGCTTCCCGAATCTTTTCGAGGGCTGCGGCGAGGTTGTCCTCAACGTCTCCGGTACTGGTCAATTGAACTGCTGCTACCTTCATGCGGCCCACGGTAGACGAGCCCGGACTAGTTATCCACAGATTTCTTGGATTCACGGAGGCTGCCCTTTACGGCAAGAGGAGTGCTGGCGCAGTCTCGATGCTATGAACCATCTCGACATTGACCGGGCTGCCCGCGAGCAGATCCGCTACCTCTTCGGCCATGCCTGCCCCGCCGCACTACCTACCTTGCAGGAACCTCCCCGCACCGCCCGCGCCCTTGCGCTCCTCAGTGCCCAGTGGGAGGACACCCGGCGGGCAAGTGAAGCGGCTCGGCGGACGCAATTGGAGGAGCTTGACCGCTTCGTGGGGTTGACCCACGGTCTTGATGCGGAGCTTTCTTCACGTTTGGGAGGAGCGCAATGAGCGCGGCCGAGGCGCTTCGTTTGGAAGCTTTAGGGATGGAAACCTACGCGTCTGAGCTGGTGCGTTATATAGATGCGTCACACCATCATTGGGTAGGTCTAGCGATTTCCGGCATTGCTGCCGATGCCGCGCGGCGCTCTTTGCACCGCGCCAGCGACAGCCTGGTGGATCCCGTGCAGCAGATGCGCCTTGCCGCGCACATCCTGAGCCTCTACGCGCCACTGCAGGAGAGAATTGAACAGCTGCGCGCACGCGCTCTACGGCTCGCTTCGGTCCCCGCTTTTGCAGAACCCGCCAGCGTGGCGCTGGGGCAGTTGGACGCGCTGGCCGACGTCCTCGATTGGGCCTGCGCCCGCCAACTCACCGCCCTGTGCACTCCGGAGCTGACCCAATCGCCAACCCGTTTGGAGGATTTCGGCGACCTCACGCTGACGGAGTTGCACGAGCTCCAGCTGACCATGGCCAGCGATGAGGTCCGCTCCCTGGCCGCGGCTAACCCGGACGTCACCGTGCTCGAGGCCAGCCCTGGGCGGCTGGTGGCGCTCGTGGACCCAGAGAACATCGGCACACAGGCTGCCCAGGTCAGCACGTTTGTGGGCGGGGTAGGTTCTTCCGATACAGCGAGCTGGCCCACCGCTGTGGAGCGCGCACGCGCCATCGCTCGCGCCACCCATGGGCCTACAGTGGCGTGGATTGGCTACTCCGCCCCGCCCACTTTGTCCCGCGCGGCGCACGAGGACCCGGCGCGCCGCGGGGCCGCCGAGCTAGGCCGCTTCCAACGCGCCTTGCGGCAGCGCTTTCCCCGGGCTCAACACATCCTCATCGGCTATTCCTATGGCTCGGTGGTTGTAGGTAAGGCCGCGCAGCAGGACTATGTTGCGGATGACGTCGTGCTCGTCGGCAGCCCGGGCGCCTCGGCGGATAGAGCGTCGCAATTGCATGGCAGAATCTGGAGCGCGCAGAACACCGAGGATCCCATCGCGATTACTACCGGTCCACACGGTGGCATCCACGGCCCCGATCCCGCCTCCCCCGCCTTCGGTGCAACACCTCTGCCAGGTGCTAGCGGTCTTCCGGGCGATCATGGCTCCTATTGGAAAGACCCCGCATTCCTGCGGGGCCTGGGCATCATCGCACGACGCTATTAGAAGGCAGCCACGTGGGGTTACTGCCTTTAGAAGAGGCCGGCGTGCTCCTCGGAGTAGGACACCAGCATGTTCTTCGTCTCCTGGTAGTGGGACAGCATCATGAGGTGGTTCTCGCGCCCGATGCCGGACTCCTTGTAGCCGCCGAAGGCGCTGTGCGCCGGGTAAACGTGGTAGTGATTCACCCACACGCGGCCAGCCTGGATTTCCCGCCCGGCGCGGTAACAGGTGTTTTGGTGGCGCGACCACACACCAGCGCCAAGGCCAAAATTGGTGTCGTTGGCGATCTGAATAGCCTCCTCGAAGTCCTTGAACGTGGCCACGGACAGCACCGGTCCGAAGATTTCCTCGCGGAAGATGCGCATGTCATTGGTGCCGCGGAAGACGGTCGGCTCAATGTAGTAGCCATTTTCCAGGCCCTCCACCTTGTTCACGTGGCCGCCGACGAGAGTTTCCGCTCCCTCCTTCGGGCCCACCTCAAGATATTCGGTGATCTTGTCCATCTGTTCCTGGGAAGCCTGCGCGCCCATCATCGTTTCGGTATCGAGCGGGTGGCCAATCTTGATCTTCTTTACGCGCTCCACCGCCAATTCCAAGAACTTGTCCGCGATGTCTTCGTGGATCAATGCGCGGGACGGACAGGTGCAGACCTCGCCCTGGTTAAGGGCGAACATGACAAAGCCCTCCACACACTTCTCCAGGTAGGCATCATCCTTGTCCATGATGTCCGCGAAGAAGATGGACGGGGACTTGCCGCCGAGCTCCAGCGTGACGGGGATGACCTTGTCCGCAGCGGCCTTGTTGATGATCTTGCCCACCGGGGTGGAGCCGGTAAAGGCGATTTTGGCGATGCGCTCCGAGGTGGACAGAGCCACGCCAGCTTCTTCGCCGACGCCATTGACGATGTTGAGCACGCCCTTCGGCAGGAGGTCCTCAATAATCTCAATGAGCAGCAGAATCGAGGCCGGGGTTTGCTCGGCCGGCTTCATCACGATGGTGTTACCTGCGGCCAACGCCGGTGCAATCTTCCACGCCGCCATCAGCAGCGGGAAGTTCCACGGGATGATCTGCCCCACCACTCCCAGCGGCTCATGGAAGTGATAGGCCACTGTGTCCTGGTCGATTTGGGACAGGCGGCCCTCCTGTGCGCGGATGGCGCCGGCGAAGTAGCGGAAGTGGTCAACAGCCAACGGGATATCTGCGGCGAGGGTCTCGCGCACGGCCTTGCCGTTCTCCCAGGTTTCCGCGACGGCGATCTTCTCCAGGTTTTCCTCGATGCGGTCCGCGATGCGATGCAGCAGGAGCGCGCGCTCCGATGGGGTGGTCTTGCCGAAAGTCTCGAAAGCCTTCTCCGCGGCATCGATGGCCAAGTTGATGTCTGCTTCCTTACCTCGGGCCACCTGGCAGAAAACCTCACCGGTCACCGGGGTGATGTTGTCCATGTACTCACCATCGACCGGCGGTACCCACTCGCCACCGATGTAGTTGTCATAGCGCTCGCGGAAGTTGACGATGGCATCAGGGGTGCCTGGGTTTGCGTACAAAGTCATGTGCCTAGTGCCTTTCTCATGGATTCAGTACCGTCACGGTGGCCGCACGCACACTCACATCTACACGTGACGGGCGGCACAACGCTGGACGCGAGTGTAGCGATAAGTATTGCCAAACTCACGTTTTCAATGAGGAAAGCTTTTGGGGTCGTTGCCCAAAGGCGCCTTGCTGCCAAAGTTTTAGCCTCTGCCGCAATTTTGAACAAGAACTTTGGCAACAACGGCACTTTTTAGGCGAAGAGCACGCGGCCTCAGGCCGAGCAGGGCTGGCTGGGCCCCAAAACAGGAGAACCCCCTCCCACAAGGGAGGGGGAAGTGCCTAGCTGTCGCGGCGTCGGTTGCGACGCGGCTTCCACATCACCACGGATGTCGAACGCGGTACGTGGACCAGCTCGCCGCGCGATGGCCGCACCTGGCTGCGCAAGCGCTCAACTTCGGCCTGCAACTCATCACGCTCGGCGGCGAGGCGGTCACGCTCCGCGGTCAGCTCGATGATGGACTTGATACCAGCCAAGTTCACACCATCATCCTGCGAGAGCGTCTGGATCTTGCGCAAAAGCTCGATATCGCTCTCGGAATAGCGGCGCCCACCGCCGGAGGTGCGGGCCGGGGAGACCAACCCCATCCGGTCATACGTGCGCAGGGTTTGAGCATGCATGCCAGACAGTTCCGCAGCCACGGAGATGACGTACATCGCCTTGGGCTGCGCCGCATCGCTTCGGTTCATCCTGTCTTTGCTCATCATGCACCTCCTCCTAGCGGGCTACCGTGTTGCCGGCCCAGCCGGCGCGCGGATCGAAGCCGGAGTCCTTCTCCGCCTGCGCGTAACTGCGCAGTGCCGAGGAGGCAGCAGCATCCAGGGTGGAGGGCACCGTAACTTGTACGGTCACCATGAGGTCACCGGCCTTGCCGCCGCGCTTGGCCACACCGCGGCCCTTCACGCGCAACGTGCGGCCATCGGGCGTGCCCGCCGGTACCTTCACGCGCACGGGTGAATCGAGGGTCGGCACCGTAATGGTGTCCCCTAAGGCCAGCTCCGCGAAGGAGACGGGGACGGTGACGTGCAGGTCGTCGCCCTCCCGGGTGAAGACCTTGTCGGGCTTTACCGTGACCGCCACGAAGAGGTCACCGGACGGCGTGCCATTCGGGCCAGCTTCACCCTGACCAGCAAGGCGCACTTTCTGGCCATCGATCACGCCTGCGGGGATGCGCACCGTGATGGAACGGGTGCGGTGCACCGTTCCGGAACCGGAGCAATCCGCGCACGGATCCTCGGCGCGCTGGCCGGTGCCATCGCAGTCCGTGCACGGCGCCGAGAAACCGAAGGTACCGCGCTGCTCAGAAGTGAAACCGGTGCCATCGCACGTCGAGCACGTCGACAACTTGCCACTCTTTGAACCGGAGCCGTGGCATGTGGTGCAGGGAGCTTCGCCGCTGAGCTGCAGCGGAATGGTGGTTCCCTTCGCCGCCTCGCGGAAGTCGAGGGTTATTTGCGTTTCGACGTCGGCCCCCCGCGACGGCCGAGCTGTGTGGCCAGCACCACCGCCGCGGTTGAAAACGCCACCGAAGATATCCCCAAGACCGCCGCCTTGAGACGCTCCTCGAGCGGATCCTCCGAAGATGTCCGAGATGTCGAATTCTTGCGCACCCGGTCCACCCATGTGCGTGGATCGAAACCCGCCGGGAAACCCGGCGCCTCCTCTCCGTCCAAAGCCGCCGCTGCGCATCATGGCCTTGAACTGGTCATAGTCCTTGCGGGTCGCTTTATCAGAGAGCACATCATAGGCCTCAGCCACCTGCTTGAATTTCTCCGCCGCCGCGGGGTTATCCGGGTTGGCATCGGGGTGGTTCTGGCGGGCCAGCTTGCGGTAAGCGTGCTTAATCTCTTCGGCGGTAGCGGATGAGGAGACCCCCAGATCCGCGTAATAATCCTTGTCTGCCCATTCTGGCTTAGCGTTCACTGGGCATCTCCTCCTTTCAGGAGAGTCGATTCATGGTTGGGTTTTAAGATTTTTTGCTAAGTAAAAAAGCTAACTAAGTAGTGAAAAGAAGAGTGGCGCCAAGGAACATTGAGCCCTGACGCCACCTGCAATACCTATTCTGCGTTGTCCGAGCTATCCGGACTCTCAGCGGTATCGGCTGACTCTGCAGGGTCGGCGATAATCACCATGGCGGTGCGCACAACGCGCTCCCCCACCGTGTAGCCGCGGCGCAGAACCGTGCCGATGACCTGCTCGTCACCGGTGGACAGGTCCTGGACCGCTTCGTGCACCTCGGGGTCGAAGGCATCACCCTCGGCGCCGAACGGGGTCAGCTGGTTCTTGGTCAGCACGCCCGTGAGCTTGTCCGCAATGGCCTTGAGCGGGCCTTCGTTGAGGTCACCGTGCTGGCGAGCGAGCTCCAAGTCATCAAGGATGGGCAGGAAGTCTGCCAAGACCTTGGCCTTGGTGGTCTCGATCACGGCCTGGCGGTCACGCTCGGTGCGGCGGCGGTAGTTGGTGTACTCCGCGTTGAGGCGCTGCAGGTCCTCGGTGCGCTCAGCCAGCTGAGCTTCCAGGGAGTTTTCCGCAACGGTCTCCTCACCCGCGGCCGCTTCATCGGTGATGTCGCGGGCGGCATCCTCTACCGCGGCCTCTGCCTCAGCGGTGTTCGCCGTGGCGTCATCCACGGCGCCGTCGGCAGAAGCGGCCTCGGCGGCGGCAGCCTCCGCAGCCTCAGCGGAGGTTGCCTCAGGGTCGGTATTGGCCGGGTTGCCCGGGTCCTGAGGGGAGGTCATGGTTTACTTCTCCTTGTTCTCGTCGTCCTCGTCGACAACCTCGGCGTCGACGACGTTCGGGTCACCAGCGGCGTCACCAGCAGCGGCGCCCTCGGCGCCCGCCTCAGCAGCCTGTGCCTCGTACAGGGCCTTGCCCAGCTCCTGGGACTCGGTGCCGAGCTTCTCGACGGCCGACTTAATCGCCTCGATGTCATCGCCCTTCAGCGCCTCATCGACGGCATCGGCAGCCTCGGTCACGCGGTTCTTCAGATCCTCCGGCAGCTTGTCGGAGTTCTCATCCATGAACTTGCGGGTCTGGTAGGAGGTGGATTCCGCCTGGTTGCGGGTCTCCTGCTCCTCGCGGCGCTTCTTGTCTTCCTCGGCGTGTGCCTCGGCGTCCTTGACCATGCGGTCGATCTCCTCCTGGGACAGGCCGGAACCATCCTGAATCTTGATGGTGTTCTCCTTGCCGGTGGCCTTGTCCTTAGCGGAGACGGAGACGATGCCGTTGGCGTCGATGTCGAAGGTGACCTCGATCTGCGGCACGCCACGCGGCGCCGGGGCAATGCCGCCGAGCTCGAAGGAGCCGAGCAGCTTGTTGGCGGAAGCCATCTCGCGCTCGCCCTGGTAGACCTGAATCTGCACGGAAGGCTGGTTGTCATCAGCCGTGGTGAAGGTCTCGGACTTCTTGGTCGGGATGGTGGTGTTGCGCTCGATGAGCTTGGTCATCACGCCACCCTTGGTCTCGATGCCGAGGGAGAGCGGGGTGACGTCGAGAAGCAGCACGTCCTTGACCTCACCGCGCAGCACGCCTGCCTGGAGAGCAGCGCCGACTGCCACGACCTCGTCCGGGTTAACGCCCTTGTTCGGATCCTTGCCGGTCATTTCCTTCACCAGGTCGGACACAGCCGGCATACGGGTGGAGCCACCGACGAGAACCACGTGGTCAACCTGGGACAGGGACAGGCCAGCATCCTTGATGACCTGGTTGAACGGCTCCTTGGTGCGGTCCAGCAGGTCCTGGGTGATCTTCTGGAACTCGGTGCGGGACAGGGTCTCATCCAGGAAGAGCGGGTTCTTCTCCGCGTCCACCGTGATGTACGGCAGGTTGATGTTGGCGGACTGGGAGGAGGACAGCTCAATCTTGGCCTTCTCCGCAGCCTCACGCAGGCGCTGGACGGCGCGCTTATCCTTGGTCAGGTCAACGCCCTGGGAAGCCTTGAACTTATCGACGAGCCAGTCGACGATGCGCTGGTCCCAGTCGTCACCACCGAGCTGGTTGTCACCAGCGGTAGCCATAACCTCAACCACGCCGTCACCGATCTCCAGCAGGGAGACGTCGAAGGTACCGCCGCCCAGGTCGAAGACCAGGATGGTCTGCTCCTGCTCGCCCTTCTCCAGGCCGTAGGCCAGTGCAGCGGCGGTCGGCTCGTTAACAATGCGCAGGACGTTGAGGCCTGCGATCTGGCCGGCCTCCTTGGTGGCCTGGCGCTGGGAGTCCTCGAAGTAAGCAGGGACGGTAATAACGGCGTCGGTAACGTCCTCACCCAGGTAAGCCTCGGCGTCGCGCTTCAGCTTCATCAGCGTGCGGGCCGAAATCTCCTGCGGGGTGTACTTCTTGTCATCAATGTCGATGGTCCAGTCGGTGCCGATGTGGCGCTTGACGGAGCGGATGGTGCGGTCAACGTTGGTGACCGCCTGGTTCTTAGCGGACTGGCCGACGAGGATTTCGCCGTTCTTAGCGAAAGCCACGACGGACGGGGTGGTGCGGGAACCCTCCGAGTTAGCGATAACGGTGGCCTCGCCACCTTCCAGAACGGATACGACCGAGTTGGTGGTACCGAGGTCAATTCCTACTGCGCGTCCCATAATCTTTTCTCCTTGCTTGTTGGGGTTTGTTCTTAAGTTGATAGTGCGCGACTCAACTTCCGCCGCGTTCAGGGTTGAACTCTAACAGAAGCGGCACCCATTGTCATCCAAACCTGAGCGCCGGTCACTCAACCTACACAACGCGGGCAAACCCAAAGTTGTTCCCGATCCACTCAACTTTTTTTAATTACCGCCCACACGCTGGGAAAACAAAACCGGTTTGGCGGAAACTCACCCCACAGGGACGATTGCTGGCTCACCGTCCACATCTACAACGCGGACTGACAGCCCATAGAGTTCCTCAATAAGGGCAGGGGTAATGACGTCGCGCGGCACGCCCGCGTCCCACACCTTTCCATCTTTCATCGCCACGACGCGATCCGCATAGCGCAATACATGCGCCAAATCATGAATGACCGCAATAAGGGTTTTGCTTCCTGCCAGCTGTCGCATCAGCCGCATGAAGGAATGCTGGTATCCGATGTCAAGCGCGCTCGTTGGCTCATCCAAGAAGAGCACAGGCGTTTCCTGGGCGAGGGCCATAGCCAGCCAAGCACGCTGACGCTGACCACCAGACAACGCCGCTACCTCGGCCGTCTCCAGTTCTTCTAGGCCTACCTTTGCTAGCGCGCGACTAACAGCACGCTCGTCCTCCTGGCTCCTCCACCCCATAAATCCTTGGTGGGCGAAGCGCCCGCGCGCGACCAGTTCCCTGACATTGATCCCTTCGGGAGCTATGGATTGCTGCGACATCACGGCGACGCGCCGAGCGTAGCTTCGCCGAGAGAATGCGGCTGCATCTTGTTCGCCAATGCGCACCGCGCCCGCGTTCGGTGTTTCCAACCGCGCCAACACCTTGACCAAAGTGGATTTTCCACAACCATTGGGACCGATAATGGCAGTGAATTTCCCGGCCGGAAAAGACACATCCACCGAGTCGAGAATTAGCGGGGCAGTCCTCCCGTAGGACATGCTCACCCCCTCAGCCCGCACGCTCGGCGCACCGTCACATACTTTTTGCTGGTTCACTTTACTGACCTTTCATTCCGGCAGCTCGGGATTGCCACAGCAGCAGACCCGCCAGATAGATGCCACCGGCGCACACCGTAATAAGACCGGCAGGCAGAGTAATTGGGAAAAACAGTCGCTGCCCTGCTAAGTCGGCAGCGAGCAAGAAAAGAGCACCGAGGACTCCAGAGAGCAACACCGGTGTCCTGTCTGGACGCGAGAGCAACCGAGCCATATGCGGGGCCGCGAGGGCGATAAATGAGATTGGACCCGCTATCGCCGTCGATACAGCGACAAGAACTGTGCCAACCAGAACCATCACCACACGTGCACGACTCACGTTCAACCCCAACGCACTCGCCGCGCTATCCCCCAGGGCAAGCGCGTCGCACCAGCCACGCAGCAGCAACCCGGCGACGCACGCCGCGCCTCCCAGCACCCCCAATGGAATAACTCGTGCCCAGGACACAGCATTCAATGTTCCAGCAGCCCAAGTCGCCGCGCCTAAGGATTGCTCCAACTCACCGCTAAGAATCAACCACTTGTTTATTGCTGAAAGAAAGAACGTCACTCCAATCCCCACCACAATCAGTCTTGCTCCCGTAAGCCTTCCTGCAAATGAAAGCCCCATGATGAGTAACGCAGTGATAGTCCCACCCACCAATGCGCCTAGCGCAATGTTGAATGCGGAGCTAAAGCCCGCCAAGGAGACCGCGATGACACCGGTATAGGCACCGGTATTAAACCCGATAATGTCGGGCGACCCCAGAGGATTGTGAGTAAGGATCTGAAAGATGGCGCCCGCTATGCCCAAACACATTCCTACGACAATCGCAGCAACCACCCGCGGAGCACGCCATTGCCACACGACGGTGGCCGCAAAGTCAGTGCTATTGGGATTCGTAGCCACGGACCACAACGCTGCGCTTTCTTGCCCGGCACCAGGCGAGAAGAGCGAATAGGCAGCAATAGCCAGTGCGACGATCACAATGCCCGTAAAGGACAAAACACTTCTCACGCTCACAATCACAGCCTCCTTCCAGCGCGATGGGACAGCGCAATCAATACTGGGGCACCAATGAGCGACACCGTGACGCCAGCCGGCAACTCAGCAGCAGTGAGGTAGCGCCCCACAATATCGGCTCCCAACAAAAACAAAGGCCCCACCACGGCAGCGGCGACAAGCTGTGCCCGTTCTTCATATATCCCGCACAGCCTGACAACATGCGGGATGACTAATCCGACAAATACAATCACCCCCGCCGCTGCGGTAGCGGTAGCAGCCAACACTGTTACCGCCGCGACAAGTCCCAAACGAGTCAGTTTGAGGTTGATACCGAGACCCGCCGCAACGTCATCCCCCAGAGCAAGGGGCGGCAAATGGCGCGCAAAGGCAATCAGCAGCACCACACCAACTGCTAACCCGCCGGCTGTAATCGCCACCGGTGTCCACGAGGCCACGTCAACAGAGCCCGTCACCCACGCGCGGATACGTGCAAAAGAGTGCGGATCTACCAGGATGAGAGCGGAGGAAAGCCCTTCACATACCGCCCCGATGGCTACACCTGCAAGAATCAGTCTCAGCGGATCAACATCGCCAGCTCTGCCACGCCCTACCGCGGTGACCAGCAGCATGGTCACTGCCGCACCGATGATGGCTGCGAGCGAAAAAGCAAAAGGTGATTGCCACCCCCACCAGCCCAGAGCAATGGCCGCGGCCAAGCTGGCGCCTACGTTAATCCCGAAAACTCCGGTATCTGCCAAAGGGTTGCGCGTCATAATCTGCAGAACTGCACCAGCGAGAGCCAAAGCACAGCCCGCACAAACGGCCACGAGAGTACGGGGAAGCCGCCTCTCCCACACGATCGAGGAAGCTATACCAGGCTGACCTCGAAGGGCGGCCAACACGTCACTGAAAGGAATGCTGCGCGCCCCCAACGCCAGCGACAGCCCCACGCCGATACAGAGAATGGCAAGGCCAGCAACTACTACCCGACCAAGACGCCGAGTATTTCCCTTTCCGGTGTGCACCCCCTGCTCAATCACCAACACCACCCAAACACCTTCATACGCTCACGTTTCCTTAGCTTGACCTAATTTAGGTTAGGCTACCTTTTATGACTACTCGAAAGAAAATCGCGTCTCACATCCCACTCCTCCGCCTTACCGCTGTTGGCCTTACCGCAGCGCTAGCTCTCACCGGTTGCGCCAGCCTCGAAAACGCCGATTCAAACACCGGCGGGTCCAGCTCATCCTCTCCAGCAGAGAAGGAAACAGGAAACTCCAATTCAGCCTCGGGAAATGACTCCGTGGCCACCGGAGGCGAAGGCTTTGCCGGGGCGAGAGAGAAAAGCCAAAGCTTTGGCAGCGATGCAGCCCCTGGTCAATTCCCACGCACGGTCACGCATGCACGCGGAACGACCGAACTCAAAGAAAAGCCACAACGGGTGGTTGTTCTAGAAAGCGGCGAACTCGATTCCGTCCTAGCACTCGGCATGAAGCCAGTCGGCATGACCACGTCCAAGGGCCAGAATCCCGTCCCGGATTACATGGCCGACAAAGCAAGTGACATCGAAACGGTAGGCACGATCAACGAAGTCAATATGGAAAAGATTGCTTCGCTCAACCCCGACCTCATCATCGGCTCGCAGCTGCGCATGGATAAGCACTATGACCAGCTCAATTCCATCGCACCTACCGTTTTCTCGATCCGCCCTGGATACACCTGGAAAGAAAACTTCCGACTCATCGGTGAAGCCCTCGGAGAAGAGGAGCGCACCGAACAAGTCATGGCCGACTATGACAAGAAGATCGAAGAAGTAAAGAAGGTCATTGAGGACGGACCAACGAGCGAAGACACCACCGTCACCATTCTGCGTTTCATGCCGGGCAAGGTACGCCTCTACGGGCGCCTTTCACTCATTGGAACGGTGCTTGATGACGCCGGCCTCGCCCGCCCCGCCAACCAGGACATCGAAGAGCTCGCTACGGAAATCTCGCCGGAGAACATTGACCAAGCGGACGCCGACTACATCTTCTACTGCAGCTACGGAGATCCCTCCGCCACCGGCCAAGACACCGCCATTTCTACCGCGGCGTTCCAACAGCTTCCTGCGGCCAAAGACGGCCATGCCATCGAGGTCAGCGACGATACGTGGGCACTCGGCTTGGGGCCTCTGGGCGCACAGAAGATCGCGTCAGATCTCGCGGACTATCTCAGCCACTAAAACGGGGGTAGCACCCTCCCCTCAAAACAACACCTGTGGGATTGACTCACCCCAACTTAAGGGGCTAGCTTTCATGTAAGCGAGATGGGTTACACGTCTACGATTTCTGTGCGGCGGGCCATATCAAGGTCACCGATTTCTCGCTAATCAGGCCAGGCCGTTGCCTGGCTGCTCCCCACACGCAAGAAGGGTGGTCGCACATGAATGCTCACTTCATTAGGCAGCGTCGTTCTTCCGATCGGCCACCGGTTGTGTACGCCAGCGTTAAATAAGCACCTCTTTTCACACAGACTGAACGGCACGGCGCAGAGTATGCGCCCGTGTTGGACTAGAAAGTCTGCAGTTTCCGCTTTCCGCAAGGCCGCACCAGTGTGCCTTGAGACCCATAAAGGTTGTAATCCATGACTAACGATGCTCACACCCCCGTTCCCGAATCCACCGACATTGACGCCGCGCTGATCGCCGACGCCGCGGCCCAGGCCCACTCCTGGCTCGCCTCCACCGCCGACGAGCAGGACCCGGCCACAGAACAACTCGCAGACTTATTGCGTAACCCGGACGGGGTAGCCTTCACCATGGACTTCGTGGACCGCGTCATGCGCCCCGAGGATGACAAGGTAGCCGCCCACGCACTGAAGTCCGTCACCACCACCTATGACGCGTCCTTCCTCGGCCTCATCAACGGCTCGCTGGTGGGCCTGGGTGGCTTCTTCGGTCCCATCCTGCCCAACCTGGTCATGCCGCTGGCACGCATGCGCATGCGCCAGATGGTTGGCCACCTGGTCCTCGACGCCGAGAGCGACGCCCTCAACAAGACCTTGGACAAGGCCGCCGAGTCCGGCGAGCAGCTCAACCTCAACCTTCTCGGTGAGGCTGTGCTGGGCGACGACGAAGCGCGCTCCCGCGCCGAGCGCACCCTCAAGCTCATCAATAACCCGCGCGTGACCTACGTGTCCGTCAAGGCCTCCTCCATGGTGGCCCAGCTCAACCCGTGGGATATCGAGGGTTCCTTGGTCCGCCTCAAGGAACGCCTGCGCCCGCTCTACGAGGCCGCCGCGCGCCGCCCCGATAAGGTCTTCATCAACCTGGACATGGAGGAATACCACGACCTCCACCTCACGGTGCGCCTGTTCACCGAGCTACTCAGCGAGCCGGAGTTCACCAACCTCGAGGCAGGCATCGTCCTGCAGGCTTACCTGCCGGATACCTTCGACGCCTTGGCGCACCTGGCAGAATTTGCCAAGCAGCGCGTGGCCGAGGGCGGATCCCACATCAAGATTCGCATCGTCAAGGGCGCAAACCTCTCGATGGAGCACGTCCAGGGTGAAATCCACGGCTGGCCGGCAGCACCTTATGCCACCAAGGATGAGGTGGACGCCAACTACTACCGCCTGCTCGACTACATCCTGCGCCCCGAGTTCGCCGACTGCGTGCGCATCGGCGTGGCCACCCACAACCTCTACACCGCAGCTTTTGCCTACAAGCTGGGCACCAAGCGCGGTGTCATGCGCATGATGGATTCCGAAATGCTCCAGGGCATGTCCCCGGCCCAGCAGGCCGCGGTCCGCGATGCCTTCGAGGGCCGCCAGATCCTCTACACCCCAGTGGTGCACATGGAGGACTTCGATGTCGCGGTCTCCTACCTGGTGCGCCGCTTGGAGGAAAACTCCGCACCACAGAACTTCCTTTACGCCCTCTTCGCCCCGGAGGAGCAGGCGCTTAAGGACCAGGAGCAGGTCTTCCGCGAGGCCGTCGAGCAGCGCTGGGATACCTTCGCCGGCCCGCGCCGCACCCAAAACCGTCTGGAGGAGGCCGAGCAGGCAGCCGGCCGCCAGGCACCGCGCACCGGGCGCTTCGCCAACGAGCCGGACACCGACCCGGCCCTGGAGGCCAACCGCGAGTGGGCGCTCAAGGCCCTGGCCACCGACCCGGGCGAGCACGGCGTGGAGGAGGTGACGGATGCGGGGGTCGTCGACAAGCACGTAGCCCGCGCCGCCGAGCTCGGCGCCGAGTGGGGCGCACGCCCTGCCGAGGACCGCGCCCGCGCGCTCGAGGCCGTGGCCGATGAGCTGGCCAACCGCCGCGGCGAGTTCATCTCCGTGGCCGCCTATGAGGCCAACAAGACCGTCACGCAGACCGACCCGGAAATCTCCGAGGCCATCGACTTCTGCACCTACTACGCGCAGTCCGCGCGCCTGCTGGAGAGCTACGCCGCCGAGTTCACGCCCCACCGCGTGACCGTGGTGACCCCGCCGTGGAACTTCCCGGTGGCCATCCCCACCGGCGGCATCGCGGCAGCGCTCGCCGCGGGTTCCGCTGTCATCATCAAGCCGGCGCCGCAGGTCGTGCACTGCGCGAAGCTCGTCGTGGAGGCCTTCCGCGCCGGCCTCGAGGCACAGGGCCTCGACCCGGATCTGGTCCAGCTCGTCTTCACCGACGAGGGTGACGCCGGCTGCGCGCTCATCTCCCACGCCGATGTCGACGCCGTCATCCTCACCGGTGCCTCCGATACCGGCAAGCTCTTCCGCTCCTGGAAGCCGGAGCTCAACATCATGGCGGAGACCTCCGGCAAGAACGCGCTCATCATCACCCCGTCCGCGGACCCTGACCTGGCCATCCAGGACCTCTACCTCTCAGCCTTCGGCCACTCCGGCCAGAAGTGCTCGGCCTCCTCCCTGGTCATCTTCGTCGGTGCGGCCGGCGAGTCGCAGCGCCTGCGCTCGCAGCTTGTCGACGCCGTCAAGACCCTCATCCCCGGCCCCGGCTACGACATCACCACGACGATGAACGGCCTGGCCGAAGCCCCGGGTGAGAAGCTGCTGCGCGGCCTCACCCAACTGGAGCCGGGTGAAAAGTGGCTGGTGAAGCCGGAGAAGCTCAACGAGGAAGGCACCCTGTGGTCGCCGGGTATCCGCGATAACGTGCGCCCGGGCTCCTGGTTCCACGTCAATGAGTGCTTCGGTCCGGTGCTGGGCATCATGCACGCGGAGACCCTGGAGGAGGCCATCGAGTGGCAGAACTCCACCGGCTACGGCCTGACCGGCGGCATCCACACGCTGGATAACGACGAGATTGACTACTGGCTCGAGCGCGTCGAGGTGGGCAACGCCTACGTCAACCGCGGCATCACCGGCGCGATTGTGCAGCGCCAGTCCTTCGGCGGCTGGAAGCAGTCCGTCATGGGCCCGGGTGCTAAGGCCGGTGGCCCGAACTACGTGGCCCAGTTCGGCACGTGGGCCGATGGTCCGCTGCGTCCCTTCGACGTCGACATTTCCCAGCCGGTGGCTGCCCAGCTGCGCGCCTTCGGCAAGCTGGATCTCTCGGAGGAGGACACCGCTTGGCTGTGGCGCGCAGCGGAGCTCGACGAGCTGGCGTGGCAGCAGGAGTTCGGCCGCAAGCACGACCGTGCCGGCCTGGTCTGCGAGGCCAACGTCTTCCGCTACCGCCCGGTACTCACCCCGCTGCAGGTGCGCATTGGCGCCGACGCCGCGCTTCGCGACGTCTCCCGCCTCGCCCTCGCCGCCACCCGCACCGACTCCCCCGTGCGCTTCAGCGCCGCCCCGGAAAAGGCCGCGGAGCTGCGCGAGCTGGGCTTTGACGTCGATGCCGTGGAGGCAAGCGCCTTCGCCCGCGAGGTTTCCGGCTTGGAGTCCGCGCGCATTCGAACCGTAGGTTCCGTCGAGCCGGGCGTCTTTGAGGCCGCGGTGGAATCCAACTCCGTGGTCCTGGACCAGCCGGTGCTGGCCGATGGCCGCCGTGAGCTCCTTCCCTTCCTCCTCGAGCAGGCGGTCTCGGTGACGATGCACCGCTTCGGCATCATCCGCCAGGTAAGCAGCATCCGCGCATAGTTCGTTTTCTGCGCTCATATGAGAAGATGGAGCGCATGACAAACAACAATGATGACGGTGCCCGCTCGGGCACGTCCTCCACGGCCTCTGGCGCGGCGGCTTCTGCCGCCGCGGAGCCCATTAATGAAGAAGCTACCCTCCCGGTGTCGAAGACCGATGACAAGTCTCGCGTCCTCGGGCGCGATGCCATCTCCTTGGCCAAGGTGTGCTTGATCTTCATCATCGTGGTGGCGGGCGTCGGCCTGGCCGGCTACCTGCTGAAGTTCATCTGGGTGGGCCTGCTGCCGGTCATCCTGGCCATTTTGGTGTGCACGGTGCTCTTCCCCGTGACCAACTGGTTGCGCGCGCACAAATTCCCCCGCGCGCTGGCCTCCATCACCACGCTGCTGGGCTTTTTGGCCATCATCGGCGGCGTCTTCGCGGCGATGGCCCCGGTCGTCTCCTCTCAGGGCGCGTCCTTGGTCAATCAGGCTGAAGGCGGCTTGAACAAGCTCGTCGATATGGCCAAGGACCTACCTTTCGATATTGATGCCGCGAAAGTCCAGGAAGTACTTGATGACGCCATGACCTTCATCAAGGGCCAAGCTTCCAACATCGCCACCGGGGTGATTTCCGGTGTATCGATGGCCAGCTCCATCGCCATGGCGCTCGCCATCATGCTCTTCGTAGCCTTCTTCATCCTCAAGGACGGCGATAAATTCCTGCCGTGGCTGCGCACCTACACCGGCTACTCCGCCGGCTGGCACGCCACCGAGCTGCTGACTCGCGTGTGGAACACGTTATCTGGCTTCATTCAGGCGCAAGCAGCCGTCGCGGCCGTCGACGGCATCCTCATCGGCCTCGGCCTCTGGGTTCTCCAGGTACCGCTGGCCCTTGTCATCGGCGTAGTTACGTTCTTCGCCAGCTTCATCCCGGTCATTGGCGCTGTCACTGCGGGCGCTTTGGCCGTCATCATCGCGCTGGTCTCCGATGGGCTGACGAAGGCCTTGCTCGCCTTGGCTCTCATCATCATCGTCCAGCAGGTGGAGGGCAACGTCCTCCAGCCGATGCTGCAATCCAAGGCCATGGGCCTGCACGCGGCGATGGTGCTGCTCTCCGTCACGGTCGGCTCCGCCTTGGCCGGCATCATCGGCGCCTTCCTGGCTGTGCCGGTGGCTGCCACCATTGCCGTGGTCTTCCGCTACCACCAGGAGATGGCCAGCCTACGCGCCGGCGAGATCAGCACCGACGACATCAAAATTGCCACATCAGAGGGCCACGAGGACGTCATGGAGCTCTACGAGAACCTAGAGGCCAGCGGCGCCCGCTAGCCACACAACCGGTGCATGGCTCTAGCCCTGGCCGTGCAACTGCCCTAGTTGCCAAACTTCTCCCCCACCACCCGCGGCGGGAGCGATGGTTTTGGCAACTAGGGCACTTTCCGTATGGAGGGCCTAGTCCGCGGACACCGTGCCGAAGGCGGCGGCCAGTTCCTCCGCTGCGCGGTCGAGCACCGTGGCCCACGAGCCATAGGATTCCTCATTAGCGGTATCCGAAACCTGCTTGAGCAGCGTGCACGGCACGCCGAACTTTCGGCACACCGCGGCGATGGCGTAGCCCTCCATGTCACACAGCTCGGAATCCTGGGCCAGACGCGTGCGGGTGGGGGTATCTGAAATAAAAGAGTCGCCCGTCGCAAGGGCCGCGGTGGGAAGCTTTCCGGAGGTTTCAAGCTCGATCACCTCGGGAAGGAGATAGCGGGAAACATCGCTGAGCACCTCGAGGTGGAAGTCATGCTTGCGCACGTGGGAGACCTCGAAGACGCCTGAAAGATCGTCGCGAAGCGCGCCCGCAGTACCGATGTTGATAACCCGCTCCGGCAGTTGCTGTGCCGAGGCCAGCACCGTGGTCAGCTCGATGGCGGCGGGAACCGTACCAATACCGGTGATGAGCAGCGGCGCTCCTTCGGGAACGTGTGTGGCTTCAGCATCCACGGCGGCGACGAACAGTGTACGACCAGACAGATTCTCCATGCCTGCGAGACTACCCGCTGTCTCGAGGAATGCTCTCCACAACTCTGTTCTGAGCGGAGCGGCCGCTTGTAGGGTTCGGAACCACACCGAGACCTCAGAAAGGAGAACACCATGTTCACACCACGAGTTTTCGCCGGAGCGGCACTCCTGTGCATGCCGCTCATCGCCTGCGCCATCCCTGAAGAAGCCCAGGCCAGCCCCGTAGTCTGCGAGGCCGGCAACCCCCAGGCGGCTTTCGATGACAACGTTGCCCACGTTCCTCAATGGCATGGCCACGAGTGGGCGCTGGTTGATTCTTCCCACTTCGATCCTTGCGCGGCCTTAAGCTGGCAGACCATCTCCATCAAGGGAGCCACGGCCTCCTCGCCGCACCACATCATGCTCTTCCACTATGGCGAGTACCTCGGCACCGCCACTGCTGAGCCTTATGGTTTCTTCCCCGACGTCGAGCAGGTCAATCACAACGAGATTTCCGTGACCTACCACTGGCCACAAGATGGCGACGCCAATGCCGCACCGACGGGTACGTCAAAGGCCAGCTTCCGCTGGGATGAAGTCCAGAACAAAGTCATCATGAGCGGCGACGTTCCGCCTAGCTAAGATAAACCGTGCGCCTCAAGGTGAGGCGCACATTCTATGGAAGGAACACCCATGCTCCGGTCTGCTTCTGCCTTCGTGGGCGCTGCACTCATGTGCCTCCCCCTCGCCGCCTGTTCTCAGGGCGAGGTGGACACCCCAATGTTTAGCGCGGTCCGCAACAACCCAACGAGCGTTGCTGCCGCAAGCCCCACGGAAGAGGCCGCAAGCCCGGAGCCAACGAGCAACCAGGCACCTGCCCCGAAGACCGAAGAACCAGAGTCCTGCGAGGATATTGACGCTGAAGAGGCCTATCAATCAGGCATTGGCACCATCGCACCGTGGAATGGCTTCGGTTGGGGGCGGCCTTCCTCCTCAGAGTTCGACCCTTGCGCGGATTTGAGCTGGCTAATCATTGCCATCGAGGGGGCTACGGCCTCCTCACCGCACCACATCATGCTGTTCCACAAGGGCGAATATCTCGGCACCGCGACCGCCGAGCCTTATGGTTTCTTCCCCACCATCGAACGCGTAAATGACGCCGAGATCGCCGTAACCTACCACTGGGCGCGCGAGGGCGAAACCACCGCCGGGCGCACCGGCGAGACGCACGCAGGCTTCCGCTGGGATGAAGGCCAGCAGAAGGTGATCATGAGCGGTGATGTCCCTCCCAGCACTTACTAGTCAAAACTCAGCGTCCGGTTCTTCTGCCGCAACCGGATCGTAATGTTCTTTTGCGCCGCCCCGAGGGCGATCAGCTTCCCGGACAACGCCCGGGCTACTTGCAGGTCGGTCTCACTGGGCGGCTCTGCGGCAACGCTCACCGTGGGTAGCCAACTATCGTTCGGATCCGGCGCTCCCAAGTGGATGAGGCGCTCGCGCTCCACATCGATCCAATAGCCCTCGGTGGCCATGTACCTGTCCTGCCCGCCGTCGAAAGAATCGCAGCGCCACCCGCCCTCAGCCACGCGGAAGACGAAGGGGCAATAGCCCAGGCGGGAGGGCACGATGTAGGTGGTGTTGGGGCTGACCCGCCAATGCCCGCGGGCGGAGCTCCACACTTGACGGTAGGTATCAGCCAGGCTCATGCCTAGGCGGAGGCGCTGCTGCCTGTCTTCGTCAAGCCCTGCCCCCTCCACTCGCGCGTCCAGCTCTCCTAAGTGCGTGGCATCGGCCACGTACATGCCCAACCAGGCCTCCTCCGGAGTGGTGTAGGGGCCTGTGATGTCGCGGTGGAAGGACTCTGGAATGGCTTTCTCGGCGTTTCTCGGCAGGCGCTGGCGCACTGCAAAAGCCCATAGCCGGGGATGCCCCATGCGAAAAAGCGTCACAGTCTCGCGCGGGAGAAGGTCATGCACCTGTTGCCGGGTGAGGTAGTCACCCGCGCTGATGCGGCGCACCAACTTCCGGGCTACGTCCGCCTCCACTTGTTGTTCCATAGCCGGGGCTACCTCTAGATCGGGAAGCTGACCCAATAGCAGCAGATCAATGATGTCCCCGAGGTCGAAGACAGTGGCGAGCCGTTTGGTGGTGTTCTCACCAAACGCCTCGATGGCCTCATAACCCAACGCAGTGCCTAACCTCCTCACCACATCTGGTGAGACGCTCACTCGGTTGTGCGTGGCATACAGTTCCGCTGCATTGAGGGGGCGATCAAGCACCAAGTCTTCTATCCCTTCTCCCCCGTTCAGGGGAATCGCACTGAGTCACGCGTGGGACTAAGCCAGGCACAGCCGGTTCTGCATTGGTTGCCTGCGGGGCGCCGAAAGACTAATCGATACCTCCACGACCCCTCACGTGAGGTCCATCCACAGTGAATTACTTCAAATAGTAGCAACTTATATACCGCGTTTGGATTAAGCATGACAAGTGATCCCTACCCCTACCCTGTCTTACCTGCTTTCTGCAGCTATTTCTGACAGCCGTACGGATATAGTATGACACAGTTTCTCATTGTAACCTTGCAGTTTCCTCTCAAGGCTTTCTCTCTTCCAGATGCAAAGGAGTCCATCACATGACTGACAACAACAGCTGGGGCGCTCCCCCTTCCTCGCCCTCACCGGCGACCGCCCCGAAGCGCATCGCTGTCATCATCGCCGCAATTGTCGGCATCATTGCGCTGACTGCGGGCATCACGTGGGCTATAGCCGTAAACACCAACTCGACCCCTTCCTCCGACTCGGCCGCGGCGTCTTCACCCGAAGCTGCCCCAAGCGAACAGATACCGAGTTCGGAGGAAACTACTGAAACCACCAAAAAGAATTACACGTTCGTCGACGACCCCGAATACACCCGAGAACAAAAATGTGGCGAAATGGCTGACGCTTTCCGGGACAAGATTGATAACCCAATGACCGTCTTCTGCGACGATGACTGGCTGCTCCTCGCCCAAGAAAACAGCTCGCTGTATTACCTCCATTCCTGGGCAGGCAACTCATGGATCCCGCACGAGGCCGACGGCGAATTTTCAGACTCACACATGGACTGCTATGACCGAAAGGAATTGATTGAGGATGGCCTTCCAGAGCAATATGTCGATGACGTTCCCCTCTGCTCCTCTGAAGAGTTGGCCGCAGCTGACCAAGAGAAAGAGCTAAAACCAGGCTACTTGGGCGACCTCTGTGACGGAAGCTACATCCTCATTGTTGACAGTGTGCTTGTGCCCTACGGCGAACTCAGAACACCGTACGTCGACCAGGCACTCGCCCAGCATCCTGGTGCTAAGTCGATGCCGGGACTGGCCTGCAATTCCTTGCGCTCTGAAGTCGATGGTAAGGAGGTCTTTGCCATTTACTACGACGCCGGCCACAGCGTGGATGAGGTCTGTAAACTCAAGGCGCGGTACGGTGGCAACGCCCGTTCGCTCAATAACGATGCAGACTTCAGCGACCCCTGCTAGGGCAACAACTTAGTTTGGAAAGGATTTTTCGCCTCGTGGCACACTACAACCTCTATAGCTCCCTCAACCTTGACCCTTCCGCTGATTCTGCGACTTTGGCCTCGGAGATCGAACGCCGCCTTTCCGCGACGGACCCGTCCAACGCCGCGCTTTACGACGAACTCTCCACCGCCCACAGCATCTTCTCCCGTCAGGACCGCCGCGAGCAGTATGACCGAGCTATCGCGGATCCCTTCGGCCCCGAGGTAGACGTCGCCCGCATCCGCGAGATCGCCACGTCTGGATCCGGAGTGCAGCTCATGCCCCAGCCGTCGACCGCTCAGGCTTCAGGTTCCTCCAACTTCAACGTTGACCTGAGCAACTTCTCCTTCGCCGTGGAGCCCTCCCGCCAGCGCGCGCAGTCGATTCAGTGGTGCATCGTGTGGGGTCTGCTGGCCTTCATGTGGATCATCTCCACGATTCGCGGCCTCGGCGCCCTCGCGGAGGTCGGCAACGCCAGCAGTATCGAGCTTCTGTACGGCGCTGATGACTACGTCGACGAGGCTAGCTCCGCCGGCGCCTTCTTCTTTATGGTCGCCGGCGGTACCCCGGTCTACCTGATGATTGCGGAATTCATCTGGTCCCTGCGCAAGACCTTGGGCCGCAAGCAGGCCGAAAAGACCGCCTAAAACGCCGAAACCCGCGGCCATAAAGCCGCGGGTTAAGGGGGACTAGCGCAGGCGCTGGCCCACAAATCCTGCTGCCAACGTGTTGCCGCTGGACTGATCGATGAGCAGGAAATTGCCCACCGCGCCGCGGGCGGCATAGTCCTCGACGGGAAGCTCCACCTGCGTCTGGACGGTGATGTAGGCGATGTCATTGAGTGCTGCGGACTCCGGAGCCTCAACGTCCGCCACGCCGTCTAGGTCGAGGATGCGGTCCACCGATGCCACGCGCGCCTTGACCAATGCTGTGCCATAGCGCAGCTTCACCATCTGTCCCGCGCGCAGCTCCTTGTCCGTGAGGACCACCGCGGTGGCGGCGAATTCGCGCACCTCCTCCGGGCGCTGTGAACCAGCGACGAGGTCGCCGCGGGCCAAGTCGATGTCATCGGCCAGCCGCAGAACCACGGAGTCGCCGGCGCGCGCCGCCTCGTCTTCAGCAAGCGAGCCATCGGTGGTGTCAATCGCGGTGACGGTCGAGGTGCGCCCGCCCGGGAGCGTTACCTCATCCCCCACCGCCACGTGCCCGGCCTTCACGCGGCCGGCATATCCGCGGTAGTCAGAGGCGTGTTCGCGAATGACGTACTGGATAGGGAAACGGAAGTCCAAGTCATCGGCGCGGCCGGTGGCCACGGGGACGGTCTCTAGCGTTTCAAGGACCGTCGGCCCCTCGTACCAGTCCATGGTGGTGGAGCGCTCCACCACGTTATCGCCCTTGAGCGCAGAAATCGGGATGGCAACCGAGTCCGTAATGCCCAAGCGCGCCGCAATGTCGTTGAACTCCGTCTCAATCGCGCGGAAGGTTGCTTCGTCATAGTCCACCAGATCGATCTTGTTCACGCCCAGGATGACGTGGCGCACGCCCAAGAGTGCTGCGACGTTGAGGTGGCGGCGGGTTTGTTCGACGACGCCATTGCGGGCGTCGACAAGCAGCACCACCACCTGGGACGTGGACATGCCGGTCACCGTATTGCGCGTGTACTGCACGTGGCCCGGGGTATCGGCGAGAATGAAGGTGCGCTTCTCGGTGGCGAAGTAACGGTAGGCCACGTCGATGGTGATGCCCTGCTCGCGCTCGGCGCGCAGGCCATCGACAAGCAGCGACAGGTCCATGCCGTCGAAGCCGCGGTCGGCAGAAGAACGCTCCATGGACTCCACCTGGTCCGCGAGCACGGACTTGGTGTCATAAAGCAGGCGGCCCACGAAGGTGGACTTGCCGTCATCGACGGAACCGGCGGTGCACAGGCGCAGGGTATCGCGCTGCTTGAGCGCGCCGACATTCGGTGCGAGGGTAGTCGTCATCAGAAGTAGCCTTCCTTCTTGCGGTCCTCCATGGCGGACTCGGACAATTTGTCATCGGCGCGGGTGGCACCGCGCTCGGACAGGGTGGAAATGGAGATTTCCGCGAGCAC
>QWCP01000092.1_pt1 | contig 45664 bp, 37 predicted proteins | sample 1972561 | NCBI WGS metagenome assembly QWCP01 (sample SAMN09866705, study PRJNA288562) | Human vaginal metagenome isolate pre4_vaginal, whole genome shotgun... | isolation source: vagina | host: Homo sapiens | place: USA: California
GGAAAGACCTCTTTTATCAGAAATATTTGTGGACTTAATAAGGGACAAAGGGGAGATTTATATTATGGGTTTGAGAAAATAAGGAGGCCCTATGAAAAAATTTCTCTTGTAATGCAAGATGTGAACTATCAATTATTTACAGATTCAGTTTACTCAGAAATGTCAATAGTATCAGATGATGACCTTTTAAAGGAAAAAATCTTGCGTGATTTGGGACTTTGGGACAAGAGGGGCAGGCATCCGCAAGCCTTATCTGGAGGAGAGAAGCAAAGACTTGCCCTTGGGCTAGCCCTTGCCAGCAAGAAGGAAATAGTTTTGTTAGACGAACCAACTTCTGGCTTGTGCTTAAAGAATATGACAAAATTAATTAGCTTCTTAAAGGAAATGAAAAAGCAAAACAAAACAATTATTATAATCACACACGATTATGAATTTATTAAGAGTGCAGATGAAAATATTTTGGAGTTTGTAAATGAAAAATAATAATTATTTAGCTTCTTGGGACTTTGAGGTCGTCGATGATAATGATGATTTTATAGAGTATCAAGGGATAAGCCATCCTAAAAATAAAATGAAAAATTATAAACTTTTTCCAGGACTTATGCTCATGTATATTGACTTAAGGGAAAGGTACCAAGTGCAGGCTTCTGATAGTAAGGGGATGAAGGGTTATAGGATTTCTTATAGCTATGAAGGTAATTACTTTACCTATATCAATGATACAAAGATTTTAATAACTAGAGAAATTTTTATTGGCAAGGCCCTTCCCTATGCAAGGGAATCCTATACGACCAAGGACAGGGTTCAGGCCTTTAATTTTATTATTTTTGAAAACCAGATAGATAAGGATTCCTTTTACGGTAAAATATTAGGGGAATTTTTGAAAAAGATAAATTCAATAAAGGATATGGGTTTTGTATATAGGAATGAAAGACTAATTCAAAGAGCCAATGAACTTATCCAAGTCCTAAAAAGTGAAGATATCTTGGGGATTTCTATAAAGGCTCTGGATTTAATTTACGATATTACCATGGAAAAAACTTCAGAAATAAGAAAATCATATCAAAAGCAAGAAAAAAGCGAAGAAATTATTTTAATTGAAGAGTTTATTAAAGAAAACTTAGAAAAGGATATTACCTTAGACTTACTTACCAAGAAATTTAAAATCTCGAAGTCAAACCTAAATAAAAAATTCATCAGAAAATTTCAGTACACTCCTATAAAGTGCCTCAATAATTTAAGGATGATGAAGGCAGAAGAAATTTTGATGAAGACAGATAAAAACATAACAGAAATTTCTATGGAACTTGGTCTCACAAGTCCATCAAATTTCACAAGGTCCTTTAAAAAATTTACGGGACTAAGTCCAAGTGAATACAGAAAAAAAGAAGCTCTAAGTGAATGAGCTTCTTTTTAATGTTTAAATTTTATAAAGTAAAGGAACCGATGTAATAATATTTACCTGCGTCCTTTAGGTCGATTGTCCATTTCTTTTCGATACCAATTGTCTTTAGCATTTCTTCCATATAGAAAAGGATAACGCCCATGTCGATTAATGATCTTGTGTCTTCATCAGATTTTACCATGTAAGCTTCAACAACTGATCCCTTTAGTACGAATCTCCAAGGTTGGAAGTTCTTGTGGCTTGGTGCAAATCTAACAGATGAGAATACATCAAAGACTCCGTAATTTTCTAGAGTTTCAATGGAAATTGGATTTCCTAGAGTATCAGCAAAGACAATTTCTTCAACTGTAAGTCTTGAGCTTGTAACTTCTGGATCAAAAAACTTTTTCTTTTGACCGTAGCCAATTGCTATTAGATAGTCGATACCTGTTCCGTTTTCGCCAAAAATTGCCTTCTTAGTTTCGTGGTCAACCTCGTCCACTGTTATCCAACAAGTGTCTAGGTCTAGGTCAACGATTTTTGTGTTTAGCTTTTCAAGGCAGTAGCCACCCTTTAAGATGTTAAGTGGTTTGTCGTTTTTAATATCTAGTGCAATGTAGTGTGGCGCTTCGATCATAACTCCTGCGTATCCTGCCTTGCCCCTAAGACCTTCGGCTACGATTTTTCCATTTTCGTAAAGTGAAAAATTAATTTCGCTTTCTTCACGGTCTAGCTCATCCATAAGTAATTTTATATTTTCCAAAGAATCTCTTGGCACAGTGTCCTTTTTAAAATTTCTCACTGATTTTCTCTTTTGTAAAAAGTTTGTCATTAACATAGTAATCCCCCCTAAAACTCTTCTTAATAAAGATTATAACACAAGGGCGGGCTCAAAAATAGATTTAAAATAATTACCTTATAGTTTAAACTATAGGAGGAGGGATAAAGTGAATTTAACACCAAGTCAATTAAAAGCTGTAGACCACTTTGAGGGTCCTGCCATTGTTTTGGCAGTTCCTGGTGCAGGAAAGACTACTATGATCCTTTACAGGACCAAAAAGTTAATAGAGAGGGGAGTGGACCCCAAGAGCATCTTGACAATTACTTTTTCCAAGGCTCAAGCTGTGGACATAAAGAATCGTTTTGTAGGAATGGACGGCGACAGGACTGTTCACTTCTCTACCATCCACGCCTTTTGTTATTCAATTGTAAGGGACTATTCCAAAAAGTCTGGCAAGTCTCTTAGTCTTATTGATTCAAATATGAAAAAGAAGTACGAGATCCTTAGAGACATCTACAGGTCTGTTAATAATTCCTATCCCACAGAAGAACGAATTGAAACTGCGATTTCAGAAGTTGGTTATTGCAAGAACATGATGTTGTCGCCCCAGTCTTTTGCCAAGTCCAAGAGGTGTGACACAGATAATTTTGTCAAGTTCTTTGAGACTTATGAAAAGTTTAAGAAGGACAGGGGACTTATAGATTTTGACGACATGATAAATCTTTCCTATGATGTCTTGAGAAATGACCCTGCAATAATGAAGAAGTACAGGGACAGGTTTAAGTTCATCCAACTTGATGAAGGGCAAGACACTTCTAGGAGTCAGTTTATGGTTTTGAAACTCCTTGCCAAGCCTAACAATAATTTATTTGTCGTTGCCGATGACGACCAATCTATTTATGGCTTTAGGGGAGCCAACACTGAAGAACTTTTTAAACTCAAAGATGAATACAAGGACATAAAGACCTTTTATATGGAGGACAATTTTCGTTCCACTAAAAACATAGTAAACATAGCAAATATTTTTATTGGGCAAAATGAGAAGAGGTTTGAAAAAACTCTCGTAACAGACAACCCCTTTGACAAACCTGTAAGTATTATTAAGGTCAAGGAGCCCAAAGACCAGTACGCCCTAATAGAAGAAGAGTTAAAAAAAGAAGATGGAGACATTGCAGTCCTCTACCGAAACAACCTTTCAAGCATTGGCCTTGTAGAGTACTTTGAGAGAAAAAATTATGAATTTAATATAAAGGACAAGAAGACCAAGTTTTTCTCCCACTTTATAACTCGTGACATCTTGGATATTTTAAACTTTGCTGGGGACCTTTCAGACATTGACCTCTATGAAAAATTTTATTTTAAATTAAAGGGTTATATTTCAAAGAAACATATTGAATACCTAAAGAGGCACAGGGGAAAAAATATCTTCAACATCTTAAAGGATTATCCAGACCTTCCATCTTATTACAACAAGAATATAAATGGGCTCTTAGTTGGTTTTAAAAAGATTGCAAGGGTAGACATCTATGAGGCCATAGATTATATTGACAAGGAAATGGGCTATGGCGACTATATTAGAGAAAATGCTAAGAGGTTTATGGAAACGGAAGCAACTTTAAATGAATACCTCTACTACTTAAAGATGATTGCCAAGTCGACTAAGTCCTTGGACCTATTCATTGGCAGGCTCAAGGAATTGGAATATGACCTCTTAAAGGCTAGGGATACTGATGCAAGTCTTACCTTCTCCACTATCCATTCAGCTAAGGGACTTGAATTCTCAAGAGTTTTTGTTGTAGACTTGTATGAGGGGACCTTGCCATCGACATCGAGCATTGAGGGCCTAAGAGAAGATCCAGACCTTTACGAAGAGGAGAGAAGACTCTTTTATGTAGCCATGACTAGGGCGAAAAGGGAACTCTACCTCATGTACTCCCACTACACAAATGGAAAGAAAAATGAAATTTCTTCCTTTGTTACAGACTTAGAGACTTTAGCAGGAGGAAACAGTGAACATAATAGATGAAATAAAAAATATAATATTAGAAAGAGATGAGGTAAAAGCTAATGAGCTCTTTGAAGAGTATCACCCAGTTGATATTTGTCTAGAGCTTGAAGATTATGAAGACGAAGAAATTGGAATTTTTGTAAAATTATTAAACAAGGAAAATCTCGGCTTACTTTTAGAGTCGGCAGAAGAAGACTTAGCAAGAATAATAATGAGGTTTTTTACAAATGAAGACTTAATTGAAACTTTTGCCTTTATAGAAAACTCAATTGTGGCTGACCTTCTTGGATTTCTTTCAACAGTTAGAAGAAAGGAAATTTTGTCACTGATAAAAAGTGATAAACAAAACATCCTAAAGATGATCCTTTCCTTTGATGAGGAATCTGCAGGGTCAATTATGACTACAAACTTTATAGCCCTTAAGGAGCACTTGACGGCAGACCAGGCAGTAAAGAAAATAATTTCGATTTCTCCAAAGACAGAGATTATTGACAAGATTTTTGTTACTGATGACAAGCATAGACTTAGCGGGATAGTGACTATGAGGGACCTCTTGGTTTGTCATGCAGACACTCTCTTAAGGGATCTCATGGAAGAGTGCGACTTTTATGTCTATGGGACAGATGACCAAGAAGTTGCCGCTAACCTCTTCTCCAAGTATGAGTTGGACATTCTTCCCGTTGTAAATAACAAGATGGTAGTTCTTGGTGTAATAACATCTGATGACATCATCGCAGTTATTGACCAAGAACACAACGAAGATATGTTGCAGATGCACGGGGTTAATGCCGATGAAGAATACGACTCAAGTTTAATGGAATCCTTTAAGTCAAGAATTCCTTGGCTTGTAGTAAACTTGATTACAGCCTTTTTGGCATCATCAGTTGTTAAGGGCTTTGAGTCTACAATTTCTCAAGTAGTTGTTTTATCTGCTGCCATGCCAATTGTAACAGGAATGGGAGGTAACGCAGGCTCACAAACTCTTTCAATTATCATCACATCTTTAGCAAGGGGAGAGTTGTCCCTTAAGGAAGACTTTAAGTTGATTTTCAAGGAAATCTTCTTGGGACTTACTGAAGGCGCAATTATTGGTATCTTGGCTGCTGGAGTTTTTGTATTCTGGCACCACAACCTTTACCTTGGCTTCATACTCTTCTTGGCAATGATTTTAAATATGATAATCGCCTGCTCCATGGGATTTTTAATTCCGCTTTTACTTGATAGGTTAAAGGTGGATCCAGCCATTGCATCATCAATATTCTTGACAACTTTTACAGATGTATTTGGATTTTTTATCTTCCTAGGTCTGGCAACAATGTTTTTGCCAAAACTAGTTTAAAAATTCATATAAAAAATAAGATTTTAACAGTAAAGAACATATCGAGACCAGAGCTTGGTATGTTATTTTTAATATATCATCAAAATAATATTAACAAAATTATTTTGATTACATCTATTATGTATAGATAATATATAAAATAAGGAGAGTTTATGAATAAAAAAATAAAATTTTTAGCTGTTTCTACGGCATTGACAAGTGTAATTTTGCTGAATAGTACTTATGCATTGAATGCAAATAGCTTAGCTAATAATAACTCTATAGATGTAAATAATCATATTTATACAGTCGAAGATTTTGTAATTAAAGATAATAAAATTTATGGTTTTTCAGATAAGGGCCTTAAGAAATTGAAAGAAAACCCAATTGTTAAGTTACCAAGTTTTGATGAGAAAGGAAATCCGATTACAAAAATTGCTTCTTTTGCCTTTACAGCGAATAAGATGGTTGCAATAGACGAGTTTCTATTAAAAGACGAGTCGCCAGATTCTGAGACTTATGGAAAAGATTACTATGGAGAAAAGATTGAAAAATTGGGCGGAGTTTTTAGGAACACAGAGATTAAAGAAGTTATCATACCAGAAGGCTATGTAGAGATAGGACCTGATGCTTTTAGAGATAATAAAAATCTTAAAAAAATCACATTTCCTAGCACTTTAAAACATATAAAGGACTATGCGTGTGCACATACTTCTATTAATAATCTTGTTTTAAATGAGGGGCTAGAAAAAATTGATGACACATCTTTTTTTGATGCCGAAATAAAAGGGAAACTAATAATACCTGAAAGTGTTAGTGATATAGGTGAGAGAGCTTTTAAAAACAATCAAATCCATGAAGTTATTTTCAATGGAGAAAAATTAGAAGAATTAAAAGAGCAAGTTTTTGAAGACAATCAAATTGAAGAAATAACAATTCCAGGTTCTATAAAAAAGATTTCTCCTGACGCTTTCAACGCTAACTCAGGTAGCACAAGTTATGCTAGACGTGTAGTTGTGAAGTACAATGGAAATAGTGATCTTTTGGATGGAGTAAACTTTTATGTAAATCCGAGTGAAGATAAAAGGACAGATGGCTTAGATATAGATGCAAGTGAGTGGGATCTTTCCGACTTTATTATTGAAGGCAAATCTATTAAAGGATTCAGCACAAGTGGATTTTTAAAAATTCTAAAAAATAAAAACTTAATACTACCAAATAAGAATAAAAATGGAGAAGATATAGTAGAAGTAGCAGCAGATGCCTTTAGAAATGTTGATTTCGATGAATCGAGTATAAAAAAATATGATATTGAAAGTGTAGTTTTACCAAAAAATATTGAAAAGATTGGAGATTTTGCATTTCAATCTAATAATATAAAGGAAATTGATTTTTCTGAAAATAATAATCTTAAAGAGATTGGTAAGGGTGCATTTATGAATAATAAAATTGAATCATTATTATTAAATGATGAAATTGAAAAAATAGATGATGCAGCTTTTCATATAAATAAAATAGAAATGTTGTTTTTACAAGGAGGACATCTAAAATATATAGGGAAATCTTCTTTTAGACAAAATAATATCTCAATTTTATATTTAATTTCTAATGAATTAAAGGAAATTTCTGATATGGCTTTTCTAGAGAATGATATACAAGGAGAGCTTGACTTATCACAATTACCTAATTTAAAGAAAATAGGAGTACAAAGTTTTAGAAACAATAGTATTGAAAAGTTAAACATTCCAGATAGCCTAGAGGAAATATCAGCAGAAGCATTTTATAACAATAAGATAGAAACTTTAAACATATCAGATAATGTAAAATTGATAATGTTTAATGCTTTTGATACTAACGATGGGTCAGGTAAATCTGTAATTATTAATACAGTTGGAAATAAAAATATTAACAGGATAGCTGATGGTAATAATTTTAAAATTGATCCTAGTGTACTAGCCGTAGATAAAACTGAATTAATTAATATTGTAAATGAGATTAAAAATCTTGATAAAAGAGAACTAAGAGAGTCTACAAGAAAACAGTTTGATGATATTATTGCAAATGGAGAAGAATTAATAAAGAATGAAAAACTAACTAGGGGTCAACTTCTTAAATTTGTAAAAGATACTAAATTTTTCTTAGGTAGAGTTGATCTTGACAAGGCAATGGAAAAGGCAAATAAGGCAATTTTAAATAAGTCCTTAAAAGAGAATGAAATTAAAATTTTAAAAAACAAGTTAAATTATGCCAATACAGCTTATAATAATGCAGCATCACCTAGTTGGAAGATAGATAGGACAAGTAAGGAGCTAAATTTATTATCGGATTTATGCCTTAATAAAGGAGAAATTTCTAAGGCAAACATGGTCCAAGGAGTTTATAAATTAGAAAGTCCTCTTCCAATTCCACCATACTATATAGGTGTAAATATGTATTTTGATGATCAGGGCAAGATTTTATATGTACTTGATATGTCTTATACCATAGGAGAAGGAACAAAAAATGAATTTGGTGCTGATGTATTAAATGTTGATGAAGATAATGAAGGTTATCATGAATTGGCTATAAGAAGTCTAAGTCAATATGATGGAAAAAATATAAAGGACATTCTAAATTCAGATTTTTCAATTATAAAAGACTATGGTGACTTAGAAAAGTATCACGTTGAGGGTATTTTCAATGCTGTAAAAGATGCTTGTAAAGATGCAAAGATTCTTTTAGATAAAAATAGTGCAGAAAAAACAAATCCCCTAGATGAAAACATTGATGACTTTAGAGACCATCCTAAAATTTCAATAAGGAATAATAGTGTAAAGGGAGAGAAAGTCTATGTTCAAGGGAAATTAAATGGCAGTTCAAGAAATGAAAGAAGAACCAAAGATAAAAACAAGAAGGTAATATTAAAACTTGATTCCAATAAGTATTTTGAAGTTACACCAAGTGGAAAAATCGAAAAGGAATTTGAATTCAAACCCTTTGTTAAGGATGGAAGAACTATGTTACCTATTAGATTTATAGCAGAATTTATTGGATTAAAGGTTACTTGGATAAAGGATACAAGGACTGTTATTTTTGAAAAAGATAATAAAAAAATAAGTATAAATGTAGATGATGATAAAATTATAGATGAAAATGGTAATGTAATTAAAATGGATACAAAAGGAGTAATAAAAAAAGATAGATTTTATCTACCTTTGACAAATGTTTCCAAACTCTTTAATTTAACTAATGGAAATTTAAAAGATGATAAAGAAAATGATATCGAGTATAAAGAAGATACGAGAGAAATAATAATAAATATAAAAAATTGATAAATGAAAAAAACTCCTGGGAACAGGAGTTTTTTTGTTTTAAATATTTTCTAAAAAGTTTGCTATTTCTCTTTGACTGGAAACAAGAACTTTTCCATCAGGACCCAAGAGGGGAGTGATTCCCATACCATAACCTGCACCGATGTATAGATAATTAACTCCAGTCTCTGTGTCCAAGAGAATTTCCATGGACTCAGTAAGAGTCCCTTCTTTAAAAATTTTTATAAATCTTTTTTCTTTGTCTTTACTAAACATTTTAACCTCACAATACTTTTTCGAAGGCGAGTCTTTCATTTTTGCCGCCAAGATAAACTATGCCAACATACTTATAAGATAGAGAGCTTAATAATCTCTGCATGTCCTTGTTGCCCCTGTGGGTATCAATCCTTACTGACTTAAAATTGTTTTCTCTTGCATAAGATTCTGACATTTCAATTATTTTTCTCCCGTAGCCATTTTTTCTTGCACTCTCAAGTGTCCCAATCCTGTGAAGAGCCACATAGGGGCTTGGACTTTGCCAGGTCCCATCTAAATTATTTTCATAATCTATGTCGTAGTCGTAAATAATGACAGTGGAGACAACTTTACCATCATCTTCTAAAACAAAAATATTTTTGTTTTCTATAAGTTCTTTAAAATTATCAAGATTTGGCTTGTCATGACCCTGCCACTGGTCAAGTCCCAAGGACTTTAATTTCTTTGATCCATCATCATAGATTTTTAAGATTATTTCTCTATCTTCTTCTCTTGCTAGTCTTAATTCCATTTCTCCTCCAAGATAAGAGGAACTTCTTTGTTAAGTTCTATTGAATTTTTTGTGACTATTGAATCATAGGCGAGGACTTTGACACCATTTTCACTTGCCTCTTTAAGTCCTCTTGAAAAACCTGGGTCAGTCAAATAATTTGGTGTAAAAAATTTAACATCTTCCATTTGAATTACAAATAAAACAAAGGTCAAATAATTTTCTTGAGAATTATCTAGTCCCTTGACGTGCTTAAGACCTCTCTTAGTTGGCGCATCAGGGAAGGCCACGATACCATCCTTCTCAAGGGTAACGCCCTTGACTTCCATGAGAGCTTTTTGCCCTTCGCCTTCAAGACAAAAATCAAAGCGTGAATCTCCATGAGTGTACTCTCTTTTTATTTTATTGTACTTAAAGCCTAAGTCAATTTTATTTTTAAGTAAGGCTTCTTCTACCACTTGGTTGGGAGCTTTAGAGTCAATATTTATAAGTCTATCGCCCTTCATTACTCCAATTAAGGTGTAGGAAGTCTTCCTATTTGGATTGTCATTGTAGGTCAAGTAGACTGTAACACCTTCAATAAGGAGCTCCTTGCAGCGACCTGTGTTTGGCACGTAGACCTCCAAGGTCTTAGAGCCCTTCTTGCAATAGGATATAAATCTATTTTTTCTATATAAAAATTCTGCTTTGATTACGCTAGTGTATTTCATAAGTCACCCCAAAATATTATACAGGGAACTTTAATTTATGTAAAATATGGAGTAAGATAGAAAAAAGGAGGGAGTTAATGGACCTTTTAGTAGTTATTGATATGCAAAATGACTTTGTCACAGGATCTCTTAAAGCAAAAGAGGGAGAAAGACTCTTAAAGGAAGTTGTTAAAAAAGTTGAGAGCTTTCATGGGGAAGTGGTCTACACCCTAGACACCCACTATGATGATTATCTCTCAACAAATGAAGGAAAGAATCTTCCTATAGAGCACTGCATCAAGGGGACTTGGGGTCACGACATTCCAGAAGAGTTAAAGATGACTAAGTCCTTTGAAGGAGCAAAGAAGTTCGAAAAAAATACTTTTGCTTCAGTTGAGCTTGGAGATTATCTAAAAAAATTAGATGAAGAAGAGGGAGTAGGAGACATATATTTTCTAGGACTTGTTGCAGACATCTGCGTAGTCTCGAATATTTTATTAGTTAAGGGCTTCTTGCCAGAGAAAAATATTTATCTTTTTAAAGATTTAACAGAAGGATTGACAGATGAAAAGAAGGCGTCAGCCATTGATGTTCTAGAGTCCTGTCAGGTAAAAATAATTTAATTTAAGAAATAAGAAAAATCAAAAAAATAAAAATAAAAAGCACACGACTATTATGTAGTAAACATAAAGTAGTGTGCTTTTTTAATGTATTTGATTTTAAATATGTATGAATTGAAAAAATTTTATATCGACAAAATTAAAAGTAAAATTGAAATTAAAAATTATAAAAAAATAAAAATAAACAAAAAATAAGTACCAAAGACTTGGTACTTATTATGGTGCCCAGAGCCGGAATCGAACCAGCGACACGAGGATTTTCAGTCCTCTGCTCTACCGACTGAGCTATCTGGGCAAGTAAATGGTGGGCCTTCAGGGACTTGAACCCGGGACCTACCGGTTATGAGCCGGGCGCTCTAACCAACTGAGCTAAAGGCCCTCACCATTGGCGGAGAAAGAGGGATTTGAACCCTCGCGACCCTAATCGGGACCTACTCCCTTAGCAGGGGAGCCTCTTCAGCCACTTGAGTATTTCTCCAAATTGAAGGTCACTCTTTAGCAACTTACTCTACTCATTCTAAAGTAATGAGCATCTTTTGTCAACTGTTTTTTTAAAAGATTTTAAATTTAATTTAAAATTTATGTAAAATCTATTAAAAAAATTTAAGGTCATCTCTTGCCTAAGTATTATCTCATAAATAATTAAAAAAATAAAGAACAAAATCTATTGACAACAAAAGATGATGTAATATAATGAATATATGAACAAGTGTCGAAATATTAAAAATAAAAAAGGAGAAATTTATGGATAAGTATATTTTTCACTTAAGAGGACTTACTTGCGCTAACTGTGCAGGCAAGATAGAAGAGAAACTTAAGTCAAGAGATGAACTCAAAAATCTTCATTACGATTTTCTAAATGATGAGCTTGTCTTTGAATCAGAAGAGGAGTCAAGTGAGCTAAGAAATAAAATTCAAGAGATTGTTGATTCCATAGAAGATGGAGTGGTTGTAACAGAAGACCTTGGTGAAGAGATAGAAGAAGAGGAGGAAGAAGAAAGTTTCTCCATCTACAAGTCTATTGTTGTATTTGTAGGACTTGTGATTTTACATTTTGCAAAATTAAATGAAAAAGTTACAATAATTTCTTATTTAGTTTTATATCTAATTATTGGCTACGATGTAATAAAACCATCAATAGAAAAAATTGCTACAGGAAAATTTATGGATGAAAAATTTCTTATGACTGTGGCATCTCTTGCTGCTATAATTTCGGGCGAGTATGCAGAAGCTGTTGCAGTTATGCTTTTCTACAGTGTGGGAGAAATTATTCAAGACAAGGCTGTTGACTCATCAAAGAAATCCATTAAAGAAGCCTTAAAGTTAAAACCAGACTTTGCCAACTTAATGATTGATGGAGAGATTGTAAAAGTTGATCCAAGCGAAGTTGCCATTGGACAAGTTATTTTAATTAGACCAGGAGAAAAAGTTCCCCTAGATGGAAAAATCTTGAAGGGATCTTCTAATCTCGACACTTCAAATATTTCTGGAGAGTTTGCTCCAGTATCTCTCGAAGCAGGAGATGAAATAATATCTGGTTTTGTAAATTTGGACTCTTCTCTTGAAGTTGAAGTAACAAAGACTTATAAGGAAGGAACTATTGCAAAAATTATTGACATGGTCAAGAATGCCAGCGTAAATAAGGCTAAAGTAGAGAAATTTATCACTAGATTTGCAAAAATTTATACCCCAATAGTAATTGGTCTTGCAGTAATTTTATTCTTATTCTTAAATTTTGCAACAGACCATACTGCTAAAGAAGCACTTTACAGAGCGGCCATATTTTTGGTTATTTCCTGTCCATGTGCTCTTGCAATTTCTGTTCCACTTACAATGTTTGCGGGAATTGGATCTCTTTCAAGAAGGTCAATCTTTGTAAAGGGTGGAAATTCTATTGAAGCCTTGACTGACATTGATGGAGTTGCCTTTGATAAAACTGGAACAGTTACTAAGGGTGAATTTATTATTGCAGAAGTAGAAGAAACCTCTGCATCAAAAGATGAAATATTAGAAATTGCTGCTGTGGGAGAGGCTTATTCAACTCACCCAATAGCCAAGGCTATTGTAAAAGCCTTTAAGACTAAAAAAACTCCTGACCACCTAAACAATCTTGGTGGCAAGGGCATAGAATTTGACCTTGAAGGAAAATCCTACCTTGTTGGAAATAAAAAATTATTGGAAGACTTTGAAATAAGTCTTGAAAAAAACAAGGAATCAAACTACGTGGACGTATTTGTTGCTGACAAGGAAAAAGTCCTTGGAGTTATAAAACTTAAGGACCAAATAAAGGACGGAGTTAAGGATAGTGTTGGTAAACTTCACCAAATGGGAGTTAAGACTTACATGTTCTCTGGGGACAAGGACAGGGTAGTAGAAGAAATCGCAAGAGAAGTTGGAATTGACTACTATAAGGGTTCTCTTTTACCAGAAGATAAGGTAAGTGAAATTAAAAAAATTGAAGAAGACAAAAGAATTGCCTTTGTTGGTGACGGAACTAATGATGCACCTTCACTTGCATCAGCATATTTAGGAATAAGTATGGGTTCTGGATCAGATATTGCCATAGAAACTTCTGACATTGTTCTTTTAAAAAATGATATTTCTTCTATTGTAAGGGCAATTGATATTGCTAAGAGGGTAAAGAAAATTGCCTACCAAAATATTTTTATTGCCTTGTTCTTAAAAGTTGTAGTATTAGGACTTGGAGCAGTGGGATATGTTTCTATGCCTCTAGCAGTTTTTGCTGATGTAGGTGTTGCCCTACTTTGCATTGTCAATTCACTTAGGGTTTTTAAAGAATAATAAATCATAGTAAAACGCTATGATTTATTAGCTTTAATGAATACAATACTCAATTAAAAAATATTTATTGATAATTAAATAATTTTAAAATCGTCTAAAAGTATTGAGTTTGCTTAATTCTTATAATTTTTTATAAAATCAGAAAAAATTTATCATAAAAAAAGAATAATAATGATTGAAATATTAAAAAGATTATGTTAATATAATGACATAAGATTATGAATATAAGAATTCATAAATTTTGGTATAATTTTTTATGGAGGTAATGTAAAATGGCATATGTAATTAACGATTCTTGCATCGCATGTGGTGCATGTCAACCAGAATGTCCAGTTGGATGTATTAGCGAAGGAGACATCTATTCAATTGACGAATCTCAATGTATCGATTGCGGTAGCTGTGCAGCTGTTTGCCCAGTAGGCGCTCCAAATCCAGAAGACTAATTTACTTAAAGAAAAGATAGGTAATGGGCCTATCTTTTTTTATTACATATTTTCGATTAGAAGCTGTCCTCTTAAGAGGATGGTTTTTTATTGCAAAAATATCTTTTTGCCATTATAAAAATCACTAAAGTAGTTTATAATGAAAGAAAGCAATTGTTAAGAAATGTCAAATATCTTAATAATAAAAATCAAACTTTTTGAAAAAAATTATTGTATTTACAAATAGAAAGTGCAATAATTATTTATCTCAGCATGTATTTTGAAAATTAATAAAATTAACTTATACATAAAATTTAGTGGCTTTTATTTTGAAAGGAGAAAGTGACTATGCTAATTCACATGGGATTAGATGTTGGTTCAACTACTGTAAAACTTGTAATACTAGATGAAAAATTAAATATTTTATATAAAACTTATAGGAGGCATTTTTCTGATGTTAGAAAAACTGTTAAGGACGTAATCAATGAAGTCTATCCACAGTTTAAATACGACACAGTAACTGTTAATGTAACAGGATCAGGTGGACTTTCTGTTCATGAATTCTTAGGTATTGATTTTGTCCAAGAAGTTGTAGCAGGGAGAGAAGCAATCTCTTGCTTTATTCCCAAGACTGATGTAGCAATTGAACTTGGTGGTGAAGATTCAAAAATTACTTACCTAAGAGGATCTGTTGAACAAAGGATGAACTCTATTTGTGCTGGTGGTACAGGTGCCTTCATAGATCAAATGGCATCACTTCTTCAAACTGATGCATCTGGTCTAAATGAAATGGCAAAGGACTATGAAAAGTTATATCCCATTGCATCAAGATGTGGAGTTTTTGCCAAGACTGACGTTCAAGCTCTTATAAACCAAGGGGCAAGCAAGGCCGACATAGCCATTTCAGTTTTTCAATCCGTTGTAAACCAAACAATTTCTAACTTAGCATGTGGTAGACCAATAAGAGGTAATGTTGCCTTCTTAGGTGGACCACTTCACTTCCTTCCAATGTTAAAGGAAAGATTTGTAGAGACTTTGGGCTTAAAAGAAGATGAGATTATAGCTCCAGAAAATTCACAAATTTTTGTTGCTTTGGGTGCTGCCCTTTCAAGTTTTGACTCCAAGGCCATGTCCTTTGTAGAACTTTACAACAAGGTAAACACAAGCGCAGAAACTCTTGTAAAGGAAAGTGACGTAATGCCTGCCCTTTTTACAAGCGATGAAGAAGTTAGGGACTTTAGAGAAAGACACAAGACAAAATCTCTTAAAAAAATTGACCTAAAAGCTTATGAGGGACCAATTTATCTTGGAATAGATTCAGGTTCAACAACTTCAAAGCTAGTAGCAATTTCTGACAAGAATGAAATTCTCTACACATTCTATGGATCCAACAAGGGCAACCCACTTGACATTGCCATAGAAAACCTAAAGGAAATCTATAAAGAAAAAAATGACAAGGCCTACTTTGCTGGATGTGGTACAACTGGTTATGGGGAAGAATTTTTAAAGGCTGCCCTAAACTTAGACCTTGGGGAAGTAGAAACCATTGCCCACTTCACTGCAGCAAAATATTTTGATCCAGATGTTGACTTCATCTTAGACATTGGTGGACAAGATATGAAGTCTATGAAGATAAGAGACGGAGTAATAGAGTCCATCCTTTTAAACGAAGCTTGCTCAGCAGGATGTGGTTCCTTCTTAGAAACTTTTGCTCATTCAGTAAATATGACTGCAGAAGAATTTGCCAATGAAGCTACAAGGTCTAGGGAGCCTGTTGACCTTGGCTCACGTTGTACAGTTTTCATGAATTCCAATGTTAAACAAGCTCAAAAGGAAGGGGCATCTGTTCCAGATATTTCTGCTGGACTTGCTTACTCAGTAATTAGAAATGCCATCCAAAAGGTTATCAAGGTTAGAGACCCTAAAGATCTTGGCCAACACATAGTTGTTCAAGGTGGTACCTTCTTATCTGATGCAGTGCTTAGGGCCTTTGAAAACTTAACTGGAGTTGAAGTTACAAGACCAGAGATAGCTGGGCTTATGGGAGCTCTTGGTATGGCTCTTATTGCAAAGGAAAAATCAACAGGAAAATCAAATATAATTTCTAAGGAAGACTTAGAAGTTTTTGAGTATAAATCAATCTCAACAAATTGTAGACAATGTACTAACCAATGTGCCCTCTCTGTTAATGTATTTCCTAATGGAAAGAGATACATCACAGGAAACAGATGTGAAAAGGGAGCAGGTCATGTTAGGAACAAGGAAGATCAACTTCCAAATATGTATGCCTACAAGTACAAGAGAGTATTTGACTACAAGTCTCTTCCAGAAGAAGAAGCGCCAAGAGGTATTGTTGGAATCCCTAGAGTGCTAAATATTTATGAAAATTATCCCTTCTGGCATAGCTTCTTCACAGAGCTTGGCTATTCAGTAGTATTATCTTCTAAGTCATCAAGAGAAATCTACGAAAAGGGAATCGAAACAATAACAAGTGAGACAGCTTGTTATCCTGCAAAAATTTCTCACGGACACATAGAAGATTTAATAGAAAAGGGAATAAAATTTATATTTTATCCAGCAGTCTTTTATGAAGAAAGACAATTTAAAAATGCAGACAACACCTTAAACTGTCCTGTAGTTGCAGGATATTCTGAAGTTATAAAAAATAATGTGGATGATATAGTTGATGGCAAAGTCAAATTTATGAATCCTTTTATCTCCTTTGACGATAGAAAAAAATTGGAAAAGAGATTAGCGGAAGTCTTTGACTTTATACCTAAGAATGAAGTTAAGAAAGCAGTTCGAGCTGGATACGAAGAACAAGATAGGTATAGGCTCGATGTCTTAAATGAAGGCAACAGGATCTTGGAAGAAGTTAATGCAAAAAATCAAAGAGCCATTGTCCTTTCAGGTAGACCTTACCACATAGATCCAGAAATAAATCACGGCATTCCAGAACTTATAACAAGTCTTGGACTTGCAGTTATTTCTGAAGATGGAATTGCAAGGAATGTAGAAATTGATTCAAGACTTAGGGTCCTTGACCAATGGAACTACCACTCAAGACTATACAGAGCGGCAAAATTTGTTGGAGAGCACGAAAACTTGGAGCTCGTACAACTTAACTCCTTTGGTTGTGGCATTGACGCAGTGACAACTGACCAAGTCCAATACATCTTGGAGTCTTACAATAAAATTTACACAGCCCTAAAGATTGATGAAGTTTCAAATCTTGGTGCAGTAAAAATCAGGATTAGGTCCCTATTAGAAGCAGCTGAAAAGAGAGAGTTCGAAAAAATTGATGCAGAACTTGAAGGTCTACTAGATGATGATCCAGTTATATTTACAAGGGAAATGAAAAAGGATTACACTATTTTGATGCCACAAATGGCGCCTCTTCACTTTAGCATCTTTGAACCAATCCTAAGACAAGAGGGAATAAACATTGAAGTCCTTCACGACACAGGCCACAAGGTTGTTAATGAAGGCTTGAAATATGTAAACAACGACGCTTGTTACCCATCAATTTTTGTTGTGGGACAATTTATTGACGCTGTAAAGTCTGGTCAATACGACACAGATAGGTTGGCACTCTTGATGAGTCAAACTGGTGGAGCCTGCAGGGCATCAAACTATGTTGGATTTGTTAGGAAGGCTCTTAAGGATGCAGGATATGGTCACGTTCCAGTAATTGGACTTTCCTTCCAAGGTATTGAAGAACATCCTGGCTTCCAATTTGACAAGAGACAAATGGTGAGGATAGGCCGAAAATTAATTCAAGGAATGCTTTACGCTGACCTAATAATGAGACTTACTCAAGCTACAAGACCTTATGAAGTCATAAAGGGATCAACAAATATATTGCGAGACAGGTGGCTTGACCTTACGACATCAGAAAATTTAATTTACAACAAAACAACTTTCAAGAAAAATGTAAATCAAATGGTAAGTGAGTTTGAAAGACTTGAAATTACAAAAGAAGAAAAACCTAAAGTTGGAATAGTTGGTGAAATCTTAGTTAAGTATCATCCGGCTGCCAACAACCACCTTGCAGACCTACTTGAAAGGGAAGGAGCAGAAGTTGTCATTCCAGACTTAACTGACTTCATGATGTACTCCTTTAAAAATGCAAGGGCCAAGGCTGACAAACTTTCAAAATCAAAATTATCTGCCTTTGTTTGTGAAATGGGAATTTCTTACATTGAATCCTACAGAAAATTTGTGAGAGAAGCTCTTAATGGTACGAGATTTACTTCTCCAGAAAAAATTGAAGAGATAATCAAGTACGCAGAAAAGTACGTTGACCTTGGTAATCAATATGGAGAAGGTTGGCTCTTAACTGGTGAAATGGTTGAGTTAATTGAGTCAGGTGTTGAAAATATTATTTGTGTTCAACCTTTTGGATGTCTTCCAAACCACATCACAGGTAAGGGTGTCATAAAGGCTATAAGGTCTTCCTATGAAAAGGCAAATATAATTCCAATTGACTACGACGCATCGGCTTCTGAAGTAAATCAATTTAACAGGATCAAGCTTATGCTTTCACAAGCAAAGAAAAATATGGAAGAAGGCGAAGACAAATACAACAGAGGCTACCTAAAGAAAAAGGCAAGTATGAAAAATTAAATAAATTGAATTAAATAAATTGAAATAGAGAAAACCCCTCAAATTAACTTGAGGGGTTTTTAATGTGCAAAAATTTAATTATAAATTAAAGATTCTTAATAATATTTTTGAAAGTCTTGTCTTGTAACAAGTTACTTGTTGAATTTTGTTTTTCTTTTAAATCCTTGTAAACTTCTATGTCCTTTTGAGCCTTATAGTCTTCGCCCTTAAGAGCAGCTTTAAAGGAATCAGTAGCTTCTTGCATCTTAACTTGGAAGTCATTTAATTCCATTATAAAAGCTTTTGCAACTTTCTCGTCCTTATTAATAATAGAATTTTTTAGGCCTGGAAGAATTTCTAGGGCCTTTTGGCTTGCACTTAAAGTGTATTGGTGAGAAGACTTAAATTTTTCTGGAACATCGAGGGCCTTTATCTTATCAACTGTAGATCTTATTTCTCTATCTGCTCTTTCATAAGCATTAGTTAGATCAGCATCACTTAGCTTTGCAGCATTGTCAAAGAAGGATAATTTTAAATCCTTGATAGACTTATTTAATTCTCCTTGTAGAGAAGAAATTTCTTTTACATACTTATCTTCATCTGATGACAAGTCAATAATAGAAGATGCTTTTTCCTTGTTGTCATTAATAATAACCTTGAAGTTCTTATTGTCCCACTTAACTTCTGCCTTTAGGTTTTCAGCAACAAATCTTAGAGGAACGAAAGTACGGTCCTTCTTAATTGATGCAGGAGCATCTAGCTTTAATTCTTTGTCATTCACTTTTGCCTTAGTGGAATCAATCTTAAGACTTATTTCTGTGTCCTTGCCACTAATTCCAACTTCTCTCTTGTCATTGTCCCAAGTAACCTTGTAGCCAAGAGTTTCTGAGATAAATCTTATGGGAACCATAGTCCTTTCATTTTGGATATAGGGTGCCACATCTGATTTTATAATTTTTCCGTTGTACTCAATAAGAGGACTTCTTCCTGCAAAAACATTTGAAGTCACAAATATCATGAGGACAAGGGAAAATAAAATTGATTTAAATTTTTTCATTTTAATCTTCCTCCTTATTTGCTCTTCACTGAAGAAGTGTAAGAGTTAGGATCAAATTGTTTTTCAATATAAATTAAGTTTGAGTCCTTGTCTCCTTGTAATTCAATGAAGGCTCCTTCTCTATCAGTTGGAGAAACTTCTCCCTTTTCGTCATCCCTGTAGAAAATCAAATATTCTTTGTTGGGACTTAAGTTCTTTGGAATATCTACTTGTATTTGAGAAAGGTCTCCCTTGTAGTCCTTTAAGAAGGCAGTGGACATTCCCTCTGCAGTAGATGTTGAAATTCTAATTCTTGAAATATAATCAGAGTTTTTGATGAGTTCGTTAACAGCTTCCTTGTCGAAGTTTGAAGTTGCAACTTGCTCTTCATCAGTTTCTTTATTAGCAACTTCTGATGCAACTTTTGCTTCATTAGCTTCAGCCTTAGCTTGGTCCTTTTTGCCACAAGCAGCAAGACTAAGACTAAGAAGTAATGACATTGAAATAATAAAAATCTTTTTCATATTGTACCTCCAATTTTAGTTCATTATATCACAAGACAATGGCTTAATTATATAATTTTAAATTAAGAATAAGAATGTTATAATGAAAAGGGTGATAGAATGCCAAAGAATGTCCTATTCATTTTAAATAAATTGAGAGAAAATGGCTTTGAGGCCTACATAGTTGGCGGGTCTGTGAGAGACAAGCTAATGGGTATAGAGCCACATGATTACGACATAACAACTTCTGCAAGGCCAGAGGAAATTAAAAAAGTCTTCCAAGCTTATAAGACTATCTTAGTTGGTGAAGACTTTGGAACAGTTGGCATTTTGTTAGACAATACTCTTTATGAAGTTACAACTTTTAGGATTGACGGAGCTTATATAAACAACAGGAAGCCAGAGAAGGTTATTTTCTCTAAGAATCTCACAGAGGATTTAAAGAGAAGGGACTTTACCATTAACGCTATGGCAATGGACGGAGATGGAAATCTTTACGACCCCTTTAATGGGCAAGATGATATAAAAAATAAAATAATTAGGGCTGTGGGAGATCCCAATGAGAGGATAAGAGAAGACGCCCTTAGGATGATGAGGGCAATTAGATTTGCTGGAAGGTTTGGATTTTTTATTGAGGAAGAACTATTCGATGCCCTATCCTTAAACGCAAGTCTCTTAAAGAAAATTGCTCCAGAGAGAATTTTTGATGAGTTTTCAAAGATGATTACAGGAGAAAACCCATCCCATTATTTACTTTTAATGGAAGAGACGGGGATACTGGATGTGATTTTCCCAGAGCTAAAGAGGACAGTTGGCTTTGTTCAATTTTCTCCCTTCCATGACAAGACCCTTTTCGACCATCTTATTTGTGTAATGGACAATGTGAAGCCAGACTTAAGCCTAAGGCTTGCTGCACTTTTTCACGACATTTCAAAGGTTGATACCCTATCAATTGGAGAAGATGGCAGGGGACACTTTTACGGACACGAAGTCCTTGGTGCAGACAAGGTTGAAGAAATTTTAAAAAGATATAGACTTCCCAACAAAACAATTGAAAAGGTAAAAATTTTAATCCTAGACCACATGAAGGTCCATGCTGAAATGACAGACAAGGCCCTAAGAAGACAGATAAAAAGAGTGGGAAGGGATAATGTCCTAGACCTTTATAACTTATTAATTGCAGATTGCATGTGCACAAGGGAAGATAGGGATGCTTCTTTTATTATAAATAGAAGAAATAGGGTAAAAGAATTATTAGACGAAAAAGAAATGAAAACTGAAAAGTTTTTGGAAATTAATGGAAATGATATAAAGTCCTTGGGTTTCTCTGAGGGCAAAATTATTGGAAGGATTTTAAAGGACCTTGAGGAAATGGTCTTAGATGATCCAGAAAAAAATAAGAAAACTTACTTAATAGATTATATAGATAAAAATTACAGGTGATGAAATGACAAGATTATTTGGAACAGATGGAGTTCGTGGGATTGCTAACAAGAAGCTAACTCCAAAGCTTTGTTACGATATTGGAAGGGCAGCAGCCTATGTACTTGCCAAGGGCAAGAAGGGCAAGGTCCTAGTTGGAAGAGACACAAGACTTTCAGGCGACCTAGTTGAGTCTTCTCTTGTGGCAGGTTTTATGAGTATAGGTCTTGATGTGGACTTGGCAGGAGTAATTCCAACTCCAGGAGTTGCATACCTTACAAGGACTGGGGACTACCTATGTGGAGTTTCTATTTCCGCATCTCACAACCCTTATGAACACAATGGAATTAAATTTTTCTCATCAGAAGGCCTAAAGCTAGACGATGAAGTAGAAGATGAAATAGAAGAAAAAATTCTTTCAACTACAAAAATATACAAGGACGTGACAGGAGAAGAAATTGGAAGACTTAATAGGTCCCCTGAATTTACTCAAAAGTATGTGGACTACTTAAAGAATTTAGTTGATCTTGACTTCTCAGACTTTGAAGTTGCAGTAGATGCAGGCAACGGTGCTCAATCTCACATAGCTGAAGAAGTTCTAAAGTCCTATGGTGCCAAGGTAAAAATTATTAACAATGAACCTAACGGAATGAATATAAATGACGCTTGTGGTTCAACAAATCCAAATCTAATTCAAGAGCTTGTAAAAAAAGAGGGAGCCGACATTGGTATGTCCTTTGATGGAGATGCTGACAGGATTATTGCCGTTGATGAAGAAGGTAATATTGTAGATGGCGACCACATACTTGCCATAGTTGCCACTTACTTAAAGGAAGATGGCAGACTCAAAAACAATGCAGCAGTGGGAACTATTATGTCCAACATGGGTCTAAAGAAGTATCTTGAAAAAATTGATGTGGACTTTATTGAAACTAAGGTTGGAGACAGGTACATCCTAGAAAAGATGCTTTCAGATGATTATGTAATTGGAGCAGAGCAATCTGGCCACGTAATCTTTCTTGACCACAACACAACTGGTGATGGACTTGCGACAGGTATCCACCTCTTAGAAATTATGAAGAAGACTGGAAAGAAATTATCTGAATTAAATAAACTAATGAGGGACTATCCTCAAGTTTTAAAAAATGCAAGAGTTCGTGAAGACTTGAAAAATAAATACCAAGACTTTCCAGAAATCATGGATGCCATAAGAGAAGTTGAAGGAAACTACCACGGATCTGGAAGGGTTGTAATAAGACCATCAGGCACAGAAGCCCTTGTTCGTGTAATGATTGAGGGAGAAGACCAAGATAAACTTTCAAGTGATGCTGACAAACTAGTAAAGCTTATTGAAGATAAATTAAATTAGGAGCAAGCAATGTACAAGATTATATCAGACACAAGTTGTGACTTGAGGAAAGATGAAATAAGGGATTTGGGGATAGAATATGTTCCCTTTAAGATTTCTATCGATGGAAAAGATTATACAGACGATGAAAATTTAAACTTAGATGAATTCTTAGAAGTCATGAAAAAAACAGAAAATCCAATTCACACAGCCTGTCCATCTCCTTATGATTATTTTAAAATAATAGAGGAAAATAAGGACAAGGATATTTATATTTTGACAATTGGATCAAAACTTTCTGGTTCTTACAACTCTGCCAAGGTAGCAGAGGCCGAAGCAAGAGAAAAGTTTGAGGGAATAAATATTCATGTAATTGACACTAAGGCTGCATCAGCAGGCACAACAAGAATTGTCCTAAAGTTACTTGACCTTGTTAAGGAAAAAGACTTTGATGAAGTTGTTGAAGAAATTGAAAAGGAAACAGACCTTGAGACAACTATGTTTGTCCTAGAGTCTATGAAGAACCTAATCAAAAATGGAAGAATAAAAAAGACGACAGGCCTTATTGCCAATGTTTTAAATATTAGACCAATTATGATTTCTGATGATGGAGAAATTGAACTCTATGAAGTCAACCGTGGAATGAAAAAGTCTCTTGATAAAATGGTTAAGGCAATAGAAAGCAAGTGCAAGAGAGAAAAGCCTGACCTTATTACAATTTCTTATGTGGAAGATAAGGACAGGGCAGAAAAGCTAAAGGAAAGAATTGAAGAACTCTATGAGGGTGCCAAAGTCCACCTTAGACACACCAATGGTCTATCCTCTGGATATGCTGACATTGGAGGAATCGTCATAGCTTTTTAAGTAGGAGATAGCTTTTTGAGGTGAATAATGATAAAAGATAGGGAAAATAATTTTCAAGACAAGATAAACGACGCCTTCAAAGATGAGAACTTTAAAGAAATTGGAGAAATAATTGGAGAAGGAATTGACACAGCAATTGACGTGACAAAAAGATCTATAAGTAGCTTTGTGAATAAAAATAAGAGAAAATTACCATATAGTATTCAAAATGATGACAGAATAATAAATCAAAATCCAAAGACTGTAAACAGGGTAAAAACATGGGGATTTGTCGCAAAAGTTTCAATTGTGGGTCATCTTTTTGCTTTGTTTGGTTTTCTCATGGATATGTTTGATACTTATGGATCAATAAGAGAAGATTTGCCAGCCTTAATTTTTTGGGTAATTCCTGCCCTTGTTATTTCTTTTTATGCAAACTACAGAATAAAAAAGATCAAGGACCAAATTATTAGATTTAGAAAATACAATCGTGAAATTGGAAACAACACTGTAATACCAACAGCAGACCTTGCAGCGATAACTGCCAAGCCCATAGATTTTACAATTAATGATCTTCTAAATATGATTGAAAGAGATTACTACAGGCAGGCAAGAATTGTTGAAGAGGGAAAATTATTTATTTTAGATTCAAAAACTTATAAACTTTATAAGGAAGAAGCTCTAAGAGATCCTTATGAAAAGATGGAGGAACTTGAAAACCAAGAAAATAGTGAGAGGGCAGAAGAACTTCTTCTAAGAGCGAGGTCCTATGTGACTGAACTTACACAAATTGAAGGAAAAATCTCATCTCCAATGGATGAAAAAATTAGGGAACTATTGAAAATAATTGGAAAGATTTTTGAACTCTTAAAAGAAAATCCCAGCACAGCTGGAGACTTAAACAAGGCAATAAATTATTATCTGCCAACTACAGTAAAGCTTTCAAACTCTTACTTAGAGATGAAGGAGAAACCAACAGAATCTGTTAGATCATCTCTAAAGGATATTGAAGCTACAATGGATATTGTAATAGATGCCTTTATGAAAATTCTTGACAATATTTACCAAGAAAAAATTATGGATTTATCATCAGACATGTCTGTATTAAAATCCATGCTAAAGCAAGAAGGACTTTTAGATAAGGATGAATTTAAAATCGGGAGGTAAAAAGTGGATAGAGAAATAAAATTATCACTATCAGATGACTTTGATGAAATTCAAGAAGATGAAAAAAACATCTTGAAAGAAGTTGAAGCTGATAAGGAAATTAGACTAAGCCCAGAAGAAGAAAAACAAGTAAATGATTTTGCCAAAGAAATCGATATAACAAATTCAAATATTGTCCTTCAATATGGAGTTGGAGCCCAAAGAAAGATTTCAAATTTTTCTGAGAAGACATTGGAGTCTGTTAAGACCAAGGACCTTGGTGAAGTTGGGGATCTCTTATCTGGAGTTGTAAATGAACTCAAGTCCTTTGACCTTGATGAGGAAGACAACAAGTTACTTGGATTCTTCAAAAAGCAAGCCAACAAGATGACTTCAATTAAGACTAAGTACGACTCAGCAGAAAAAAATGTAAACAACATTATAAAGACTCTTGAGGACCACCAAGTTACACTTATGAAGGACATTGCTATGCTTGACCAAATGTATGACTTAAATGAATCCTATTACAAGGAACTTAGCATGTACATACTTGCTGGTAATAAAAAACTTGAAGAGGCAAAAAATATTGAGCTACCAAGGCTAAAGGAAAGGGCAGAAGAAACTAACCTTCCAGTGGATGCACAGCGTGCCAATGATTATGTAAATATGATTTCAAGATTTGAAAAGAAACTTCACGATCTAGACCTTACTAGGATGGTTTCTATTCAAATGGCACCACAAATTAGGATGGTCCAATCTTCTAACACAGTTATGGTTGAGAAAATTCAATCTACAATTGTTAATACCATCCCTCTTTGGAAGTCTCAAATGGTAATTGCCCTTGGAGCAAATCATTCTAAGGAAGCAGCCAAGGCGACTAAAGAAGTGACTGACTTAACTAACCAACTCTTAAAGAAAAACGCAGAAACTTTAAAGCAAACTACTGTTGAAACTGCAAAATTATCTGAGAGGGGAATAGTTGACATGGAAACAATTAGGCACACAAATGATCAACTTATCTCAGCCTTAAACGAAGTGCGTGATATTCAAATTGAAGGTCACAAGAGACGTGAAGAAGCTTCACAAGAGCTTAGAAGGATAGAAGAAAATTTGAAGTCATCTTTAGTTGAAATTGCAAATAAATAAGTTTAAAAGTTAATAAGATGATAAGAGCCGAGAGAAATCTCGGTTTTTTTATTTGTGAAAATTTTTTTGTAGAGGCTCATAAGTTATTAGGACTTAATAAAAAATTGTTACTAAGTAGAAGAATTAAATATAATCAAAATAAAAAAGCTCCCAATGTTTTTTACAACATAGAGAGCTTATGACTTAATTAACAAACAACTTATCTAAAAGTAATCTTTCCATCTTCAATGGAATCAATAATTGCAAGAGAGAGAAGGTCGTAACCCATATCTCTAATAATCTTGCCACCATCTTGGAAGCCCTTTTCAATAGCAACAGAGACACCAGATATTGTAGCGCCTGCTTGCTTTGAAACGTCAATCAAACCCTTTAGGGCATTTCCTTCTGCTAGGAAGTCGTCAATAATAAGTAAGTTGTCCTCAGGAGATAAAAATCTCTTGGAAACAGTTATAGTGTAATTTTTCTTTGTAGTGTAGGACTCAACCTTTGACTCGTAAACATCGTTGCCAATGTTTAAAGTTTTTTGCTTTTTGCAAAAGACCACCATGGCATCGTCAAAGTGTTTTGAAGCAACAGTTGCTAGGGCAATCCCACTTGCTTCGATAGTAAGTATCTTGTTTATTTTTTTGTCCTTGAAATAATTTGCCATCTCTTCAGCAAGCTTATCCAAGAACTTTATGTCAAGTTGGTGATTTAAAAATGAATCTACCTTAACAATATTTCCATCTAAAATTCTTCCATCATTTATAATTCTTTCTTCTAATAATTTCATTTTACACCTCTAGATTATTTTAAGGCATAAGGAAGAAGTTAGCAAGTTGAGGGCAAACTTTTATAAAAATAAATTAAAAATTTTAAGCTTTTAAAGAGATATTTATAAAGTAGCTAAGATGGACTTTATTTGTTAAAATTGATTTAACAAAGTAAATAGAGAAAGGAGAAATTTATGAAAAAAATCTTAATTTTACTTGGCTTAGTCTTAAGCCTAATCATTCCAAGCAATATTTTTGCAGAAAAGGCTCTGCCTAATAATTCTTCAAAGATGGATATTATTGCTGAGGATGGCAATGCCAGTAACTACACTTTTTCAACCTACATCATAGAGGACTACAATTACTTTAAACTACGTAACTTTGCAGCCTATATGAATGATACTGTGAAGAAGTTTGATGTAAAATACAATGGCGACAAAAATGCCATTGAAATTTTTACAAAGAAGTCCTATGGGGATTTTACTGGACTTCCAAATGAGAATATTTCTGGACCAAAGGAAGCCATTCCAAGTAAGCAAAAGATATTTGTAGACGGCAAGGAAGTTCAAATTTCTGGCTACAATATTGATGGAAATAATTATTTTAAGCTTAGAGATTTAGCAGCTGCCTTAGATATAAAAGTTTATTACGACTCCCTTAGGAAGTCTGTCATATTAAATCCAAAGCTTCCAAGTGACGAAAAGCTTTTAGATGATCTAAATTCAGAGTTAGAAAAAAATATTAGGACAGATGATAAGAAAGCTGGACTTAATGAAAGTCAAAACTCATCACAAGTCTTTGCATCAGAAGGAGATTTAATTTATTTTCCTCCAAAGAATCTTGACCGCAATCTCAACCTAAAGCCAGGATATGTAGCAGAAATTAAAAATTCAAAAATTACAAACTTCAAGAAGATTTCCTCACAAGTTAATATTCCAAAGGGAACAGGGATTTTATATTTTGACCTTGACAACTTAAAGGCCAAGACGATTTATATTGATGGCTATGACACAAGTCTAACTCAAGCTTATTTAAACAAGTGGATGAAGAAAAACATCCTAGTTCCTCTTATTCGTGGAGAAAAAATTTCAGGACAAGAGGATGCCTATAAGATTGCTTATGTAACTTTTGTCGATACAGCACCAAGGGTCAATGGAGTAAGTGAACTTGTTAGTGTAAAGGCTTCTGAAGTTAGAAACTATCTTTATGGACCGTCATCAAATCTCAAGGACTTTACAGCTGATAGGGGACAAATTTATGACCTTGCCAAGAAGGGTGAAAACATTGGTTGGTCTTGGTGGTACTTTACAGGCCCAAATTCTTACAATGAAAAAATTGACCACATGATTAATTATGCCTTAAGCGTTCAAGGTTTTTCCTACGATCAATTTGACTGCTCAGGCCTAGTTGGTACTGCAGCAGAATTTGCAGGCTTTCCAATAGCACCAGCCTACTCATGGCTTATTGAAGGATCACCTTTGGTTCAGGAAGTTCCTATGAGTCAACTTAAAAGAGGAGACCTCTTAAACAAGGCAGGAGACCACATAATGATTTATATTGGAGATGGAAAGGTCGTTGAATCTGTGCCAAGGGCTGGAGTTAGAGTTGCCCCAGTGAGAAAGGCAGGTTATAAGGCCCTAAGAATTAAAAATATGTAAAAAATAAGGGAGCTTCGGCTCCTTTTTTCATGGAAATTTGTAATTTTTTGGAGAAATCTTTTAAAAATTATTTTTATTGAATATTTTTTGAAAATGTCTTAAAGAAAGAAAAGATATAAAAATATTTGAATGAGAATAATTTTATAAAATTAAAATTAAATTAAATAAGTCTATAAGATTTATCACTTAATTAACCTTAGAAATAAAAATACAAAATAATTTTGCAATTAAAAACTAAAAAAAGTGCCAAGTCTTGGCACAAAAATTTAAGCTTTTTTAACAACAGAAGACTTAAGATAAATTCCACCGAAGTCTTTAGTCTTGGCGTCAATATCATGACCATTTACTTCTTCGTCGAGAATCCTAATGTTGTTAATCTTAGTTCCTCTCTTCATAGTGTCCTTGCCAAACTTTAAGTCCTTAATAGTCACAACGCTATCACCAGTCTTAAGTTCATTACCATTGGCATCGAGAACCTTGTCCTCTTCAATCCAAAGGTCAGTCCACATATGTCCACACTCTGGACAGTTATAAGCAACATTATCAAAATAGCCATATTCTGATCCACAATTTGGGCACTTATACATTTATCTCATCCTTTCAAATATCTTAACCTAAGTATAATTGAAAATAATTTATAATACAAATCTTTAAATAATTTTTATGATATAATATTTCTATTAGTAAAGAGGCAATTTATAAATTTAATTTTTATTTTTGTTATTACAAATTCAAGGTGATAAAATGATTTTAGAGGCATTGATTCTTGCCCTTATAAGTATTATTTTTATTAGGGACAAGGACTTTAATAATTTAATAAATTTTAAATTCAAAAGAGTTTATCTTGCCATTTATGGAATAGTTTTAATGATTTTAATAAACTTTATAACGGGAAGAGATTTTGGAAGTCTCACTGAATTCTATGTAAAAAATTTTAAAGTCTTTCACATACTTTCTCTTTTACTTATTAGCCTTTCGTTTTTTTCTAATTATGAGAACAAGGGACTTTTGATTTGTGGGCTTGGAACTTTTTTAAATGCCCTTCCAGTAATGGCAAATGGAAAGATGCCAGTCTCAGCAAGTGCCCTAATGAAAATAGGCAACGAGAGAATTATAAAAATTATTTACATGGGCGGAAGCCTAAGTCATGGAGTCTTTGACAATCCAAAACTTTATTTTTTGTCGGACTTCATATACTTAAAAAGATTTATTGGGCCCTCTAAGGTAATCAGCCTTGGAGACATTTTAATAGCCCTCGGTTTATATTTTGCACTAATGATTATTGTTAGAAAGAGAGGTGCTTAGGATGGAAAAATTTAGTAACTTATTAAATGTTATAGATTTAAGAGATGTGGTGGACATACTAATTGTTACCCTCCTAATCTATTATGTTTTAAAGTTAATTAGAAACACCAGAGCAGAGCAAGTTTTTAAGGGGATTCTTTTTATCCTACTTTTTATAAAAATTTCACAATTTTTCCAACTTTACACAGTTAACTGGATCTTCACCAGGTTTATCAATGATGGTATTGTTGCCATTATTGTCTTGTTCCAACCAGAAATTAGAAGAGGTCTTCAATATCTTGGACTTACTTCCAACATAAAAAATAGCTTTAGTCAAAACAAGGACAATGTACCAGAGACTGTAGAAGAAATTACTTCTGCCGTTGCATCTCTTGCTAGACAAAAGATTGGGGCCCTTATTATTATTGAAAATGAAGTTGGACTTACAGAAGTTATAGAAACTGGAACTGAGATAAAGGGAAAGGTCAGCAGCGGACTTCTTATAAATATTTTTATTCCAAACACACCTCTACACGATGGAGCAGTTATTATTAAGGGATCACAAATCAAGGCTGCAGCATGTTTCTTGCCATTATCTGATAACCAAAAGATTTCCAAGGAATTGGGCACTAGACATAGGGCAGGAATTGGAATTTCTGAAAAATCTGACTGTCTATCTATTATGGTTTCTGAAGAAAATGGAACAATTTCAACAGCTGAAAATGGAGTTATCTCAAGATACTTGGATATAGAAACCCTTGAAGCAAAACTTCTAGAAATTTACAGCCCAGACTACAAAGCGAAAACTTTTTTCTCAAAGCGTGGTGAAAAAAATGAAGAAAATAAATTTTAGAAATGACAGAAGCTTGATGTTAAAAGTTATGTCCTTGATTTTTGCAATTATCCTTTGGTCCTATGTAAAGGGAGAGGCAAACTTTATTAGTTCGACAAACTTTAAAAACATCGAGGTTACCTATGATGGACTTAGTCAGCTAAAAGAAAAAAACTTAACAATTATCTCTCCTAAGGAGTCAACTGTAGATGTTAAGCTCCAAGGTTACAATTCTTATATGAGAAATGTAACAAGAGACGGGATTGTTGCCAAGGTTGATGTCAGCAAGTTAACTGAGGGAGAACATTCAGTCCCTATAAATGTTTCCTATATTGATCTTGGGATTTCTGTTACCAATACAACACCAAGGAGGATTCCCTTTAAGATTGATAAGGTCCTAGAGGAAAAGGCTGAGGCCAACATTGTATTCTTAAACAAGTTGGAAAAGGGACTTACTCTTGGAGACTTAAATAAAAAAGTTAATGTTGTTGTCAAGGGACCTTCAACTTATGTAAATAAAATTAATAAGATTGATGCCTATATTGACCTTTCAGAAATAACAGAAACAACAAGTATTCAGGCAGAGATTTATGCCTATGATGATGCTGGAAAGATAATTAGGGAAGTGGAAATAAGTCCTGCTACTATAAAAGTTGATCTTCCAATTCTAAAAAGTAAAACTGTGCCAATTAAATTAAAATTTAATGAAAATACTAGTAAAAATATTGTGACAAGTGACTTTTCAATTGAGCCATCTTCTGTTACAATTAGAGGAAATTCTGATGTAATTGATTCTATTGACTTTATAGAAACTGAACCAATTAATTTGCATAATTTTAAAGCTGGAAATGATTTAGTAAAATTGAAGTTGCCAGATAAGGTTACATTAGTTGACGAGAATATTGACTTCAGATTGAAGCAAGTAGTAAGAGAAGATTAATGTGTATTAATAATCAGGAGGGAATATGGAATTTTTTGGAGAAGGACTAACATTTGACGATATTTTACTTGTGCCAGCAAAATCAGAAATTTTGCCTAACGAAGTTGACTTATCTACAAACTTAACGGAAAAAATCAAGCTAAACATTCCTCTTATGTCAGCAGGCATGGACACTGTTACAGAGCACAAGATGTCAATTGCCATGGCAAGAGAAGGTGGAATTGGTATAATCCACAAGAATATGTCAATTGAAGAACAAGCCTTAGAAGTAGACAAGGTAAAAAGATCTGAACACGGAGTCATAACTGATCCCTTTTCACTAACTAAGGATCATTCTATTGCAGATGCCTCTGAACTTATGGAAAGATACAGGATATCTGGTGTACCAGTAGTTACAGAAAAGGGTGTCTTAGAAGGAATTATTACAAACAGGGACATAAGATTTGAAACTGATCTTTCTAAGAGAATTAGCGATGTAATGACTTCAGAAAAACTTATTACTGGAGATCCTGATATTAATTTAGACCAAGCTCTAAACATCCTAAAGAAATATAAGATTGAAAAGCTTCCTCTAGTTGATAAGGACAATGTATTAAAAGGACTTATCACAATAAAAGATATTGAAAAACACGAACAATATCCAAACTCAGCAAGAGATAAATCAGGAAGACTTTTAGCTGGAGCTGCTGTTGGAGCAACTAAGGACGTTTTGGATAGAATCGAAGCCCTTGTTAAGGCTAAGGCTGACGTTGTTGTTATTGATACAGCTCACGGTCAATCTAAAAATGTATTAAACACTATAAAGAAAATAAAGGATGCCTACCCAGACCTACAACTTATTGCAGGTAACGTAGCAACTTATGAAGGAACAGAAGACCTAATTAAGGCTGGTGCTGACTGTGTTAAGATTGGTATTGGACCTGGTTCAATTTGTACAACAAGAGTTGTAACTGGTATTGGTGTTCCACAAATTACTGCTATCATGGAAGCTTATAGGGCTGCTAAAAAGTATGGCATTCCAATAATTGCCGATGGTGGTATTAAGTTCTCTGGTGATGTTGCTAAGGCCCTTGCAGCTGGTGGTAATGTTGTTATGATGGGTTCACTTTTCGCAGGAACTGATGAATCTCCAGGAGAAGAAATATTCGTTGAAGGAAGAAGATTCAAAGCCTATAGAGGTATGGGTTCTCTTGGTGCCATGAGTGCTGGTTCATCTGATAGGTACTTCCAATCAGGTACAACTAAGTACGTTCCTGAAGGAGTTGAAGGTAGGGTTCCTTACAAGGGACTTGTTGGCGACATTGTATTCCAACTTGTTGGTGGAGTTAAGTCTGCCATGGGTTATATGGGTGCAAAGGATCTTGAAACTCTTAGGGCAACTGCTAAGTATGTTAAGATTACACAAGCTTCACTTACAGAATCTCACCCACACAATATTACAATTACAAGAGAAGCTCCTAACTATTATTAAGACATTAATAAATCCACTTCAATTGAATTTGGAGTGGATTTTCTTTATAATTACAAGTATAGAGGTGATATTTTGAAAACAAAAGTCTTGCTCGTTGAAGACGAAGAATCAATAAGAAAATTTGTTAAAATAAATCTTGAAAGAGAAGGCTACACAATTTTTGAAGCAGGCAGTGGAGAAGAGGGAATCGAAATTGCTAGACGTGAGCTTCCAGATATTGTAGTCCTTGATATTATGTTGCCAGGCATTGATGGTTTTGAAGTCTGCAAGACCTTGAGGGGAGAGTTCCCAAGCCTTGGTATCATTATGCTAACTGCAAAGGCAGAAGACTATGACAAGATCATGGGTCTTCAATATGGAACTGATGATTATTTAACTAAGCCCTTTAACCCAACTGAGCTTACCTTAAGGATAAAATCCATTGAGAGAAGGCTTGAGATTGGGGAAGAAAATGAAAGCAACTTAATCACAGATCCACCTTTTAAAATAGATTCTTATTCAAGAAAGTTTTACAAGGATGATGTGGAATTAGAACTAACTCCTACAGAATATCAAATTATAAAAATATTTATGACTAACCCTGGCAAGGCAATGACTAGAAATGAAATTTTAAAACTAGTTTGGGGCGACGACTTCTTGGGTGACTCAAAAATTGTTGACGTAAACATAAGAAGACTTAGGTCAAAGATTGAAACTAACCCAGCAAAACCAGATTACATTGAAACTGTTTGGGGAACTGGCTACAGATGGAAGTAGGTTTATAATTGAAAAATAAAATTGGAAAAAGACTTGTTAGAAGTTTTTTAATAATAATTTTAATTACAATTTCAATTATAGATATATTCTTGCTTTTTGCCTTTAGCTCTTACTACTACAACAACATCTCCAAGGAATTGATCCAGAGAATGGAGGTCTCCCTTGAAATATATAGGAGGGACTACTCAGACAAGTCCATTGAAGATTTGATTTATGAAGATAGCGACATCTTCTTGTCTAACACCAATGCAGAGGTTCAAATTCTTGATAAGGACAAGAACCTCCTATCAGATTCTATTGGAAGGCTTGCCTCAAACCCCATAGAAACTTCAGATGTCTTGGCAGCTGAAAGGGGAGAGATAAAAACTTGGAAGGGAGAAGAGTCACAAACTGGTGAATCCATTATGTCAGTTGCAGGCCCCATAAAGAACAATGAGGGAGAAACAATTGGCTACCTAAGATTTATATCTTCTATGGAAGAAGTCAAGGCTGCAATTTTTAAAACCATTATAAGCTTGCTTATCTTCACTCTTTTTGTTGCCCTATTGACAACTACAGTTTCACTTTTAATTTCCAAGTCTATTGTAAGACCAATACTTGAACTTACAGAAGTTGCCAAGACCATGTTAAAAGGCAACTATGAAGAGAAGGCCAAGGTCTTTGAAGATGACGAAATTGGCGAACTTGCCAAGACCTTAAATGCAATGAGTGATGAAATTATAAATAAGGATAGGATCAAAAATGATTTTATCTCTTCTATTTCTCACGAGCTTAGGACTCCTCTTACATCCATAAAGGGCTGGGCAGTTGTCCTCAAGGATGCCAAGGAGGACGAAAAGGACCTAATGGAAGATGGCTTAAACATAATAGAAAATGAAGCAGATAGACTTGCCAAGATGGTAGAAGAACTCTTAGACTTCTCAAGATATATATCTGGAAGGATTACTCTAGATAAGGAAATAATTGACATATCTCAAACTTGTCTTGATATATCAAAACAGATGAGACCTCGTGCCAAGTCCAACAACATTGAACTTATAACAGACCTTCCAAAGGAATCAATCCTTATTAATGCTGATGAAAATAGGATTAAGCAGTTACTAATAAATCTTTTGGATAATGCCATTAAGTTTACTTCAGACAAGGGCTGGGTTAAGTTCCAAATGCTCAAGGAAGATGACAAGGTTCAAATTATGATTTCAGACAACGGAATGGGAATGACCAAGGAAGAACTTGCTCATGTAAAGGAAAAATTCTACAAGGGTAAGCACTCCAAGAGTCACAGTGGCATTGGTCTATCCATAAGTGATGAAATAACTAAGCTCCATCAAGGAAGCCTTGAGATTTTCTCAGAAGAAAATATTGGAACTACAGTAAAGGTTAGCTTGCCTATAGAAGTTGAAAAAGAAGTGGGTGAAAACAATGATTAAAAAAATAATTTTTTACCTTTCATTAATTTCTCTAGTATTCTTAACTGGTTGTTCCTTTTTGACTAGTCAGGGGACAAATGTTGAGAGACCAGAAATGGGTCAAGCGCCTATTTATGGCAAGTGGACCATAACTAAATTTATTTCCAACAAGAAGGTCAACCAAGACAATTTCAGGTTTAAGGACATAATTGGAGAAGACCTATACTTTAGTAACAATTCAGTCCTTCTAGCCAATGACTACATCAAGGATGCTTCCTACAAGACTAAGTATGTTAAACTTTCCAACTACTTGTATGAAAAGTTTAACCTGGACTACAAGAACTTAGGCATAGAAGACTCTGATGTTTTCACAACTTATGTATTTGATTCCAATTCCAACTCGTCCCTATACTATGAAGTCATAAAGACTAGTGAGAACACAGCTCTCTTGTTTGACAACGGAATTACCCTTGAGATTAAACTTGTAGACGACAAGATTAAAAATGAAGATTTAAATTCCACTATCTTAGCAAAGAAGGATGAAGTCTTGGCAAAGAGCAACTTGTTTGACTTAAATGGAGACAAGGGATTTTTAATTGGCTTTAAGACCAAGGTGGACTCAGACATTCCTTCTTGGAACTACAAGACTCTTTATCTAAAATTTTCTGACCTGAAATTGGAAAATGTCTACGAGATGAACAACATAATCTTGCCGAGAGATGACAGGTTTGTTGAAGTTAGCGTTCAAAGAGAATCAAAGGCTGAGGAAACAACAGATTGGTTAATCGCAAAAGAATATAAAACTTCAAAGCTTCTTAAGAAGGATCCAGAGATTCCAAAAATTGATTCAGAAGAGTTAAGAGATAACAATTCATTGAAGACAATAAATTTTATAACAAATAATTATATAAATGTTGAAAGCCTTGATAGGAATACTAATGTAAGAAGCCTTAGGATTTATAATCTGGATAACTTAGAAGACAAAAAAGCTCTAAGCTTTAAGGACTTTGTATCCGAGAAGGCCTTAGAGACAGAAGGTAAAAACATTGAAGCCCTAAAAGAAGATCCTTACAACATAGGCATCTATAGGGATAATGGTTTTTGGAAACTAAAGGGAAGAGTTAATTCAGGAGAGGGAAAGTATTCAGATTTTGATTTAAACCTAGTCCTTCCTTATGAGGTCAACAAGTACAATAAAATTAACATTCCAATGGCGCAAATTAAAAATTTCAAGTCATCAATCAAGGACGGATTTGTATCTCCTGACAATAATTTTTTAATAACATTGGAAAATAATTATCTAAGAATATATAATATAAGTGAAGGAAAAATTCTTCCAAACCCTATCTTTGAAAGGGAGATTGGAAAAGAAGCTTCCACTATTATGACTGAGTGGGCGACAGGCCGCTACGCAAATATTTGGCAAGATGAACTTTCATCTAATAAATGAGGTGTAAAATGAATAAAATCATGGAATTAGTAGGAGAAAATTCCACTTACTTGCTCCTAACTCTAGGTGCAATATTAATTGGAGTTGTTCTTACCTTTATAGTAAACTTTGCTGCAAGAGATTTAAAATTTATAAAATATTTACCAGGACTTGCCTTGGTATTTGTTGGAATAATTTCTCTTTTCATTGTGATCAACAAACTTTTTGATCCAAGCAGCTTAGACAATTTAATTATCTTTGTAGTTGGAGTTTCATCTGGACTTGTGTCATTAATATTTGCTCTAATAATAGGCATAGCTACTTCAGATAAAAATCGCTACAGGAGAAATCCTAGAAAAAGATAAAGATAAAAGCTCAGGATAAGAGGCACTTAGGTGCTTCTTTTTTCTTGAGCTTTTTTAGGAAGAATATGAAAAATATTAAATTTTTAATTTATATACACTAAGAGCTTGTCCCTTAAAGGGACCTAAGTTATGATTAAGTACAAATTAATAAGTGGAAATGTAGTCCTTCATGGATTCAAACTTTTTGTCCCCAATGCCAGGGACATTTTTTATGTCCTCGATAGAAGAGAAAGAATTATTAGCTCTGTAGTCAATAATTTTTTGAGCAGTCTTTTCTCCAACTCCAGGAATTTTTGTGAGCTCGCTTAAGTCTGCAGAGTTGATATTTATCTTTGAAGAAGTATCACTTGATGATGGGCTAGACCCAAGACTTGAAATATTATCTTGAACTTCGCCAACTTTTGGAATGTAAATTTTTTCTTCGTCGTGAAGTCTTGCTGCGAGGTTAACCCTGTCTAGGTCTGCATCATCTCTTGCACCACCGGCAAGGTCAAGAGCATCAACAAGGCGCTTACTTGAGTCAAGCCTAAGTATGCCAGGCTTATTGACAGCGCCTGAGATGTGGACCATGATCTCTTCCTTTTCTTCAGGAGCTTTTTCTATTGCAAGTTCACTTGAAGATGACTCAATAGATTTTTTATCACTATCTATTACTCCAGAAGTATTTATTTTTAAAAATTCTTTGGCATCCTCATCTTTATTATGGGAATCATTATACTGATAGCCAATGATTAAGAGCAAGGCCACTATTATTATGTAGGGAAGTTTATCTTTTTTCAAAAATTTAAAATCCATTTACACCACTCATTTATTAATAATATTATATTTATAGCATTGTAATACCCTAAACAGATAAATTTTACACAGTTTTCAAATGCTAAAATTTATGTTATAATTTATCTATCGAAACGATTTCAAAAAAATTAACATATTTAGGAGGAAAACAATGAAAGTTTATGCAACAGATAAGGTAAGAAATCTTGCTCTCGTGGGACATTCTGGCTCCGGAAAGACTAACCTAACAGAGGCTATGTTATTCCAAAGTGGAGCAACAAAAAAACTTGGAAATGTTTCTAGCAAGAATACAATTTCTGACTTCTCAAAGGAAGAGAGAGAAAGAGGAACTTCAATAGCTACATCAATTATTCCTGTTGAATGGAGAAATTATAAAGTAAACATAATAGATACTCCTGGATTTCTTGATTTTGTTGGAGAAGCTCACTCTGCCCTAAGAGCTAGTGAAGCTGCAATCATGGTTATAGATGCAACTAAGGGAATCGAAGTTGGAACAGAAAGAACTTGGAAATACACAGAAAAAATTGGACTTCCAAGAATTATATTTATAAATAAGATTGATGGAGAAAATGTAAACTTTAGAAAACTAATGGACGAGCTTGAAGCTGCCTTTGGTAAAAAAGTTATTCCTTTCTCTGTACCTATTGGCGAAGGAGAAAACTTTATTGGTGTAACTGATGTAATCTTCCAAAAGGGTTACAAGTATGTAAACTCTGCACCACAAGAAACTGAACTTAACCACGACCAAGTTAAGGCAACTGAAAGAATGTACGAAGAAATTGCAGAAGTAGTTGCAGGTTCTGACGAAGTTCTTATGGAAAAATATTTCTCTGGAGAAAAATTCACAAGAGAAGACCTTTTAAGAGGAGTTACAACAGCCCTACTTGAAGGTGACGCAGTTCCACTACTTGTTGGATCTGGTGAAAAGGGAATAGGTATTGATATTTTACTTAACACTATAGTTAATTACATGCCAGCACCAGACGATGATCGTGCCCACCTTGGATTTAGATATAAAGAAGGGGAAGAAAGAAAGGTTTCAGAAAAGGATCCTTTTGCAGCAGTTGTATTTAAAACTATTTCTGACCCATTCCTAGGAAAAATTTCTATCTTTAAGGTAATTTCTGGTATCTTAACTAAAAACACAAGCTTATACAATGTAAATAATGACGAAACTGAAAAACTTGGCGGCCTTTTCGTAATGAGAGGTAAGGAACAAATAGAAGTTGATGAAATTCATGCAGGAGATATTGGAGCAACAACAAAGCTTGTTGGAACATTAACTGGTGATACTCTTTGCGATAAAGACCACCTAGTTGAATACAAGAAGTTGAAACACCCAACTCCAGTTTTATATTATGCAATTGAACCTAAGACCAAGGGAGACGAAGAAAAGCTTACTCAATCTCTTAAGAAGATTAGGGACGAAGACCCAACATTCACTGTTGAAAGAAACACAGAAACTAAGCAAATGACTATTGGTGGTCAAGGTAAGGTTCAACTTGATGTTATCCTTGAAAAATTAAAGAACACTTATGGAGTTGAAGTTGAAATTGTTCCATTCATAATTCCTTACAGAGAAACAATTAGAAAGACTGCAAGTGTTCAAGGTAAACACAAGAAACAATCTGGTGGAGCAGGTCAATACGGTGATGTTTGGATTAGATTTGAACCATCTGAAGCTGAATTTGAATTTGATGAAGAAGTTTTTGGTGGTGCCGTTCCTAAGAACTACTTCCCAGCAGTTGAAAAGGGAATCATTGAATCTAAGGAAAAGGGAGTTCTTGCAGGCTATCCTGTTACAAACTTCAAGGCTGTACTATATGATGGATCTTACCACGATGTAGACTCTAACGAAATGTCTTTCAAACTTGCTGCAAATCTTGCCTTCAAGAAGGGTATGCAAGAAGCAAGTCCAGTTCTTCTTGAACCAATTATGAAGGTTGAAGTTACAATCCCAGAAGCATATCTTGGAGATGTAATGGGAGACATGAACAAGAGACGTGGAAGAATTCTTGGTATGGACCAACAAAACGACGGTACTCAAGTTCTTATTGCTGAAGCTCCTCAAGCTGAATTATTCACTTACCTAATTGATCTTAGATCACTTACTCAAGGTAGGGGAACCTTCAACATGGAATTTGTTAGATACGAAGAAGTTCCACAAAACATTGCAGATAAAATTATTGAAGAAAGACAAACTGACAAGTAAAATTTAAAAAGACTTTATTGTATCTGTTGGAGAGAGATCTCCAGCAGATATTTTTTTGTGAAAAATAAAATCGCAAACAAGTGATATTTTTAATTTTGGGGCTATTAAGTAAGCTACAATAATTTCTAACGTCATACTTACTCATTAAGTTGGAAAAGTTTATGAGCTTGTAATTATTTATTAAGTTATGGAAATTTATGACTTTGTGCTTATTGGTTAAGCAATAAAAGTTTATAAGCCTACACATATTTGCGAAGCTGTGCTAATTTATAAGTCTGCCTTAACTCTTTACTTAGCCTTTAATTACAAACTCCTAATTAATGGAAAAGTGATAAACTTTTGCGAACTTATAAAAAGATTCTAGCATTTAAATTATTAATTCCTATTTCTTTAGGGTAAAGTAAGAGAAAGACCAAATACTTTACAAAAGTCCTAGTTTATATTAAACTAGAGATAGTAAAAGATAGTCAGTTTTTTATAATTTAAAAGACAAAGATAGTCAAAGGAATGGTTTTATGGCAAAATTATCCAATTCCATAGAAGAATTTTTAAATGAATTGATATTTGAATCTGATGGAGTTGTTGAAATACAAAGATCAAAAATTTCAGACCAATTTAACTGTGCCCCTTCACAAATAAATTATGTCTTAACAACTAGGTTCACACCCTTTAAGGGCTACTATGTTGAATCAAGACGTGGTGGCGGCGGCTACATTAGAATTGTAAAAGTAAAACTAGAAGATGATGAAGAAAGGCTTGAAAGATTTTTGAACTTCATAGGCGACTCTATTACAAAAAATAATTCAGATGATTTACTAGAGGAACTTGTGAGACTAAAGAAGGTCACAAAAAGAGAAATGGAACTCATGAAGGTGAGCCTATCTGATAGGTCTCTAAGTCAATGCGAAAATAGAAATGAACTGAGGGCAGACTTATTAAAGAATATGCTCCTCGTTATTTTCAGCTAGGAGGAAAGAAGATGTTGTGTGACAACTGCAAAGAAAGAGAATCAATAATTTCCTACACAAGGATAAATAATGATGAAGTAGAAGAGGTTCATCTCTGTCAAGTTTGTGCCGAAGAAAAATTTAAAAAGGAATTTCAGGGTTATCAAAATATAATTCCTCAATTAGAAAACGCCCTAAAAAATATTTTTAAATTCACTGCCAACTCCTATAAGGATGAGGAAGATGACATTAGGTGCGAATATTGTGGCAAGAGCTTTAGAGAACTTAAAAACACAGGAGTCCTTGGTTGTCCAAAATGTTATGACTCCTTTGGAAATGAAATTAAGTCTTATCTTAATGCCTTAAATATAAATTTGAAATACAGGGGCAAGATTCCCAAGAACTCAGAGTCCTACATTTACTATAATAGGAAGCTGGAGGACCTTAGGGAAAAGTTGGACCTTGCTGTTAGCCTAGAGGAATATGAAAAGGCTGCAGAAATAAGGGATGAGATAAAAACTTTAAAGGAAGATGCCAATGTCTAAAATTATTTTAGGAAATAAGGTAAAATTATATAGAAACATTGACGGCAAGAACTTTGTCAACACTATGTCAGAGGAAGAGTTAAGAGAAAACCTAGAATTTCTTGACCCAATAATTAGGGGGATGGGTTATGAAAATCTTGATATAGAAAAGATGCCATCCCTCGAAAAGTTAAAATTCATTGAAGAGGGAAGACTTGGCAAGAGGTTTGTTGAAGAGAAAAATATTGGCTTCTATCAAAAAGTTGATGCGCCAGATATTTTGATTAACTCCAGTGAACACCTAGAACTTTCAAAGTTTTCTAGGACCCAGTCCCTTGATGAACTTTATAAGGAAATCTATGACTTGGAAGGAAGGCTTGAAGAAAATATAAATTTTGCCTTTAGTCCAGAGTATGGGTATTTGACTTCGAGGGTTTTTAATGCAGGAACTGGATTTAAGCCCATAGCCTTTTTATACCTGCCAGCCCTAAATTATTTTGGCATAAATGAAATTGCCAAGGGACTATCGAGGCTTGGTTACACCCTAGGTTCTTACAGGGATAGTTCTAAGAAGGCCCTTGCAAGTATTTACACCCTTTCCTTTGAGTCAACTTTGACAGAAGAGGAAGGATCTTATATAGAAAAATTAAAACTAATTATCGAGGAAATCGCTGATGTTGAAAGAGAAAATAGAAAAAAACTTTATCTTGATAATATTATTAGCCTTGAGGACATGGTCAACAGGTCCTATGGCCTACTTGCCAATGCAAGGTTATTGTCGGAAGAAGAGATGATGCAGTCCATGAGCATGATTAACCTGGGGATTGAACTTTCAATCTTAAAGCCAAATAGGGAATTTGACTTTTACCAAGAAATTATGAAGCTAAGAAATGGACACTTACAAATTGAGAGAGGTTCAATCTTAGACCTTAAGTCAAGAGACATCCTAAGGGCTAACAAGTCGAGAGCTCTCATGAAGGAGGTTTTCAAATGAGTATGTTTGGAAAGTTTAGTGAAAAATCACAAAAAGCCATCCTCTTTGCTCAGCAAGAAGCAAGAGAACAGAGGCATTCATATATAGGGTCAGAACACATCCTTCTTGGAATTTTGCGAGAAGGAACAGATGCAGGAGCCCACATACTTTCAAAGCTTGGAATAGATTACAAGAAGGCCAAGGAAACTACTATGGATATAGTTAGCCAAGGTCAGGGTCCAGTTGTGTCAAGCATTGCTTACACTCCAAGGACTAAGAGAATCTTTGAACTTGCCTTTGAAGTGTCGAGAGAAATGGGCGAGAACACAGTGTCAACTGACCACCTTCTACTTGGCATCCTAAGAGAAGGCCAAGGAGTTGCCATCCTAGTTTTAAAGAGACTGGGTATTGATGTCATGAGTCTTGAAAATGATATTTTAAATAATATGGAAGACTATGAAGATTATGAAGAAGGCGACGAAGCTGGATCAGAAGCCCTAGAAAAATATACAACAAACTTAAATAAAAAGGCTGAAGAGGGAAAAATTGACCCTGTAATTGGAAGAGAAAAGGAAATAAAAAGAGTTATCCAAGTCCTATCAAGAAGGACAAAAAATAACCCAGTCCTAATTGGAGAACCAGGTGTTGGTAAAACTGCAATAGCAGAGGGACTTGCCGCAGAAATTGTTGCAGGAAATGTTCCAGAAATTATGAAGGACAAAATTATATTAACCCTAGATATTTCTCAACTAATTGCTGGAGCAAAATACAGGGGAGACTTTGAAGAGAGATTAAAAAATGTAACTAAGGAAGCAAGCAAGAATAAAAATATTATTTTATTCATTGATGAAATGCACGTCATCATTGGTGCAGGTTCAGCTGAGGGATCCCTCGATGCTTCAAATATTTTAAAACCAATGCTTACAAAGTCTGTCCTACAAATTATTGGAGCTACAACAATTACAGAATACAGGCAAAAAATTGAAAAAGACTCTGCTTTTGAGAGAAGGCTTATGCCAATAATGGTTGATGAACCAAGCACAGAGGATTCAATAAAGATCATCCAAGGTCTTAAAAAGATTTACGAAGACCACCACCATGTGATAATTCCAGATGAAAGCGTTGAAGCTGCTGTAAAATATTCTGACAGATACCTAAATGACAGATTTTTGCCAGACAAGGCCATTGACCTTATTGATGAAGCAAGCTCAAAATTAAAAATTGAATCCTACAAGGTCCCAGAGTTTGAAGAAAAATATAAGCTTGACCTTGAAGATATTGAAGAAAAGAAAAACCAAGCAGTAAGAGACCAAGACTATGAACTTGCAGCCAATCTTAGAGATGAGCAGAAGAAAGTTGAAAAGGAACTAGAAGATAAAAGGGCTGAATTTAGAGAAAAAGAATCCAAAAAGGAAGTTTCTCCAGAACTTATAGCTGACATAGTTTCTGATTGGTCCAAGGTTCCTGTTACGGAAATGACAGAGGAAGAGACAGAAAAACTAAGAGACCTTGACATCAAACTCAAGGAAGACGTCAAGGGTCAAGACCAAGCTCTTGAGGTACTTGCCAAGGCTATAAAGAGGTCAAGGATTGGGCTCAAGGATCCAAACAAGCCAATAGGGTCTTTCATCTTTGTTGGTCCGACTGGTGTTGGTAAAACTTATCTTGCGAAGAGCCTAGCTAAAAACTTATTTGGAAAAGAAGAAAACATGATTAGGTTTGACATGTCTGAATACATGGAAAAATTTACTGTATCAAGACTTGTGGGTTCACCTCCAGGATATGTTGGTTACGACGAAGGTGGCGAGCTAACAGAAGCTGTTAGGACAAACCCTTATTCAGTAATTCTTTTAGATGAAATTGAAAAAGCCCACCCAGATATATTTAACATCTTGCTACAAATTCTTGATGAAGGAAGGCTAACTGACTCCAAGGGAAGAACTGTAAACTTCAAAGACACAGTTATAATTATGACATCCAACGCAGGTGCCAACCTCTTGGCCAAGAATTCAGTTTTAGGTTTCTCAACTTCAGAAGACTTTGCAAAGAAAAGCGAGTTTGAAAACATGAAGAAAATTATAGACCAGTCCTTAAAGGATATGTTTAAGCCAGAATTCTTAAATAGGGTTGATGATGTAGTTATCTTTAAGGCTCTTGAAAAAACTGAAATCAAGGAAATTGTTAAGAAGATGCTTGACAGCCTAAGCCTTAGACTTAAGGACATGGGCATAAGTGCAAAATACACAGATAAACTTATCAACTTCCTAGTTGATGAGGGTTATGACAAGGTCTTTGGTGCAAGACCTCTTCAAAGAACTATTACAAAATTAATTGAAGATAAGATTGCCGACGAATTCTTAGATGGAAAGATCAAGGATGGCGACGAAATTTCTGTAGATGTTAAATACAAGAAGGTTCAAATAAAAAAGCTAAAGAAGACAAAAAAGGCGAAAGATGAAAAAGAAAATAGTCTATCAATGTAATAAATGCGGCTACATTTCCCATGGATTTTTTGGGAAGTGTCCCAACTGTGGTTCTTGGAATAGCTTAGAAGAAAAGGAAGAAGAGTCTTCATCAGGAAAGACTTCCACAAGGACCAAAAAAGTTAAAAAAGATGCACAAAAATTAAATACTGTTGCAGTTTCTTCTGATGAGAGAGTCAAGACTAGCATAGAAGAATTTAACAGGGTCATGGGCGGGGGAATCGTTCGTGATTCTGTTAGCATCTTGACTGCAAAGCCTGGTTCAGGTAAGTCAACTCTTCTTATGCAGGTTGCCAATGACCTTGCCAACAAGGGTATGAGGGTCCTTTACGCATCGGGAGAAGAATCAGAAACACAAATTAAGATGAGAGCAGAGAGGATTCTCGACAAACTTTCAGAAAATATTTGGGTCTACTCTGTGACATCACTTAACTCTGTCTTGGACCAAGTTGAAAAAATTGATCCCCAGCTTATAATCATCGATTCAATTCAAACCTTTACTCTTGATGAGTTTCCACAAAGACCTGGCACACCAACTCAAACCATGGAGTGTGCCTACAAGATGACAGAAGTTGCCAAGGACATCGAAAAGCCTCGAATGGTTTTCTTAGTTGGTCAAATGACTAAGCAAGATGAGCTTGCAGGTGTTAGAAGTCTTGAGCACTTAGTGGATACTGTCCTCTTAATTGATGGCGACTCATCAGA
>QWCP01000093.1_pt1 | contig 45202 bp, 28 predicted proteins | sample 1972561 | NCBI WGS metagenome assembly QWCP01 (sample SAMN09866705, study PRJNA288562) | Human vaginal metagenome isolate pre4_vaginal, whole genome shotgun... | isolation source: vagina | host: Homo sapiens | place: USA: California
CGCGAAGGCAACTCGGAGCGCCGAGCTTGCTCAAAGTTGAAAGCACAGTGTGCTTTCAACGCAAGCGAGGTCTGCCTTCGTCTCGATTGACGAAGGCAGAGCAGGGTTATGTGGCTGTGAGAGATAGGAATTACTTATCTCGCAGCGCTACGCTCTTATACCTCATTTGGTCTAGTGGCTAGGTAGTTAAGTTTAGTTTTTTGCTTACTTTTTCTACATAAACAGTTATTCATCAAAAAGATTATTACTATCGCTCCGCTTTTATATTGCTCGACAAGCAATTCCTATCTCTCACTACTAAAAACCGCTAGTGTTTCGCGTACGCGACGCCCTGCTTGAGCGCAACATTGCGCGCGCGAACGCAGGGCGGAGCGGAGGCGATAGTTTCCGTTACTAACGCAGTCGCTCATCTGCACCAGTAACGAAAAAACGCAATTATACGTTACGCACGCAGAAACCATACTGCACGAAGAACGAAAAGGTAGCAACGAGCGTTACTAACGCAGAAGCCGTACTGCGTTAGCAACGAAAAAATGGTAATATGCGCGCAAATGTGGACTTACGCACGCAGAAACCGTACTGTGTTAGTAACGAATAAACGTTAGCGCTGTTTAGTATGCTTGCCGAAGGTGGAATCGTCAGTTCGGAACCGGGCAAAGAAGCCGGTTGCTGCGCTTACAGCAGATTTAAGCATCGAGCCACTTACAACAGAATGCGCAACAGAATGCGCGAAGCAGTGCTTAAAGCCATACGCAATATCGAGCACGCCGCAGCTAAAACCCTTAGCAAACCCAGTCAAAGCAGTGCCAGAGAGCACAGACGCAACCCATCCATGACGACCAAACGCCCCAGCAACAGCGAACATTGAGAACAGTCCAATAGACAAGAACGTGAACATAACAGCCGACTGGCCGCCAGTATGCGGCAAAGGCACTGGCTTAACAAAAGTCTCCAAATAGTACATTGTGTTGAAGAACGTTAAAGGCGACTTTGGCTCACTAACAGGCACAGCACCATTTTCACCTTCGCCAAGTTCTGTCCAAGTACAACCACCTTCGCTTGGCTTCTTAAACCAGATCTTATAAGTATTGCCCTGTTCTTCTTCATTCTCGCTATCTCTTACAGATTGCGATTTCTTTATAGATTGCAATCTCTTTACACGCAATTTCAACTTTGCACTACGCGATTCAGATTCAGATTCCTCGCCTCTAACACCTTCTTCAGTACCACCTTCAGTACCACCTTCAGTACCTTCTTCAGTACCACCTTCAGTACCACCTTCAGTACCTTCTTCAGTACCTTCTTCAGTACCACCTTCAGTACCACCTTCAGTACCACCTTCAGTACCACCTTCAGTACCACCTTCAGTACCTTCTCCAGTACCACCTTCTCCAGTACCTTTGCCCGATTGAGAACCTATAGCACTTCTAAATTTTGAAGCGAAACTATTTTTTACAACTCTGTACGCATACTCTTGCAAAGATTCGTCACCCTTCGTTGTATTAGTTGAATCATACAACGCAGAAACATAGTAAGTATAAGTAGTTCCACCCGAGTCACCGCTACTACCACACTTACACGAACCCATCTCTCCAGGCTCCATCAGCTTGGCTTTAACAGGAATGTAGTATTCAATCTTTTTAAGTTTATCATTTTTTGAAATTGTATTTAAAATCGTAACATTATTAGTTACGACTATATTATCGCTTTTAGATGAATCGTTATCATTTTTGGAGAATATTTCACCACCAGCAAAATGTTTTGCGATAGGATTATCACCGTCATCCTCTCCAAAACCTGAAGACGACCATCCATTCGCAATCAACGTGCCTTTAAAACCATCAAACATACCATCAACAGAAAAGTAATGCTTGCTCGTATCATCAGGATTATCATTAGCCAAAGGTGTCTTCGATTTTGTAAAGGTCTTATTGCTGAAATCTAATACAAGTTTGTTGCCGCTTTCTGCTCCTACACCAGAAAACATTGAACTAAGATTCGTAACTTTTGAAATATCCCACTTGCTTAAATCAGCATCACCGGTAAGCGATTGGCAACTATTGAACATGCTAGACATGTTCGTAACATTACTAACATTCCAATTACTCAAAGGCTCAAGACTAGTTAAGCCAGTACAACTGTTGAACATGTCATGCATGTCAGTAACATTGGCAACCTTTGTTGCCCAATTACTCAAAGGCTCAAGACTAGTTAAGCCAGTACAACTGTTGAACATGCCATGCATGTCCTTAACATTGCCAACATTCCAACCTGCTATATCTGAAAGACTCTTCAACGATTCACAATCAGTGAACATGCCAGACATGTCAATAACATTGGCAACTTTTGTTGCCCAATTACTCAATGCGCTTATATCAAATCCTTTTTCAGGATCAGCGCCGTCATTAGCGCAACTACTGAACATTCCACTCATGTTCTTTACATTATTGACATCCCAATTTTTTAGACCAGAAAGGTCACTTAAGCCACTGCAACCGTTGAACATGTCATGCATGTCCTTAACATTGCCAACCTTTGTTGCCCAATTACTCAAAGGCTCAAGACTAGTTAAGCCACTGCAACCGTGGAACATGCCATGCATGTCAGTAACCTTGTCAACCTTCCATTTTGCTAAATCTGAAAGACTAGTTAAGCCAATACAACCGTGGAACATGTCATGCATATTCTCAACATTGCTAACATCCCAATCTTTCAAAGGCTCAATGCTACTAATATTGTTGCATTCATAGAACATTCTAAACGTGCTGGTTAATTTGCTTGTACTGCTCTTATCTTTATTCCAATTAGCTAATTCTTTGATATTGTCAAGATTAGTGCACTTTGCAAACATGTCATCCATGGCAATAACGTTGCTGACATTCCATTTTTCTAAGCCATCAGTATTTTGAATATTTGTAACAGCAAACATTCCCCTCATGTCTGTAACTTTACTTACATCCCAATTTTTAAATGCATTAGAAGATTCATTACCCCCACCAATCTTCATGCAGTATCTAAACATACCTATCATTGACAGGACGTTTTTAGTATCCCAATTTTCCAAACCAGTAAAATCTTTTAAGCTCGTGCAACCTTCGAACATTCTGTTCATGTTCGTAACCTTGCCAACATTCCAGTTACTCAAAGGTTTAAGCGATTTAATCGCCATCAAACCTTCATATCCTTCTGGATTAAAACTGTCACGTTTATCTTCGTCCTTAATAACAGACGCGAACATTCCACTCATGTCCGTAACCTTGCTCACATCCCAACCGCTCAAACCATTAATATCTTCTAAACCAGTGCACCCCTCAAACATGCTTTGCATATCCTCAACATTGCCAACATTCCATTTACTCAAAAAATTAAGATTAGTTAACGAGGAATTCTTAAACAGATAGGACATGTCTGTAACATTACTTGTATCAAACCTGTCGGCGCTATTAATAGAACTAATATTTTTCCCCGAAAAAAGACCCACACCATCCTTTGATAAACTACCGTACGCATACACATATACATCCGAAAAATCAACTGGGTCACTATCACCGAGCTTTGAAATTTTTTGTCGAATACTATCAAAATTACTAATTGGTGCATCAGCACTAATAGCACACTTGTTTCCACTACCAGAGCTAGGGCGGAATCGAACTGAAGCATTATTGAACTGGTCGTTAAATACATAAGCCTCGCAAGCAGGTAGTGCTTTAACTTGATCTAGGCTTAATTTCTCCATAGCACCAGCGCTGCGATCTTTGCCATTAGCTTTGTTCTTAGCCTTCTCTTTTGCGTTTTTGTTCTTAGCTTCGTTATTTTTTTTGTTCTTATCTGCTTGCTTGCCTTTTTCTGTTGATTTATGCTCAGGAACATTAGATTGATTCTTCTCACCATTGGCATCATTGCCTGATTTTGCACCTTCACCATCATTGCCGTTACTTACAGACGCCACACCATTAGATTCACTACCAGCTTCCCCATTAGCTGCCCTGTTACCTTCCCCCTCTTTACCAGCCTCTTCAGCCTTCTCTTTTGCGTCTTTGCCATTATTATTCTCAGTAACAGCGGCCAAAGCAGCAGCAAACAGTGGATTCCTCGTTATGTTGGCATAAGCCATCGCCGGCAGCACTGCCACACTCAGTGTCATAGCAACCACACACAAAACAGCACTCAACACTGCTAACACGCGGTGCTTCATATTTTTCTTCATATTCCCTCACCCTCGTGATACGCAATAGTCGTTAATTCACATAAAATGGCACATATCTCTTATTTTGTACGCTGATGAAGTTCTACTGTGAACATACTATTTGCGTTCGCTATACCTTTCATAGTATACTCCTATAACGCTAAACAGTAAATATGCATCATGTATGCAGATTTGTATGCTGCTACCAATAGAACAGTTCAATAACATATTCTTTATGCTTTATGCTTTACGCTTATAAAGTCACGCATTACCATATACTTGCAAACATACGAAAAGCACGTTGGTACGTAACTACAACGTTCGCAACCACAACACACAACGCCGCACTCATACGGGGGAAACTCATGCTTTTAGCAGTAGACATTGGCAACACGAATATTGTGCTCGGTTTTTTGGAGCACAACAGCACTTCTGACACATACCACATTGCCGGCACATACCGCATGACGACGAAAGCAAATCACACTTCCGACGAATATGGCATTATGATTACACAATTCCTGCATTTAAGCGGATTCAAGGTAAGCGACGTTGAAGATGTGATTGTTGCTTCCGTAGTACCTAAAGTAATGCACTCGTTCCGTGCGAGTATTATCAAATTCTTGCAAATCGACCCGATGATTGTAGGTCCTGGAGTTAAAACTGGCATGAATATCCGCATCGACGAACCACGCTCTCTTGGTGCGGATTGTCTCGCAGATTGCGTTGGTGCATTTAGCGAATACGGTGCACCTGCATTGGTGATTGATTTTGGTACCGCTACTACCTACAATTACGTGGATGCAAGCGGATCTATTACATGCGGATTGATTTGTACGGGTATTCGTACTGCAGCAGCAGCTTTGTGGGATAACACAGCTCAGCTTCCAGAAGTTGAGATTGCACGACCAAAGTCGGTTCTTGCGAAATCCACGCGTCCTGCCATGCAAGCTGGACTGTACTACAGTTTTTTGGGCGGCATTGAGCGCACGATTGAGCAGTTCAAAACTGAAATTGGTGAGCCTTTTACCGTGATTGCTACAGGCGGCTTAGGTAGATTATTTGAACAAGATGTGCAAAGTATTGACTATTATGATCCGAATCTTATTTTTAAGGGTATGGCTGCGATTTACCGGCGCAATATACGCTAGTTACTCAGTCAATTTGCACTCATTGCTTACTTGACTTTCGCTAGTTGTTTACTCAATTTGTGCTAATCTACCTGTACAATTTGCAAGATTCACTCGCCCAAGCTGCGTAAATTTGACGTTTTATACTACGTAAATTTGACGTTTTATACCGACGGCTACCTCATAATAAAGCCCTGATTGTAGCCGTATTCTTGCAAATCCTTGCTCCACAACTTAAGTCCTTTTTTTATGGAAATTCGAGGACCAGGATCATCTGGAAGCCACAGTTGACTTCCGTCGTCCTGCGTAATTCCAGCGTCAATCATTTCTTGAACATTCAGACGAGCACGCGACTTACGGCTCCAATCGTACGCTTGGCCAACAGTTGCCCGAAAATCGCTGCGCGAATACACTTCAAACGGCAAATACCGGTACCCCGTATCCACATTATTTGCAGCCTCAGCAAATACTTGATTAAACTTTTGACCACCAAAATACGGTATGTCAATTCCGCGCGAATCACGAATAGTTATACGATTCAAAAATGCTGCATCCCCAAGCGTCACAACATCCGCAGGAAACGCTCCCCCACTTACACGCGTATTAATACCCTGCATGTCATGACACACAAAATTCACGAAACGCAATGCAGCTTCCGGCTTTCGGCTTGACTGCAATACCGACAGCGCAGAACCACCCATTTCCGCATTACGCTTCTCGCCGTGCAAAGTAGGAACTTGTGCAACTTTCCACAATCCTGCAGTCCCTGGCACATTCTCAAGTAGCAGCGACGGCATCCATGCTCCAGCAAATACAGAAGCAATTTTGCCGGCACCAACACCATTCTTCCAACGCTGCGTCCACGTAGTAGTGCGCGTATCAATTAAGCCTTCGTCAATCATAGACTGCCAGAACTTAGTAAACGCCTGAGTTCCCTTATCGTAGTCTAAACGAACAGTCACCATTTTGCCGTCGTGCGAAGTAATAAAAGGCTTACCTCCAGCAAGCCAAATCATAGCGTTATAAAAGCTCGCATCCCCCGAATCTGCAGCAATATACACGCCAATGTCTTTCAGCTTTCGAGCAGCGTGACGGTAATCTTCCCAAGTGTGTATTTGCGTTGCGTCTACACCAGCTTGCTTAAACACATCGTCGTTATAAAACCATGCCATTGGTCCAGAATCCATAGGCAAGCCATACACGCGCCCGCCCAATTGCACAGACGACCATGTGCCAGGAGTGTAAAACGTTTGCGTACCTTGCACACGATCCGTAATATCTAACAACTGACCGCTAACAGCGTATTGTGGAAGCGCAAAATACTCAAGTTGCGCAACATCTGGCATACCGTAGCCATCTTGAATAGCCCTATTGAGATTATTGTAACCACTAGTATCTTTGACTACTACACGAACATCTGGATTAAGTCGCTCAAATTCCGCCGCAAGCCGCTTCATACTTGGTTCCCACGACCACACGGTAATGCTCGTACGAGCATCAGCATGAGAGCAACCTGAAATTAACAGCAAAACAACAATGCAAAGTAATGACATAAGCAAGTATCTACACTGCTTGCGTTGTTGTAAAAATCTTACCGACGTAAACATACTCTTTGCCATCCGTACTTCGCGTAATCTATGTTTACTCTACAGTTGCTTTACGATTGTTCAAAAGTTACTCAACAGTTACAGACTTGGCGAGATTTCGCGGCTTGTCAACATCATAGCCTTTCAATTTCGCCATATCCATAGCAAATAATTGCAACGCAACTACGTCAACAAGTGGGCTTAAAAGCGTTGGGCACTCAGGCCTCCAGAACACAATATCCGCATAACGTGACGCGTCCGGATCCCCCTCCTCGGCAACCGCTATAGTAAACGCTCCACGCGCTTTGACTTCTTCAATACCGGAGATTACTTTTGAGTGCAAAACGTCTCGCCCGCGAGAAGAAGGAACGATTACAACAACCGGCTCACCGGCATCAACCAGAGCAATCGGACCGTGCTTAAGCTCACCTGCTGCAAAACCTTCTGTAAACGTGTACGCAATTTCCTTAAGCTTCAGAGCACCTTCCATAGCAACCGGGTAACCAACATGCCTACCTAAGAATAAGAAAGACTTAGCTTCCAGCGTATGCTCAGCCGCTTTCATGATTGCGTCAGATTGCGTATCGAGAACATGCTGGATTTTACTTGGCATAGTTTTAAGTTGCGCAACAATTTGCTGAATTTCGTCGCGATACATTGTGCCTTTTACTTGTGCCAAATACAGACCAAGCATGTATGCTGCCACAATTTGCGCTACGAAAGCTTTCGTAGAAGCAACAGCAATTTCCGGACCAGCGTGCGTGTAAAGCACAGCATCAGATTCGCGCGGAATACTCGAACCTTGCGTATTGCAAATTGCAAGAACCCTACTACCCTGCTCGCGCGCGTGACGCAAAGCCATAAGCGTGTCCATCGTTTCGCCAGATTGCGATATTGCAACCACAAGAGTTCGATGCGTCAAAATAGGATCGCGGTAGCGAAACTCGTGCGCAAGCTCCACCTCAACCGGCACGCGCACCCAATGCTCAATCGCATATTTTGCAACCAAACCAGCGTAACTTGCCGTACCGCAAGCAACAACAATAATCTTGTCAATTGCACGCAACACATCCTGACCAATATGCACTTCGTCAAGAACAATATTTCCCTGAGCATCAAAACGACCGCGCAAAGTGTCGGCAACAGCGTGCGGATCCTCATGAATTTCCTTATCCATAAAGGAATCCCAACCGCCTTTTTCAACAGCAGACGCATCCCAATCAACTGTAAAACACGTAGGATTTTCAACAATATTGCCGTCAAAATCAGTAAGGAGCAGGCCAGCTTTACCGCTTTCGTCAATATTGCCAATGCAAACAGCCTGATCTTGTCCGACTTCCAAAACGCGATCCGTATAAGCTACAAAAGCAGCAACATCCGAACCCAAGAAGTACTCGCCATCGCCAAGACCAACAACCAACGGCGAATCATGGCGAACAGCTGCCACAATACCCGGCTGACGTATATCAACAGCTAAGAGCGTAAAAGCACCCTTCAGCATTTTTGCAGTGCGGCGAAGAGCCGTAAACAAGTCCGGCTTGCCAGTTTCACTTACGATTTCGTTCGCGACTTTACCAAGCAATTTCGCTGCAACTTCAGTGTCAGTTTGGGAAGAAAACTCGTAGCCTTCTTCGTGAAGTTGCTCTTTTAATACCACAGCATTTTCAATAATGCCGTTGTGAATAAGCGCAATGTTGCCATCAGCACTCGTGTGAGGATGCGCGTTTACGTCGCAAGGAGCGCCGTTAGTAGCCCAGCGAGTATGCCCAATAGCTGCACTCGCTTCCGGCATAGGATGCGCACTAATATCACTTCGTAACACAGCTAGACGTCCAGCCTTTTTACGCACAGCTACGCGATCCATTCCAGGAGCAACCAACGCCACACCTGAAGAATCATAACCGCGATACTCTAAACGCTCTAATCCGCCTAAACAAACTTCCAAAGGTTTTGCGCAAACTTTTCCAAAACCTGCGTATCCTACAATGCCACACATAATCTTCTATTGTACGATATGCAAGCGAGCGCACGCCAGAGATACACATAACAATACGCAAAAAAGTGATGCAAGTTACGTCTAGCGATACGTACGTTACATCTAGCGCTGCGCAAGTACCTTTCGTGCTGGCAAGTTTTACAAAACGTGCTGCAGAAAATCTTGGAAACGTTCAGTTTGTGGATTCGTAATAATATCAGCAGTGCCCTGTTCGACAATAACACCACCATCCATAAACACGACTTGATCCGCAACTTCGCGAGCGAAACCAATCTCGTGCGTTACTACAATCATCGTCATTCCGTCTTTTGCAAGATCGCGCATAACGTTTAACACTTCGCCAACAAGCTCCGGGTCAAGCGCAGAAGTAGGCTCATCAAACAGCATAATCTCCGGCTTCATAGCAAGCGCGCGAGCAATAGCCACGCGCTGCTGCTGACCGCCTGAAAGCTCTGCCGGATAATGATTCATACGCTCAGCCATACCAACGCGTTTAAGCTCTTCAACAGCTAAGTCGTGCGCTTCTTGAGTATTCATATGCAACACATGCACAGGCGCTTCCATAACGTTTTCCAAAGCCGTCATGTGAGGGAATAAGTTAAAACGCTGGAATACCATACCAAGTTTTGCGCGCTGTTGAGCAATTTCCTTATCGTCAAGCGCTTGCAAACATTGCTTTCCTTTACGCGTTACTTGCTTTACACCAATACGCTCGCCATAAATGCAAATACTTCCCGAAGTCAACGTTTCAAGTTGGTTAATTAGGCGCAAAAGTGTAGATTTTCCAGATCCGGAAGGTCCCAACATTACTGTTACACTACCCGGGTTTACCGTCATATTAATGCCGTTTAATACTTGCAAGTTGCCAAATGATTTATGCACGTTCTTCATTACGACTGCCGGAACGTTTGCTGCTGTATCTGTCATTTTTATAATCCAATCTCATTCTTATTTTGCTACTGTATTTCGCTTTATGCAATTACTCATTAAGCATTAAAACCGAGCATCGTAGCATCGTTACGCCCTTTAACATTCTTTTGTTGAGCATGCAAAGACTGGTCGCCACGTTGACCTTTATCAGTATCTAATTGAGCATGTTTCACAATATCTCGCGCTTCAAAGCCCTTGCCAAAATGCTTTTCAAGCATAGATTGCAACACCATCAGAATAGAAGTAATAACCAAATACCAAATACTCGCCACAAGGAGCAACGGAATAGGCTTATAAATACGATTAGCTATAGCATTCGTAGCGAACTGAAGCTCCAGCGTAAACGGTACTGCAAGAACCAAAGAAGTAGTTTTCAACATGCCAATAGTCTCATTCCCAAGCGGCGGAACAATAATGCGCATTGCTTGCGGAAGAATCACTCGCCTCATCGTTAAAGCCCTACCCATGCCAAGCGCCTGAGCAGCCTCAACCTGACCTGCATCAACAGCTTCCAAACCAGCTCGCACAATTTCCGACAAGTACGCTGCTTCGTTCAGTGACAAACCTACAACAGCAGCCGTAAGCGAAGTCATAATTACATTAGAATCAATAGACCAAAACTCTACAGAAGTAAATGGAATACCAATGCCCAACCGTGGCACAAGCACGGCAAACATGCCCCAAAACACAAGCTGCGTATACACAGGCGTGCCGCGGAAAAACCAAATAAAGAACCAGCTCACACCGCGAAGAACAGGGTTTACTGACTTTCGCATCATTGCTAAACCAACAGCAAGCACAATTGCAATAAGCATAGCAAGCGCCGTTAAAAGCAAAGTCCAGCCTATACCAGCAAGCACGTTGTCGCTTATAAGGTACACACCTACTACTTGCCATTCAAATCGCGGATTAGTAATAATACTGTAAAGAAGCGAACACGCGATCACCGCCACTATAACGCCAGCGATAATAGGACCCGGCTTTTTAACCGGCAAAATGTGCTCGGCGTTAACAGCATCATCTTTCGTCGCAGAAGATTGCTTATTTGCACAATTCAATGTATTCCCCTTGTCAGTACGCTTTTTCATGCTCATCAATTATTAGTAAAATAACCAGTATCGGTAAAGTAACTAGTATCAGTAAAGTAACCAATGCCAGTAAAGTAACGAAATAATCTGAGTCGCAAAATTACGACTCAGATTAACGATAGCAGGTACAACCTGATGTAATTATTAAGATTGTAACTCAATCACATCTTAGGATTTACTACAGTTTTATCAATAGCAACATCCTCAACACCCCACTTCTTGAGAATATCCTTATAGATGCCGGACTTCATAAGCTTATCAATGCCAGCTTTCACCGCTTTAAGCATGGCAGCATCACCCTTCTTCACAGCTGCGCCCATTGGCTCAGCATCCTTGCTATTAGCAAGAATCTCAAGTTTTCCAGCGTTCTTAATAGCCGCATAACCAGCTACTGGAGTATCCGCATACATAACGTCAGCGCGACCAGAAAGAAGAGCTGTAGTTGCGTCAGTCTGCTCCTTGAAACTCATAATTTCGAGAGGCTTATCTTTCTTCGCAGCACACTGCTTCTTGGCTTCTTCCATAATCGGTTCACCAACAGTACCAGTTTCCAAAGTCACTTTCTTACCGCAAAGGTTCTTTGGATCAACTTTAGTAGGATTTCCCTTACGCACTTCAAATGACAATCCAGCATTCGCATAAGTTACGAAATCAACGGACTTCATACGCTCAGCATTTACTGTAAAGCCAGAAATACCAACGTTATACTTGCTGCCGATTGCAGGAATAATGGAATCGAATTGAGCGTGCATAATCTTAGCATTTAAGCCCATAACTTTTGCTAATGCTTTAGAGAAATCAATTTCGTAACCAACAGGAGTTTTGCCGTCGGCAGCAAAGAACTCAGCAGGAGCATAACTTACGTTTACACCAACTGTAAGCTCACCAGTTTTCGCAACTTCCGCCGGAACCAATGCCGCAACAGCATCATCCTTCTTAACCTGGCTCACGTCGTAGCTGCGAGCAACATCTGGATCCGCTGCTTTGGAATCGGCTGGACCACACGCAGCAATACTGCCAAGCAATACCAAAGACGCAAGAGCAGCAATAGGCTTCATAGATTTCAACATAGTTCTTCTCCTCGTATGTGTATTAAGAATCTATAATTTGCATTGATGTGTATAACTATACACGATAACCCTACTATTCTCACAATTATTTATACAAGATATGTATATACAGAGATAAGTATGCTGTTTATTAGTGAAATACTTGGCTTTTTGCGAAAACCTAACGCATATTATGCGTAATATTGAATATTATACGGCGTGTCGCGCAAACGCGGGGTACATAATCGCAGCACTCAAGCAGGTCATCGTGCACATCAGTCACAACCTAGTTTCTAAAGCACAACCGCACTAACCTGCCCTGCCTTCGTCAATCGAGACGAAGGCAGACCTCGCTTGCGTTGAAAGCACACCGTGCTTTCAACCCTAAGCAAGCTCGGCGCTCCGAATTGCCTTCGCGCGCTAAATCGCAGCGCTCAAGCAGGTCGTCGTGCAAACGCGGGAAAGGTTGCAATCACTGACCGTATTCAGTCAACGCCACGAGCGCGCAAATTACGGTAACGCATAGCGCGCAAAGCTTCACGCTTATCCTGTTCTTCACGCAATGCTTGACGCTTATCAAATTCCTTCTTACCACGCGCTAAAGCAATCTCTACTTTTACGTAACTTCCCTTAAAATACAAACGCAATGGCACTACCGTATAGCCTTTCGCTTCAGTTTGTCTCGAAAGCTTAGCAATCTGTGCAGCATGAAGCAATAGCTTACGCTTACGCTTAGGCGCATGATTATTCCACGTACCGTTTAAATATTCTGGAATGTTCGCACCTTCAAGCCACATTTCACCGCGACGATCGATAGTAACAAACGATTCAGCTAACGATGATCGCCCCTCACGCAATGATTTCACTTCAGTGCCAGTAAGTGCAAGACCAGCCTCATAGCAATCTTCAATAGCATAATCATGATGCGCCTTACGATTTTGCGCAACAGTGACTGTACCATCTTGCGCAGGCTTCTTTACCATTATTGCCCTCCAATACGCATCAACTTATACATAACAAATACAAGAATCAACTATAAACAAAACTTGCCATAAGACATTACTATCTTATGGCAAGTGTATACAGTTCCAAAATCAGAGCGCCGAATAACCCACAATAGCGCTACAATTTTGCGAACTATTAACAGTATAACCCTTAATAATGAACATACTCATAATTCCCAGGATTATAAATAGTTTCATACGCAGGGAATGTTGCAAAACCAGTGCCACCTTCAGAAATAAGCACCGAACCATCAGCATTCACACGCTCAACAACAGCCACATGACCATACTGCCAATCAGCATTCCAATTACCAACACGCTGACCACGAGCAAATACCATTACCGCACCAACGTGTGGTGTACGATTCACTAAATATCCTAAACGACGACCAGTGTTTGCCCAATCTGCTCCATTACCCATATAAGAGCCAACAGGAAGTCCCAGCTGCGAACGACGCAAATAAGCCCACAAAGTGCATTGACGTGCAGGATACGCAGAGCCACCAACAGTATTACCAGTATTATGACCGTAGCAGAAACCAGCGCGATCAGGACAATTACCAGGAACAGTATAATTCATGCCACTAGCAGCGCCATTAGAAAGCTGCATCGGAGGTAAGGAAACATTAACTCCGGCACCACCCTTAACCTGCTGACGATTACCAGCATTCGGATCAGCGCGAGCAACAGCCTTATTAGCAAGAGCACGAGCCTGAGCATCAATAGCCGACTTCATGGCTATAATCTCTGCAGCTTCACGAGCAGATTGCGAAGTTAAACTACTTTTTTGACTTTCTAACTGCTTACGAATATTTTCACCTTGATCGCGCAAGTTTTGCAACGATTTTTTACGATCATTAGCAGCCTGTGCAGCCAACTGTGCGCTTTGCGCTTGAGTATCCGCCTGTTGCTTAAGTTTTGCAATTTCTGTTTCAATAGCAGCTAAACGCTGGCGGCGGTTCATGGAAGTATTCAATGTAACAGCAGCATCATTAGCAGCATTCGCTTCACTACGAGCTACAGCAGCTTCCGACTGCAATTTACCCACAAACTGCTCAGTCGTAGTGGATTTTGTTACAATGCCCATAACATCAGAAGCTTGCGAACCGTGGAAACTTTTACGCGCTAACTGAGCTACCGCAGCTTTAGCATCATCAAAATCAGCACCAGTTTTTTTAATTTTTTCTTCCAAATTGCGCTTATCTTTTTGCGCAGATTGCAAACGCTGCTGCGTTGATTCCACAAGACTACGCGCCTGAGCAGCCTGTTCATCCGCCTGCTGAGCAGCACGCACTTGGCTTGGAATTTGACGCTCATTAAGATCGTTCAATTCAAGAATTTTATTCGCTAATTGCTTATTCACACCCGCAAGTTGGCGCTTCAAATTCTCATTATTCTGCACCTTACGGTTATACTCACTCATACTTACTGCGCGCGCTTCAGATGCTGTTAACACTGAGCCAACCACGCCAGCAAGCATCATGGTACCAGCAACAATTAAGCTCACTAACGTATGAGTGCGCCGAATTGCAATCATGCTACGTCGAGCCTCGCTCATATCACTTCCCTTTCCACATCACTACTGCGAATTATATCGTGACGCAAGGAACCACGCGAGCCAATGTCGCAAAACTTACATTTTATATAATGTTAGGACTCACATAAGTTCCACTCATGAAGTCAATTTTGATACTACACTAAGTTGATACTGCGCTAATTTAATATTGCGCTAAGCCTTCAAATATCGTCTTAAAGCAATAGCTGAAGCAATAATCGACAACACTACTGCACCGGCTACCAGCATTGGAACGCATAACCACACAGTAGATTGCGTTATAAATGGCATCCAACGAACATTTTGCGCAAGCCAATCAGTTACAAACACTTTTACAACCAAGCTTAATGCCGCGCCCGCAAGCAAAGAACCTGCGAAAGAAGCGAAAGCACCTTCAAGAATAAACGGCATGCGAATAGTCCAGTTAGAAGCACCAACTAAGCGCATAATTTCGGTTTCTTGACGGCGGCTCGCTGCAGACATACGAATCGTAGTGCCTGTAAGCATAATAGCTACCACAACCATAACTGCTGCAAGCACAATCGTCACAACAGTAGCGCGATTAAGTACACTGAAAACAGGATCGAAAATTTGGCGCTGATCGACAACCTCTTCCACACCATCTCGCCCAGAAAGAACTTCCGAAACAACCTGGTATTTCATAGGGTTCGTGAGCTTCAAACGAAGCGAATCCTGCATATCTGCAGCTGTAAGCGTTCTACCCTGATACATTCCGTTAGGATACTGCTTTAGGAAGGTATTTTTATAAAATTCGTTACGACTCACGTACGTAATATTTGAAACGTCGTCGCCTAATTCTTGGTGAATAACATGCTCAAGCTTTACTATTTCAGCGTTTGTTGGGGCTTTTCCAGAAGCGCAGGAAGGAGATTGACTTGTGCCGTCTGGGCAAAGCCATGCAACAACCTCAACCTTGTCGTACCAGTCGCCTTTAGCTTGAGTAATCTGAGCCTGCATTAACACAGAAGCACCAATAAAAAGGAAGGAAATAAACGTTACAAGCATAACGGAAAGAATCATTGAAACGTTACGGCGTAAACTAATGCATGTTTCGGAAAAAATGAATCTTAAACGCATTACTTCGCTCCTTCAGCTTCGCTCGCATTATTATTGTCACTACTATTGTTGCTATTACTCTTGTCGTTAGTAGCGTTAGTATCGCTGCCATTATTATCGTTATCATTGTTTGCAGATGACGGTGCAGATTGAGGAGGAGCTGGCGGCATTGGAGGAAGAGACGGCTTATTGAGAACCTCTTGCTGCTGCGGCACATGATTGTCTACTTCTTGTTGCGATTCATCAGCGCTTACAGCATCCTCAGCATTGTGAGCAGATTCAGCATTGTGAGCAGATTCAGTATCCTCAATATTGTCGGATTCTTCACGCATAACTGACTTTTCTAACTGAGCTTGCGAATTATCTGCACTATTGTTAGCGCTGTCTACTGAATCAGTAGCAGTTTGCTTAATATTGCTAGCTATATCGTTGTTAATAGTTTTATCGTTAGTAGTTTTATCGTCAGCTGCTTTATCGTCAGCTGCTTTGTCGTCAGTAGTTTTATCGTCAGGAGTTCCACTTTCAGAAGTCTCATGCTCAATATCGTCATCCTGCTTATCGCTCACAGAAAGCAATCCACGACCCCAAGTCATTGTTGTTTCCAAAGACTGGAACACTTCGCCATAACGACCAGTACGACCAGAATGAACCGACTGAGCTAAACGAGCAATTCCCTCATTCTCAGAAGTATTACCTTGCAAGGATTGCGTTACAATATCAACTGTTTCTTGAGCTTGAGCAGCACGCTGAGCTTTTTTAGAAAGTTTCTTATGACGTTCAGTATGATGCGTTTGATGAGCTGAATCTTGAATCGCATGACTGTCTGAATCATCAATGTTTCCAACAGATTGTTGTGCTTTAGACTTCTGTTCAACGTCGGAATCTGGGAAGTAAAGCGCAGAATCGTAAGATCCCTCGCGCTCATCTCGCACGATTTTACCCTCATGAAGCTCCACAACTCGTTTACGCATAGAGTTCACGATTTCCTCATTATGCGTAGCCATAACAATTGTAGTTCCTGTGCGATTAATAGCTTCCAAAACTTCCATAATACCAAGAGAAGTAGTTGGATCCAAGTTTCCAGTAGGCTCGTCAGCAAGCAAAATTTGCGGATGATTTACATATGCGCGAGCAATTGCTACACGCTGTGCTTCACCGCCGGAAAGTTCGTGCGGATAGTTATTTTCCTTACCAGTTAAGCCAACGGTTTCCAGAACGCGCGGCACAAGCGAACGAATAGTCGCCCTACTCGTACCAATCACTTCCAAAGCAAAAGCAACATTTTGATAAACTGTTTTATTATTAAGCAGCTTATAATCCTGGAAAATAAATCCAAGAGATCTGCGATACTGCGGAACCTGACGGTTAGAAAGTCTACGCAAATCGTTACCAGCTACGTGAATTTCTCCACCATTTGCTTCTTCTTCACGAAGAAGCAAACTCAGCAATGTAGTTTTACCAGAGCCTGAAGCACCAACCAGAAACACAAAATCGCCGCGATCAACATGCAAAGATACGTCATCTAACGCAGGACGCGTACCTCGAGGATATATTTTTGACACATGATCTAATGAAATCAGCGACATTGTTTCAATCCTTCCGAAGATTATGTGTAATTGTTAGTTTTTGAGCGTAATTTAAACTTATATTTAAGATTCCACTTAAGATTCCACTCAAGATTCCACTCAAGATTCCGCTTAAGATTTTACCTAAGATTCTTCTTACAGCTCTTCTTAAGATTCTGCTTCAGCTTCTTTTTGAGCCGCAACTCGCTGCTCGTGACGCCAACGAATGCCAGCTTCAATAAAGCCGTCAATATCGCCGTCAAAAACAGCCTGAGTTTGCGAAGTTTCGTAGCCAGTGCGCAAATCCTTCACCATCTGATACGGGTGAAGCACGTAGGAGCGCATTTGGTCTCCCCAACTTGCCTTAATATCTCCAGCAAGCTCCTTCTTTTTAGCAGCTTCTTCCGCATGCTTAAGCACCAGCAAACGAGATTGCAAAACTGCCATTGCAGCGGCGCGGTTCTGAATCTGACTGCGCTCATCTTGCATAGAAACAACTAAGCCGGTTGGCAAATGCGTAATACGAACAGCAGAATACGTAGTATTCACACCCTGACCGCCAGGACCTGAAGCTTGGAAAGTATCCACGCGAATGTCGGAATCTGGAATATCAATATGATCCGTAGCTTCAACAAGAGGAATTACTTCAACAGCAGAAAAACCAGTTTGGCGACGTCCTTGATTGTCGAATGGAGAAATACGAACCATTCGGTGAGTGCCACCTTCTACAGAAAGGCGACCATACGCGTACGGTGCATCCACTTGGAAAGTAGCGGATTTAATACCAGCTTCTTCTGCATAAGACGTATCCATCATCTTTGTTTTGTAGCCGTTTCGCTCAGCCCAACGCAAGTACATGCGAAGAAGCATTTGAGCAAAATCAGCAGCATCCACACCGCCCGCACCAGAACGGATCGTAACAACGGCAGAACGAGCATCATACTCGCCGTCAAGAAGAGTCTGAACTTCCATATCGTCCAACTCGTGAGCAATAGAGCCAAGCTCCTCTTGAGCCTCGCTCATGGAATCAGCATCGCCTTCTTCTTCACCAAGCTCAATCAAAGTCTTAGTATCCTCAATGCGCTGCTCAACAGTTTGCAAACGCTTCAATTGAGACTGAGCTGCAGAAAGCTTACTGGTAACTTGCTGAGCATGCTCAGAATCATCCCAAAGCCCAGGCTCAGCAGCCTGCTTTTCTAAATCAGCAATCGTAGCCTTCAACGAATCGACATCTAGTGCTTTAGCAATCGAAGAATACTTTGCTTCAACTTCATTTAACGCTTGGGCCAAATCAAATTCCGCCATTTACTTAAAGTTCCTCTTTATATACTTGTCTTACGCAATCACTATTCGCAAAACTCTTACCAAATAAACTTTTTACTCTTTATAAGTTTAGCGTACAGTCAAAATCTCTGGGCCATTTTCAGTAATCGCAATAGTATGCTCAGTGTGCGCACCACGAGAACCATCAGCAGAGCGAAGAGTCCAGCCGTCCTTAGGATCTTGGTAAATCTCGTCAGTAGTCTTTAAGAACCATGGCTCAATTGCAATCACAAGACCTGGGCGAAGCTTATAGCCGTGATGAGCAGTACCGTCGTTAGGAACGTGAGGATCACCATGCATAATATGACCGACTCCGTGACCGCCAAACTCAAGATTTACGCTGTAACCATACTCGTGAGCAACGCAACCAACAGCTGCAGAAATATCGCCAAGACGGTTGCCAGGCTGAGCCATGTTAATGCCAGCCTCCAAAGCTTCCTCAGTGCACTTAATTAAGCGTAAATCCTCAGGATCTGCATGCTTTCCAACAACGAAACTAATAGCTGAATCACCAACCCAGCCGTCGACGTTAATCGCCAAATCAAGAGTTAGCAAATCACCATCTTTAAGATTGTAATCGTAAGGAACACCGTGAAGAACAGCATCATTTACAGAAGTGCAAATATAGTGCGCAAAAGGACCTGTTCCAAAATCAGGAGCGTAATCAACATAGCAAGAAGAAGCACCTTTGCGGCTCATAATACGCTGGCGAACGAAGTCATCAATTTCGAGGAGATTCGTGCCAACTTTGGTCATTGCTTTCAAATCTTTAAGAATACTACCTACAAAGCGACCTGCAGGTTTCATCGCTTCAATCTCAGCTGGAGTTTTCAGTTCAATCATGCTTCAAGACTAACGCGCAGGCACGAAAATAGCGCAAGATAGCGCGAAAACATAAGGAAAATATAACGAAAATATTAGCTCATAGTGTCGCTTAATACTTGTAAGCTAAATTCATGCTTAATAACAATGAAAACAATAATAAAGGCAATCACGAATCACAGAAAGAAATTTCTGCTGTAGATTTCGATCCAGCCTCCTTCTCATCAGTTACTCGTCCACAAGACGACTTGTTCCGTTACATAAACGGTCCTTGGATTGACACTTACACTCTTCCAGACGACCGCCCAATGTACGGCGCTTTCCACAAACTTGCAGAAGATGCAGAGACGCAAATTCGAGATATTTTAGAAAGCGAAGATTGCTCAGCTAAAAAGTCGCAAACTTTATACCGTAATTATTTGGATACTGCAGCTATTGAAAAAGCTGGAATTACACCAATTAAAAGCGATTTAGACGCTGTTGATTCGGCTAGCAATAAAGAAGATTTGGTTCGCACTCTTGGCTCACTTAACCCTTACGGCGGGCCGGATGCAATGTTTTATTTTGGCGTTTACGGAGATCCTAAGGATCCTAAGACAAATATTATGCATATTGAGCAGTCGGGATTGGGTTTGCCGGACGAAGCATACTATCGCGAAGATAATTATGCTCCAATTCGCGATGAATACGTAAAAATGGTAGCTTCTTTGCTGCGCTTAGCAGGTTACGGTGACGCAACTACTACTCAAACGCAAGCCGAGCGTTTCTTGAATGTTGAAACGCAGATTGCAAGCAAGCATTGGGATAACGTGGCAACTCGCGATTCTCAAAAAACTTATAATCCTTACGATTATGCTGATTTAGCAAAAACGCTTGAAGCGCTGAATCTCGACGCTTTCTTAGACGCTGCACAAAAAGCGTACGATAACTCAGAAGAAGCAACAAATCAGCCAATCAATCTTCGTGAAGCTTTTAACAAAGTAGTAGTTCACGAGCCAAGCTTTATAGAAGGTTTGAATAAGATTTGGCAGGAAGCAGAATTAGAAGATTTAAAGCTTTGGGCGCGCGTGCACGTGATTTTGCGCTGGGCAAGCCTGCTGAGTGAAGATTTTGCACAAGCGCGATTCGACTTCTACGGCAAAGTGCTTTCTGGTGCCACCAAGCAGCGCGACCGTTGGAAGCGCGCAGTAGGAGTTGTTGACGATTCTTGCGGAGAAGAAGTTGGTCGCGAATACGTGCGCTTGCACTTCCCTGAGTCTTCTAAAAAGTATATGCAGGAATTAGTTAACAATCTTATTAACGCTTATCGCGAGTCGATTTCGCACAGCAGCTGGCTTGGCGAGGAGACTAAAGCGAAGGCCTTGGAAAAGCTTAGCAAATTTGAGCCAAATATTGGTTACACGAATCATTGGGTTGACTATTCTGCGTTAAATATTAAGGAAGACGCTGGCTTAGTTGAGAATATGCGCGAAGTTTATCGATTTGGCTTTGGTAAAAATACTGCAAAAGCCGGAAATCCTGTGGATCGCGAAGAATGGCAGATGACTCCGCAAACTGTGAACGCTTACTACGATCCGTTGCTTAACGTAATCGTATTCCCTGCTGCAATTTTACAACCACCATTCTTTAATCCAAGCGCTCCAGACGCAGCAAATTACGGCGCTATTGGTGCCGTGATTGGTCACGAAATCGGCCACGGTTTTGATGACCAAGGTTGCGAATACGACGGCGACGGCGTACTCAACAATTGGTGGACTGAAGAAGACAAAACCAACTTTACTGAGCGCACTAAAAAGCTTATTGAACAATACAATGCTTTTACACCAACGCAGCTTATCGTTAAGTACTCTCACTTAAAGAGCAAAGAAGAGCGCAATGCGATGCCTCACGTAAACGGTGCTTTAACAATCGGCGAAAATATTGGCGATTTAAGCGGCGTAACTATTGCACTGAAAGCATACGCTTTCGCTTTGCAAAAGAGCGAAGGACGTGAAATTGACGGAAGTGACGACGCAATTCGCGAAACTCTGCTGAACGCTCCTGAAGTAGATGGTTTCACTGCTTTGCAACGATTCTTCTTAAGCTACGCGTTAGTATGGCGTTCTAAAGCTCGTAACGAGATTGCTGAGCAGCTGCTTCAAATCGACCCGCACTCCCCAGCCGAATGCCGCACTAACGGCATTGCTCGAAACGTAGACTTGTTCTACGATGCGTTCGATGTTAAAGAAGGCGACGAAATGTGGCTCGACCCTGCTGAGCGCGTACACATTTGGTAAAGCATCTCAAATTGAGCATGGAAAACTAGCAATAAAAAATAAAAATAAAAAAGCCTGCAAGCGTTCTTTCCTCAACGTTTGCAGGCTTAACAATGTTTGCAGGCTTATCAACAATGCTTTGCAACTAAAGAATGCTTTGCAAAACGACGCTTTGCAACTAAACGATGTCTTAAGAAAATCCAAGCTACTACTGCTACAACGCACAAAGCAAGCGTACTTGACAGCACAATAACGAACGGCATAAACCCATGCGCTACACTACTTTTTTTCATAGCACTTGCAAATTTTTTATGATGCTTATGTTTTACGCGCTTTCCATGTTTTTTGTGAGCAACAACCTTTTTCTTAGCTTCCTCATCTTTACGCTGCTGCTCTTCTTTCTTTTTTTGTTCCTCTTCAGCACGCTTTTTTTGCTCTTCGGGAGATTCAGGACCAATTTTGCCATCAGGATAATCAATATCCCCGTTATATTCCGACAGCGTTAGTGCACCAACAACACCATAAGGACCACCTGAAGCCTCTCCGTAGCCGAAAGAAATATTGCTAGGATTCAAGATTTGGTACAAGTGACCATTATTTTCACTAAAAGCTCCTCCTGTGGCTCGCAATGCCGATTCTTCATTCTGAATCCACAGCTGCATAGAGCCAGCAAGATCCACTCCCCAACTTAAATTTTCAGCCCACGCTTTTCGACCCGTATAATCAGGCGCACTCACACCATCCGGACCAAAATGACCGAACTTTCCATGCTGAGCAGTTTCTTGCGCACGACGAAATGCATCCTGCTCATTCGCAGCATCATATTGAATATTATTTACATACGCTTCTTTACTGAGACCACAACGACTCACATAATCTTGCAAAGGCATACCATTAAAATACGTGCCACGATTATCGTAAAGGCGCGATCTTGCATTACGAATAGAGGCGAGAACATAACGAGCTACACTGTCAGACTGAATAAAAGCAGCAGTGGAAGCAGTGTGAGTGGTTTGAATGATTGGGTTTTGTTGATATTGGTGCGAATTTTCTACAGGAGAGTCAGTAAAATTTGCGAATATTGCGTATGCAGGTAAACTTGCAGTCGAGCACATAGCCAAACACACAGCTAAGCACGCAGCTAAGCACGCAATTATTACAGCACTCGTACGCACTAATGCATTCTTCGCAACATCTTTTGAAACATGTATTGAAGGATGCGCTAAGGCACTTACGCACATAGCAGGCTTATATTTTGCCTCTTCATAGCTGTTTTGCACCATACATATCTTCTTCACTGCATTCAATATTTTCAACACGTCTGCTCAATGTTACCTTGCGATAAGGAATTATGATGCATATACAGATACAACTGTGGGCAGCGTTACTACATATTTTGTTATGTCAAGAGATGTATTACATTGTGGATACAACATAGCTTTTAACCACAAGAGAAGAATTTTCTAGCAAAGTTGTTGCGCAAAGTTCATAGTTATTACTACTGCGGCATTTCCTCATGGCTGCGAAGCTCAGGGGCAATGGTGGCTCTGATTTCGGGGCTGAAATGGCTGCAGTCCAATTTGTGAAAGGATGATACAACATGGCACAACAACAGTCCACGGTGACGATAAGCGGATACGTAGGAGCTGAACCAGTCAGTTTTGGACGTAATGAAAATTTTCCAGCTTGTTCGCTACGCATTGCAAGCACACAATCATATTACCGTAACGATGAGCACCAATGGCACGATAGGCCAACTACATGGATGACAGTGAAAGCATACCGCACTTTAGCTTCAAATGTGCTGAAAAGCGTACATAAAGGCGATGCAATTATGGTCTACGGTAACCTAAGTACCGAAAGCTGGACGAAAGACGGAAATGATTATAATCGTTTAATTTTGGAAGCCTGCGCTATTGGACATGATTTGAATCGCGGAACTACGCAATTTACCAAGCGTACAAATCAATCAGATACCAATAATCAAACTGAAAAAAGTGCACAAACTGAAGAAAATACTCGCAGCGAAAAAATGCACAAACTGAACAAACTAACTCTCACTCACACGCTATGAACGACGAATTTGGGGGTGATGCAGATATCTAAAGAAAAGAAAATAAAATAATATCTCTCGCACCACGATAAACAATAATGCCGCCAGGAATATTACTATTCTTGGCGGCAAATTGCGATTTATAAAAACTTACGCAAGCAAAGCGTTACGCAAGTAAAGCGTTACGCAAGCAAAGCGTTTACTCGCTCAGCGATGCGGCTTGCAGCCTCATCAACTGGAACTGCTTCAACATCAGAACCATCACGATTGCGGATTTCAATCGTGCCATTATTCACGGTATCGCGGCCAGCTACAGCAATCAGAGGCACGCCAACAAGCTCAGCATCCTTAAACTTCACGCCTGGAGAAACCTTTGGACGGTCGTCGAAGATCACTTCAATTCCCTGCTTACTCAGCTCCTCAACAACCTTCTCAGCAGCATCGAAAGCAACCTGATCCTTGCCAGTAGCAACAACATGAACTTGAGCTGGAGCAATAGCCATAGGCCATGCGAGACCAGCGTCGTCGTGATGCGTTTCTGCCAAGCATGCGAGCACACGGCTCACACCAATGCCGTAGCAACCCATCCAAACCGGCACAGCCTTACCGTTTTCGTTAAGAACGCTTAAGCCCAAAGCCTTAGAATACTTTAAGCCGAGCTGGAACACCTGGCCGATTTCCACACCGCGTTCGAAGCTAAGCGGACCGGAACCATCTGGGCTCATATCGCCGTCACGAACTTGTGCTGCTTCAACAACGCCGTCTGCTTCAAAATCGCGTCCGTACACAGCGTTGTAAACATGCTTTCCTTCTTCGTCGGCTCCTGTAATCCAGGCACTTCCCTTTGCAACGTGAGCATCCATCAAGTAGCGAACAGGATTTGCAATACCCCTACCCTCTTGGCGAGCTTGAGGACCCAATACGCTAAAGCCAATGTAGCCCTTTACAAACTCAGGATGAGACTTCAAATCATCCTCAGTTGCTTCTTCAATTTCTGCAGGAGCAAACTGAGCCTCAAGACGCTTCATATCTACCTGGCGATCTCCCGGAATACCAATAGCAACAATTTCGCGCCATGGCTCCTCGTGCTCGCCGCTTTCAGCGTCTGCCGGATGCTTAACAGCAATAATAAGGTTCTTCAAAGTGTCGGAAGCTTGCCATTCGCGTCCATCTTCGCGAGGATGCAAATCGTTAGAAACCTTCACCAAAGCTTCAATCGTCTTAGCATCTGGAGTTTCGAGAGCTTCTGCTGCAGGAGTTGCCGAATAATCAACATCTTGCATTTCTGGAGTGGTCAAAGCCTCAACATTCCAAGCTTTTCCGGAAGGTGCAAGCGCAAAAGTATCTTCACCAATTGGCATTGGAGCCAAGAACTCTTCGGAATCAGAACCACCCATTGGGCCAGAAACAGCGTGAACAATCACGTATTTAATGCCCAAACGGTCGAAAATGCGAGCGTAAGCAGCGCGCTCTTCAACATAAGCAGACTTCAAACCATCTTCGTTAATCGAGAACGAATAACCATCTTGCATAATAAACTCGCGGCCGCGAATAAGGCCAGCGCGCGGACGGAATTCGTCGCGATACTTCGTTTGAATCTGATACAAAGTAACAGGTAAGTCCTTATAGGAAGAATACATATCCTTAACAAGGAGCGTGAAAACTTCTTCGTGCGTTGGAGCAAGAAGATAGTCAGCTTGGTGGCGATCCTTTAAGCGGAAAATGTTATCGCCATATTCTTCCCAACGGTGAGTGGCTTCGTAAGGCTCACGCGGAAGAAGCGCTGGGAAGTGAACTTCCTGCGCACCAATGCCGTTGATTTCGTCGCGAATAATCGCTTGAACCTTGTTTAAAACCTTAAGTCCTAGCGGAAGCCAGGTCCACACGCCTGGGGCAGATTTGCGAATATAGCCTGCGCGCTGCATAAGTTTTGCGGAAGTCACGTCCGCGTCTGCAGGATCCTCGCGCAGCGTACGAAGGAACAGCTGAGACATACGAAGTACATTGGAATTCATGCGTTCCAATCTATGTGCGCATGAGGACATAAACACTTGTTTACACTACTAAACAAACTCACAATACGTAATTTTCAACTAAAACTCGTTATCGAATCCAAACTCGTCATTAACAGTGCTATCCATACTGTCTGCGCTAACAAAAATATCAAGCTCCTGCTGATCCGCAAAATCAACATCTTCTTTTTTAGCAACAAACGCGGAAGCACCCTCGCTAAAAAGCAGCTCACTCGCCCGCCGTGAAGCCTCACGCAAAGATCCGTCGAGCAGTACAGCATCCGCTGAAACACTAAACGCGCGATCGTTAATACCTTCCAAATAAAGCCCGCCCAGATTTTCCACGCGCGAAAGCGCCACGTATCCCATTCCGGGAGCGAAAGTTCTACGCAAATCCATTACCGCACTGTCAAGTGTCATGCCTTGAGACTTATGAATCGTAATTCCCCACGCGCAACGAAGCGGCACTTGATTTACGCTAGCAAGAACCGTTTCGCCGTCTGTCATTTCCCAAGCAGCCGGCTTAAGAGTCACAATATTGCCATTTTCAAACTCAACAATTGGCCATCCGCCTTTAGATTCAGGCGCGAACCTCAAAACACGCCCAACAGAGCCGTTTACGTACTGCTTTTCCTGATCGTTTCGCAACGCCATTACAGCAGCTCCAGCCTTCAAAACTAAACGCTCCGGAGCAAGCATATTCTTCTTTAAGCGCTCAACAAGATTCTTAGGACCGGCTTCCGTTGCCACAAACTCGTGGGGTTCCGCATCAATTGCCGCAAGTTTAGCATTATTTAATCCGTCTGCTTGCGAATTCGTTGGGAAAAGATGCACTGCAACTTCGTCATCTTCCGGATACTCACCAAGGCGACTAGCAAGCACTTGCTTGTCGTCGTCACTTACAAGACCGCCACGAATATCCGTTAAAACTTCAAGCAATTTGCCATCATCCTGACGATGCTGCTCAGTTAAGTAGCACACAACAGGTTTCAAAGCATCCCATGCGAAAGATTCCGTAATATAGCCTTCCGGATTTTTGCCGGCTGCAGCATACTTTTTGCGCGACTCAATAAATTCCTGGCTCGGCTCAAATACGTCGCGATTTCGCATAGAAGTGCTAACAGGCGGCAATTGGAAGAAATCGCCCGAAATAACTACTTGAAGTCCACCGAAAGGAGCTGGATTTTTGCGCACTTTACGGCACACTTCGTCAACCATGTCGAAAAGCCATGCGTGAATCATAGAAACTTCGTCCAGAACGAGCACGTCCGTGGCTTTTATGCGTTTCCCTCGCCGAGATCGTATGGTTTTAAGAAGTGTATCCGTAAGCGCGTTTGAAACTCCAACTCCACTCCACGAGTGAATGGTTTGACCGTTTAAATGAGTTGCCGCAATGCCGGTAGAAGCAGTTACGGCAACACTTAAACCGTTTTTTCGCATTTCGCGAATAGCTTCGTTCAATACGTAGGTTTTACCTGCACCCGGAGCGCCGGTAATGAACGCGCTTGCACCAGCGTTGATTATGGTTAGAGCTTCGGATTGCTTCATTGGCAGTACCTTTTATTGCGTTTAGTAGTCGCGCTTTTCTGCGGAATTTACATCTTCTAATGCTTCTCCGCGACGCTCGTAATCACGAAGCAAGCTCGTGCTTTCAATATGCTGCGCACCGGCTTTTGCCTGTGCTTCGCTTGGTCCTGGCGCTGGAACAAACATCATATCGCGGTAGTAACGAAGCTCATCAATCGACTCAATAATATCTGCGAGCGCACGGTGGCCGCCATGTTTTGCCGGCTTATTGCGGTAAACGTCTGGGTAAAGTCTGCGTGAAATCTCCTTCAACGTGCTTACGTCGATGACACGATAGTGCAGATTTGCCATTAAATCTGGCATGTAACGATCGAGGAACTTCTTGTCGGAACCAACGGAGTTGCCGGCAAGATGCGCTTTTCCGCGAGCTGGCAGGAAACGCTTTACGTACTCAACTACCTGCTTTTGCGCTTCTTCCAAAGGCAAACCGTTCTTATTCCACTCGTCAACAAGCCCGGAAGAAGTGTGCATATTGCGTACAAAATCGTTCATGTGAGCTACAGCAGCATCGCTTGGCTTAATCACTAAATCAATGCCGTCGTCGAGAACTTTCAAATTAAAATCAGTTGGAACTACAGATACTTCGCATAATTCGTCATGGAAAATATCGAGTCCAGTCATCTCGCAATCAATCCAAATTAAGCGCGATTCTTCCGGCGTAAACGTAAGATCTTCCTTAGCTTCAGCCATTTTCGTTCCTTTCCTAATATTTTTTTGAACTCATTAGCCTACATCTTCGTAGAGACGACTTTGAATTGAGTTGTACGAAATACTGATTTAAGCACCTAATAAATCCTGCATAAGTTCATCTGTATTATTAAATGATTTTCCCTCATGAGCTTCAGCTTGACGACGAGCTTCGTCAGAAAGATCAACAGGTTCAGAGACTTTGCCAATTTTAAAATTGCGAATTGCTTCATCCATACTTTTAAGAGTTCGGGAAGATATACTTTTTGGAACAGTAAGCTCACGTGGCTCTAATAAAATACAACCATTATCACATTCTTTAACATTGTAATAAGAGTATTTAGCACCGCGCAGCGTTACACGCTTTTTACTATCAAGACGAACGTCATAATCTTTTACTACTTCCACAAAATCACCTCATTTTTAGTGGGATATCCCACTGACTATACAATAATTTTATACTTTTTGTCAAAACAAAAACGACGAAAAGTTAGGAAGTAGCAAATAAGACTTAACTAACTTTTCGCCGTTTAATGCAAAATTACTTGCGATTTATACGCGATTTATACGTGCAACTTACGCAACTTGCGCAACTTGCGATTTAGTTGTGGAAACCGCTGTAGTTTGGCGCTTCTGCAGTCATCACAATATCGTGAGGATGCGATTCGCGAAGACCAGCGTCAGTAATGCGAATAAAGCGGCCGCGCTCTTGCATTTCCTTAATATTGTGCGCACCAACGTAGAACATGGACTGATGCAAGCCGCCAAGCAACTGGTAAAGCACTGCATTCAGTGGACCGCGATATGGAACTTCGCCTTCCACGCCTTCTGGAACCACCTTATCAGAGCTGGTAACGTCTGCCTGGAAGTAACGATCCTTAGAATAAGACTTCTTACCGCGAGGAGCCATTGCGCCAAGCGAGCCCATGCCACGATACAGCTTGTACTGCTTGCCGTGAAGAAGAACCTTTTCACCTGGAGCTTCTTCGCAGCCAGCCAAAGTGCCACCGAGCATAACGGTGTCCGCGCCAGCGACCAAAGCCTTAGCAATATCGCCAGAATAGTGGATGCCACCGTCTGCAATGCACGGAATTCCAGCAGCCTTACAAGCCTGAGCAGCGTCATAAACAGCAGTAAGCTGAGGCACACCAACACCTGCAACCACGCGCGTAGTGCAAATAGAGCCTGGACCAACGCCAACCTTTACAGCGTCAACGCCAGCATCAATCATCGCCTGCGCGCCCTGGCGAGTAGCAATATTTCCACCAATAATCTGCACGCCGTCGAAAGCCTTATCTGCCTTAATGCGACGAATCATGTCGAGAGCCAAGCGAGCCTCGCCGTTTGCGGTATCAACCACAAGCACGTCAACTCCAGCTTCCATAAGCGCGCATGCACGCTGCCAAGCGTCCCCAAGGAAACCAATACCAGCGGCAACGCGCAAGCGGCCCTGATCATCCTTAGTAGCATCTGGATACTGCTCAGTCTTTACAAAGTCCTTAACAGTAATCAAGCCTGTAAGCTTACCGTCAGCATCAACCAAAGGCAACTTTTCAATTTTGTTATCCGCAAGCAAGCGGTGAGCATCTTCCTTAGAAATATTGGAAGGACCAGTGACGAGATTTTCACGCGTCATCACATCCTTCACTTTCAAGCGATCGTAATCTTCGGAAGCAATGAAACGCATATCACGGTTGGTAATAATACCAACTAAACGATTTTCGCTATCTACTACCGGAAGACCAGAAATATGGAAACGCCCGCACAATTTATCTAAATCGGCGAGCGTTGCGTCTGGGTGAACGGTAAGTGGGTCGGTAATCATGCCCGACTCGCTGCGCTTAACAATATCAACCTGCGCAGCCTGATCATCAATAGAAAGATTGCGGTGAAGTACGCCAATACCACCGTTACGTGCCATGGCAATAGCCATATCGGACTCGGTAACAGTATCCATAGCTGCCGAAATAGTCGGCACTTTCATGGTAATTTCGCGAGTCAGCCGAGTGGAAGTATCCACTTCGGAAGGAATAACATCAGTTTCGTTTGGAAGCAAAAGGACATCGTCATAAGCGAGACCGAGCTTCTCGAAAATTGGTGGAACAGGAGCATACACGGATTTCGTGTTCATATCAGTTGTAGCCATAGAGTTACTATACGTTTTTGCTATGACGTTTGCCGAAACGCACCCTCCAAACGCGGGCGCGACGACATGCTTGAGCGCAGCACAGCGCGCGCGAAAGCAATTCGGAGCGGAAACTCGCTCAAGTTGGAAGTCCAGTGGACTTCCAACGCGAGTTTCGTAAGCGAGCGCTTATAGCGCGAGCGTACTCGCACGTTTGGAGCGCTGCGCCACATTAAACAAAAAACAAAATTAAGCAGTTGCTACGAATTGCGAAGTTCAGGCAGGCGGCGACGCAAGTACGGCATCATTGTGAGCACAGTAAGTAGCACAGCAGCAAGAATCATGCCAATAAGCACATACACAGCTTTGAAGAACAAAATCATAATAGAGCCAAACGCAATCAGTGCTGCCCATCCCCATAAAATAAGCACAGCACCCTGCACAGAATGTCCAATTCTCAACATGCGGTGATGCAAGTGCATGCGATCCGGATGCATCGGCGACTGCCCTTTGGCAACGCGCCGCGTAATCGCCAGGCACATATCAAGAACCGGCAGGAACAGCACAAGAATCGGCAACAAAATCGGCATAAATACAGGCAAATAAATACTCGTGTGGACGGCAGAAGGATCCAAATGACCGGTCATAATAATCGACGCGCACGTAATTAAGTAGCCGATAAGCATGGAGCCAGAATCGCCCATAAAAAGTTTTGCAGGATGCCAATTATGCAAGATAAATCCCGCACACATGCCCACCATAGCAACGTCAATAAGCGTTGCCATTGAAGCGTAGGACGGCGATGTGCGCGCAAGTATATACGAATAAGTTGCGAAAGCAATACCGCCAATTGCAACAATTCCGGAAGCAAGTCCGTCTAGTCCATCCACAAAATTTACTGCATTAATTGAAGCTACGATGAGTATTGCAGTTATGGCGATTGATACGCTTGGTGACGCCGTTACGAGGGAGCCGAGCGGCAAAGTTACGATTTGCAACCCTCCCCATGCCACAAAAACAGCTATAAGCAGCTGACCGGCAAGTTTTAACATCCAATCTAAATCCCAAATGTCGTCGCATACCCCAAGCAGGCATATCATAACAGCCCCAGCGAGCACCACCCACGGCTGATGCGAGCCTGCAAAAAGACCGGAAATAAACGGCATAGAACTAGCGAACGCCATCGCTACTGCGAAACCAAAAAGCATACCTACCCCACCCATGCGTGGAGTTGGAATAGTATGCACGTCGCGCGCGCGAACTTTACCAACAGCTCCCATGAGAATCGCAAGATGACGCACAAGTGGCATAATAAGCCACGTAGCTCCACCTGCGATGGCCGCAATAAACAGGTATACCCTCATCGGCTATGTCTTTCTGCTATTTTAATATTCGCTTGCTTTATTTGATTGTATCGATTTGACGGTACCGCAAAATTAGTAAATACTTTCGTACTTTCGTTACTTTCGTAAAGCCGCGCGAATTTCGCGCTCCGAAATCACTCCTTCGCGGAAAATCACGATGCCGTCTTCGTCGTTTGAATCTGCACCAACTACCGTGCTTGCTACATGCGAGCGAGTCGGACCTGCGTTCAAATACAGAGGGATTTCGTCACCAAAAGCATCCACTGCTTCTTCGACGCTATCAGCACTTTCGTTACCGCTGCGATTCGCACTAGAAGCCGCAAGAGGTCCCGTTACACGCAAAATCCGCATCAATGCTGCACAATCTGGTACACGTACACCCTGCGTCGCTTCAGGTTGTGCATCATTTTGCATATCACTTTTATCTGTTTTGCATAGCGTTGCAAGATGCGAAGCAATTGAACCTTCCTTCGCTCGAGCAATCGGAGAATATCCACCTGGAAGGAACTTTTCTCCTAAAATATCAAGCGGAGAAGGCAAATACAACCCAAGTTTTTCTAAATCTTCTACTCCACTCATTAAAATTTGCAGTGCCTTCGTGCGAAGCCTACGCTTAAGCTCGTAAATTTTGGCAACAGCGGCTTCATTAAATGGGTCGCAAGCAACGCCATACACAGTGTCAGTCGGCACTACAATTACGCCACCTTCGTTAATAATTTGCGCTGCCATTTGCAGTGATTCTTCGTTGATATTGCAAATTTTGCTCATTTTTGCCTCTTTCATTACCCCTTGCTTCTTATGTTGCTTCTTAGCTTTTTATTCTGCTTCTTATTTTATTGCAAAAGTATATCTTGGTCTGCCTGTTAAATCGTTGCCAACGCACGAACGCACAAAACCTATACTTTCTGCGTATTTTTGAAGCGCATCACCTTGCGAAATATCGTGCTCCATCACCATCGCTCCCCCGGGACGAAGTAACGCGAAAGCCGCGCGCATAATCTGCTCCGGAATAAGCAAGCCGTCCGCAGAACCGCCGTACAACGCAAGCGGAGGATCATATTCGCGCACTTCAACCTGTTCCGGCACTTGAGTTTCTGGCACGTATGGCGGATTCGTGATTACTAAATCTACTTTGCCGCAAATTTGCGCAAGTTCCGGAGTTAAATCCGAAATATGCGCTTTTGTTGCATCACCAAGCACAGCATGATACCTGCCAAATACACGCAAATTATCCTGCTGTTTTGCAGTTTCTTCAAAATTTTTTTGTAAATATTGGAAAGCTTCAGGAGCTTTTTCTACAGCCCATACTTGCGCATCCGCAACTTCCGTCACAACTGACAATCCGATTGCACCCGAGCCAGCACATAAATCTACTACCGTAGGCTTACTAACACGCGATTCTCGCAGCCAATCCAATCCAGCTTCAACTACCATTTCAGTTTCCGGGCGCGGCACAAAAACACCCTTGCCGACTCGCAAATCTAAGTAGCGAAAAGGCGCATGACCAACAATATGTTGCAATGGCTCGCGAGAAGCACGTCTACTAACGAAAGCTTCATAACGATCAACATATCCAGCAGAAATATGAGCAGAACCAACACCATTACCCATCAGCAATGCCTTATTAAGTTCAGCTAAGCTCACGCCGCATGCTTCCGCAAGCAGTAAACGCGCGTCATATTCTGCCGATTCTACGCCTGCTCGACTAAGCCGCATAGTAGCATTTCGCAAAAGTTCACGCATCATAGAAACTTAATTTCTACAAAATAATTTCTACAAAATAATACTGAACTACTACTTAGCTTGTGCTAAACGGTCAGCTTCATCTGCTTGAATATCACTGTCAATAACTGGTTGCAAGTCGCCGTCAAGCACTTGGTCGAGATTGTACGCCTTGTAGTTTGTGCGATGATCCACAATACGATTTTCTGGGAAATTGTACGTGCGGATTCGTTCAGAACGATCGAGCGAACGCACCTGCGAGTGGCGCATATCCGCCGCTTCTGCTGCCTCCTGCTCGTGCTTCATAGCGAGCAAGCGCGACTTTAGCACACGAAGAGCTGCAGCGCGGTTTTGAATCTGCGACTTTTCATCCTGCATACTCACCACAATGCCAGTTGGAATATGCGTCATGCGAACCGCAGAATACGTGGTGTTCACAGACTGTCCACCAGGACCTGAGCTCATGAAAATGTCGATTTTCAGATCTTTTGGATCGATTTCGATTTCGTCGTCATCTTCGTCTGCTTCTGGGAACACGATTACACCAGCTGCAGAAGTTTGAATACGCCCCTGCGATTCCGTCACTGGGATTCGCTGCACGCGATGAACGCCACCCTCATACTTCATGCTTGCCCACACACCGTCTTCTGGAGCAGGTGTGCCTTTTGCGCGAATCGCAAGTTGAACGTCTTTTACACCGCCAAGTTCAGTTGAATTTTCACTTTGGATTACAGTAGTCCAGCCGCGCTTTTCCGCGTAACGCATGTACATACGCAATAAATCGCCAGCAAATAGTGCCGCTTCCTCGCCACCTGTGCCAGCTTTAATTTCCATAATCATATCGCGAGCATCGTCAGGATCCCTAGGAATGAGAGCAGTGCGAAGCTTTTCTTTTGCCGTTGGAAGTTGCGCTTCTAAGCGCTTAGCTTCCTCAGCAAAATCCGGATCGTCGCTTGCCATTTCGTTTGCGGCTTCAAAGTCGTCGCAAAGCTGCTTGTAGTTGAGGTAAGCGTTTACGATTGAACCAAGTTCCGCATGCCTACGACCGAGTTTACGAATAGCGTCCGGGTTTGACGCAACTTCCGGGCTTCCCATGCGACTTTCAATATCGCGGTACTCCTCTAACGCAGTAACTGCTGCTGGGAACTGTTCATCTACTGACTCAGCCATCATATTCCTTTGTAGTCGCGCCTCAAGCGGATTGTGAATCAAAAATATTAAATATTAAAAATTAAAAATTAAACATACACATATTGAGTACATAAAACGCCAGCCCCGCTTCGCGAAGTTACACGAAAACAGGGCTGGCGTCATAAAAGCTACTTAGTCTTCTTACCGTAGCGCTTCTCGAAGCGAGCCACGCGGCCGCCGGTATCGAGAATCTTCTGCTTGCCGGTATAGAATGGGTGGCACTTTGAGCACACGTCAACCGTCATGTGATCGCCATCAGCGGTGGAACGAGTTACGAAAGTGCTTCCGCAAGAGCAGGTAACCTGCACTGCGTGATAATCGGGATGAATACCCTGCTTCATAATGTCTCCTATGGAATTCGGGCGACCCGGGTCGCAAAGCCCCAATAGCTAAGCGTGAACCGGAACCTTCGCAATTTTAGTCACCACCCTCGACGCACTAAATCAGCTTTCGTTATTTTTGCGTTTACGACGGCGACCAGCTTTGCCTACAGCAAAACCTAATACCGAAAGCGTAGCAGACCAAAGAGCTGCAGTAGACTCATCGCTACCAGTTTTTGCTAACGATGGAGCAGGCTGTGCAGGCTCTTCTTGACGTTCTGCATCTACATGCAACAAAGGTTCCGGCATCGCTATTGCGGTTGGGTACTCTGGTTCCGGAGTTGGTGGTACTGGTGCTGGCGGTACCGGAGTTGGCGGTACTGGAGTTGGAGGTACCGGAGTTGGCGGTACTGGAGTTGGTGGAACAGGTTCCGGCGGTACCGGCTGCGGCTCAGGCGTTGGAGGCACCGGTTCCGGAGTTGGTGGAACAGGTTCCGGCGGTACCGGAGTTGGAGTTGGTGGTACCGGAGTTGGAGGAACAGGTTCCAGAGGCACCGGAGTTGGTGGTACCGGCGTTGGAGGCACCGGCGTTGGAGGCACCGGAGTTGGTGGTACCGGAGTTGGTGGTACCGGAGTTGGTGGTACCGGAGTTGGCGGAACCGGCGTTGGAGGAACAGGTTCCGGAGGCACCGGAGTTGGAGGCACCGGTTGCGGCTCAGGCGGAAATGGAGTTGGAGGTACCGGAGTTGGCGGCACCGGAGTTGGTGGAACCGGTTCCGGCGGCACCGGCTGCGGCTCAGGCGTTGGAGGCACCGGTTCCGGAGTTGGCGGTACCGGAGTTGGAGGTACAGGTTCCGGCGGCACCGGAGTTGGCGGCACCGGCTCAGGCTGCGGCTCAGGTTGCGGAGTAGGAGGCACAGGCGTTGGAGGCACTGGCTTCTTCTCTTCACGTACCACAGTCATATTCACTGTAATTTCAGCACGCCTACCGTAATTATCTGTAGTACTAAACACAAATGGCACTACGCGCGCACTTTCGCCTTGCTTCCAATCAGTAATTGTAGGAATACCAGCCATAGTGCATTGGCTTCCAGAGCAAGATGCTGTTATGTTGTTCATCACATTTCCAGAACCAGCAGCAAGCTGATTGTTAGGTGCATCATTATTATCGGTAAGCTTAAATTCGGTTTGCGTAAACTCACGCGTAGAACCACCAAACGTAAACTTCATAGGCTTCATCTGCTCGAAGTTTGCAGTAATTGTAGTTTCGCGCGTTGGCTTAGGCTTTGGCAACGAAATTTCAGGGTTTATACCAGCATTGCGCAAAATCTGCTTCAAAGCTTCCAAACTAGACTTCTTGGAGCTGCGAATTATCTTTGCAATAAATGGCTTATTCGCATCGTCAGCAAGCTCAGCCAGCACTTCTCGCTGATCGTCAATAATACCGCTCATATCAACGCTATAATCATGAGGCTTGTCTGGATCAACTCCAGCATTTTTAAGCAATAACTTAAGAGATTCGATATTAGACTTATGCGACTTGCGTATAATACTTGCGATCCATGGCTTATTCTCATGTTCTGCCATTAGCGCCAAAATCTCATGCTCGCCATTAACATTTGCAATTTTCAGCAAATTATTCAAGGCTTCTACAGTACTGTGGCGAGAATTGCGAATCAGCTTAGCAACCCATGGCTTATTGTCACCTTCAGCAAATTTCGCTATCTTCTCGCGCTCAACATCAGTTGCAATAGGATCATTTTTAACTTTTTGCGCTTCTTCCAACAGATGTTGCGATGCAGCCAGCGTTGACGTGTGTGACCTACGAATAACATTAGCAACAAACGTCTTACCGCTCATTATTGCCATACGAGCCAAAGCTTCACGTTCTTCTTCTGTAGCCTTGCGCTTATCTGCTGGAACTGCTGGAGTCTCAGTCGTAATAGAAGTCCAATCCTTAAACACGTAGCCCTTATCAGCAAGCACGTCTGGAACTGGCATTTGCAAATCTTTAGCACCCCTACGCACCCAGTATGTGAACACAGGAGACTTCATTTCTCCGCCATCTCCAGCTACATACGTTACCTTTGTGTAGTTCTTTTGTACGAACTTGGCTTCCGCAGTGCCTTCAGCTGGCAAATCGTTATCTGCAATCACGTTAGGCAAAACATGCAAACGAACTTGAACCTTCGTAGTAATAGTTTTCCGTTCCTTAGTCTTAGGATCAACTTCGTCTGTAGGTCGCGTAACATCTACAGTTACTGTGGCAGTTCCAGGCTGATATACGTAAGTATTATAATCTTTAGCATCTTGCGTATTATCAGCGTCTTTTGGCTTTTCACCTTGACCGTCAACGCGATTAATAGAAACGTTAATATTAGGATCGGTGTTATGCACGAGCTTATTAAGGTTTGGAATCGCATCTCCAACGCCAATAACTGTTTCTGGAATCTTTATATCCGAAATACCAGTTTGCTCAGCAACAAAGATTCTCGGAGTTGCGATATCCCACGCGTGCTTCCAATTAACATTGGACTCATTACCTCTAGCATCGTACATACGCCACTTTACGAAACCAGAAAGTAGCTTACTAGTATCGTCTGCAACTTTTTGCGCGAACTTAATATTATCTTTAATATCTTTGCCGTGGCGAATATACAGCAGTTTTGGCTTATATTCACCATTACTCCATCGGTGACCAATTTCTGGAAGGAATATGGTTGCAACGTAACCGTCTGGAATCTTGTCGTTTTCAGAAGCGTCGATTACATTCCTCATAAGCTTATAATGCGCTACAAAAGTAGTGTTTTTGTCAAACTTCTTACCAGCAATTTCAGCATTAGAATATAGCTTAATTTTTGGTGGAGTCTGTACGGTAGTAGGCGTTGGAACCGCAGCAGCAAACAGTGTCATAACAGGAACTGCAGGTGCAGCAGTATTTGTACTATTCGCAATATTTGGCGTATTGGTCGAATTTGCTACAGATGTATCATCTTGCCGCATCTCCCAGCCTTGGAACTCGTAATGGTATCCGTTAGCGTCGTAATCTTTGCCAATAACCTGCGGAGCGCGAACGCCACTAGCAGATCCCTTATACGCATAGTACAACTTGCGTGAACCTGCAGCAAATTCACCCTTGCCCTTCGGTGACTCACTATCATTCTGAGCATTCTCAAATTTGACTTGAACGTAATATTTTGGATTATGAACTTTACTAAGTTCAGCATTAGCACCAGTTTGCGTAGTCTCCTGCGTAGTCTCCTTCGGCAAGCTTTCCGGGTACATCAGCTGATAAATAACCTTAAGGCGAGCAACGCGCTTATACTTTTTAGGTTCCACTCCGTCCTTGTAATTGACTGTAATCTTTAGCGGCACAGTATACAAAGAAGGCTTAGAAAGCATCTTCTTCTCAAAGTCTTCTGGCTTCTTACCTTTAGGCAAATCGTATTCGATTGTTACATCCTTTATCTCGCCCTTAGTTTCTGCCTCTTCTTTCAAAGCAGCAAGATTTGTCAAATACTCGTCTAACTTTGGAAGCGTATCACGCTTATCTTGCACAGCGACCAAGTAATCAGTCTGCACATCTGGCTCTGTCCAATCCTTTTGATCTGCAACGAATTCTTGGAATGATTCATTGACTTTCCAGCCGTCTTTCCAATCACCAGTCACGTCAGCAACATCTTTAACTTCAGTAACTTTCTTACCGTCATTAAGCATGCTGCTTCGTTTCCAAATGCCAGTAGCATTGGTTAGATTTTCTTTAAGTCTCACCAAAGCATTAGTAGGGTCGCTAGAGCTGTAAGGAATTTTTGAAATATCAGTGCCCTTCTTTACGTAGAACACTTTAGGACCGCTTGTGCCGTCCTTCCACAATCGCCCTGGTGCAGGCTTGAAGATTGCAACTACAGCATCCTTAGGAACTTCACCACCGTCAGACGAATTGGAGAAGTAGTCGATTTTCTTGTAAACAGCGTGGTAAGTTACACCGTTTTGCAAATTCGCATCCGTGTAGCGGTCGCTTGAATTTATGTCAAACTTCTGCTCTGGATTCGGATTCTCAGTAGTCGGCTCTACAACCTTAGTCGCCCAACCCTTAAACACGTAGTGGTAATGCTTATCGCTATAATCCTTACCGAAAGATTGCGGCACGCGGATTCTAACATCCTTACCTTTATAAACGTAAGCAGTTAGCGTAGTTGTTACGTCAGTAGAAGGAGTAGTGCCAGTCGTATCGTGACCAATAATAGTGCCTTCATCATTCTTACCGGTAAAGGTAATTGGAACGTAGTCGTTAGCATTCTTGCTGCCGTACTCTGTAGCCTTAAACTTATCCCAATCGCTTGCATACACCAAATCTGGCAGCACGCGGTACAGCACTTCAGCTTCAGCAATATTTCCATCAAGCTTCACTTGCACTTTAATCTTGTGCAAGCCCGGAGTGCTGTCGAACTTTTCGTTTTTCGCAAAGCTGAACGTAGCGCCAGTTGGATAATCAGAAGCATTCGTTATAAGCTTCTTAGCATCATCACTACTTACGGTACTAATCTTCTCAGTTGGCTTAAGCACTTGCGGAGATGTAGCAACAGGAGCTTTCAGCTTGAAGTTAGCGATGTAAACAACCTTCGGATTAGGTTGAGACTCAGAAAGAATTGGCAGACGGTCGAAACCATCAGTATATGTTTGCCCACCATGTCCATCATCTATATAAATCTTAGAAGTCCATTTTACAAACTCATATCCAGGCTTTGCTTTAAATGTTGGAAGCGGCATCTGATATGCCTTCGTGCCCTTAATTGCATCGTACACAAGAGCAGAGCCGTCAGCTACATCATTTTTCTGCCAGTCAACAACGCTGCCCATAGAGCTTTGGCCATCAGCCACTTTGAACACGTAACGCGTGTAGTGATCCGGGCGAGCTTGAGTATCATCCTGGCGCTTAAGCACGCGAACGTCTTTATATTTGAAGGTAATTTCAGGAATATTATTAACATCCTGCTTGCCATCTTCGTCAGTTTTATAAGTAAAACTATCCTGCGTAGTTTCCGGCATAAAGCCTTCAATCGGCTTGTAGAATGCTACGTCGTACTTTCTATTTACAGAGTTGACTTCGCTTTCAGGAAGAAGATCCTTGCCGTTTTGATCAACATACTTTACCCTATACTTGCGCGTATTGTACGTTTGGTAAATAAACTCGCCAGTATTCTGGTCCTCGTCCTTCGAGGCTTCAAAGCTCGTGAACTGCTTATCTGGGAAGTGCGTTTCGTCACTGTATACTGCTTCCGCATTGTAGCGCAAATGCTCGCGCAAGCCGGAAACCGTTTGAGTAGAAACGTGATCCACCATCGCGGCTTTGGCTGTATCATCAGTAGCATTCTTATATTCAGCAAACGTGTACCCTGGCTTTAAGAATATGTGCTTAAAAGTACCGTTGTAGCGAGTATCCTTAACCCACACTGCATCAAGCGTTATATCTTCGACTACTTTGTTGCCAAAAGCGTACGGCAAAATCTTGCCGTTCTTTTTAATCTCCCAGCCGTAGAAGTCGTAGCCTTTGCGAGTTGGGGTGCCTATGTCATTCTTTTCGTCAATAACATGGTAGCGAGGGAACTTCGTTTTCGTAACTACGTCGGAGTTCTCTATCTCATTGCCGTTGTCGTCGGTTTTCGGCATATGGTAGTCAAACGTTACAGTGTGCTGAATATCAGTTGGAAGACCCCACGCAGCGTAAAGCTTAATGCCGTTGACTGGCATCGTAATATCTTTAGCTTTGCCTTTATCTTTGCTTCCAGCTTTGCCTTCGCCTTCAGTACCTTCACTATTGTCATTTATCTTGCCATTTATAAGATGAATACCGGCTTGATCAACAGCCCAGCCTTTAAACACGTAGTCTTCTGGCAAATAATCAGGGCGAACGATGGAGTACTTAGTACCATTAAGCGTGAAAGTGTACTTGCCGTCGAACTGCTTAGACGTATCATCGGCATTGTCTTTAGTTACAGAAGCATCGTAAGACTTAACGTTGCCATTGTCGTAGTACAAGTCTGCGTCTTTGCCCGTCAATTTAGCATTGCCGCGCTTAGTCAAGCTATACTCGAACGGCAGGCTATCTTTAGCATCGCCATCCTTTGCGTTGCTTATAGCATTGCCGTCCGCATTATAAAACTGCACAGCGTACTTCTGGCGGTCGTACCTAAACTCAAGTGGTTTGTTATCATCAAATTCAGTTGCATCACCAGTATAACCTTCTTGTTCATCTACTGGAACGCCCCTATACTTTCGAAATTCTAAATGATACTTTTTAGCAAAAGCTTTCTGCTCATCCTCACTTAAATCATCCCAATCCCCATGATCATGAGATTCGTTATACCACTCTTCCAGCTTACCTTCAAAGTCGTCTGAATCTAACGCCTTACCAACTCTTGCCGTATCATAACCACCAGCAGGATTAAAACCAGCAATAGATGGAGCTGGATAATCATAGTCACCGCTAGGAGTATCATCTTTGCTATAAGAATCGGTAGAAAGCTCATAATCGTCCTCGCTTATGTCACCACCCTTTTTAGCAGAGGCAATACTTTGCTTCCTAATAATCACCTGTATAGGCTGACTTTGATCACTGCTATCAGCAGTAAGCAGACGCTGATTATCTTTTAACTCGTGTGTAACTTGAGGGTTATGCTCAGGGTCATCGCTAATTTTAGGTATTACTTTGTCTTTTGGATTTTTTTTAAAAGCAGCACGCCAACGAGGGTCAGCAAATTCTTCTTTAGTAAAACGATACGGAGGAGTGTCACGATACTTTACAACCCCTGCAAATCCAAGCTGCCACCCTAAAGAGCCTTTTCCCTCTTCACTAAAATATAATTCATTTACATCAGGCCAAATATCAGTAAGCTTTTGACCGTAACGAACATTTACGCGGTAGCCTTTATGGTTAATCTCAGTGTCATGCTCATCCTTGTCTTTACCAACATACTTATCTGAGCAACCGCCACCGCCAGCATAGCAATAAATAGTTGTTTTGCCGTTTTCATCTTTTCTTTTTATAGCAGCATTGTCACCATTATCTACGCCAGCCGGCTTAGCAAAAATAAGCTCATAAGTATTGCGATCGTAAACTAAGTTAAGAGTGTTGTTTAAGTCGTTCGCGCAAAGCTTCGCTTTACTACGTTTGCCTAAATCTGGACGACCCGGCACAAAATCATGTTGCTCATTGTTAAGCTTTTTAGTAAGATCCTTATTCACGTGGAAGTAGCGCGTGAATATGTCCTTGTAAACTCTATTATCCCAATTAGGGGTTTTAGCATCAATAGGACCTGTAACATAATTACCGCTAGAATCTTTAAGGTAATTGCTTTCGGCACCAGGATTCGTGGTATCATACCCGTCTAAGTCTGTTACATGCGTATCGTTCATCCAGTTGAACTTTTCAATTAAGCCGTCTTTGTAACTTTTTGCCTGCGTACCCTGCAGCTCTTCTCTAGTTAAGCCAAGCTCCGGGTTCTTTACATAATCAATTTCGTCTTTGCCATTAAGCTTACTAGCATCATCAACAACGCCAGCATCATTCATCTTATCAAGCGCAACTTCACTGTCTGTTTGCACATTCTTGCGCTCAACAAGACCAACAAAGTCGTAGTTTGCAAGCGAATCCGGATGCTCTTTATCAACCAAATCCGCCTTCTGCACCCACACGTTCACGCGGTAGTTAGTGGCCTCGTTAGCCGACCATATCGCGCGGAATTGCACATCGTGATCCGGCATCGTATAATTAGCCGCTTCATTAGTTACAGACCTATTAGAAGCACTTGAGCGATTAGTATTATCCACCGAACGATTAGTACTATCCACCGAACGATTAGTACTATCCACAGAGCGATTAGTACTATCCCCCGAACGATTAGTATTATCCCCCGGTTCTACTATCTCCCAACCAAGGAACTCATGACCACGATACGTAGGTTCTGGAACCTCAGGCACTTTCTGGCCATAATACACTTTTTGAGCAGTAACATCCGTGCCGCCAGCAGAATCGTAAGTAACTTCATAGGCCTTACGGTAGTAGCGGAGGTTCAAAACAAGCTTGTCGCTTTCATCTTCAGAATCCGAAAGCGGCGAGCTAATAAGATTATGTTCCGGTTCATAGCCTCGAATATACGTTGAAACAGCTGTTACATTCGAGCCAACTGTGCCAGTAATCTCCGTAACGTGAATAACTTCTTTAGTTATTGTAACTTTGCCATTCTTGGCTTTAGTTTTATGTTCTACAACAATAGGCTTGCCAATATTAGGCGCTTCATCAAACTTATCCTTATCCTTGAGATTCTGCACCAAGTGACGCACATAGTACTTAGCTGTTTTAGGAGCGTAGTTGATGTTCAACTCGCCGTAGTACTGAATGCCATCTTCTGCTTTTGGCTCCGTAGAGGACGAGCTTTGCGGATTTTGTGGATTTGACTGCGAGGTTTGCGGAGCTTGAGCGACGTTGTTGCCCCCAACAGCCGGCCTTTCCTTTACAGCGTAATCAGTAATCAGCTTCTTGCTTAAACGCAAGTAGCGAATAGCATCCGCATCCGTGCCATCGTCAATAACGAACTTGCTGTTATCTCCCTCACCTTTTTTAACGTAGTACTGGTAATCACCGGAGTGATATACGGATGGGCGGTATCCAGCAGACTTTGGAAGCTCAATGTATTCGAGACTATTAACATCGTCAAGCTTATTCAACTTTTCAACGTCAATCGTAAGCTCATACGGCTGCACAAGCTGCTTATTCGCAGCGCCACCAATCGTGTAGCGAATTTTCAAATTGTAAGTAGCTTTTGGCTTTTTGTCGGTTTGTACCTGTTTGTTGGCTTTATCTGTGCTGTCTGCCGTTGGATTATCTGTATTCGGCTTAATTACCTGGCTGTTTGGATCAGTTGCTGTGTTTGTTGCACCAGCGTTTGGAGTGCCAGCGTTCGGTGTGCCAGTGGCAGGTGTAGAAGTAGGTGAAGACGTTGAGCCAGTAGTTGAAGTAGTCTCTGAAGGCGTAGCGCTTTTATCTTCGCCTGTGGCGCCTGTAGTTGCACCGTGTGTATTGGTTTGCGAACCTTGATCAGAGCCTTGCGCAGAGCCTTGTGAACCTTGCCCTTGTGTATTGCCTTGTGCAGTTGTATCTGCACTTGTGCTCGCTGTATTTCCAGCACCAGCATTAGATCCTGCACTTGCAGGAGTTGCAGGAGAAGACGGTGTAACTGTATTAGCTGCAGGGGTCACAGTAGGAGATGTAGACGCATTATTTGCAGAAGATGCAGGTACATTTTCCGCAGAAGGTACACTACTCCCGCTATTATCACCACCGTTATTCTCAGCAGACCTAACCTTACGCACTTTTGGCGTATTTGCAGCACTTACTGTATTCGCATTTTTTGCGTGAGTGCTTGAAGGTTGTGCATTTGTATTCTGCTCGCTTGCAGGCTTCGAGCTTTCAGCATTTCCAGACTGCGCGTTTGCAGGCTGTGAAGTTTTTGGTTGTGCAGATTGTTTCACTGCAGAAGTATCAGCTGGCTTTGCGTCTGCTGGCTGTGGTGTCGTCGTCGATTCTGGCTTTGCAGTCGGCTTTACATCTGCCGGCTTTGCAGTCGGCGTTGATTCCTTTGCAGCTGGCTGCACAGTTGGCTTCGACTCTGGCTTTACTGCTGGCTGTGCTTGCTGCACTGGCGCAGGCGCACTTACTGTAGCACCAGCCGAATTTGCAGAAACTGTGGCATCCACTGAATTTTTCTTAATCGCAGCAGAATTCCTAACTGCGCTTCCAACAGAATTCTTACTCACTAATGTCTCATGAGGATGAGAAACAAAAGCTTGCGGAGATGCCCCAAGATTCCCGTCAAAATTATGTCCCTCTGGAGATTGCTTAACTTCACCAATCTTCTTAGTCTCATCATCATGAGTGGATTCCTGAGCTTTTTGACTATCCTGAACTTCACGAGCCTTCTCAGCTTCGCGTTGTTTTTGCAACTCAGCTTCGCGGCGAGCAAGTTCTGCCCATTTCTGCGTTTGCACACTCTTGTGAAGCACACTAGCGCCCCAACGCTGCAGGTTTAATTCATCCGAATCAGGCTTGCCTTTGCCCATATTTTGCGTCATATGAGACGCGTCGATAATATCTTTCTGAGTAGGCTGCAACGCCGAAGCTACAACAGACGGCAGCATCATCGCTAAAGTCGAAGCAACCGCCACACCTGCAACACCAGTTCGCAAAGCACGAGAACGCTTAACAGCACGAGCTTTGCGGAGTGTTTTCTTTGGCATCTCACTGTGTAACTCGCTACGATCTACCATCACTACTCCTTATCTCACAACCTCAATACAGTGCATATTACGCATAAATATGCCACTACTCAATGTATGTGTACCGTACACAAGCGCAGCACACGTGCTTAAAATAAACAAATGCCAAGCAGCTCTATGCGATACCACCAACTTATTGCATAAGTATGCACAGATATGAATCATGCACAAAAATTGACATACACAGTTTGCGCGCAACTAACAAAACCGCTGTATCTAAGCACCCTATATATGATACAC
>QWCP01000094.1_pt1 | contig 45022 bp, 44 predicted proteins | sample 1972561 | NCBI WGS metagenome assembly QWCP01 (sample SAMN09866705, study PRJNA288562) | Human vaginal metagenome isolate pre4_vaginal, whole genome shotgun... | isolation source: vagina | host: Homo sapiens | place: USA: California
TTTCCGAGCCAATCTAAGAGGAGTGGCAGACAAGAAGTTCTTCTTATTCAGAATTGCAAAACTATATGCCTATCCCCATTGATTTTCTACTGAGCCGAAATAAACTGCCCCTTGGGTAGCAGCCAAAAGATAAAAACGCAACATTTGGCACATACAACAAACAGCTCATGGCACACCACTTTCAGGATTTGATAAAGGTGTGAACATGAGCTGTTATTTTGATACGCTATCGCTATAAGAAACGCAAAAAGCTACTGACCATTTCATTACGTCATCACAAAGGCTGTCGGAGTATGGGTTGGCGAGACTGTAAGATGTCACGGCCAAAAACAAAAAGCCCACTGTATGTATCATACAATGGACTCTGATTGTCGGGGCGACAGGATTCGAACCTGCGACCGCCTGTTCCCAAAACAGGAGCGCTACCGGGCTGCGCTACACCCCGCTTGCCTTTCATTTCTGAATTGCGAGTGCAAAGGTAATAGATTATTTCTGATTACCAAAACATTTTGATGTTTATTTTTCAATTTATTGTACCAATATCACTGGCATCATCATGCACTACCTTATTAACTAACGAACTTGAGAAACCACACATGCAAGGCATGGACAAAAACAAAAAGCCCTCATCCAATCAATCTTGATGCAGATGAGGACTTTCTGATATAAACTTTGTCATGCGTCATTCCATCACTTTTTGAATTACATCGCATGAGCGATGAGATTTAGCGATGACTACGCTATAATGCCCTGTTGTTGGAAAACTTTTTTAAGGACTTGCACACCCCGTTCAACCTGTTCAATGGTGTGTGTCGCCATGAGTGCAAAGCGCACTAAAGTGTCTTGTGGAGCACAAGCAGGAGGTATTACTGGATTGATGAACACGCCATGATCGAAAGCCAACTTTGTCACCATAAACGTTTTGTCGATATCGTGTACATATAATGGAATGATAGGACTTTCTGTATCACCTATCTCAAAACCCTCTTCCTTAAATCGACGTAACGCATAGCGAGTTACTTCCCATAGCTTTTCTATACGCTCAGGTTCGGCTTGCAAGATATGCAATGCCTTTTGAGCAGCAGCTGTTGCGGCAGGTGTGTCCGAAGCACTAAAGATGTAAGTTCGACAGGTATGCCGCAAAAAGTTAATTGTATCTTTGTCTCCTGCGATAAAGCCACCGATAGAAGCAAGACTTTTTGAGAATGTTCCCATGATTAAATCGACATCGTCGGTCAATCCAAAATGGTCGCAAATGCCTCTACCTTGTTTACCAAACACGCCCACGCCATGCGCCTCGTCCACCATGACAGAACAGTTATACTTTTTCTTTAAGCGAATGATTTCGGGCAAATTAGCCAAATCTCCCTCCATAGAGAACACTCCATCTACCACGATCAACTTCACCGCCTCGTGTGGAAGTTTCTGGAGAATGCGTTCCAAATCTTGCATATCGTTATGCTTGTAGCGCAATGGTGTAGCAAAAGACAGACGACGTCCATCTACAATACTGGCATGGTCTCGGTCATCACAAATCATATAGTCGTTTCTTCCCACTACCACTGCCAATACTCCTTGGTTGACAGAAAAACCAGTAGGGAAACAAAGCGCATCTTCCTTACCCACAAACGTAGCCAACTCTTTTTCTAATTGCACATGCAAATCTAATGTTCCATTGAGGAATCGACTACCTGCACAGCCCGATCCGTATTTCTCCAACGCAGCCTTAGCAGCCGCAATAACACGGTCGTCGCCTGTTAAACCAGTATAGGCATTCGAACCAAACATCAAAACTCGATGGCCGCCCATTTCTACTTCAGTTCCTTGTTTGCTGGTTATCTCTCTAAAATAGGGATACACTCCAGCCTCAATATATTTTTGCGGTTCACGATAGTGTTGGTAACGTTCTTGTAATTGTCCCATTTTCTTCAATACTTTTTCCTTATTTAATAATCAGAATGCAAAGATATAAATAATTAACTGATTTTGTCCTTTTTACAACCGTATATGTTTGTTTTTATGTTTTTTATCTTTCAGCATATCGTTTATTGAACGGAAAGTAGTACATTTGCAACCATTGTCGGTGATTTTATTCAACGATTGTACGATTTCTATAAGTATTGAATGGACTGAAGATGAAGAAAATATGGTTCATCATGAATCCCATTTCGGGAACAACGAATAAAGGTGGCATACCCAAACTAATTGATAATACGTTAGATAAGACGCAGTTTGAGTATGAGATTTTAGAAACTAACCACCCAGGACATGCCTCTGAATTGGCTACCGAAGCCAAAGAAAAGGGTGTAGATATTGTTGTTGCAGTAGGAGGCGATGGCACTGTCAACGAAGTGGCACGTGCCATTGTGCACTCTCATACCGCCTTGGGAATCTTACCCTGTGGATCTGGCAATGGTTTAGCACGCCATATGCTCCTACCGATGAACCTTAAAAAAGCCATTCAGGTGATTAACAAATGCGTCATTCATCCATTTGATTATGGTATTATCAACGACATGCCGTTTTTCTGCACCTGCGGCATGGGGTTCGATGCTTTTGTAAGTCAGAAATTTGCCGAATGTGGCAAACGCGGTCCGATAACCTATGTACAGAAAGTGTTAGAGGAAGGGTTGAAATATCAACCAGAAACATACGAAATCATTGACGACCATGGCGTTAGTAAATACAAAGCCTTTCTTATTTCCTGCGCCAATGCGTCACAATATGGCAACAATGCGGTGATTGCCCCACAAGCCTCCATGAGCGACGGTTATATGGATGTTATCATTATGGAACCATTCGACCTTATCGAGGCTTCGCAAATCAGCATTGACATGTTTAACAAGACCTTGGATAAGAATTCTAAAATTAAGACTTTTAGAACAAAAAAGTTACACATCAAACGAAGCAAACCGGGGGTTATCCATTACGACGGCGATCCTGTGATGACGGGTAAAGATATTGACATAGAACTACAAGAGAAAGGTATCAAAATCATCATCAACCCTGATGCCGATAAACGACAGCGCCAACCCAATGCTTTCCAAAGCGCGGCAGCAGAACTATTTAACGAAATTAACGTCGTTCGAGAGGATATTTCGAAGCAGACGCGTCATATTCAGGCGTTGAGTCGAGTGCTACAAAAGAAACTGAACATATAATCTCGTTGGAGTGAGGAGCGCATGAAAGCATGAACAGCGCAGAAAACTATCACCACATTTATCGTTCAACCCTACAAGTTGTCCTTAAATTTGTGCATCAATGCAAATAGAACGCATGAGTTAACGCCTTGTACCACTCACTCCTTTGCCCTCGTTCGTCCAACAATGTACACTCTTTTATTTCCAAACAATCGGGACGAAATTTTGTGAAAGCCATGAGACAGCGTTTGGGTTCTTTTCGCAAATGGGTTTTAATTTTATATTGTTTGTACAGGTAAAGTCCTGCAAATGCTGCCTCTGCCACAAACTTTTCCATACTATCCGTGGGCAACACCACACTAAAAATTCCCCTACTCGAGAGCAATAGCTGAACACCCTTGCACAAATCCTTATATGGTAAGCTACAGGCGTGCCTCGCCAATGCCCTTTGTTCGTCCGGATTGCGCAAGCTATCTATAAAATAAGGTGGATTAGTCACAATGGCGTCAAACTCCTCTGTGGCATTCAACTGTTGCAAGGGCACATTTTCCACCGCTATTCTATCAGCAAAAGGTGATGCAGCTACGTTTTCCGCAGCCTGCTCACACGCTTCGCAATCGATATCTATGGCGACGATACGAGCCTGTGGATAGCGTTGTGCCATCATTAAAGCGATGAGTCCAGTGCCTGTTCCGATATCCAAAATACGCTGTCCGCCTTGCGCCCACGCACCCAACAACACACCGTCAGTACCCACTTTCATGGCACATCTGTCTTGCCGCACCTTAAATTCTTTCAGTTGAAACCAATCGTTACTCATGCTGCAAACTTAGTTATATTTTTGGAAAAACGTTCCATCGGGTGCTTAAAAGTAACAAAAAATCACCGATTCTTATTTTATCACTAACGACACATCCGACAGATGGAAACCGCCAATAGCGACAAGTATAAAATCTCTGATTTCAACAGAGTACACTTACGCTTCTTAATTCATGCCTCCAAGCATGCCAAGGCATACACCTTGTGTTCACACTCCATTAATGAGACTATCTCACTCGGTTAATGGAAAAACGTTGGTATGAAAATATTACTAATAAACCTAATATAGAAGAAGAAATAAGTAATCCCTAAATACACATCTTTCAAATCTCTCAATTGCTCTGGTTTTGCCATTTTTCGAACGGTAGGCCAGTAATATACGAGGCATAAAAAAATCCAGGGCTCTGAATATTGATATAATCCACGAAACATGAAAAACACATTCACTATAACTGAGATAATGAGAGATTTGTCATACCCATAGTCCTCTTCTAATTCTTTGAAAAACTCTTTCATCTTGCTCATCACTTTCAAACGTCAATTGAATTTTACGATAACAAAAATAGAATATTTTTTTGAAACGTTAAAGAAAAGTCATGAGAAAAACGATCTACAGCACGGTGCTTTGACATCTCCACACACTCGTACGCCAGAGAGCGAATAAAAATAAATTATTCTGCCTCTCGGAAAAACACAGTTCTTTGTATTTTAGACTCATATTTTTGCAAAGCAAAGCACCAAACAAACAGAAGTTATAAAAATAGTGACATGCTGCAAGGGAGACTTATAAATGCTGAATTTTCTTTACAAAGTGCCTCTCATAACTCGCGTAAAATCAACCAACGGCAAAGTTGGTCGCAAATACGCGAATTTTGAGAAAGTTTCATAACCTATTGTTATTTAAGATATTACACTAAAGTCATTTCGTTTCATCCCTATTTTCATCCTTTTTTGGCGATTGAAGCATTGAGATAAGCTCGCAATTTGCATGCTTTAATGCCGTTGAAACATGTGAATAACACCTCTATTGTATGTTTCCAAGACCGTTAAGTCAATGTTTCAGCTTGAAAAGACGTTTATTTTGCTAAAATCAGCCCATTTTTGTATGCCGTTTGCCTATTGATTTTTTCTATTTTGAAGATTTTAGATGGTCGATTTTTGGTAAAATGATAGGACAAAAACGGTGACAGTCTTTCACCCATAAAAATAAGGATTAACACAAAAAGAGCTACTGGCAACTAAACGTGGCACACATTTTGCATTATAATTTAACTGGTACTCAACCACACATATTATAAATAGTAGAAATGCAAAGTCCTTATCTCAATAAAAAGTAGTAACTTTGCAAGCTGATAACGAAAAGAGAATATATGAGCAAGAAAAATAACGCATCTATCCAAATGATTGCTGATTACGAAGGTGACATCTCTAACTTATTCAACGTGAATGTTGAAGGAGAAGTGCCCGTATTGGCAACACGCAACATGGTGATGTTTCCAGGGGTGCTTTGTCCCATACTCATTGGACGCGACAATAGCTTGAAGCTAATAGAAACAGTAAAGAAAAGTCCCAATACAACATTTGCTATCTTCTGTCAAAAAAACTCAGAGACAGAGGAGCCACAACAAGAAGATTTATATGAATATGGCGTATTTGCTCGCTTGGTACGCGTGCTGGAAATACCCGGACATGGGCAAAATGTGACAGCCATTGTTCAATCGTTGGGTCGTTGCAAACTCGACAAGATAACGAAGAAGACACCTTACCTTCAGGGACTTACCCATTTGGAGCCAGAAATACTGCCTAAGGAAGGCGACTCGGAGTATCATGCTGCCGCAGAAGATTTGCGCAAACAAACCATTGAATATATCAAAGAGAATGACGACATTGCAGATGAAGCGCAATTTGCATTAAGTAATTTGCAAAATGACGTACTGACCATTAACTACATCTGCACCAACATGCCCTTCTCTATTGAAGACAAGATGAAGATGCTGATGGTCGACTCAATGATTGAGCGTATCTTGGTGTCGCTGAAAGTTCTGAATAAAGAAATGCAACTGCTTGAGTTGCAGAAGGACATTCGCACCAAAACACGTGAAGACCTTGACGAACAACAACGCGAATACTTCCTACAACAGCAAATTAAGAATATTCGAGAGGAGTTAGGCAATGCAGACGGCTCTCCAGAACGACGTGAATTAGAAGAAAAAGCCAAGAAGAAACATTGGAATGAGGATATTGAGGCAACGTTTGAAAAAGAGCTTGACAAGCTCGACTTGCTCAATCCACAAAGTCCAGAATATAGCGTACAGCTTTCTTATCTTCAGACTTTGGTTAGCTTACCTTGGGGAGAGTTTACCAAAGACAACCTTGATTTGCGCCGTGCTGCTCGCACCTTAGACCGTGATCACTATGGCATGGAGAAAGTGAAAGAGCGCATCTTAGAATATATGGCAGTATTACAGTTGCGTGGCAATCTAAAGTCACCCATCCTATGTCTATACGGACCTCCCGGTGTGGGTAAGACAAGTTTGGGCAAGAGCATTGCTTCTGCCATGAAACGCAAATATGTTCGCATTTCTTTAGGAGGTGTTCACGATGAATCAGAGATACGCGGACACCGCCGTACCTATATTGGTGCCATGCCAGGACGAATCATCAAGAGCTTACAGAAGGCAGGCTCTTCCAATCCAGTCTTTATCCTTGACGAGATTGATAAGGTGACTCAAAACACCATTAACGGTGACCCCTCATCGGCACTCCTTGAGGTATTGGACCCTGAACAGAACAATGCGTTCCACGACAACTATTTGGATGTGGACTATGACTTATCTCACGTGATGTTTATTGCCACAGCCAACGACCTGAATACTATTCCACGCCCCTTGCTCGACCGCATGGAGATTATTCAAGTTAGTGGTTATATCACGGAAGAAAAGATTGAAATAGCCAAGCGACATCTCATTCCTCGTGAATTGAAAAATACAGGATTAGACACGCATAGCCCAAAAGTGAAGTTCAACAAAGCTTCCTTAGAAAAAATAATTGAACAATATACTCGCGAAAGTGGTGTGCGCCAGTTAGAGAAGCAAATTAACAAAGCACTGCGCAAAATGGCTTACAACAAAGCGATGGAGGGGAATTTAGACTACACGGACATTACAGCCGAAAAGATAGAAGGACTATTGGGCAAGCCTCCTTTCTACCGTGACATCTACCAAGGCAACGACTATGCGGGAGTAGTAACCGGATTGGCGTGGACCAGTGTGGGTGGTGAGATTCTCTTTATAGAAACCTCTATGAGCAAGGGAAAGCCTGGCAAGCTAACGCTTACTGGTAATTTAGGCGACGTGATGAAAGAGTCGGCAGTGATAGCTCTCGAATACGTCAAAGCTCATGTAGACGCCTTAGGCATTGATTACCGTGTCTTTGACCAGTGGAACATTCACATTCATGTGCCTGAAGGCGCAACTCCAAAAGACGGTCCATCGGCAGGAATTACGATTGCCACGTCTATTGCCTCGGCTCTCACCCAACGCAAGGTGCGCAAGAATACAGCTATGACAGGCGAAATCACCCTCCGTGGCAAGGTTCTCCCTGTAGGAGGAATCAAAGAAAAGATACTCGCAGCAAAACGAGCTGGCATTACAGACATTGTGATGTGCAAGGAAAACAAAAAGGATATTGACGAGATTCCTGAAAAATACTTGAAAGGCGTTGATTTCCATTATGTGGAGAACGTGCAACAAGTGTGGGACTTTGCACTGACAGACGAACGGGTTGACCATCCTATAGATTTGACAGTCGAAGACGAGTCGAAACGACCGAGCAAGCAAATTGAAGAGGTACTTGCATAAAGCGTATCAAGATGACATTTGAACTCCAACATACAGACCCTAATTCGTCTGCTCGAACAGGACTGATTACTACGGCTCACGGGCAAATCAAGACACCGATTTTCATGCCTGTGGGTACAGTGGGAACCGTGAAGGCTGTACATTTCAGCGAACTAAAGCAACAAATCAAGGCGCAGATTATCTTGGGAAATACGTATCATCTGTACCTTCGACCAGGTTTAGAGATTCTAAAAGCGGCTGGTGGACTACATCAATTTAATGGTTGGGATCGTCCTATTCTGACAGACTCTGGTGGGTTTCAAGTATTTTCTCTTACGGGTATTCGCAAATTAACCGAAGAGGGATGCGAGTTTAGGTCACATATTGATGGCTCAAAACATTTTTTCACCCCCGAGAATGTCATGGATACCGAGCGTATTATTGGCGCAGATATCATGATGGCTCTCGATGAATGCCCTCCTGGTGATTGCGACTACCAGTACGCAAAACAAAGTCTGGGTATGACGCATCGTTGGCTGGATCGTTGTATCAAACGCTTTAAGGAGACCGAACCCTTATATGGATATGACCAATGCCTATTTCCTATCGTGCAAGGAGCTGCCTATAAAGACCTTCGTCAAGAGTCAGCAAAATATATTGCAGATAAAGGTGCAGACGGAAATGCCATTGGTGGATTAGCCGTAGGCGAACCCACAGAGGTGATGTATGAAATGATTGAAGTGGTGAACGACATTCTTCCTAAAGACAAGCCACGCTATCTTATGGGCGTGGGAACACCACAAAACATTTTAGAGGGTATCGAACGAGGCGTGGATATGTTCGACTGTGTGATGCCAACGCGCAATGGACGCAACGCAATGCTCTTTACCTACGAGGGTACAATGAACATGAAGAACAAGAAATGGGAAAATGATTTCAGTCCCATTGATTCTTCAGGATGCGACATTGACATGGTATGTACGAAAGCATATCTGCATCATTTGTTTAAAGCTAAAGAGTATTTGGCACTGCAAATAGCCTCGATACACAATTTGGCATTTTACCTCAGACTGGTAACCGATGCACGTCAGCACATTGAGCAGGGCGACTTTGTTAGTTGGAAACGAAGTATCATCGAACAATTGGGACGAAGAATATAAACGGATGAAAAGTTTCAAATCAAGAAGAAAACACCGCAGATTATTAAAAGTCGGTAGAAAAATGCATCGACTTACTGCTCCCATAGGGTCATTGTTTCAATGGATCGCTCACAAACTCCGTTTCTTAAAGATTCTGAATCCAAAGAAATATATCAAGCGGATAGACTGGTATATCATAAAAAAGTTCATTGGTACTTACATTTTCTCTATTGCTTTGATTATCGCTATTGCGATAGTCTTTGACTTTAATGAGAATTTGTCCAAGTTCACCGAATACAAAGCCCCCGTGAGAGCAATCATCTTTGACTATTATGCCAACTTTATTCCATACTTCTCAAACCTGTTTAGCCCACTATTTGTATTCATTGCCGTTATCTTTTTCACTTCCAAATTGGCTGGCAATTCGGAGATTATAGCCATGCTGGCAACAGGTATCTCCTTTAAACGTCTGATGCGACCCTACATGATATCATGCATACTCATTGCGACAGTGTCGTTTTTCCTCAGTGCGTATGTCATTCCACATGGCACAGTAGTGCGACAAAATTTTGATAATCTATACAAGAATAACAAAAAACGGTCGGCTGCGGATAATGTCCAATTGCAAGTTGACAAAGGTACGATAGCTTATATTCAGCATTATGACAATAAAACGAAACGGGGATACGGTTTCTCGTTAGATAAATTTAAGGACAAAAAGCTGATAAGTCATCTTACCGCCATGGAAATTCAATACGACACGATTGCCGATGCCAAGTATCATTGGACCGTGACTGGTTGGAAGATAAGAGAACTGAAGGGATTACGAGAGCATATTACCAGCGGAGCAGAACGAGACACTGTGATCATGATGGAGCCTATGGACTTGGTATATTCTAAAGGACAACAAGAGACGTTTACCAGTCCAGAACTTCGCGAGTACATTAGCAAACAAGTAAATCGTGGCTCAGGCAATGTGGTGCAGTACCAAGTAGAATACCATAAGCGTATTGCCTCCTCCTTTGCCTCTTTCATTCTGACGATTATTGGTTTGTCATTGTCAGCTCGCAAGCGAAAAGGAGGCATGGGATTGTATTTGGGACTGGGACTTGCATTGAGCTTCTTGTATATCCTGTTACAAACCATCTCGGCTACCTTTGCCATCAATGCAGATGCTCCGCCAATGCTAGCAGCTTGGGTACCCAACATTCTCTTTAGCGTTGTGGCTTACTTCTGCTATCGACAAGCACCGAACTAATGCCACAGAGGATTGCCGTCATTACTCTTTGGCATGTGAAGGAAATAAAAGAAAATAGAAAAATAATCCATATTTCGTCAGCACTCCATAGATTGAGAGATACGAAAGATGAATAGTAAATTGAAAATATGAAATTTGAAGAATTACCATTAAATAATAATGTATTAGACGCTTTGTACGATATGCACTTTGATACCTGCACACCAGTGCAAGAAAAGTGTATTCCTGAAATCTTAAAAGGAAGAGACGTCTTAGGCGTAGCACAGACAGGAACGGGAAAGACAGCCGCCTATTTATTGCCCATATTGAGTAAAATAGACAGTAACAACTATCCAGACAATGCCATTAACTGTCTCATTATGTCGCCCACTCGTGAGTTGGCGCAGCAAATAGACCAAGCCATGCAAGGCTTTGGTTATTATCTTCAAGGTGTGAGTAGCGTAGCTGTGTACGGTGGAAATGACGGAAACCGATATGACCAAGAAGTAAAAAGCCTACGATTGGGGGCGGATGTGGTGATTGCTACCCCCGGACGCCTGATTAGTCATATCAACATGGGTAACATAGATATGAGCAAAATTAGCTTTTTCGTGTTGGATGAAGCCGACCGCATGCTCGACATGGGCTTTGCTGACGACATCATGAGCATTGCGAAAGGATTGCCCAAAACTTGCCAAACCATTATGTTTTCTGCAACAATGCCTGACAAGATTAACGATTTGGCACGAACCTTACTGAAAAATCCAGTTGAGATTAAATTGGCAGTCAGCAAACCTGCAGAGAAAATCAAGCAGTGTGCATACATTTGTTACGAGGCGCAGAAGCTGAAAATCATTGAAGACATCTTTAAGAAAGGTGATCTGAAACGTGTCATAGTCTTCTGTGGTTCCAAACTAAAAGTGAAACAGGTAGCGGCAGCCCTGCATCGCATGAATGTAAACTGTAGTGAGATGCACTCTGATTTGGAACAAGCACAGCGTGATGAAGTGATGCTTAACTTTAAGAGTGGGCAATTGGACGTGCTCGTGGCAACCGACATTGTGGCAAGGGGGATTGACATTGATGATATATCTATGGTTATCAATTATGACGTACCCAACGATGCAGAAGACTATGTTCACCGCATAGGACGTACCGCACGTGCTGATAGAGACGGACAAGCCATTACCTTGGTTGCACAGGACGACACTTATCTCTTTGAACAGATTGAAAAGTTCTTAGGAAAAGAGGTGGAAAAGATTCAACTTCCAGAAGGAGTTGGCGAAGCACCCGAATACACTTCGGGAAGAAAACCGCAGCGGCGTGGAACGAAGGCTAAATCTATCAGACGCAAAGATAGAAATCAGACCGCACATAAACATAAGCCCCGTCGCCAAAACGACCAACAAAAGGAGACTTCACAGACAGTAGACGCATCAAAGAACAATAATGTGTCGAAGGATTCTGAACAGCGTGAAAAACAAACAAGTCGTAAAGGTCGCAGAAAGAATGTACAGCCACAGCGCAACAATCAGGTTACAAAACAGAAATCAGAGAATGAGCGCACGGACGAAAAGAGTACTGAGCAGCAGCCAAAGAAACAAAACAAACGACGCGCACAAAACAGAAATAAAAATAGGAATAATAAGTCACGCTCACAACAAGACAATAATCAGCCAAACGTAGAGGGGCGCAATAAGAAAACAACCCAGCCCAATAATGAACGGCAGGCTAAGAAACAGCGTACCAACAAAAAGCAAAACAAACGACAAAAGCAAGAGGTTACGTATCAAGGTACGAGAAAATTTGAAGCACCGAAGAATCAACAAAAGACAGAATCTGGACTCACTTCAATCATTAAAAAGCCATTACGCTGGCTCAAATCTTTGAGTAAGAAATAAAAATGAGAGCACTTCGAGTGCTCTTTTTTTATGGCTTTCACGAATCGGTGAATAATGTTTCCCCGAAACGATGATGAGACAAGGCTTTTTAGAAACGACACCAAATCTCTGAGAATTGATGAGTGGTGCCAAGAATAACAGACTCTAATCCTCAAAAACATCAAACACAAGAAACGCAAAAATTGTGTTCTACCTTAATCTTTATCGTACTTATGAGGCAATGCACGTAATTCTTGATAAGTGGTCTTGATATCTTCGGGGGTGATATCAAATGAGCGATCTACCTCACGTGGTGAATCTTTCAGGGAATGATAAAAGAGCCAATCATAAGTTTTCTGAAGATAAAACAACCGTGCAGGTGCACCATGCCCACCTCCTTGCATCCAGTCGTACCGCAAAAGTTGGTCCATGTCCTTTTGTTGCAAGTATTCGACCACCTTTTTTGATTCATTAATACTCACCGCCCTATCCGCTGTTCCATGCATAATCCATAGTGGCACACGTCCTAATCCGTCTTGATTTTTCAGTGAACAACCACCACAAAATGCCATTGCGGCAGCGATTTTATCGGGATAGGTTCCTACAAAATCCATGGTTCCATATCCTCCTAAGCTCATGCCCAAAACATAAACTCGTGTACTGTCCACCCGGTAGTGACTCTTCATCCATTCTAAAAGCGCGTTCAACTTGCTGGGACTCCATGCTCCACCAGGATTTTGAGGTGCCACCACCAATGTAGGAATTATTTTTCCATGATCAATCGCATCCAACACTCCATACCTACGAACCTTGTTCAAATTACGACCACATAAACTGGCACCATGCAGAAAAATAATCAAAGGGAAATCATGATCGTCGTTTATATAGTCCGCAGGCTTATAAAGCCAAAAAGAATAACCGCCTGTCATCACATTCTGTTGCTTTTCAAAGGTGCCTTGAGGCTTTAACGATTGCGCCGAAGCACTAAGAACACAAACCAGTAAATATAATGAAAGGAGAGAAGATCGTATAAACACTTGCATGACTCAACGGATAGGATAATGAAACATATTTCTAAACGCGACAAATTTAATAAAAAAATGACGAACTACTCATCACAAATATCAGGAGATTTTGCAACTCACTGAAGAATCTTCGCACAGCAACACGGTACTTTCATTGAAAAAAGAGGGTTAATTGGGGAAAACCAAACTTATTTCTTTGATTTCTACAACCAATCTTACGGCTGAAGCGAATTGCATGGTTTGTGTTCATGGCTTACCCGATTCGTTGCATTGGTTGTAACAAAAATGACTCTTTGATGAAAGCGCTATCTCATTTACAGCATTATCATCCATGGTAAAGATATTCACAGCTTTTGTCTTATAATTTTACTAAAAAACGGTCATCTAAAATCTTCAAAATAGAAAAAAACAATAGGCAAACGGTATACAAAAATGGGCTGATTTTAACAAATAAAACGTCGATTGAAGCTAAAACATTGAGTTTACGCTCTTGGAAACATACATTAGAGGTGTTATTCACATGCTTCAACAGCATTAAAGCATGCAAATTCCATGCTTATCTCAATGCTTTAATCGTCCAGAAATGGTAAAAAATCGAATGAAAAGAAATGATTTATGTGTAACGTGTTCGATAGCAACGAATTACAAAAGTTGCTCAAAATTCGCGTATTTGCGACCAACTTTGATGTTGGTTGTTTACACGCGAGTTATGAGAGACACTTTGTAAAGAAAATTCAGCATTTATTATCCTTCCATTTTACATACTATCAATTTTACAAACACTGTTTAATTGGTGTTTTTTCGTTGTATGCTTATTCATCTGTCACATGAAAAAAGGGTAGATGTCTTATTTGGTTACTTCTATCACTCTAAATACACCATCGCCATTGAGGTCGGGTTGCATCACGATAGGGTAGAACTGTATGCACGAAGCCTTGTCCAACGAAATGTCTTGATGCGTATCGGTGAGCAATCCTGTGGCACTGTTGATGCGAAATACTTGTATGACATTGCTGTCTCGACATGCGCACAACAAGAATCGACCGTTGGGGGTGATATTGAAATGGCGTGGATGTACGCCTGTGTGTTGATAGCCCACCTTGGTCAACAGCCCTGTGCGGTTAGCAATCTTTAATATAGTGATGCCATCATTTTTCAGTCGATTGCTGGTGTAAAGAAAACGTCCATCGGGCGAAACATGAATGTCTGCACCTCCTCGCGCACCTACTTCGTCAGACAATATCTCTTGAATTTTCTTCATCTTTCCGAAGTTATACAGATAAACGGTAACGGCTCCAGACAGTTCACTCATGATATAAACAAATCTGCTGTCAGTGCTAAAAGCAATATGACGAGGTCCAGAGCCTTTGGTGAGTTGTGCTGTCACCTTCTGATCTCCTAATGCTTTCATGTCTGTAAGCTCAAATCTTAACAACTGGTCTGCGCTAAAATCAGTAGCTAAGACGCCATTGCCATCGGGTAGAAATCGAGTACAATGAATATGAGGCGTATTTTGACGTTGCGCATCAGGTCCATTGGCATGCCCCTTGAATTGTTGAGACATGGGTTCCAAAGACCCGTCAATGTTTAAGGGAAACACACTCATAGACCCACCCGAATAGTTGGCGGTGAGGAGAAGGTTGCCATTGGTTTCCACATAACAAGGATCTGCACCATTTGTTGGCATACTCTGGCGTAACTTCATGCGCCCTGTTGCTTGGTCAAAGGTAATGGCGTGGACTGATGCTGCGTTCTCTGAATTTTCGCTCACCGCATAGATCATTGCGCCATCTGAAGAGAGAGTGAGGAAGGAAGGATTGCTGACTTCTAACGTATCCAAAGGGGTAGCTTTGCCCGTGGATTGGTTGAAGTCAAACGAATAAATACCTTTGCCCGTTTCATTGGCATAAGAACCGACAATGAGCTTAATGTTGTTTTGTGCATCAAGTGGTAATCCCATACAAAAAGTGAGAATGATGAGAAAAATGTTTCTTAGTTTCATAAGGTATATTGTTATTGATAAGTCACACCGTACTAATATATATAATAAGGTGTACATGGTGACACAATTTGTTAAAACGGTTCAAAGATATTCATTTTTTCAAACAATGGCAATAAATAATTCAAATTTATGCATTATCAAGGAATTATTTGTATTTTTGTATCTTAGAATGAATAACATACAATTAACTCCTTTTAGAAAAGGTGTTGTGGGAGTGCAATTCCTTTTCGTGGCATTTGGTGCAACGGTGTTGGTTCCTTTATTGGTGGGACTTGACCCCGCTACGGCTTTGTTTACAGCAGGTATAGGTACTTTTATCTTTCATTTGGTAACGAAAGGAAAAGTGCCTATTTTCTTAGGTTCAAGTTTTGCTTTCATCGCTCCCATTATCGAAGCTTCCAAGATGTGGGGCATGCCAGGAACATTGGCAGGCATTGCGGGTGTGGCGTTGGTCTATTTTCTGATGAGTGCCTTAGTGAAATGGCAAGGAAGAAAGTTGTTGAATCGCCTTTTCCCACCCGTAGTGATAGGTCCTGTGATTATCTTGATAGGACTGTCGCTATCGGGTTCGGCAGTAAATATGGCGAAAGAAAACTGGCTATTAGCATTTGTTGCCCTGGTCACAGCCATTACTGTTTTGATGTTGGGTAAGGGGTTGCTCAAATTAGTGCCTATCGTGTGTGGAATCATCGTCGGTTTCATTGTGGCAGCCCTACTGGGTGAAGTCGATTTTTCAAAAGTACAATCGGCAGCATGGTTTGCACTTCCCGGTTCGTTGTCAAACTTTCATTGGCCCGAATTTGCATGGAAACCTTTTATCTATATGATACCCGTAGCCATTGCACCTGTCATTGAGCATATTGGCGATGTGTATGTAGTGGGAGCAGTAGCAGGAAAAGACTTTGTTGAAGAGCCAGGTTTGCACCGCACAATGTTAGGTGACGGGTTGGCATGTTTGGTGGCTTGCTTCTTTGGAGGACCTCCAGTAACCACCTATTCGGAGGTGACAGGTGCGATGCAGATTACGAAAGTGACCCATCCGCAAGTGATACGCATCTCAGCCCTCACTGCCATTGTCTTTTCGGTGATTGGCAAATTGAGTGCTCTTTTGCAGAGCATACCACAAGCAGTATTGGGGGGAATCATGTTATTGCTTTTTGGTACAATTGCGAGTGTAGGGGTGCAGAATCTTATTCAACATAAGGTTGACATGAATTATCAAAGGAATGTCATCATTGTTTCTGTTACATTGACATTGGGAATCGGTGGTGCCATACTCGATTTCACACTCCGTGGTATCTTGATAGGTGTCTTGATGGTGATTTGTCTCATGTATGCAAATTCGCTCAAGTCAAGCCGTTGGAAAGCTCTTTGCTGTATCTTCGGTGGCATCTTGGCAAGTTTGGTGGTCTTTTTCTATCTACCAGGTGGTGAAGGTGAACTGACGAAAATGAGTGGCATAGGACTGAGTGCTATCGTGGGTGTAATACTCAATTTGGTTTTACCTAAAGATAAAGAGGAGGAGATGCGTGAAGGATGATGCGTTTGAACTTTATTGGCAGTCACATAGGCGTGAACTCTTGTCTAAAAACAAGGAATATAGAGAGATAGAAGAAAGCTACAAGATGAGAACAGGCTTTGATTGGCTACTATGGGCTGTGCCATTGGTCTGCGGAATCCTCGCTTTCAAGTTGGTTGCTGGAGCGAACGAAATATTGAATTGGCTGATATCGGCTGCTGTTGTCATCGTCACTTTTTTGCTATGTGTTTGGATCAAGGCAACTCTTTCTGGGCATCGGTCTCTGTCAGAAGTAGAGGAAGATGTCAAAAAACAAGCCTACGAAGAATTTAAGCATAGATTAAATCAGTCATAATGGCATCACTGATATAAATTCCTTCTGCCGTTAAACGAATATAATCGTTCTCTATTTCCATGAGATGTCGGTCAATAAACCTTTTTGCCTGTTGGAGTAAAAAACTTCGATAGTGAGGAGTAAGGGCTGAGAGGCGAATGCCTTGGGAGGTTCTCAGGGCAGTAGTCACGAGGTCATTGTAGCGAGTGTCAGCATCTAACCATTCCTTTTCTGCTGGAATCTTGCCTTGTTGAATGGCTGTAATGTAGGTCTTTAAGTCAGAAACATTCCATTGTCTCGACTCGATATTATATGAATGTGCCGCTGCACCAATGCCCAAATAAGGAATGGCATGCCAGTAGCTGCTATTGTGGCGACTTTGTTTTCCTGGTTTTGCAAAATTGCTAATCTCGTAATGTTCGTAACCAGCTGCTTTGAGATGATGAACCAATGCTTGATACATCTGTAGCGAAAGTTCGTCATCGATTTCATGAATCTTATTGCTTTTTAATAGTTGGTTGAGTGGTGTGCCTTCTTCGTACATCAAGCTATAAGCGGAAATATGCTCAACGCCTAAGTCCAGTGCTTGCAGAATGTCTCTTTCCCAAGCTGCCAACGACTGGTTGGGAAACCCAAACATCAAGTCGATGCTGATATTACCCACACCTATTTCTCTTAATCGCTTGACAGCCGTCGCTACATCCTCTGCTCGATGCCTTCTGTGAAGGAAGTTCAACTGTGCATTGGAGAACGTTTGCACCCCCATACTAATCCGGTTTACAGGTGATTGTTCGATAAAATCAACGAACGATGGTGACATATCATCGGGGTTGCATTCGAGAGTCACCTCGCATTGGCTACGCATGGTCGACAGATTGCCATTAAAATAGATGCTGGCAATTACCTCAAAAATCTGTTGAAGTTGTGCAGGAGTGAGTTGTGTGGGTGTACCTCCACCTATATATATTGTTCGAATCAAATGGATGTCTTCGGAAAGTTTGGTCTCTATATCAGAAAGGTAATCCCGTCTCAACCGTAACTCTTGACAGAGGGCATCTACGTATTTTTGTCTTAAAGAAAGATTTGTGGTTGAGTAAAAACCGCAATAGATGCAACGACTTGCACAAAAAGGGATATGAAGATATAAGCCAGCCATGATTAAACAAATACATTTGCAAAAATACTAATTTTCTGATAATACTTTTGGAACTTATTAAAAAAATGCGTAATTTAGGCGTCAACAACTTTTGAACATTTAGTACTAACCCTTTTAAATCTATAACCGATATGAAAGTATATCAGACAAACGAAATCAAAAACATTGCATTGCTTGGCAGTGCGGGTAGCGGCAAGACCACGCTTGCCGAGAGTATGTTGTATGGAAGCGGTATTATTAAGCGCCGTGGTACGGTAGAAGCAAAAAATACTGTAAGCGATTACTTCCCTGTAGAGCAAGAATATGGGTATTCTGTATTTCCAACAGTTTTCCATGTGGAATGGAATAACAAGAAATTAAATATCATAGACTGTCCGGGAGCCGATGACTTTGTGGGAGGAGCTATTACTGCTTTAAACGTTACGGATCAGGCTGTTATCTTGATTAACGGTCAGTATGGCCCAGAGGTTGGTACGCAAAATAACTTTAGATATACCGAAAAGCTTAAAAAGCCTGTTATCTTTTTGATCAATCAGCTTGATTCTGACAAGTGTGACTTTGATGTTGTCATCAATTCCATGAAGGATATTTATGGTTCCAAGTGTGTTCAGATTCAATATCCTGTACAAACTGGCTCGAATTTCAACGCGATTATCGACGTTTTGTTGATGAAGAAGTATTCCTGGAAAGAAGAAGGTGGTATGCCAATTATTGAGGAGATACCCGAAGAAGAGAAAGAGAAAGCACTTGAATTGCACAAAGCTCTTGTCGAGGCAGCAGCTGAAAATGATGAGAGTTTGATGGAGAAATTCTTTGATACAGAAAGCCTAACGGAAGATGAATTGCGTGAAGGTATTCGCAAAGGTTTGGTGACGAGAAGCATATTCCCCGTATTCTGTGTTTGTGCAGGGCAGGACAAGGGAGTTCGTCGCTTGATGGAATTCTTAGGAAATGTTGTTCCTTTTGTGAATGAGATGCCTAAAATCCATAATACACGCGGTGAGGAAATTGATCCAAATCCTGATGGTCCCACTTCTTTGTATTTCTTCAAAACGGGTCTTGAACCACACATTGGCGAAGTATCTTATTTCAAAGTAATGAGTGGTAGTGTGAAGTCGGGCGATGACCTTATTAATGCAGATCGTGGATCGAGAGAGAGAATCGGTCAATTGTATGCCTGTGCAGGTTCCAATCGTATAGCTGTAGACCAACTAAATGCTGGTGATATTGGTTGTACAGTGAAGCTAAAAGATGTGAAAACGGGAAATACACTCAATGAGAAAGATTGCGAATGGCGATTTGACTTCATTAAATATCCCAATTCAAAATACAGTAGAGCGGTGAAAGCTGTCAATGCTGGTGATACGGAGAAGGTCATGGCAGCTTTGTTAAAGATGCGTCAAGAAGACCCCACTTGGGTAGTGGAGCAATCTAAGGAGTTGCGGCAGACTATTGTTCGTGGTCAGGGAGAGTTCCATTTGCGTACTTTGAAGTGGCGTCTTGAGAATAATGACAAGCTACCAATTGTCTTCATGGAACCAAAGATTCCTTATCGCGAGACGATTACCAAGCAAGCACGAGCAGAATATCGTCATAAGAAACAGTCGGGAGGAGCTGGTCAGTTCGGTGAAGTTCACTTGATTGTTGAGCCTTATGCCGAGGGAATGCCAGATCCTACTCACTACAAGTTTAACGGTCAAGAGTTCAAGATGAACATCAAGAGCAAAGAAGAAGTTGACCTACCATGGGGAGGAAAGCTCGTATTCATCAACTCTGTTGTGGGTGGTGCCATTGACCTGCGTTTCATCCCAGCCATCCAAAAAGGAGTTATGGACTGCATGGAGCAAGGTCCTTTGACAGGAAGTTATGCCCGAGATGTTCGAGTTGTCGTCTATGATGGTAAGATGCACCCCGTTGATTCCAATGAATTATCCTTTACTTTGGCGGCACGACATGCCTTTGCCGATGCGTTCAAAAATGCAGGACCAAAGATTTTGGAGCCTATTTATGATTTGGAAGTGTTTGTTCCTGGCGACTATATGGGTGATGTGATGAGTGATTTGCAAGGTCGTCGTGCACTCATTATGGGCATGGATAGCGAGGCTGGTTACCAAAAATTAGTTGCTAAGATACCTCTAAAGGAGCTTTCCAACTATTCGATAGCTTTAAGTTCGATTACGGGCGGTCGTGCTTCATTTACAACCAAGTTCTCAAGTTACGAACTTGTACCTAATGATTTGCAGTCACAGCTTATTGCTGAACACGAAGCAGAGAAAGTTTCGGACGAAGATTAAAAATAAAATACAATGTAAAGGAGATGTGCGAATGTTAAATTTGTGCATCTCTTTTTTTTGAATAGGTAGTAAGTCGTTCCCAATAACTATCTTTTTTGTGATAAATGCATTGCTTTAATTGCATTAAAACAACTATACTTTAATCTTTAGTTAATATACTATAAACTGCTCTTTTTATTTAACATGATATTGTTAATGAATTAAGAGATTTGTTATCTTTGTACTATATGAAAAAGAGGACGATTTGGATTATCTCGGTCATCATGGGAGTTTCTTTCCTTGTGCTGCTATTTTTACAGCTGAAATATTTTCAGGAAATGGCAGATATGAAGAAAGAGCAGTTTGATGAGTCTGTCAACAGGGCTTTGAACCAAGCAGCGCGTAATCTTGAATATAACGAAACTTTCCGATATTTGCAGAAAGACGTCAATGAAACAGAGCGCCGTGCTTTCATTCAAGACTCTATCGGAACGCGTTCGGGAAAGCCTGATGGAACGTTGCAACAATCGCATCAATTCTCTGTAACGGGAAAAGATGGGACGATGTATTCGGCGTTTGAGCTAAAGACTATTACGGTGAAACCGTCTCAAATGCCTAAGGGTATGATTTTGCAAAGTGACAAGAACTCCCTTTCGGAAGCTACAAAATCTTTGCAGGAGATAGTGAAAAATCGTTATGTATACCAGCGTGCACTCTTAGATGAAGTAGTGTATTCGATATTGTACTCTGCCTCTGAAAAGCCTTTGAAAGAAAGAATCAATTTTAAGTTGCTCGATCAGGACTTAAAATCAGAGTTGATGAACAACGGGATTAATATACCTTATCATTTCAGGGTGACCACCCAAGATGGGAGAGAGGTTTATCGATGCTCTGATTATTCTGATGATGGCGAAGAATATACCTATTCACAGGTGTTGTTCCGTAATGATCCTGCTTCAAAGACAGGTGTGGTGCGCTTGCATTTCCCAGACATGAACAGCTATATCTTTTCCTCTGTTCGGTTCATCATGCCTGCCATTGTGTTCACTGTGATTTTGTTGATAACTTTCATTTTTACAATTGTGATTGTGTTTAGGCAAAAGCGTTACACTGAAATAAAGAACGACTTTATCAATAATATGACGCATGAACTGAAGACACCAATAGCCAGTATCTCGTTGGCAGCGCAGATGTTGAATGACAAGAGCCTCACTAAAAACGAGGCAATGCTGAACCATCTCGGTTCTGTGATACAAGATGAAACCAAACGTCTTCGGTTCTTGGTTGAGAAAGTTTTGCAGATGTCAATGTTCGATCGTAAGAAAGCTGTTTTCAAGAAAAAACAATTGGACTTGAACGAACTGATAGAGAACATCTCGCACTCCTTTGCTTTGCGTGTTGAACATACGGGAGGAAAGATATATACCGATATAGGCGCTGTTGATTCTACTATCTATGTGGACGAAGTACATTTTCAAAATGCTATTTTCAACTTGATGGACAATGCGGTGAAATATGGAAAACCCAATCAATCTCTTAATATCTTCTTGAAGACATGGAATGACAAAGAATATTTGTATTTGTCCATTCGAGATACAGGCTTGGGTATTAAAAAGGAAAATTTAAGGAAAATATTTGAAAAGTTCTATCGCGTGCATACAGGTAATGTGCATGATGTGAAAGGCTTCGGCTTGGGATTGGCGTATGTGAAGAAAATCGTCAATCTACATGGAGGCGACATCTCTGTAGACAGCGAATATAAAAATGGGACCACGTTTACGATTAAGCTCCCAGTGATTAAAGATTAATAATTATTCATTAAAACAAATAAGACTATGGAAGAGAAATTGAAAATCCTATTGTGTGAGGACGATGAGAATTTAGGAATGCTTCTTAGAGAGTATTTACAAGCGAAAGGTTATATTGCCACCTTGTGTCCAGATGGCGAAGAGGGATATAAAGAGTTTTTGAAAGATAGATATGACATTTGTGTGTTGGATGTCATGATGCCTAAAAAAGACGGTTTTACTTTGGCGCAGGAGATAAGACAAGCCAATGCGGAAATGCCTATCATCTTCCTTACTGCTAAGGTGTTGAAAGAAGATATACTCGAAGGTTTCAAGATTGGAGCAGACGATTATATTACCAAACCCTTCTCCATGGAGGAATTAGTATTGCGCATTGAAGCCATCTTGCGTCGTGTTCGTGGCAAAAAGACGAAGGAAAAAACCGTTTATCAAATCGGTCGCTTTGTTTTTGATACTCAAAAACAGTTGTTGACTATAGGAGATAAACAAACGAAGTTGACGACCAAAGAAAATGAATTGTTATCATTACTTTGCTCTCATGCCAATGAAATATTGCAACGTGACTTTGCTTTGAAAACCATTTGGATTGATGACAACTACTTTAATGCACGCTCCATGGACGTTTATATTACAAAGCTGCGCAAACACTTGAAAGATGATGACCAAATAGAGATTATCAACATTCATGGTAAAGGGTATAAATTGATTACTCCCGAAGAGGATTGATAAGCTCGTATAAGGTTGTTGTATCAACAACTTCTGCAAATTAAAATAGGCATGGAATAAAATTTCATGCCTATTTTGCTTCTTCTTCCAGCACGAAGCTATAGACTCTGATGTTCTTGGCTTTGCAATTTGTGTCCATGTATGGTTGACTGAACCGTGTAAAATAGACTATTTTGGACACCAAAACAGTTTGTTTTACCTGCCAAAACAGACTGTTTTGCGGCGCTACATCATTAGAGTTTTATAAGGCTCGCAATAATCTTTTGTTCAAGCAGAATAGTATTGACGCTTTTTTATGGCGAATACTCTTATGGAGCGGTATTCGCGTGTCATTATGCTATTGGTGAAAAGAGAAGTGAACAATTAATATTTGTTTTGTTTCCTTGATAAGTAAGTATAGGCAACGATACCCAACACCACAAAAAATAGTCCCAAGAATAAGACCCAGTTGTAGCGAGACCAACCTGTGATGTACGAGAGAAGAAAAACCACTACTCCAGCATAAACACAATATAAGCCGAAGCTTGGTGCTATTTTTATTTTCTTAAGATACCTCTTCATGGCAGCAAAAGTACAAAAAAGATTTGGTAGACTTACGAAAAAGTGGTAACTTTGCACCGCATTTTGCAAAAATAATATTTATTAATAAATGAAGTAATATGAATCATTACGAAACCGTTTTCATTTTGACTCCCGTTTTGTCTGATGAACAGATGAAGGAAACGGTCGCTAAATTCAAGACTCTCCTTACTGATAATGGTGCCGAGATTCTGAATGAGGAGGCCTGGGGACTTAAGAAACTGGCTTACCAAATTCAGAAAAAGAACTCAGGCTTCTACTGTTTGTTTGAGTTCAAAGGTGAGCCAACATTAGTAGACACACTCGAAGTCGGCTTCCGCCGCGACGAGAAAGTAATCCGTTTTATGACTGTTAAATTGGACAAGTATGCTGCACAGTATGCTGAGAAGAGAAAACAGAAGTATGCTAACAAGAAGGAGGCTTAATTATGGCAGAGAATAAATCAGAAATTCGTTATTTGACTCCACCTTCAGTGGATACCAAGAAGAAAAAGTATTGCCGTTTCAAAAAGAGTGGCATCAAGTACATTGATTATAAGGATCCTGAGTTCTTGAAAAAGTTCTTGAACGAACAGGGTAAAATTCTTCCTCGTCGTATTACAGGAACTTCATTAAAGTACCAGCGACGTGTAGCACAGGCCGTAAAACGTGCCCGCCAGATAGCACTGCTTCCTTATGTAACTGATTTGATGAAATAATTAAGAGGAGGAAACAGAATGGAGATTATATTAAAAGAAGATATCATCGGTCTTGGTTACAAGAACGATATTGTAGATGTTAAACGTGGTTATGGTCGTAACTACCTGATACCAAAAGGTAAGGCTGTCATTGCTTCCGAATCGGCTAAGAAAGTTCTTGCTGAAGATATGAAGCAGCAAGCTCATAAGTTGGCAGCTAAGAAAGCAGAAGCAGAGAAGAAAGCTGCTGCGTTGGAAAATGTAGCATTGGAAATTTCTGTAAAGGTATCTGCAACAGGTGTTACTTATGGTTCGGTTACTGCTGCGACAGTTGCTGAAGAATTAGAGAAGAAAGGCTTTGATGTAGACCGAAAGATTATCACGATGCGTGATATCAAGAAGGTGGGAGAATATGAAGCTACTATCCACTTCCATAAAGAGGTTGAAGTGAAAATTCCTGTTACCGTAGTAGCAGAAAATGCTCCTAAGGCAGAGGTGAAGTCAGACAATGTTGATACAGAGAAAGAGACTGGTAAGACAGTTGACGCTGTAGAGACAGCAGAGCTTGAGCAGAAGGAATCTGTTGAAGAAGCTGACGATACTAAAACCGCAGAATAAAAAGCTGCCGAATAAGCGGTGAAGACGCTTAATTGCAGTGAACCAATATTAGATATTGATACCAATTGCACTGTAAAGCAAATCTATAGGTGTCCCGATGTGTCATTAAACCACATCGGGATTTTTATTTCTGTTGACTTGTACCGTGCTTTACTATTTATTCCGCACTTAGCTTCTTGTGATTGATAAGCGTTTGTTCGCTTGGACGTATGCCTTCTATGAGCTGGTCTTATCAAATCATTCGTTAGTATTACCCACGGAAGATAAAAAAAGGCAATACACGAACATACCCTGTTCGTGTATTGCCTTAATGCGTTGAGGTCTTTGCGGAAAAGACTAACGGCTCCACCAGTGCCTCTTGCGTTTTGGTGGTTCTGCTGCAAGTACCTGTTGGTTCACAGCTTCTCGTATCAGGTCTTTTACCGTTTTATGGTCATGAATCATATGATATATTTGTCCCCAATCAAGTAACCCTCCAACGTTTCTATCGTCAATAAAGAGATCTGCCTTCAGTTTTCGCGAGAAGTGATTGTTATTCTTGGTACCATCTTCCTCAGGGTAATCACGATTAACAGCCCAAAACTCAACTCCTCTTTCTTTGCACCAATCGATAGCCTCTTGTAGAAGCTTGCCCTCTCGTACACTCCATAAGATTAATCTGTGCTGATCTTTTATCAACATCTTCAGAGTTTCCGTTGCAAAAGGAAGCTCTTCGCCAATCTCTGGGTAGCAATGTTCAACGATAGTTCCATCGAAATCTACTGCAATAGTCATAGTGCAAATCTTTAAGCGATATCAAATATTGAAAAATGTCATCTTCAAGTCAATAAAAAGCCGTGTTTTTTTTACTCGCTATCGTTTTATGGAAGTGTCGTTTTTATCCCCATAATGACTATTGGCGTAGTTGCCGTAGCTTCCATAATTGCCATAATTACCATAACTACGCTTGCCATAATGTCCATATTTTCCGTATTTGCCATACCTTCCATAGCCATAATAATAGCCATACTTCTTCTTGGACATATCAATGCCATTAATTACAATGGACATATGTGGAAGCTTCTTCTCTTTTGCAAGAGTATTAATGAGGGTGAAACTCTCTTTAGGAGTATAGTCAGCGCGACACATGTAGACTGTTGCATCAGCGACACGTCCAATTTGAAGCGTGTCTGTCACCAATCCAACAGGAGCAGTATCAATTAATATGTAATCATAGTGCTGTTTCAGTTGGTCGATGATGAGCTGCAAAGAGGGTCGAGCTATCAGTTCTGCAGGGTTTGGAGGTACAGGACCCGATAACAGTAATTCAAGGTTGTTGTTAATACCTGAAGGTAAAATCTGACTTTGTATCTCTGCCCAAGTAGGCTGCTCTTTGGTCAATAGCATCGTAACACCATGATGATGGTCGTCTATTTCAAACAATTCTGCCAAGCGTGGCTTACGAATATCCAGACCCACTAAGATGACCTTCTTACCTAATAATGCGAAGCTAACTGCAAGGTTGGAGGCGTTGAAAGTTTTTCCTTCACCCGATGTGGTAGAAGTAAACATGATGACTTTCTCATTCTCTTTCATCATAAATTGCAAATTGGTTCGCATGCTGCGAAATATTTCTTCCATCTGATTGTTTTGGTTCTCATGAACCACAATGTCAGCTTTGGTTTTAGCCGATTCGCTGGCAACTGCCACATCTGCTAAAATTGGCAGCTTGGTTAGTTTAGCGACATCATCATGACCTTCTATCTTATAGCGGAAGAATTGTATCAAGAACAAAATTAATGAAGGAATACCCAATGCTATGAGCAGCGCGATGAGGAATATCATCGTACGTTTTGGACTTACTTGTCCGCCAGTTGCAGGTTCGTCAATCAAGGTACCCTTGTCTGCGGTGGCAGCCAATGAGATTGAGTTCTCTTCTCGCTTTTGTAACAACATAAGGTAAAGTCCTGATTTTACATCCTGCTGGCGTCCTATTTGGGTAAGCATGCGTTCCTGTTCAGGACTCTGAGACACTTGTCCTTGGTACTTACCATATTGCGAAGCCACGCTATTGCGTTGTATTTGTAGTCCTTTCTTTGCTTGGCTCATAGCTCGATGAATACTATTATTCAAATCATCCAGCTGAGAAGTAAGCGGTGTAACTGTTGGTGAGGTCTCTGATGCACTCCTTAAGAGTTTATTCCTCTGAAGAGCAATTTCATTATACTTGTTAATCAATCCGTTTACAGTAGGGTCGGAAATACCTACATTGGCAGGGAGTGTTTCGTATTTTCCTCCTGGTCGCCCCATACTTTCTTGAACGCTGTTAAGCAGTGCCACCTGTGTATTTGCTTCGGCTAACTTCTGGTCGTATGCGTTGGCATTGTCCATCGCCTGTGCAGCATTCATTTCTTGGTTGACCATTCTGTTGCGTTTCTTATAGCTTTCCAGTGCACCCTCGGTAGCTCCGAGCTCTGCACTAATCTTCTCTAACCTGCTATTGATGAACGCTTCTGTATTGCGAGCTATTTCGTTCTTATCAATGTTTGCCTGTCGATTATAACAAATAACTATCTGCCGTAGATAATCTTTTGCCCTAAAGGGAATTTCATCTCTCAGTGTGAGCAATGCAATGCTATTGCCTTTGGAACTTTGCGCAACATTAAAGGATGATTTGAATTTGGCAGCCATCGCTTTAGGAGAGACAATACTGACTTTGAAGCTCTCACCGTCTTTTAACGAACCCGCATTTCTACTATTGAATGTTAAGATTCCTGCTTTGGTAGCTAAGGTTGCTGGAAGTTTGTTGATGGTTTTGTCAATTGTATATGCCTTTTGTGATTGCTCATCTGTCGCATTGTAATTTCCTGTGACATGAAAAGAATTACCTTCTCGTTGTATATACAAATTGATAGCCGTGGATAGCTTGTCAAGATGAGCAGGGTCGATATCTACATCAATGGGTTGATTTTGATACATCAGTATGTCTTTCACTCTGCCTTCTGATGTGTAAATGGTGTACAACTTCAGGTCTCTAACAGCTTGTTCTGCCAGTGATAAGGAAGATAAAATTTCCATCTCATTTTCAATACCTGCCGAGTTGGTCATCATTCCTAAAGTCGAGGTGTTTAATGCGCTATTTCTGCCACGTCTGTAATTATCCTCTTCTTTAATCAGCATTTTAGCATTTGCTTGATAGATAGGCGTTGTGTACCTTAGATATATTGCTGCAATTCCCAAGCAAATGATGAGGGATAAGACAAACCATTTCCAGTTTAGAACAAGTGTTGTATAAATGGTTTCAAAATTAAAAAATGAACTTTCTTCTTGTTCATCAATCTTTTTCAATTCTTGGTTTTTGATATCTTCCATTTGAATAAATGTGATTATTTCATTACTATTCCAAATACTTATTTATTATATAGCTTCAAACTATTTCTTATTTTGCGTTAGCTCAAGAAGATATTGTCCATAAGAATTCTTCTTCATCGGTTGAGCTATCTTAATGAGTTGTTCTTTTCCTATCCAACCTTTTTTGAAAGCAATCTCTTCTAAGCAGGCTACTTTCAACCCTTGGCGCTTTTCAATAACTTCTATGAATGTGCTGGCTTCAGACAAACTGTCATGGGTACCCGTATCCAGCCACGCGAAGCCTCGTTGTAATGTCTGTACTTGCAGTTGTTGTCTTTCAAGATAGATTTGATTAACGGTAGTAATCTCTAACTCTCCACGTTCGCTTGGTTGAATGTGCTTGGCAATATCTATCACAGAATTTGGATAAAAATAGAGTCCTACTACAGCGTAATTGCTTTTTGGGGCTTTTGGTTTTTCTTCAATACTTAGACATTTTCCTTCCTGATTGAATTCTACGACGCCATATCGTTCTGGGTCGTTGACATAATAACCAAAAACAGTTGCTTTATTTTCTTTTTCTGCATCTACAACAGCCGTGTGGAGGAGGGATGAAAAACCTGAACCATAAAAGATGTTGTCTCCCAAGACCAGGCAAACGGATTTATTACCGATAAATTCTTCACCAATGATAAATGCTTGCGCTAAGCCATCGGGACTTGGTTGTTCCGCATAAGTAAACTTCACTCCTAAGTCTTGTCCATCTCCCAACAGTCGCTTAAAACCTGGTAAATCAAACGGAGTTGATATAATCAGAATTTCACGAATACCTGCCAACATTAGTACAGATATGGGATAATATATCATGGGCTTATCGAAGATAGGTATCAATTGTTTGCTGATACCCTTCGTAATGGGATACAAACGTGTCCCTGAACCGCCTGCTAAAATAATTCCTTTCATGAATGTAAAATTTGGTTCTTTTATTTACCTATACGCTAAGGATAAAGTAGTGTACAACTTCATCAACGGCAACTTTACATAAACTTGGAGTTGTGCGACTTGACTCAATCAGGGCATGAGATTCCAATCTTGCGTGCCGTTGCGCACATATATGGCACAAAGATATAAATAATAATTGAATAGGGAAAGTGAGAAACCTGAAATTGTTGATTTTGTTTTGTATTTTTATTGTTTTGTCGTAACTTTGTGGAGCATTCCGTGAGATAATCTCATGCGAAGAAAAATATTATGTTACATTATCATGATGAAATTTTTATCAAATATCTTTGACAAAAAGGGCAAAGAAGAGAAAACTGGTGGCATGGAAGACTACATGACACTGATTAGGGTTTACTTTCAGTCTGCAATGGCAGCGCAATTGGGAATTAACAATTTGAAAATGTTACCTGACTTGCGTACGTTCAAGACAACACTAAAAGTCCCAACTGTGAATAACAAATTAGGTGTTGGTGAAAAAGTACATTGTAAGAAAATGCTGAAAGATATCTACAAGACAAACGACAATTTCTGTAAGGAGATTGATCAGAGTATCCGTCGTAACTGCCGTAGAATGGAAGATGTTCAGACTTACCTTTTGCAATTTCAAGGGTTTACACAGGAGCTGATGATGTTGATAGGTAATCTGATGAAGTTTAAGTTACGAGTTCCATCAATCTTTAAGAGTGCTATTTATACTATGACTGAGAAGACCGTTAACGATATTTTCACTAAGAACGATTATACAGATGCTGCTGCAATGAAAGCCGTTGTCACCATTAGAAAGTATAACAATCGTTTGGGGTTTTCGCAAAAATGGGTTACTGACTTCGTATATCAATTGGTGATGTTGGCAAAGAAAGAGCCAAAACCTGCTGATAATGAGCAGAAATAACATTTGTTTTTCAGCACCAATGACTTTTATAAATTCACTTTTGCAATGCTCTGTGCTAAAGTAAAGCGCAAAAAATATGATGGATAATTTGTGATTATCAATTTATTAAGTTAAATTTGTAACCAAATTGTAAATCTATGAATGCGAACGAGAAGACTTTATCGCTTTTCACCACACGTGTCAGGCAAATGATTCTCCAATATCAAGAAATGAAACAGGAGAATGATGGCTTGTACGAAATGGTGGATGAGCAGAATGCGAAGATAAAAGAACTCGAAGCACAGCTGGAACAAGCAAAACAGAATTACAATAGTCTCAAGATGGCAAGGATGATTCAAATATCTAATGCGGATATGGATGTCGCAAAGAAAAAATTATCCAAGCTCATCAGGGATGTCAATAAATGTATCACACAACTGAGTGGAAAATAGTCGGAGTGATGGCAGGAGACAATAGAGATAAGCTACAAATAAGATTACATGTTTACGATACAGACATGAGCGTAACTGTCCTGAGGGATGATGAAGAATATTATCGCCAGGCAGCAAAACTCATTACGGACACTGTAAATACGTACTCCTCACTTTTTAAGACCAAAAGGAGTGAGAAAGAAATACTCTATATGGCACTGATCGATATTGCGTTAAGATACGAGAAAGAGTCTGGGCGCAATGACGTGAAGCCTTTTCATGAAATGATGGCACAATTAACGACCGAGATTGAAGAGGCATTCAAGAAGCAAATTCCTTGATTGAATCGAAGAATTGCTGGATGAATAACTGAGAGAGCAGCCTATTTGTCTTTTACCTTTTTGTGGTAGAGCCTGCATTGATTGTATGGAAATCAATCTGCTACCAATCTGATTTTTCATTTCCACGGTAAAGTTTAGAAATGAAATTAAATTTATATTATATAATATGGGTACAATTATCACAATGATAATAGCCATTGCCGTCATTGGCGCAATAGGCTATGCAGTTTATCAATACGTTGTTAAAAAGAAATACAATGAGATAATAGCTGCAGCGAATAAAGAAGCAGAGGTTCTCAAAGAAAAGAAACTGCTGGAGGTTAAAGAAAAGTTCTTGAATAAGAAGTCCGAACTTGAAAAAGAAGTTCAAAGTCGTAATCAGAAAATCCAACAGAGTGAGAATAAGCTCAAACAGAAAGAGCTTGGCTTAAATCAGCGACAAGAAGAATTGGCTCGTCGCAAACAAGAGGTTGATAGACAACAACAGCGTATAGACAACGAAAAGAAATTGTTAGAAATCAAACAAGCCGACCTTGATAAACTTCAGTTACAAGAACGTGAGAAACTTGAAGAACTGTCTGGTCTTACTGCTGAAGAAGCAAAGCGAAGATTAGTGGAAAGCTTAAAGGATGAGGCGAAAACAGATGCTGCCAGTTATATTAACGAGATAATGGATGAAGCGAAATTGAATGCCAATCAGGAAGCTAAGAAAATAGTTATCCAGACAATTCAACGCGTTGCCACTGAAACAGCTATCGAAAACTCTGTCAGTGTTTTCCACATCGATAATGATGAGGTGAAAGGTCGTATTATTGGAAGAGAAGGACGAAACATTCGTGCTTTAGAAGCTGCTACAGGGGTTGAGATTGTTGTCGATGATACACCAGAGGCTATTGTCATTTCCGCATTCGATCCTGTACGACGTGAGATTTGTCGTTTGGCGCTTCATCAATTGGTAGCGGATGGACGTATACATCCTGCTCGAATTGAAGAAGTGGTGGCAAAGGTGAAGAAACAACTTGATAATGAAATTATCGAAACAGGAAAGCGGACAGTAATAGACTTGGGTATCCATGGACTTCATCCTGAATTGGTGCGAATTGTTGGAAAAATGAAGTATCGTTCAAGCTATGGACAGAATTTATTACAGCATGCGCGTGAGACAGCAAATCTTTGTGCGGTTATGGCAGCTGAGTTGGGCTTGAATCCTAAAAAAGCAAAACGTGCAGGACTTTTGCACGATATAGGAAAAGTGCCTGATGAGGAGAGTGAGTTGCCACATGCTCTTTATGGAGGCAAGATTGCAGAGAAGTTCAAGGAAAAACCAGAGATAGTCAATGCTATTGCAGCTCATCATGATGAGGTAGAGATGCAAACGTTGTTGGCACCCATTGTTCAAGTTTGTGATGCCATATCTGGAGCTCGTCCAGGTGCACGTCGAGAAATTGTAGAGGCTTATATCAAACGCTTGAATGATCTTGAGGCAATTGCGATGAGTTACCCTGGCGTAACCAAAACTTATGCTATTCAGGCTGGTAGAGAGCTTCGTGTCATTGTGGGAGCAGACAAGATGGACGATGCAGAGACCTTAAAGTTGTCGGATGAGATTGCTACAAAGATTCAAAATGAAATGACGTATCCAGGACAAGTTAAGATTACTGTTATACGCGAGACAAGGAGTGTAGCATACGCCAAATAATACATCTGTGGTTATCATCTATAAAATAAATCGACCGTATTTGTTACTTAAAGTACGGTCGATTTATTTTATAGATTTATTTCAGAAATCACAAAGAGCATGGAGGATGTTCTTTATACCTCTTGATTAGCTGATGATATGAATGTCTTAAAATTCACTGGTAAAGTGAAATTTAATATGTTCGAAATCTTGCTGCGCCATTGATAAAACATATTGGGAGTCAGCAAGGAAGACATCTCTTCCCTCACGGTCTTTTGCCATATATTGGTATTTCCTTCTCTTGAAGTTTTCCAGTTCTTCTTCATTGTCCGATTCTATCCAGCACGCTTTATACAGATGAACAGGTTCCCATCTACACTTCGCATTATATTCATTCTCTAATCGGTATTGGATAACTTCAAATTGAAGTTGTCCCACGGTGCCGATAACTTTTCGTTGGTTAAACTGGTTGATGAATAGTTGGGCAACACCTTCGTCCATGAGTTGTTCAATACCCTTGTTGAGTTGTTTAGATTTCATAGGGTCATCATTTTCAATGTATTTGAACATTTCTGGTGAAAACGAAGGTAGTCCCTTAAAATGAATCATTTCACCTTCAGTGAGTGTATCTCCAATTTTGAAAATGTTATTATCTGGCAATCCCACGATGTCACCGGGATAGGCTTCTTCAATGGTACTCTTACGTTGTGCCATGAATTGAGTAGGTGAACTAAACCTGACCGTTTTCCCATTGCGTACATGAAGATAGGGCTGGTTGCGAACAAACTTTCCAGAACATACTTTGCAGAAAGCGATACAAGAGCGATGGTTAGGGTCTATGTTGGCAGTAATCTTAAAGATAAATCCAGTAAACTTCTGCTCCTCTGGATGTACCAATCTCTCTTCAGCTAAGGTGGGGCGAGGACTTGGTGCAATTTCTACAAAGCAATTCAATAGTTCTTGGACGCCAAAATTGTTTAGTGCTGACCCAAAGAAGACGGGCGCCACTTCTGCTGCACGGTAGGATTCTTGATCAAAAGTTGGATAAACGCCATTCACCAGTTCAAGGTCTTCACGTAAACGATGAGCTTCTTTTTCGCCAACCTTTTTCTCTAACTCTTCACTCTCAACATCTACCTCAACCTTCTCGGTGACACGTTGTTTGTTCGGAGTGAACAAATTTAATTGTTGTTCATAGATGTTGTACACCCCTTTGAAACGAACACCTTGACCGATAGGCCAACTCAAAGGGCGCACTTTAATTTGTAATTCTTGTTCCAGTTCGTCAAGTACATCGAAAGGGTCACGACCTTCACGGTCCATTTTGTTAATAAAGATAATCACTGGCGTTTGGCGCATCCTACAAACTTCCATCAGCTTGCGTGTTTGGGCTTCCACTCCTTTTGCAGAGTCGACCACAATAATGGCAGAATCTACAGCCGTAAGTGTGCGATATGTGTCTTCTGCAAAGTCTTGGTGTCCAGGAGTGTCCAAAATGTTAATCTTATAGCCTTGGTAGTCGAACTCCATGACCGACGTAGACACAGATATTCCACGTTGCTTTTCAATGTCCATCCAGTCACTGGTAGCTGTCTTCTTGATTTTATGACTCTTGACGGCTCCAGCAACTTGTATTTGACCTCCAAAAAGCAGGAACTTTTCAGTGAGTGTCGTTTTTCCTGCGTCTGGATGTGAAATGATGGCAAAGGTTCGACGACGTTGTATTTCATTCATGTTGTATTCCGTTGATGTGTTTGTTTTTATTGTTAATTGAGAAAGGATGAATTGCGAGGTGGTAGGTTGTAGAATCCACCTTGATATGATTTAGCTTTCCTCTATCATCTTTGCTAAACTCTCTTCCCAATAAGGTATTTCAATATCGTAAGTCGTTTTGATTTTCGTTTTGTCCAACACACTGTAATGTGGACGTTTGGCAGCTGTTGGATAGTCTGCTGTGTGTAATGGCTTTACGTGACACGTGGTAATGTCTGCCAACCGATGAATGGCTTTTGTGAAGTCATACCAACTAATGACACCTTCGTTGGAATAGTGGTAGGTACCAGGAACAATGCCCTTCTTGATAATTGTCATGATGGCTTGAGCCAAATCTCCTGCATAGGTCGGTGTTCCTATTTGATCGAAGATGACGCCCAGCTCCGACTTTTCCCTGCCTAACTTAATCATGGTTTTGACAAAGTTATGCCCATGCACGGAGTAGAGCCATGCCGTTCGAATGATGACATGCTTAGGACAAATCTGCCTGACAGCTACTTCGCCTGCCAATTTTGTTGCGCCATATACACTGTTGGGACATGGGGTATCGGTTTCTGTATAGGGAGTATGTTGCGTTCCGTCAAACACATAGTCTGTACTGATTTGTATTATCCACCCTTTTCTTTTGGCTATGGCTGCTGCCAAATAAGCGGGAGCTTCAGCGTTAAGTGCAGTAGCCAATTGTTTGTTTTCCTCCGCTTTGTCAACAGCGGTATAGGCTGCACAGTTCACTATTCCGTCTATCTCGTGAGCAGTCACAAACTCCTCAATGGCTTTTTGGTCGGTGATATCCAACTCCTCTACGTCTGTATTCCACCATTGGTGTTCTTTTATTTGCTTTTCAAGCCGTTGCATCTCGCGTCCCAATTGTCCGTTGCAACCTGTGATAAGTATATTCATAAATTACTCCTCCTCAAATTGAATTCCTTGATTCTTGTCTTTGATATAATAATCGGACAGCATCCCGATGAAGGTGGTTATTTCTTCAATGGCATGGACTGTTTCTGGTGTTATCTCTTTGTGTTGTAAACGTAGAAGCATGACACCGTATAGCGCATTTAGGCACACTAATATTTCATGCTGGTCCTTTGCTCCTTTTTGTCGTAATTCGACAATGAACGGCAGTACCTTATAATATTCTGAGTTGTAAAAAGGAAAGTTCGTGCTTTGAAGTAGCTGACTGTGTAAGTCAATCAAATCTTGTAGAATGATTTCGTTAATTTGGAGATGACCTTTTTCTCGTTTCCCCTCTTCGTTCATCATTCTAATCAAATTGCCATACCAATCAGTCATTTCATCTTTCTGTTCGTCAGAATAGTCAAATTGAGAGATATATTCTCTTCGGATTCGAGCCAATGAGCAGTCGTAGGCTCTTATGAGATCCTCTATTTGCCACATATACAAAAGATATTCGGCAATGTTCTTTTTGCGTAATTGTTGAGATATATACACGTTGTATGAAGTTTTTTAGTATTCCAATTCGTCGCCCCTGTCTTACGTAGATGTACACTCCTTTAACAGGAATGTTTTGAATCGCAAGTGTTGCTAATAATGTACCGTATACAAATTGAAAACAGTACCGATGAGAATCACCAATGAACACAGGATAACAATGGTTCCAATGATTTTATTGATGATGATGATGCCGTTCGTATCGAACCTCCCTCGTATTTTATCTATTAGCCAAGTCAGCCCATACCACCATAATACGGCACCACCAAAGATTCCAAGATACCCACTACACATCTCAATAGGGTGGTTAGGCACCACGAAGTTAAATTGCGCAAACATGGCGATAAGCAATAAAATGATGAGTGGATTCAGAAATGTAAGCCAAAATGCCGTAATGCCATTGTAGGTATATGTGCCTTTTTTCGTGCCACTAACGTGCATGTGGTTCGTTGGGTTATTCCTAAAACTATAAATCCCAAATAGCAGTAATAACAGACTTCCTGATATTTGTAAGATAAACATATTCTTCGGATTGGTAATCAAGTCTAAGACGAAACTCATTCCAAGCCCCGTTAAAAGTGCATAGATAATATCGGAACAAGCCGCCCCTACACCTGTAACAAATCCGTACCATCGTCCTTTATTCAGGGTTCGTTGGATGCACAGAACACCCACGGGTCCCATTAGTCCAGATGCAATCACTCCAATGATTACTCCTTTCCATATCTGGTCAATGATATCAATATGAAATTCAAACGGCATACGGTATGCAAAATTGCAAAAATTATGCGATATGGACAAATTTATAGATTAAAACTTTGGTTGAAGTTATATTTTTAATAACTTTGCGTAATCGATTTGTTCAATTCATGAAGCGTTGATGTGTATTTAGTAAATTATTTCTATTTGAATGTTATCAAACTGGAGACTTTTAAGGAGTATTATTGACGCTTCTGCTTGTGGACGAAAGAATCCATTAATACGTTAACTTCTAAATTAAAACAATATCTAAAATGAAATCATTATCTAAATTAAAGCCGTATGTTATCGGCTTGGACTTAGGCGGAACAAACTCCGTTTTTGGTATAGTAGATAGTCGTGGAGACATTAAGGCTACGACTTCAATTAAGACACAAGGTTATGAAGATGTAAATGATTATGTAGCAGCTTCCGTAGAGGCTTTGCAGCTCATCATCGACCAAGTGGGCGGTATTGATACTATCAAGGCTATGGGTATTGGTGCTCCCAATGGTAACTATTATAATGGTACTATTGAATTTGCGCCTAATTTGAGCTGGGGACATAACGGGGTAGTACCTTTGGCAAAGATGTTTTCCGAGAAATTAGGCATTCCTGTAGCTTTAACCAACGATGCCAATGCTGCTGCCATTGGCGAAATGACCTATGGTGTGGCTCGTGGTATGAAGAATTTTATAGTGATTACTTTGGGAACAGGAGTAGGTTCTGGAATTGTTGTCAATGGGCAGCTTGTTTATGGAAGTGATGGCTTTGCAGGAGAGTTAGGACATGTAGTGGTACGTCGTGAGGACGGACGCTCTTGTGGCTGTGGACGTAACGGTTGTCTTGAGGCGTATTGCTCGGCAACAGGTGTTGCTCGAACAGCTCGTGAATTGTTAGAGACCACCGAAGAACCTTCTTTGTTGCGCGAGATGATATTGGAAGATATTACCTCTTTAGATGTGAGCATCGCTGCAGAAAAAGGTGACAAGCTCGCACAACATGTTTATCAAACTACCGGAGAGATGTTAGGCGAGGCTTGTGCTAATTTTGCCGCATTCAGTTCTCCAGAGGCATTCATCTTCTTTGGTGGACTTACCAAGGCTGGCGATTTGCTCATGAAGCCGCTCAAAGCAAGCTATGATAAAAATGTGTTGAAGATTTATAAGGATAAGGCAAAGTTCTTAATCAGTGGCTTGGACGGTTCTTCAGCAGCAGTACTCGGTGCGAGTGCTATTGGTTGGGAAATCTAACAGTTCCGTCACATCACTTTTGATGGATGCTTCTTCCTCTTTTCAATTCATATTCCTGTATTAAGACTGAGATGCGTTCTCAATAATTGATATGAACGAAAGGAATAAAACGGAAGCTTGACTAAAACCGTATCAAGGGGTGCGCTGCTTGGCGTAGCCCCTTTTTTCTTTACTTCGTCATTGCATTGCCCAGTATAAATGACTGTGTTGATGATTACAAGCTTGTAATTCTTTTTCTTATTCCAAGTTTGATTCCAAGAACTCTCTTTGCATTGTTTTGAAATTGTATGACTTTATTGCTGGTTAAAGAGTCCTTTTTGTCATAAAGCAGGTTCTCGTCTATATTCAATATAAATCTGTTATCGGTTGCATATTTGAAGTTAGCCATTACCACCCCTTGATTTGAAAGAATAATCCGATGTTTATGCCCAAGCTACTGATAACCTTGTTGGTGTATGCATTTTGCTTGTCATTGTAGACCTTAAGGAGGATATTCTCATTCGTGATAGAGGTCATGAGTCCGATGTGGGATGACAAGTGGAGTTTTATGCCGATGCTCGGCGACATCAATAGATTGAAATCTGTGTTTTTGAGGGTTGTAGAATATTTCGTGTTTGTATCTATGTTGCCCTTCCTAATGATACCAAAGGAACCCAACTGCACGTTGACGAAAGGCGCCCATTGTGTGTTGGTGAAGAAGAATGTGCTGCTGGTGAACACTGGCACAATCGCCAATCTGTATTGACTGTGATAATTGTAGCCAATGCCTGCCCCGATACTCCATTGTTCGGTGATGAACCTTTCGTGCTGGTAGTTCATGCTAAAGGTGTCGTCTCCATACTCGCCTGCTCCTTTGGTAACAGTTGTGTTGACAACATTGAGGCATCCCTCCCTTTCATCGAATGATGATTGTGCATGGATGTGGGTAGTAGAAAGAGTCAACAAGAGTGCTATGATGACAGTTCTTGTTTTGCACAGTTGTCTATTTGACCTGTTGATGCTTGTGGTAGCCATTATTTTGGGTACTACTTATCGATATATCTTTTCAAGATGTCCTGATAGTTCTCAATCCGTCGGTCTCGCAAGAATGGCCACCAGCGGCGTACTTGTTCGCTATGGTCGAGGTCAATGTCTATCACCACGCTTTCTTCATCGTCATCGCACGCCTGATAATACAGTTCTCCTTGTGGACCAGCCACGAAAGAACTGCCCCAAAAGTTAATGCCATTGGTTTGTCCAGAAGGGTCGTCTTCGTGTCCAACTCGATTTACAGTGATCACTGGCAGTCCGTTGGCTACCGCATGTCCGCGCTGAACAGTGGTCCATGCGTTGCGTTGTCGCTGTTGCTCATCTTCGTCATCGCTGCTTTCGTAACCAATGGCTGTGGGATAGATGAGCAGTTGTGCGCCTTGCAATGCCATGAGTCGGGCTGCCTCTGGATACCACTGATCCCAACAAACTAATACACCTAAGCGTCCTACGGAGGTATCAATAGGGTGGAAACCTAAATCTCCAGGGGTGAAATAGAACTTTTCATAGTAGGCTGGGTCGTCAGGTATGTGCATCTTTCGGTATTTACCTGCGATAGTTCCGTCTTTCTCAATCACCACAGCCGTGTTGTGATACAGGCCGGGCGCTCGTTTCTCAAACAAGGAGGTAACGATGACGACTCCTAATTGTTGAGCGAGCTTGCCGTAATACTCGGTTGATGGACCGGGTATCGGTTCTGCCAAATCGAAGTTGTTGACATCTTCTACCTGACAGAAGTAGAGCGAGTTGTGCAGCTCTTGCAGCACGATGAGTTGTGCGCCACGCTGCGCCAAGTCGGTAATGTTCTCGGCTATTTTCTTTTTGTTGTCGTCAACACATTCGGTGTTCCGCAATTGTAGTATTCCTATTCTTATTTCGTGCATGTTTTAGTTTTTAAGTTGATGAGTTCATGAGTTTTTTAGTTGACGAGTTTACGAGTTAACAAGTTAACAAGTTAACGAGTGGATAAAGTTCAAAGTTCAATGTTCAAAGTTCAAAGTTTGCATTTGTTGCATGGTAAGACAGTGCAGCGAACCATGTTGCTTGATAACCGTCGTGGCATCCAGGGGAATGATGTCACGGTGGGGGAAGGCTGTCCCAATGATGTCGAGCGCTTGTCTGTCCAGTTCATCTTGTTGATAGGTCGGGACTATCACCGCGCCATTGGTGACCACAAAGTTGGCATAAGTGGCTGGCAGACGTTCACCTTGGTAGAAAATGGGTTGGGGGATAGGGAGCTTGAGCAATCGATAGGACTTGCCTTCAATGGTGCGAAACGTTTTCAGCTGTTGTTCCATTTTTTTGAAGTCGTTGTATTGCACGTCCTCCTCGTCATCGGTGCCTATATATAATAAGGTGTCATTTGGGGCAAAGCGCACGGTTGTGTCTATGTGTCCATCCGTATCATCACCGACCAGTTTTCCGTAGTCTATCCATAAAATGCGATCGGCGTGCAATCTGTCGAGCAATTTTTGTTCTATTTCTTGCTGTGTCAGCGGTTGGTTTCTGTTTGGAGCGAGCAAACAGAGACTGGTGGTCAGGATGGTTCCTTTGCCGTCGCTCTCGATGGAGCCGCCCTCCAAAACAAAATCGTTGTAATCTACATATTCGCCTTTTACTGCGTTTTGTGCTACAAGCTGCTGGTTGATGAGGTTGTCCTTGGAGGCTTCAAACTTGTTTCCCCAACCGTTAAATTGGAAATCTAAGAGTAGGGGAGTAGCCTTGCCGTCTTTGGACAGTAAGGTGATGAAGCCATGGTCGCGTGCCCAAGTGTCATTGAGAGGGCATTCTACGAACCTGATTTGCTGGCATTCCTCTGCCGTGAAGTGGCGTTTCGTCTCTGCCACATCCTGTGTGACGATAAGCACCTCCTGATATCTTGCAATCACCTTTGCCAGTTGTATTTCGGTATCAACGATGTCTTGCAAATAGGGTTGCCAATCGGTATGGGCATGCGGCCATGTCAATTGCACCGCTTTTTGCGGCTCCCATTCGGCAGGCAGGTAGTATTTTATGTCTTGTAAATCCATTTACAGATAAACTATGCTTTTAATAATTGTTACAAATATACATAAAAAAAATGAGTTGTGGTGCGATTTCTTCAAAAACCTATGTTTGGTGCATTATATTTACACGAATACTCATACCGAAAAGAATCGTCTTTTTTTATTTTATTATTTAGTAATGAAATACGTTGTTTTTGTCCTATCATTTTACCAAAAATCGACCATCTAAAATCTGCGAAATAGAAAAATTTAATAGGCAAACGACATGCAAAAATGGGCTGATTTTAACAAAATAGATGTCTTTTTAAGTCGGAACATTGATTTAACACGCTTGGAAACACACATTAGAGGTGTTATTCACATGCTTCAGTAGCATTAAAGCATGCAAATTGCACGCTTATCTCAATGCTTTAATCGGCAAGAAATGGTAAAAAGACGAATGAAAAGAGAAAACTTAAACGTAATGATCTCAATAACAATGGATTATGAAAGTCGCTCATTTCTCGCGTATTTGCGACCAACTTTGGTGTTGGTTGTTTTCACGCGAGTTATGAGAGGCACTTTGTAAAGAAAATTCAGCATTTTATTTCCTTCCAAGCAGTGTACCTCCAATTCTTCACACAGATATTCACACAGAAAAGAAACATTCATATCGTTTTTGTAAGTTAGTTGACAATCAGTTTATTTTTTTTGTGTATATTTGCCAATGTATGATAGAAATTAAAGATGCCACCATTACCGTAGCAGGAAAGACACTGCTCGAGGATTGTTCTTTTATGGCAAGAGAAGGACAAATAACAGCTATTGTGGGATGTAACAGTGAGGCATTGACAGCATTGGTACACGCCTTTTTGGGCTTTCTTCCTTTGAATAAGGGGTATGTATCCATCGACGGTGAAGAAATAATGCCACTCTCTGCATCTTTTTTTAGGCAGAAGATAGCGTATGTTCCTGCAAATTTCTCCTTTGAAAACATGCAGGTATCCGAACTCTTGTGCACTCTCATGGGTAATTCTCTATCAATGATGAAAGAGCAGAAGAAAGCGCTTTGGAAAGAATGGGAAGCTTTAGCCATTGAGAGAACTTGTTATGATGCAGTATGGGAGTCTCTCCCTACTGATGTTCTGCAACGCATCGTACTATCGTTGGCAGGAATGTTAGACCGAAAAATAATTCTTATGAATCAGCCAACTTTGTATCAAACAGAGGAAAGTCGAATGGTGGTTACCTCATATATAAAAAGTTTGAGGTCAGAAGATAGCGTCGTATGTTTCACTACCATGGACGAGGAGAGTGCTCAGGTGGCTGATGTAATAGTAAAATTAACAATGTAAAGAAATGGAAATCACGTTCATGCAATATGTGTGGGGATTTTTGCTGTTGCTTATCCCGTGTTATGTGCTGTACCTATATCATTCTACCTTACTCACAAAGACAGTGAGAGCCACTGTAAGGATGATGGGGCTTCTCCTTGTTTTAGGTTTTTTGTTGTATGAAGTAATGGCACTGAACCAGTGGAGTATAACCCTTTTGTTCGCTTTGCTGATGGTGACGATAGGTGCGATACTCACGGTGAGACGTGCTAAATTACCTATTCGACAGTTGTTTGTACCCGTAATGGCTGGTACGGTCACAGGCGTCTTGGTAGTTGGGCTTTATGTTTTGTGGCTTGTCGTGGGTGTAAGAAATCCATTGGAAGTTCGTTTCTTTATTCCTGTTGTCGGTTTGTTGACGGGGCATTTGATACAAGTGAACAGTCAGGCGTTACACATTTATTTCATGGGATTGCGTCATCACAGCCAGCTCTACCATTATCTGTTAGGGAATGGCATGAAACATTCTCAGGCTCTTGGCTATTTGTTTCGACGCACCATAGAGCGAGCAGCACTTCCTAACATCTCCACTATGGGGCGGATGTTAATAGGCGTATCTCCTATTGTTTTATGGAGTATGATGTTAGCAGGCGCAGGCGTTTTTACTGCCTTGGCTTTCCAATTGGTATTGTTGATAGCCATGTTTAGTGCTTCGATGATTTCTGTCATTGTCACGGTGGTGGTGTCACGCCGATATTTGTTGGACGATTATCATCGATTGAAGGGCGATGAGCCACAGCAACAACCAGAATGAACTGTTTTGGTTAAGGATGCGTGACACTTTTGTGATTGTTCCTTGTAAATACTTGTGCTACGTTATCAACCTTGACATCTTCGTAGAGAATTGGTTCAAAGAAAAAACAGCGCCAAGAAGACATTGGTAAAATTACAAAAGAGATAAATGACAGATATAGAAAATAAAGTTAAACAATGCCTTGGGAGTTGCATAATTGAGCTAAAAGCAGTATCTTTGCAGCATCTAATCGAATAATAGCGTGAAGATAAAAGAAGTGGTGAGTGCCCTTGAACGATTCGCGCCTTTGCCCTTGCAAGCAGATTTTGATAACGCTGGGTTGCAAGTTGGATTGACAGAGGCGGAACTATCAGGGGCTTTATTGTGTTTAGACGTGACCGAACCGATTGTTGATGAAGCAATTAGGCTTGGCTGTAATTTAATTGTAGCACACCATCCGTTGATATTCAGAAAACTGTCGTGCATCTCCAACCAAAACTATGTTCAGCGTACTGTCATGAAGGCAATACAGAACCACATCACAATAGTGGCGATGCATACCAATATGGATATTGCTAAGGGTGGCGTAAACTATAAAATAGCCGAGAAGTTGGGGTTGCAAAATTTGTCTTTTATAGGTAAAGAGCAAATTGTTGACGGTGTTACAGGAGGTGAGGGGATTGTTGGAACCTTTGCTGAAGGACTGGCAGCCGATGATTTCATCTCCCTACTGAAACGTGTCTTTGAGGTCGAATGTGTACAAGCCAACCAACTGTTGCGTCGCCCCATCAAACGTGTTGCGCTTTGTGGAGGCTCTGGTGCGTTTTTGTTGAGTGATGCTCTACAAGCAGGAGCTGATGCGTTTGTAACAGGCGAAATGAGTTATCACGACTTTTTTGACATGGAACAGCGCATTCAATTAGCGGTAATTGGTCACTATCAAAGTGAACAGTTCACGAGTGAGATTTTTAAGGAGATTATTCAAAAAGAGTTTCCAGAAGCACATTGCTGTATATCCAGTATCAACACGAATCCCATTATCTATTTCTAAAACCAAAATGTCATTGGGGAAGAAGAAATGTAGTGGTATATTTTGAATTACATAGTATCAATTATTCAATAACAACAATAAAACATGGCAAAAAAAGATCCTACAGATTTATCGGTAGAAGAGAAGTTGAAAACTCTCTATGAATTGCAAACAACCCTCTCGTCTATTGATGAGAAGCGTGCTTTGCGTGGTGAGTTGCCTTTAGAAGTCCAAGACTTAGAGGACGAGACAGAAGGTTTGACTACTCGTATGGAAAAAATTCAGACTGAAATAGATGAATTTAAGAAGGCTATATCTCAAAAAAAGGCTGATATTGCCAATGCGGAATCGAGTGTAGAGCGCTACAAGAAACAACTTGATGAGGTGAAGAACAACCGTGAATACGACACGTTGACCAAGGAAATTGAGTTTCAGAGTCTTGAAATAGAACTCTGTAACAAGAAAATTAAGGAAGCACTCATAAAGATAGAGGAAAAAGAAGCCGACTTAAAAGAAGCCGAAGCACTGCTTAGTGATAGAAAGGTTGCGCTGAAAGAGAAGAAAGGCGAGCTGGATGAAATCATGCAAGAAACTCGTGATGAGGAAGAGGAACTGAAGGAAAAAGCCAAAGGTTTAGAAGTGACAATAGAGCCTCGTTTGCTTTCCAGCTTTAAGCGTATTCGTAAAAATGCACGCAACGGATTGGGAATTGTCTATGTACAGCGAGATGCCTGTGGTGGCTGCTTTAACAAAATACCACCTCAGCGACAGTTGGATATCAAGATGCACAAGAAAGTGATTGTGTGTGAGTACTGTGGCCGTATTATGATTGACCCCGAGCTGGCTGGTGTTGAAGTAGAAAAAACAGCAGTTGAAGAAAAGCCGAAGCGCAAGCGTAGCATTAGGAAGACAACCAAAAAAGCTGATGAAGCTTAGCCAAATGCTATAAAGTTGGAGGAGGAGTACACTCGTCAAGGTTCACTAATATACGAGCTTCGACAACTTCTTCCACTCAACATAAAACCAAGGAAAAGATGGACAGTTTTATCTGACAGTGTTTTGTCATTCGTTTGGTAAAGCAAAGGCATCTTTTCTTTGGTTTATTTTGTGCCGATTTTTTTCTGTGTTTTGATAAAAGGACTAATATATGTTAATTAAAATATAGCACTTTTGCAACATTCTATAAATCAATTATATTTGCTAAAAATATGA
>QWCP01000336.1_pt1 | contig 43953 bp, 46 predicted proteins | sample 1972561 | NCBI WGS metagenome assembly QWCP01 (sample SAMN09866705, study PRJNA288562) | Human vaginal metagenome isolate pre4_vaginal, whole genome shotgun... | isolation source: vagina | host: Homo sapiens | place: USA: California
CGCCGCATCCGACACGCTCAGCGCCAAAAACACCGGCCGCGCCGGCTGATTAGCCGTCGCGTTAATAACGGCGAGGCCACCGCCGTCGGGCATGTGGACATCGAGAAGCACCACGTCCGGGGAGGTACGCGCAATGCCCTCCAACGCCTCCGCGACGGTGCCCGCATCGCCCACGATCTCAATCTCCGGGGCCGCCGCCAGCTCGGCGCGCACGCCCGCGCGGAAGACGGAATGATCATCAACCAAAAAGACCTTCACCATGCTCATAACGCTACCGCCAGCTCTACCTCGGTGCCCTCCCCCGGGGTCGAGGAAATCCGCACGCGCCCACCAGTTCCCTCTACGCGCGCGCGAATACTGTCACGAATCCCGTGCCTATCAGCGGGAATAGCATCCACGTCGAAACCCACCCCGCGATCACGCACAAAGATACTCAGCTCGCCCGCCAACAACTCCGCGTAGACATCCACCGCGTCCACGCCCGCGTGCTTGCCGGCATTGACCATAGCCTCGCGCGCCGCCTGAATAAGCAACTTCGCAGCCTCCGTCAGCTCCGCATCCTCACCCACCGTCACAGCGGATACCCGCATGTCGAAGAGGTCTTCCACCTCCCCGCACGCCGCTTCGAGGGCGCCGAAGCAGGTGGTGGGGGCGGCGGAGGGGGCGTCGAAAAGCCAGGCGCGCAGCTCGCGTTCTTGGGCGCGCGCCAAACGCGTCACCTCACGCGAATCCCCCGCCCGCTTCTGAATCAGCGCCAGCGTCTGCAGCACCGAATCGTGCAGGCGGGCGGCAATCTCGGCGCGCTCCTCCGAGACCGCCTTGGCCGCCTGCTCCTGCGACAGCGAGCGCCAGAGCTTCAGCACCAGCGGCACCACCAACGCGCCAAAGCCCACCAGCGTCAGCGCCGTGGCCAGGATCGCCGAGCCGGATCCGCTCTCCCACGTCACCGCCGCCACCACGACGCCACCGATGACCAGGACGGCACCAGCCGCCACAGCAACCAGGCCCACCGGCGTGTTCAGCCCGCGGTCATACGCCAACCACGCCAGCACCGCGCCGATGGCCACCACCGCTAACGGCACCGCCACGCTTAGCGACGCCCCCGAAACCCCCAACACACCCACCGCACTACCCGCCAGCGCCAGGAACACCAGCACGAGGGAGAGGGGGCTGCGGCGGGTGGAGGGGGCGTCGTCAAGCGCGGGCGTGAAGATCCACAGCCCGGCATAGGCCATCGCCCCCACCCCGCCCAGCAGGGTCAACGCGGTCAAGGCGATGCGCGCGGAGAGCGCCGAAACCCCCAGATTCTGTGCCAACCCCGCTGCCACGCCGGCCACCACGCGGCCAGATTGGGGGCGTGACATCACGGGATAAGGCGCCGCGTTCTCGGCGGGGACATAGGGCGAAGTCATACTAGACATAGTCCCACGCACCATCCCTCCGGCACATCGGGGACAACCCTGAGGTCTAAAAATCAGGGCGATTACCGATACCGCCGCGAAGCCCCGCGCGGCACCATAAAAGTATGACGAAGAACAGCACTTTCAACCAGATGTGGACAACCCGCCCCGTCCGCCTTCCCAAGAAGCAGGGCGGCGACGCCCAGCTCGCCGGTGTCTGCGAAGGCATCGCGGTGCGCTACCAGCTCGATCCTACGATTGTGCGCGTGGCCTTCGTGGTCGCAGCACTCGCTTTCGGCGGGGGCATCGCCGCCTACCTCGCCGCGTGGGCGCTCATGCCGCGCTACGGATCGCCCTACTGCCCGCTCGATGCGGCCTTGGGCAAGGATGGCGTCAAGGAGGAGCAAGAGCTCGGCTGGATCCTGATTGTCGGCGTCCTTCTGACGTTTAGCTCCGGCCCACTGTTCTTGAGCGGACAATTCCTCGCCGGCCTTCCGCCCGCTGCACTGACCTTCGGCCTGTTAGCGCTGGCGTGGTACGCCCTTCACCAACGCGAGCCGCTACCACCCAGCGGGCTACTAGCTGCCGAGCAGCCGGTGCGCGAGGAACCTGTCAACCTCAACCCTTATACCCCGGCAGACGGCCACCCCTTCCCGCCAGGGCGCACGACCCCGCCGTCCTGGGATCCGCTCGGTGTGGTGCCCGATGCCTGGGACCTGCCGGAGCCGGGCCCGCGGGAGGAACCGACAAAGAAGCGCGGTTCGCAGTGGGTCGAGGGCGCGATTGCTCTCGGTGCCGTGGGCGCCGCCCTGACGATTGCCTTCCTTGGAGTCACCTTCGCCTCCGAGGCCGACGAGTCCGGCTTCAGCGCCCACTTCAACGTCGGTGAGCAAGACATCGCGCCCACCCATGAAGATGAACTCGAGGACTACTACGACCTGGGCATCGGCGAATCGACGGTGGACTTCAGCCAGCTCCACGACCTCACAACCAAGCACGACGTCACCATCGACGCCGGCATCGGCGCCGTCGAGGTCATCCTCCCGAAGGACGTCCCTGTCTCGCTGACCTGTGATGACGGCCTGGGTGAGAGCAACTGCACCGAACGCCAGGACCCTGACGCGCTGCTGAACATTCACATCGACGCAGGCATCGGCGAAATCACCGTCACCGGCTAAACTGGCCACCCATGATTCACTTCGGCAACGACTACCATCGCTCCGCCCACCCCCGCGTCCTTGATGCCATCGCAGGGGCGGGCGGGGCTTATACCGGCTATGGCGCCGACGAGCTGTGTGCCACGGCCGCTGAGCGCATCCGCACTGCCTGCCAGGCGCCGAACGCTGAGGTGCATTTCATGGTTGGTGGAACGCAGGCCAACGCCACCATCATCGCCCACCGGCTGCGCCCCTGGGAAGGCGTTATCGCGGCGGATAGCGGGCACATCGCCACCCATGAGACGGGAGCCATCGAGCACACCGGGCACAAGGTCATCACGCTGCCGAACCAGCTAGGAAAGATCACCGCCGCGCAGGTTCGCGCGTGCATGGAGGAATACCGCGCCTCCGGGGTGGAGGAACACATGCCGGAGCCCGCACTGGTCTACATCACGCAGCCCACCGAGTTTGGCACCGCCTACTCCCGCGCCGAACTCGTGGCCCTGCGAGAGGTCTGCGACGAGTACGAGTTGGACCTGTTTGTCGACGGCGCCCGCCTCGGCTACGGCCTGTCCGCTGCGGATATCACCCTGCCGGACCTGGCCGCGCTTGTCGATGTCTTCACCATCGGCGGCACCAAATGCGGCGCACTCTTCGGCGAGGCCATCGTCTTCCCCGCAGGCGCGCCGCGCTTTCGCAATGCAATGAAGCAAAACGGCGGCCTGCTGGCCAAGGGCTGGTTGCTCGGCGCGCAATTCGACGCCCTTTTCAGCGCCCCCGCTCCTGAATCCGCCGATGTGCTCCCCGGAACCAACGCTTCCTACGCAGACGCTAGCGCAACTACCCCAGACACTGAGGCACATAACGCAGCAGCAACCACCCTCTACGAATACATCTGCGCTCGCGCCAATGCCCAGGCCCAGCGCATCGCCGAGGCATTCCGCACCACAGGCATCGACATGCTCTTTGTCTCCCCCACCAACCAGCAATTCGCGCTGTTAACCCGCGAAGAGGAAGAGAAGCTCTCGCAGGACTTCGTGTGCCAGTTCTTCGAAGAACACGAAGGCCTGCGCGTGGTGCGGTTCTGTACGGCGTGGTCGACGGAAGAGGGGGACGTCGATAAGCTCTGCGCTGCGATTTCCGCGCTCAAGTAGCGAGGTTGCCCAACCTGGTTTAGGCTGTGAGCTATGCAACTGGGGGGTTACATTCAAGCACTAGCGCGCGGGCTGGACGTGGTCGAGCAATGCGCCGGTGTTTCGCGCGCGCAGCTGGTTGAGATGGGTGCGCGGCCGGACTTCGCGGAGAAGCTCCTGGGGCTGCACGCGGTGTATTTCGGGGACACGATGTTCCGCTCCCGGCAGCGCAAAGCGCGCCGCACGGGCCACGACGTGTTCACGCTCCTCGATATCGAGCGCTATTGTTCCAAGCTCAAGGCCCGCAAGGCGTGGGAGCTGCGCCAACTGCTGGCCGCTACCCCGCGGGAGAAAATCCCCATGGTGGCGAAGGCAAAACTCAAAGAGTGGCACCCGCCCAAGGACCCAGCGCCGGGCGTGCGGGTGACGCGGCGCGCGGGCCGCAACCACACGCTGAGCATTACGGATTCCTCGCTCAATATTTCCAAGCTGCTGGCCGTGTTGAAGACCACCGACAAGGACTTGCTCACCGCGGCGCATACCGTGTTCCGCGGCGGGGGCGGCTCGGGCCAGAAGCTGCAGTCCAACGTCATCGTGCGCTTGGATGAGCTGGACCGCATCGTGGATGGCGATGGTGAGGAGATTGAGCTGCAGCTGACCAATGGGGCCACGATGACGGGTGCGGAGTTCGTGCGCGAAAAGCTTGCCGACGTCGGCCTCATCACCCTCGTCCACCCCCATCACGGCCCCGTGAACCTGTACATGGCGAGCCGTTTCGCCAACACCAAGCAGCGCCTCGCGCTGTCTGCAGAGCACCCGACGTGCGCCTGGCCCGGGTGCAACGCGCCTGCCGACGACTCCCAGATCCACCACCTCACCCGCTTCCAAGACGGCGGGCCGACAAACATGGCCAATATGGTGCCGCTGTGCGCGTATCACAACGCGGTCAACGACGATGATCCGGAAAAGCCCACCGACCGCGGGCACCTCGACCGCATCGATGGCCGCGTGCACTACCTGCCGCCGTGGGCCGGCCCGCCGATTCCCATCGAAAGCCCGGCCCACCCGCCGCGCTCCGCTCCGAGGCCTGCTCGCGCATCCTCAGGTCCGCCGGCATCCGGCCCACCCGACCCACGTTCCAGCCCGCCATACGGCTCTGGCCCCGGCGCGCCGCCGCATAACTCCGGCGAACCTCCGGACCCGCCACCGAGTTAATGAGTTCAACCAGCCCGTGAATCGTCGCCCAAGTCCCCAGGTCGAAGTCCAACCGGTCGCCGGATCAACCGGATCGATGGGTCGTAGGACGCCGGCTCACCGGCCTGCGACGCCTTAGCAACAAACAGCCGCTTTCACCAGCCGCCCGCTGAGATTTTTCGCTCGGCGTGCGGCTACTCGCGCGCGCGTTAAAGAGGTATGCGAGAGCTCTCGCCCAATTCGCGGAGCTGTACAGCAACGAGGCAACACAAACGCTCTCCTCCGCGACTCGGTCGGAGCTCGTAGCGACAAAGACGGTGCCAACGACAAGCCACGCGGGCTTGGTACCAGGGGCCGAAAACGGGAGCGCGGCCGCGCCCTGTTAATTCAAGGCACGGCCGTGCTACGCAGCGTCGGGGAGTTTGCTTCGCTTTACTCCCACTCGATGGTTCCCGGCGGCTTCGACGTCACGTCGAGCACTACTCGGTTAACTTCCTTGACCTCGTTGGTGATGCGGGTGGAAATCTTCTCCAGTACGTCATAGGGCAGGCGCGTCCAGTCCGCGGTCATAGCGTCCTCGGAGGACACCGGGCGCAGGACGATCGGGTGGCCGTAGGTGCGGCCATCGCCTTGGACGCCGACGGAGCGGACGTCGGCAAGCAGCACCACCGGGCACTGCCAAATCTCGCCATCCAGGCCAGCGTTGGTCAGCTCGGTACGCGCGATGAGGTCCGCCTGGCGCAGCGTCTCGAGGCGCTCCTCGGTGACCTCACCAATGATGCGGATGCCCAGGCCCGGGCCCGGGAAAGGCTGGCGCGCCACGATCTCCTCCGGCAGGCCCAACTCACGGCCAACCGCGCGCACCTCATCCTTGAAGAGCAGGCGCAGCGGCTCGACGAGCTCGAACTCGACGTCGTCAGGCAGGCCGCCCACGTTGTGGTGAGACTTAATGTTCGCGGTACCGTCACCGCCACCGGACTCCACGACGTCCGGGTACAGCGTGCCCTGCACCAGGAAAGCGGCGTCCTGGCCGTCCAGCGCCTGGTCGACGGCTCGCTCGAAGGAGCGGATGAACTCCGCACCAATGGCCTTACGCTTGGCCTCCGGCTCGGTCACACCGGCCAGCTTGTTGAGGAAGGCCTCGCGCTCGTCGACGGTGATGAGCTTCGCGCCAGTCGACGCCACGAAGTCGTTCTCCACCTGTTCACGCTCACCCGCGCGCAGCAGACCGTGGTCGACGAAGACACAGGTCAAACGGTCACCGATGGCGCGCTGCACCAGCGCTGCTGCCACGGCGGAATCCACGCCGCCGGACAGGCCGCAGATTGCACGACCTTCCTCGCCGATCTGCTCGCGCACATCGTTGATGAGCTGCTCCGCGATGTTCTCCGCGGTCCAGTTCTGCTCCAGGCCTGCTACCTCCGTCAGGAAGCGCGTGAGCACCTCTTGGCCGTGCGGCGAGTGGAGAACTTCCGGGTGGTACTGCACGCCAGCCATCTTCTTGGACAGGCACTCGAAGGCTGCCACGGGAGCGCCCTCGGAAGAGGCGGTGACTTCAAAGCCCTCCGGGGCTTCAGAAACCGAATCGCCGTGGGACATCCACACCTTGTGCGTGTCCTCGAGGCCCTTGTGGAGCACACCGCCGGACACGGTCATGTCCGTGCGGCCGTACTCGCGGGCACCCGTGGAGGCCACGGTGCCGCCCAGGGCTTGGGTCATGGACTGGAAGCCGTAGCAGGCTCCGGCTTCAGTGCGGGGGCGCCGTCCGCGTATACGGAGGACGGGCCACCGGAGAGGATCAGCGCGGCCGGGTTCTTGGCCTTGATGTCCTCCACGGAGGCGGAATTGGGGACAACCTCGGAGTAGATGTTGGCCTCACGCACGCGCCGGGCGATGAGCTGCGCGTACTGGGCGCCAAAATCCACCACGAGGACAGGACGCGGGGTTGTATTTGGGTTAGTCACGGTCATCAGTTTAACGCAAGAACCCACACCCTAGACCGCAGGGAGTGGCCCAAAATCTTTAGCGGTGGCAGCCGCCTTGCTCAGCGCTGCCCGAAACGCCCGCAAGGCTGGGTGTCCCTCGCGCCCGGCGCGCACCGCGGTGTAGAGCGTGCGGGTGGGATTACCAGGCAAGGAAACCACGCGCACGCCCTCAATTTCGTCGAGGAAAAGGTCCGAGATCACCGCCACCGCGTGTCCGGTGCGCACCAGGTGCGCATGTAGAAAGGGGTCCGGGGTTTCATAGAGCACGCTGGGGTTAAAGCCATGCCGGCGGCACAGCCGGTGGACGAACCGCCCCAATAAAAACTCCTCCGGGTCCATGTCAAAGGGGATTTCCTCGTCATGCGCTGCAAAATCCTCTAAGCGCAACTCGCTCCAGGGGCCGGTGAGTGGGGTGATGAGGCGGAGGGGTCGTCGAGAAGCAGCTCCCGGTGGGTGTGCTCATCCGTGGCAGGCATGTCCGACTCATACTCCTCGCCCAGGATGAGGTCCACCTCCCGGCGCGCCAGCAGCTCCATCGCGCCTTCGGCTTCGCGCTGGATGATCTGCACGCGCAGGTCTGGGTACTCCCGGGCCAGCTCCGTGAGCGCCCGCGGGACCAGCGAGGACATGATGGTTTGAAAGGTCGTGACCTTAATCGTGCCGCGCACCGCGTTCGTCGATGCCACGACCTGTGACTCTGCCTCATCCGCCAACGCGAGCATCCGCTCCGCGTAGGAGGCAAGGATTTCTCCCTGCTCCGTCAACCGCACGCGCCTACCAACCTTTTCGTACAGCGCAACACCGACATCCTTTTCACACTGCGCCAGTTGTTGGGAGATGGCCGAGTGCGTATAGCGCAGCGATTCCGCCACCGCGGTGACGGTGCCGAGGCGTTGCAACTCGTAGAGAATGCGGAGGCGGTGCAGATCCAACATGACAGAATCCCTAACAGGTACGTGTTAAAAACTGTAGATAGACTAACAGTTCTTCCCACCCCACAATGGACTGCATGACCAATCCGTTTGCCGTTCTGTGTGTCATCGGCTCGTGTATTTCCCTCCAGCTCGGAGCCAGCCTCGCCATCCAGATTTTCCCCACCGGCGGGCCCTGGGGCACTGCCTCGCTACGCTTGCTCTTCGCCGCTGTGATTCTGCTCCTCATCGCGCGCCCGCGCGTGCGCGAGTGGAGCCGCGAGGAAGTGGATCTCCGCCACCATTTTCGGCCTCACGCTGGGCCTCATGAATGGCTTTTTCTATGCCGGCATCGAGCTCGTCGCGCTGGGCCCGGCGGTCACCATCGAGTTCCTCGGCCCGCTGCTGCTGGCGGCGTGTCTCTCCCGCTCGCTTCGCGACGCCACCTGCGTCGTCCTCGCTCTCATCGGCATGGGCCTGCTGGGGTTGGACTCCTTCAACGGAGACCCTCTCGACCTGCGAGGCGTGTTCTTCTTGCTGTGCGCGGGTGCGATGTGGGCCGCCTATATCCTGGCTAGCAAGAAGGCCGGTGCGCTCTTTAGCGGACAAGACGGTTTGGCCGTGGCTTTCCTCATCGGTGGCCTCGTGCTCCTGCCCGTCGGCGGGCGCGGCGCGGTGGCTTTGGCCAGCGACCCAAACCTCCTAATGCTCGCCCTAGGCACGGGCGTGCTGGCCTCGCTCATCCCCTATTCGTTGGAGTTCATTGCGCTGCGCAGGCTCGCCCCCAACGTCTTTTCCATCCTGATCGCCCTGGAGCCCGTCTTCGCCGCGCTCTTTGGCTGGCTCTTGCTCTCCCAGAACGTATCTCAGCTCAAGCTCGCGGCCATCGGGCTGGTCGTGGTGGCCTCGGTGTTGCAAACCATGGTGCCGGCGCGCGGGCGCGTGGTTTTCCGCAAGGTAGCGCTGCGCCCACGCCGCCTAAAGAAGCCCCAGCTGCCGTGGCGCCCGAAATCGCGCGCCAGCGACTCTAACGCTACGGCCACTGAGGCCAGCGCCACGGCCACTGGAGCGGTGACATAAACTCCGCCCCGAGCTTTGTTGAGCGGAGCAGCGTTACAACGGGCGGGCTAGCGAACGGCCAAGCCCACCTTCTGGAAGGACTTCAGGTCCGTGTAGCCGCACTTGGCCATAGCGCGCTTGAGCCCACCGACCAAGTTCAACTCACCCAGCGGCTCGTTGGACGGGCCGTGGAGCACGACTTCAAGGGAGGTCACTGAAGCGTCCTCGGCGGTGCCAGAAGCGTCAGCGCCGGAAGCGTCGGTACCGAGGAGGGCGCCAGCCACGCCAACCGGCTCGATGATGCCGCGCGGGAAACGCGGGTGGCCGGCCGTGGACGGCCAGTACCAGCCCTTGCCGCCGGCCTCCGCCGCGCGGGCCAGGACCGGACCCAGAACGACACCATCGGCACCACAAGCAATGGCCTTGGCGATGTCTGCAGAGGTGAAGATGTCGCCGTCGGCAAGCACGTGCACGTAGCGGCCCCCAGTCTCATCCAGGTAATCGCGGCGTGCGGCCGCAACATCCGCGATGGTCGTCGCCATGGGGATATCAATGCCGACGGTCTCCGGGTTGGTGTTCACACCGGAGCCGACGATGATGCCAGCCGCGCCCGCGCGCATGAGGTGCAGGGCCGTGGTGTAATCCGCCACGCCGCCGGCAATCACCGGGGTATCCAGCGAACCGATGAACTCCTTCAAGTTGAGCGGCTCGCCACCAGTCTGCACGTGCTCGGCGGAAATCAGGGTGCCGTGGATGAACAGCAACTCCGCGCCGGCCTTAATAACCACGGGTGCCAGCTCACGGGCACGCTGCGGGGAGACACGCACGGCCACGGTCACGCCGGAATCGCGCACCTGCGCGATGCGCTCGGCCAGCAGCTCCTCGTTCAGGGGCGCTGCATGCAGCTCCTGCAGCGTCGACAGGTCACCGAAGTTCTCCGTCACGCGGGCAATTGCGCCCTCCAAATCCTCGTGGCGGCCCCACAGGCCTTCCGCGTTAATAACGCCCAGGCCGCCCTGCTTGCCCATCTCGATAACAAACTCGGGGGTGGCCAGCGCATCGGTCGGCGCCGAGACAAACGGGACCTCGAAGGTATAGGCATCGATGTGCCACGAGGTGTCCACGTCCTTGGAGGAACGGGTGCGGCGAGTCGGCACCAGGGAGATCTGGTTCAGGTCATAGGTGCGGCGAGCCTCGCGGCCCACGCCGATTTCTACGTAATCGCGCATGATTAGTCCTTAGCGGTAGTTCGGAGCTTCGACGATCTGCTGAAGGTGGTGCGGGTGAGACTCCTTGAGGCCCGCAGCGGTGATCTGGACAAACTGCTTGGTCTTGAGCTCGGCCAGGGTGGCGGAGCCGGTATAGCCCATGGAGGCGCGCAGGCCGCCCACAATCTGGTGAACGATGGCATCGATATCACCGCGGAAAGGCACGCGTCCCTCCACACCTTCCGGCACCAGCTTGTCCTCACTCTTGACGTCGGCCTGGAAGTAGCGGTCCTTGGAGTAGGAATTCCGTGGTGCCTGCCAGCATGGAGCCGAGCATGACGGTATCGGCGCCGGCAGCCAGCGCCTTGGCAATATCACCGGAGTACTGCATACCGCCGTCACCAATAACCGGAACGCCCGCCGGGCCGGCCACCGCGGCGGCCTCCATAATGGCGGTGATCTGCGGGGCACCCACGCCCGCCACCACACGCGTGGTGCAGATGGAACCCGGGCCAATGCCAACCTTGATGGCGTCGGCACCAGCCTCAATCATGTCGCGCGCCGCAGCACGAGTGGCCAGGTTGCCGCCGACGACGTCAACGCGGTCGCCGAAGTCCTTCTGCACGCGGGAGACCATCTCGAGCACGCGGTTGTTGTGGGCGTGGGCGGAGTCGACGACGAGGACGTCCACGCCGGCGTCGACAAGCTGGCCTGCGCGCTGGTAGGACTCCTCACCGGTACCGATGCCCGCCGCCACGAGCAGGCGCCCGGAAGCATCCTTGGAGGCGTTGGGGAACTGCTCAGTCTTGACAAAGTCCTTAACGGTGATGAGGCCGACGAGCTTGTTCTCCTCGTTGACGATGGGCAGCTTCTCCACCTTGTTGGCGGACAGCAGCTCCAGCGCCTCCTCCTTGCTGACGCCCTCCTTGGCCACGACAAGCGGCATGGGCGTCATAATCTCGGAGACCTTGCGGGAGAAATCCGGCTCGAAGCGCATGTCACGGTTGGTGCAGATACCCACGAGGGTGCCCTGCTTATCGACGACCGGCAGGCCCGAAATCCGGAACCGCGCGCACAGCGTATCGACTTCATCGATAGTCATGTCCGGGGAAGCCGTGACCGGGTCGGTCACCATGCCGGACTCGGAGCGCTTGACAATCTCTACCTGCTGGGCCTGATCCTCAACTGACAGGTTGCGGTGCAGGACGCCGATGCCGCCCTGGCGCGCCATGCCGATGGCCATGCGGGCCTCGGTCACCGTGTCCATCGCGGCGGAAGCCAGGGGCACGCCGAGGCGAATGTTGCGCGTAAACTGCGCCGAGGTATCCACCTCGGAGGGAACGACGTTGGATTCTGCCGGAAGCAGCAGGACATCATCAAAGGTAAGGCCGTAGAGTGCAATCTTGTCGGGGTTGTCTCCGCCGGTGTGGACGTGGCTCATGAGGGTGGGGCTCTCCTAAACTGACCAGATAGTTTTATGCGGATGATCACGTCGAGCCGCTGTCCGAGGAGGACCGCCTCGCCGTCATCCATGATCTGGCCATGGTCCAAGAGTTTGCGCGCGTTCTCAGCCCGCGCGGCATCGATGGCATCTTCTTTTTCTGCGAGGACTGCGAGGAGAACCACTTCTACGAGTGGGACATCATGGCCTCCAACATGCAGGCCACGCTGGCAGGCCAGCTCGCCCCCGTGCACGAGCCGGGCGCGGAGCCGGACCCGATGCGCTACGTCCCTTGGGATTATGCGGTGGGTTATCTCGACGGCATGGACTCGCGCTACTAGCTGTGGTCAGCGCGGTAGAACTACCGCGCGTTAAACGGAAAAACCTCTTCCCTCCTGTTCATGCGGGGGAAGAGGTTCTTTGTGGTTTTATTGCTGGAATTGCGCCGGCGGGAGCTGGCCATTATCCGTGGCGCCATCCGAAGCTCCGTCGGAGTTGTCGCCTTGCGGAGGCGTTGCCTGATCGCCGCCTTGCTGGCCTGGCTCCGGTTGGTTCTGCTCCGGTGGGCTCAGCGGGTTGCCCGCCGAAACCGTGCGGGTCACCACGACGGTGGAAACCGCGGTCTCTGTCTGCGTTACGGTTTCCGGCTCCGGCGGCTGCTGCTCCTCCACCGGGGCAGGCTTCTCCACGGTCTGCGTCTGCGTCACCGTGGCGCTGGGCTGATGCTTCGTGGTACGAGGGGCCTCCGCCTCACGTTCCCGCTTGGCCTGGTCCACCATCTTCCGGGCTTCTTCAAGCAACTGGCGGGTGCCGTCCATGTCACCTTGGGCGGAACGCTTCTCCATCTCATCGAGCGTTCCGGCAAGCTCCACTACGGACACATCGTGCTCGTCCGCGCCGAAGAGCGACTGGTTCACGCCGTAAAGCGGGGATCCCGGGCCGGCGTTGACGACCACAGCGCCGGTACCTGCGATGAGCAGCGTAGCTGCGGCCGCCCCGATGAGTCCGTGCATGAAAGGCTTGCTTCGACGACGGCGTGCCGCGCCGAGGGAAATGATCTCTGGCTCTTCCTCTGCGCCCTCAATGAGAGGGGCCGGAGGCATCTGCTTTTCGACGTCCCCGCGCAGCTCCAGCAGAAGCCCCGCCAGTTCATCACCGCCATCGGAGGGATCTGTTCCTTCGGAGAGAGTGGTGAGGAATGCATCATCATCAACCAAGGGCTGCAGCTGCTCAGCGACACCCTGCTGAGGCTCGTCCTTCTTTGCCATGATGACCTCCCTTCCTTATTAGAGAATTATTAGTTTGTCGGTGCCAAGTGCCGATGGCTCACTGCTAGCTCTGGGCTAGCCCAATTACTGGTTCACTCTGCTGGTTCACATTGTTGGTTCACTGCGTCTCGTGCGAATCGAGGGATTTGCGCAATTGCGCGAGTGCACGATGCTGCGCCACGCGGACTGCGCCAGGGGTGGACTCCACAATTTCCGCGGTCTCCTCTGCCGACAGCCCCACGAACACACGCAAGATGATAATGTCCCGGGCCTTGTCACTTAACGTATCGAGCATGGCCCGCACTCTGTTACTACCGTCCACGGCAAGGGCGGATTCTTCGGGGGTAGCGTCCTGAGCAGCATCCTCCGGAAGGTCTTCCGTGGGGTGAGTGTGGTCGCGACTCAGGGCGCGGTGGGCATCGGTCACCTTGTGAGCAGCAATGCCATAGACGTAGGCCATAAACGGGCGGCCCTTATCTTTGTACGTGCCAATAGACGTCGCCACCGCCAAACAGATCTCCTGCGCCACGTCCTCCGCCGTGGGCTGGCGGTGACCGCCGATGCGCGCGCGGCAATAGCGCAGGACCTGCGGGTGAATGATCCGCATGATGCGCTGGAGGGCGCGGCGGCTACCGTCGACGGCCAGCGGAACGAGGTCCGCTAATTCCTTATCGCTGTCGCGCTTCGCCGCCGTTGAGGAGCCGCCCGCGTCTGTAGCCTGAGTAGCCACTGCCATCCTTGCCGTTCTGCTTTTGCTCTTCTGCTTAATGCATTACTTCATATTCTGTATGAACATCATGGCATAACCTTTTGACGAAACCCCAAAACGACGGGTCTCATCCCCAGCTTTGACCCCACTCAAAAAAATTCATACACCGTTCATCTTAGCCTTAAGCGCAGGTCACAGGGGCTCCAGTTGAGGAGTCTTAGCCAGTTATACCTGCATGTCAGCATTGCGTAACGCGCTGTTTACCCAAGGGGGACACACTTCAATCTCGTCTCACCTCGCCCTGGCGCTCGCGGGAGTTCATCCCGCGTTGGTCCGCGCGCCCACAGCACGCACCGCGCCTGGGCACTCTATCTTTGACAAAGGAGAATCGAACGTGTCTCAGTCCTTCCTGCTCCCCGGGCCGAATACGGACTTTTGGGATTGGCAGCTTCATGGCGCATGCCGTGGAGAAAACTCTGACGTGTTCTATCACCCGGACGGCGAGCGCGGACGCGCCCGCGCCCAGCGCGAGAACCGCGCCAAGGCTATTTGCAGCACCTGCCCGGTCATCGAGATGTGCCGCGAACACGCTCTCGCCTCCGGCGAGCCCTACGGCGTGTGGGGCGGCATGAGCGAGTCGGAGCGCGTCGTCGCCCTGCGTTCTCGTCGCACCCACGCGGCCGTCGGCGCCTAGTCCGCTTCTGCCAGCTCCCAGCCTTGGGGTCGGACGGCAAACCACCACCTCTATTGGCTGGACGCGACAAGGCTGCTCTCCCCACTGGATGAGCCCGCCGTGGGCCGTCGCACAGCGGGCCTTTTGCGAAGTTTCTTTAAGTAGCATCACGCCCCTCCCCCCACCTGCACTGATATCCAGCAGCCAGCACGGGCAAGGGGCAGCCGGTGAAAGACGCCAGTCTTTACAGCGCCTGCGCTAGGTAGCGGGCGGTCAGCGTGTCCTTGTCGAGGAACTCGCGCGGCGAGCAAGCCGCCACAACCTCGCCGCCGGCTGAGCCCGCGCCGGGACCGAGATCAATGATGTGATCGGCGTGCGCCAGGACGGCACGATGGTGTTCGACGCAGATGAGGGTGAGATGGTCGTCGACAAGCGTGTCAAAGAGGCGCAGCAAGGTGTCGATATCTTTCTGATGCAGGCCCACCGTCGGCTCATCGAGCACGATGATGTCCGCAGTCGCCTTGCGGTCGCACAACCGCACCGCCAGCTTCAGCCGCTGGCGCTCGCCGCCGGAGAGCGTCGAGAGCGGCTGCCCCAGCGTCAGGTAGCCCAGCCCCACGGCAACGAGCTGCTCACACACGCGCTTGGCGGCAGTAACTTTGGCCTCGCGGCAAAACTCCACGGCTTCAACCGCGGGAAGCGCGAGTACCTCCGCGATGTTCTTGCCCGCCAGCTCGTAGCCCAAAACGTCGGCAGCAAAGCGGCGGCCCTCGCACACCTCGCAGGGCACATCCGCGCTGTCCATCACACCGAACTCCACGGTCACCACGCCAGCGCCGGAACAGGCCGGGCACGCGCCCTCCGAGTTGAAAGAGAACATTCCCGGCGTGGCCCCATCGTTGGCCTTGGCGAAGGCCTTGCGCAGCGCGTCCATCGCACCTGTGTAGGTGGCCGGGTTCGAGCGCCGCGAGCCAGACAACGAAGACTGGTCGACAACGAGGATGCGGTCGTCGTCCGGCAGGCATTCCCTCAGCGATGACTTTCCGGATCCCGCAACGCCCGAAATGACCGTGAGCACGCCCAATGGAATATCCACGTCGACGCCCTTGAGATTGTTATGGGACGCCCCACGGATTTCCAGCGCTCCGGTGGGCTCGCGTACCTCCTCCTTCAACGCCACCTTCCCGCTGACGGACGGTGCAGCACCGACAGAAAGGATCTCGCCACCTTCCACACCGGCGCCGGGGCCAAGCTCGACGACGCAATCCGCAATCGCCATCGTCTCCGGGTTGTGCTCCACCACGAGCACGGTGTTTCCCTTATCGCGCAGCTGCAGGAGCAGCTCGTTCATCCGCGTGACGTCATGCGGGTGTAGGCCAGCGGTCGGCTCATCAAAGACATAGGTGACGTCCGTGAGCGCCGACCCGATGTGCCGCACCATGCGCGTGCGCTGCGCTTCGCCACCGCTCAGGGTGCCCGTCGGGCGCGCCAGCGTCAGGTAGCCCAGCCCCAAATCTAGGGCGGCCTCCAACCCACGCAACGGCGCTTCAGCAAGGGGTGAGTTGATGGTGCGGAGGCGTCGGCAAGCTCCATGGCGCAGACGTCCGCGATGGAGGCTCCGTTGAGGTAGGACTCGCGCGCGTGCTGCGCCAGGCGCGTGCCATGGCACTCCGGGCAGTCCACGAAGACCACAGCGCGTTCGACAAAGGCACGCATGTGCTTTTGCAGGGACTCCACGAGCTTGCTCAACACGTTCGTCTTCAAACGCGTTACCAGCCCCATGTAGCTCATGTTGACGCCACCGACCTTGCCTTTGGTCTCGGTCTCATACAGGTCACGTTTCTGTTCCTCGGTGAAGTCCTGGACCGGCACGTCGGCTGGGTACAGCCCGGACTCGGCGTAGGCGCGCCACATCCACGAGCCCACCTTCATGCCGGGGTAAATGATGGCGCCATCGTTCAGTGTCAGAGTCTCATCAACGAGCTGGCGCTTGTCGACGTCCCCCACTTCCCCCCTTCCCTCACACCTCGGGCACATGCCGCCGGTGCGCTCGAAGCGACGCACCTCTTTGACACCGTTGACCTCGATGGCGCCCTGCCCGGAGGCGGAGGGCACGTTGAAGGAATAGGCCGCGGGGCCGCCGGCGCGGGGCTCGGCTAGGCGGGAGAAGAGCACGCGGAGGTGCCCGGTGATGTCGGTGGCGGTACCGAACGTCGAGCGCGCGGAAGCCGCCATGGGCTCCTGACCCACGACGATGGCTGCAGTGAGCCCTTCCAAGCGGTCCACGTCGGGGCGGGGTGGGGCTTGCATGAAGCCCTGCACGAAGCCGGGATAGGTTTCGTTGATGAGACGCTGCGATTCAGCCGCAACGGTATCGAAGACCAGCGAGGTCTTGCCGGATCCGGACACACCGGTGAAACAGTGAGCTTGCGCTTAGGGATGCGCACGTCCACGTTCTTGAGGTTGTTTTCGCGGGCGCCGGTGACGGTGATGAATTCTTGTTCCACGGCTCAGCAGTCTACTAACGGGGCGGGGGTCCTGCCCCGGACACGGCGAAGGCCCGCCGCCCCGCAGATATGCGGGTTAGCGGGCCTTCCTTACGGCTATGCGGGAACCCTTGTGGCACGCGGGAACCCTTGTGGTTGTGCGGGAAACGAATGTTTCCCGCACGCACGTTTTAGTGCGCGTGCGCGTGCGCAGCCTGTGCCGGCTCTTCCTCGGCGGGCTTCTCTACAACGGAAGCCTCGGTGGTGAGCACCATGCGGGCCACGGAGGCGGCGTTGACCACGGCGGAGTGGGTGACCTTCACCGGGTCGATGATGCCCTGCTCGAGCAGGTTGCCGTACTCCAGGGTGGCGGCGTTGAAGCCCTCGCCGTTGGCCTTCTCGGCAACGTGGGCGACCACGACGGATCCGTCCAGGCCTGCGTTCTCGGCGATCCAGTAGGCCGGGCGGGTCAGCGCGCGAGCCACAGCCAGCACACCAATCTTGGCCTCACCCTCGAAGCCCTCGGCGAAAGCCTCGAGCTCCTGGGAGATCTGGACCAGCGCAGAGCCGCCGCCAGCGATGACGCCCTCTTCAACGGCCGCGCGGGCGGCGTTGATGGCGTCCTCGACGCGCAGCTTACGCTCGTTGACCTCGGTCTCGGTAGCGGCGCCAACGCGGATGACGGCAACGCCACCGGACAGCTTGGCCAGACGCTCCTCGAGCTTCTCCTTATCCCAGGTGGAATCGGTGCGCTCGATTTCGCGGCGCAGCTGCTCGCGGCGCTCCTCGACGGCCTCTGCGGTACCGGCACCATCCACAATCACGGTGTCCTCCTTGGACACGGTGACGCGGCGGGCAGAACCCAGCACCTCCGGGCCGACCTCCTTGAGGTTGATGCCAACCTCCGGGTCGACGACGGTAGCGCCGGTAACAACAGCCAGGTCATCCATGAAGCCCTTGCGGCGCTCGCCGAAGTACGGGGACTTCACGGCGGCCACCTTGAGGACCTTGCGGATGGAGTTCACCACGAGCGCCTGCAGCGGCTCGCCCTCGATGTCTTCAGCGATGATGAGGGTCGGGCGCGAGGACTCCGCGATCTTCTCCAGCAGCGGCAGGAAGTCCGGCAGGGAGGAGATCTTGTTGCGGACGAGGAGAATGGCGGCGTCGTCAAGCACGGCGTTGTAGGTCTCCTCCTCCGTCGCAAAGTACGGGGAGAGGTAGCCCTTGTCGAAGGAAATACCCTCGGTGACGTCCACGGTGGACTCGATGGTCTGGGACTCCTCGACGGTGACGACGCCGTCCTTACCCACCTTGTCCATCGCACCAGCAACCATCTCGCCGACCTCCGCATCGCGGGAGGAAACGGTGGCAACCTGGGAGACCTCCGCGGAGGAGTTCACCGGGGTAGCGCGCTTCTTGAGCTCCTCGACGACCTTCTCAGCCGCCGCTTCGATGCCCTTGTTCAGCTCGATGGGGTTAGCGCCGGCTGCCACGTTGCGCAGGCCTTCGAAGACGAGAGCCTGGGCCAGCAAGGTGGCGGTAGTCGTACCGTCACCGGCGATGTCGTTGGTCTTGACGGCCACGGACTTCACCAGCTGGGCGCCGAGGTTCTCAAAAGGATCGTCGAGGTCAATGTCGCGGGCGATGGTGACGCCGTCGTTGGTGACGGTCGGGCCACCGAAAGCCTTGGACAGCACGACGTTGCGGCCGCGCGGGCCGAGGGTGACCTTGACGGCGTCGGCCAGCGTGTCTACGCCGCGCTGGATGCCCTCGCGGGCCTCCTGGTCAAATGCAATCAGCTTTGGCATAGGGTTAATCGCCTACTTTTACTTCTCGATGACAGCGAGCAGGTCACGAGCGGACAGCAGGAGGTACTCCTGGCCGTCGTACTTCAGCTCGGTGCCGCCGTACTTGGAGAAGATGACGGTGTCGCCCTCGTTGACGCCAACCGGGACGACCTCGCCCTTGTCGTTGGTGCGGCCCGGGCCGACAGCGACGACGGTGGCCTCCTGCGGCTTCTCCTTCGCGGAGTCCGGGATAACCAGGCCGGATGCAGTGGTGGTCTCAGCTTCAACGATCTGGACGAGGACCTTGTCCTCCAGCGGCTTAATGTTTGCCATGATGATTTCCTCCAAAGTGTTCCTAGTGCGCGTCCACATGGACGCGCGCGTGCCGGTTGTGGGTGTCCAGCACAGCCGTCGTCGCGGGTGAACAACTGTGGGTCAAAACAACCTGCCTAGCACTCTACCCTCGCGACTGCTAGCCCTCAACGTTGTGGGCCGCTAACCCGTTCGCCCTCCGCGAACGACGCGGCTCGGGTGTGTACAAAGCCGGCCAACGCCAGCTTGACGACGCCCAGGGCAATAAACATTGCGCCGAATATTACGGCGAAGGACGGCCACCACAACTCCTCTACCAGCGTTCGACCGAAGGAAGCCTGTGGGGTGAGCAGGTGCTGGAGGGGCAGGAGCGTCGCCAAACACAGCGCCCAGACCACGCCGGCCGCAGTCAGGGTGAGGCACGCCGCCTCCCCCACTTGCACGCGCGCCCAGGCCGAGGGGGCGGCGCCCGCCAAGGTGAGGCCACGAATATCGGCCGCGATGCGCCCGTGCATAAGCAGCGAGGTAAGCACGGCGCCCACGATGCTAGGTGCGAAGACTGGACCCAAAAGGGCGAGGAAGGCCTGCCACGAGGACAGGGTGCCTCCGGCGCCTGCGTCGTTCCCAAAGCGCAGGCCCGAGCCGACGGCGACGATAAAGCCGCCGACGAGCACCCACGGCACGATGTGCGGGGTGGAAAAGCTTCGGCGCACGCGCACATTAGCCCCAGCGATGCCGGCCGCGCGGGTCCATTGATCCAGGACGGGCATAAGCCAGGGCAAAAAGAGTGCGACAAGGATGACCAAACCCATCTCGGCCGAGAGGAGGTCGCCGGGATCATCGATGTGTAGGCATCCATAGACCGTACCGCCGATGGCCGCGACCGCAAGCAGGAATTTCACTATGAGCCATGCTGGGTGCGTGGCGGCCCGCGGCCGGAACACGCGGCGCAGTGGAGGAAGCGCGCCAACCAGGGCCGCGGACATACAAACAACTACTGCAATGACTACGACCTGGCCAGTAATAGCAATGTCTGGCAAGGGGATGCCGTCGCTGCGCAGGGCGCGCACGCACGGGGCAAGCAGAGGGAGGGCCGGCAGCACGCCGAGCAGCCCGGCGCCCGCGCTGACCACCGCGACTTGGCCCAGAATGAAAAACAGGATCACCCACCCAGGCATGCCCACCATGCGCCAGGAACGGTAGACCGGTTCGCGCTCGGCGATAATAAGGCGCATCTGTGACAGCGTCACTAGCACCACCACGCACAGTGACATACCCAGCACCGTGCCGCCCAGTTGGCCGGCGGGGTTTTCTTCGGCTCCGGGGGAAGCGACCAGCATGGCTAGCGCTAGGGTGCACGAGCTGGAAGACACCACCAGGGTCAGCGCTACGGCCAGCCACGATAGCCAATTGGACTGTAAGTCCTTAAGCCACACCAGCATGGGCCACCTCCTCCAAGGAAATGACCCGGTCGGCCGCCTCGGCGGCAAGGTGCGAGTGAGTCACCATGATCACGCTGGCTCCATCGCGGGCAACGGCGCGAAGGTGGGAAAGGACGGTGGAAGCGGTGGCGTCGTCAAGCGCGCCCGTGGGCTCGTCAGCGAAGATATAGGGCGCTTGGGCCAGCAATGCCCGGGCGACAGCCACGCGTTGCTGCTGCCCACCAGAAAGCTGTGCGGGCAGGCGGCTCTCCAATCCAGCGAGACCGAGCGAGTCGAAGACCTCTTCCACCCGGCCGCGTGCAGGGCGCCGGCCGGAAAAGCGCGCCGTCAAGGTGGCATTGCGTTGCGCGTTGAGGGATTCCAGCAGGTTGTAGTCTTGGAATACAAATGCACGCTGCTTGCGCCCCGGCGCGTTGACTCGGCCGGAAGTGGGCTTATCGAGCCCGGATAACAGGTTCAGGAACGTGGTTTTGCCGCTTCCCGATGGCCCCATGATGGCAACGAATTCGCCTGGGGCGATAGACACATTGACGCGATTAAGCACGGTGCGGCGGCCGTAGCGCTTACTAAGATTTTCTGCTTTTAACATGCCTTTGATTCCACTCGGCCACGCACGACAATGACATGGGGCGGGCTGCCCGGAAAATGGTGGAGCTAGCTCCACTGCCCTTCCACCGGCATGGCGGATAGGGTCGAAAACTATGCGAACCTTCAAAGCTTGTGTGTGGAGCCTCCTCCTCGGCATGCTGTGTATCCCAACCTTGGTGATTTCGGTGCTGATGCTGCCGTGGATCCCGTTGGTGGGTCGCGCCGCGGAACTTGTCGGCCGGTTGGGCGCGCAGTGGATGGGCGTGGAAATTCCACCCCGGCGCGCAGATCGATGGTTTGATTGGCAGCAGTTCTATCACCTTGTGTTGCAGTTATTGATTTCGGCTGCATGCTTTACCGCGTGGACGGCCCTGGGTTTCACAGCGGGTGTGCTAGCGATAACGCCATTCGTACCTAAGGCCGAGTTCTCCGTTGGCGAGTGGTCCACCTCCAACCGACCGCTCATTTTCTTAACCTGCTGGCTGGCTGCCCTGTTGCTTGTGGTGTTACTGGTAGGTCTCAACCGCCTCTTGGTCTTAGTGTCGGTCTCGCTGACCCGACTGGCATTGAGTCCTTCGGCCGAGGAAATGGCGGCCTCGCGTGCCACGCTTATCGATGCCTTCTCCGGCGAGCGCCGCCGCATCGAACGCGAACTGCACGATGGCCCGCAGCAGTACCTCACCGCGCTCAAGCTCAACTTGGCCGCGGCAAAACTACAAGCCCCGCCCCAGGCACAACAGGCCTTGACTGACGCAGAACATAATGCCTCTTTGGCTCTGGCTTCATTGCGGGCGACAGTGCGTGGCATTGCGCCGCAGGTGCTTTTCGATGACGGGCTTATCCCCGCCCTCGACGAGTTACTCGCCCATTCCGGGCTTGAGACCACACTTCGCGTAGAGGGCGCCGAGAGCTCGATAGACGAGACCACAGCACTGCTGGCCTATCATGCAGTCGCCGAGGCGCTCACAAACGCCTCTAAACACGGCGCAGCCACCGAAGCCGTGGTAACGGTCGCTTTTAGGGATATGCTGCGCCTAGAAATCGTAGATAATGGCATGGGCCCCACGGCCAAAGAGCCGGACGGTGAGAGTGCAGCTGTGGGTTCGGGCACGGGCCTCGCCGGGCTGCGTGAGCGTGCTGCTGCACTCGGCGGCACAGTAACCTTTGGTGCTGATAGCACCAATGCTACGGGTAAAGGCGGCGGCCAGCTGCTGGTCAAACTACCGCTGAAGGAGGCGGAATGAAGTTACTACTCGCAGAAGATTCCGCGCTCCTGCGCGCGGGTCTGGAGCAACTACTCGGTGCTCTCGGTCATAGCGTCACGGCGGTCACAGATGCCGAAGCACTGCGCGCCATCGCAGTGCAGGAAGACTTCGACCTCATTATCAGCGATGTGCGCATGCCGCCCACGATGACCGATGACGGGCTTCAAGCCGTGCACGATCTGCGGGCAGCCGACCCCACCCAACCCGTGGTGGTGCTGAGCCAATACGTAGCGGCAAGCTATCTCGACCGCCTCCTGGAGCACGGCGGATTCGGGTACCTACTCAAGGAGCGCGTTTCTGATGTTGAAGAATTCGTGCGCACGCTTGACGATGTCGCCCGCGGCGGCACCGTGGTGGACCCAGAGGTGGTCACGGCGCTGCTTTCTGCAAGGCACACTGGTCTAGCCCGGCTCACCGCTCGCGAGCGGGAAGTACTGGGGCTTATGGCCCAAGGATTGAGCAATAAAGACATTGAAGACACGCTCGTCCTTACCTCCGGAGCAGTAAGCAAGCATGTCTCCAATGTATTTATAAAGCTCGGGTTTCGACCCGAGGACTCCAACCGGCGGGTGAAGGCCGTATTGGCATGGCTGCGCCACACCGAGCGCTAGAAAAGCGCTGAGGCCCTACAAACAAGGGCTGGAATTAGACCTGCCGGTGGGAGTTCAGCACAGCCGCGCGCCACAGCTGGTACTCCTCCGGGTTGTCCTCGCGGTAGTTCTTCACCGCGCGGATACCGTGCTCCACGGCCTCGGCGACCTCGTCGATGTTCTTGTCGTCACCGTCGGCAGCAACGAAGATAACCGGACCGCAGATGGAACGGATTGGGTCCTGCAAGAAGGCGGAATTGCCGGTCGCAGCTGCATTGCGCGCCAGGGAAGCTACCGGGTTCGGGTCGGCGCCTTCAGCCTTGGCGTTCGGGTTAAACAGCGCCGCGTAGGTCTGGCCATCATCCTGGAAGGCCACAGAGACGCGATCCTCGGTGGTGCCGCCGAGGAATTGATTTGCGTGCTCGATCTCAAACTCGATGGTGCGGCGGGACAGATCGGGGTTAACGAGGAATCCAGTGGTCATAGCGGTGTGAGCTCCTTATGTGCGAGCGAGGCAATTATCGGTCATCACACTACCTGCACCCTGGGGGTTGCGCATCCGCTAGCGCGCAGCAGCCACGAGCGGCACTTCCACCTCAAGCTGCGTATCGGTCCCGCATGCCAGGCCGGAGGGTTCTGCGCCTTCGTGGATGAGTTGGGCGGCCACCGCCGCGATCATCACGCCGTTGTCGGTGCACAGCTTGAAGCGCGGCACACGCAGCTCGATGCCCGCGGATTCGCAGCGCTTCGCCGCCAGTGCGCGCAGCCGCGAATTCGCCGCCACGCCACCGCCGAGCAGCAGTACCTTGGCGCCAGTGTCCTGGCAGGCGCGCACGGCCTTGGCGGTCAGCACATCTGCCACCGCCTCCTGGAAGGAGGCACACAGGTCCTCAACCTGGACCGTCGCGCCCTCGCGCTCGGCTTTTTCCACGTGGCGCGCTACTGCCGTTTTGAGGCCGGAAAAGGAGAAGTTGTGGCGGTTGGGCCCGCGCAGGTCCTCGGCCTTGGACAAACCACGCGGCAAATCGATGGTGGGCTCGCCTTGGGCGGCCAGCTTATCGATGACCGGCCCTCCCGGATACCCCAAACCCAACAGGCGGGAGACTTTGTCGTAGGCTTCGCCGGCGGCGTCGTCAAGCGTGGTGCCCAGTTCCTTCATGGGTTTGCCCACGGCTTCGACCTCGAGCAGCTGGGTGTGGCCGCCGGAGACGAGCAGCGCCACCGAGTGCGGAAGCTCATCGCCCTCCAGGTTGGCCACCGCGACGTGCCCGCCGAGGTGGTTGACGCCGTAGAAGGGCACGCCCCACGCGGAGGCGAAGGCCTTGGCTGCCGACGCCCCGACGAGGAGCGCGCCGGCCAGTCCCGGCCCCACGGTGGCGGCCACTGCATCTGGCTTCTCGACGCCCGCCTCCTCCAGCGCCGCCTTCATCACCTGCGGCATCGCTTCGAGGTGGGCGCGGGAGGCAATCTCCGGCACCACGCCGCCGAAGCGCGCGTGCTGCTCCATGGAGGAGGCGACGACGTCGGCGCGGATCTCCATGTGGCCGTTGTCAGACAGCTCGATGATTCCCACGCCGGTTTCGTCGCAGGAGGACTCGATGCCGAGGATTAACATCTCTCACTCTTTCGTGGTCGGTACATGGTGTGGGCGTCCGCGCCGGAGGGCTGACGCGCACTTCGAGGAAGATGGGGGCGTCGTGGGAATCTGCGAGCTCGACGATGGCGTCCATCATCAGCCGCGCGATGCCCTGCCGTTGGGCCGCAGGGTCGACGCCGATGGTGCGGATTTCGTATTCCGGCCACGCCGCGGGCCCCATCCGCCCCACGCCGGCGTAGCCGAGAGCTTCGCCGCGGTTGACGTTATGGCCCACGCGGTTGACGTTATGGCCCACGCGGTTGTCGTTGTGGTCATCGCGGTTGACGCTTGCGTCAACCGCCCAGTAGGTTGTGTGCCCCGCCGCGATTTCCTGCTCGAAGGCACGCGCCGGCCAGGGAGTTTCACCGGGGAAGAGTACTTTTTCTAGTTCGGCGCAGCGGGGTGCGTCCTCAAGCACGAGCGGACGCAGCCTCATGATGCCGGTGTTTCCCCGATGCCGCCGACCAAAGCGGCCGAGCGCGGCTTCGCCTTCGGCTCCACGGCATCGGGACGCCGCAGGTACAGCGGGACGAGCGGCGCGGGCTCGGCAGAAAGATCAGCGCACGCAACCAGTCCCGCCGCGCGCGGGGTAGCCCACTCGCGGGGAAGGCCGGCGATACCTTCCGGAAGGCGCGGGGCAATAGACTCGGGGAAAACCAGGCGCGTGGTATCCGCGCCCGACACCCCAGCGGCGCCCAGTTCCAGGGCCTCCGGCTTCGACACGTTCGGGCCGCTGAGACGCTTACCGTCGGCGTAGGTGGCCCAGTAGACCTCTTTGCGGCGGGCGTCGATAGCCACCAGCCACTCCCCCGTGCGCCCGTGCGCAATGGCATCCAATGTGCACACGCCATGCACCGGCAGGTGAAGAGCCACCCCCAGAGCGGAAGCGGTAGCCATGCCCACGCGCAGGCCGGTAAACGGTCCGGGCCCCGTGCCGACGACGATGGCGGAGAAGTCGGAGTAGGTCAGGGAGGCGTCGGCAAGCAGCTCCTCGATAGCGGGGATGAGCTGCTCGTTGTGAGCGCGCGTGCCGCTAATGACGCAGTCGATGCTCTCCCCGGTGTCGGTATCAACGATGCCCGTCACCAGGTCCGTGGTGGCGGTATCGAGTGCAAGAACCTTCATTAGCCTGCGAGGTGCCAGTCGGTATCGACGTAGTCGGGATTGTTCTTACCCATCTGCTCCACGTAATCCTGGGTATCGCGAATAAACTGCAGCGGCTGGCCCTGCTGGAACGGCAGCAGCGGCGGGATGTCCTGCTTGGCTGCTTCCGGCGACTTCAGCTGCTGCAGCAGACCATCACACAGGTCCACCTGTGCGCGCGGGAGCTTCTCCGCCTTGAATTCACCGGTCTGCGAAGCCAGCAGGATGTAGTTCACGTCATCAGGCACGGCCCCGTCGGCGAAGTCAATGTTCAGGTTCTTCGTCTCCACGCCGCCCTTCTTGAGCTGGTCCTCGGTGGCACCCGGGCAGACGGCGGCGACCGCACCCCACTCCTGGCCGTACACATCCTGCGGAATGAACATGGCGAAGTCCAGGTTCTTCGGGTACGCGCTCAGGGACTGGGCAACGGTCGACGGCTCCTTCGTCTCCGCCTGCGCTGGCCGGACCATCGGCAGCACGATGAGCGCGGCAAGGAATACGGCGAAGCCGCCGATAACGACAGTGGTGATGAATTGACCAAGCTTGTTCATAAAGTTGTTTTAGCTCCTCACGCGGGGGTAGCGGGAATAAACAGTACGGGGATATCCTACGCGACAACCATCAAACAATAATCAAGGCCAAGACCTGGCACATGAGAATCTTTCCGATCATCGCCGTGGGGTACACGGTGGCATAGCCGCGCTCTGCCAGCTGAGTACCGGTTTGCGGGTTGAGGTAGGCCATGATCGCCGGGTTCGTGGTCATGCCGGCGGCGATGCCCACCGACTCATCAAACTTGAGGCGCAGCGCCAGCATGGACACCGCAACGATGCCGATGGCAGACACCAGCGTCAGCACAATGCCCACGCCCATGTACTTCAGGGAGGTCGGATCCGACAAGGCATCCCGGAATTGGCCGCCTGCCGACGTACCCACGCCCGCCAAGAACAAGGTCAAACCCAGCGTGGAAATCGTCTGCTTCGCGTGGAATGGAAGCTGCCAGTTAATTGGGCCCGAGCGGCCCAGCGCGCCCAAGATGAGGCCGACGACGATGGGGCCGCCACCAAAACCGAAGGACAACGTGGTGCCGCCCGGAAGCGGAATCGGGATAGCGCCGAAGAGCAGACCGATGAAGAGGCCTAGGGCAAAGGGCAACAAATCGACGTTGCCGAGTTTGGCTTCGGAGTCGCCGAGGAAACGGCGGACGTCGTCAAGCCTGCCCGGCGCGGTGATGACGCGCACGCGATCCGAGTAGTTCAGGACGGTCTCTTCGTTCGGCACGACGTCGGAGTCGCCGCGGCGCACGCGCGCGATGAGGAAGCCTTCCTTCACGGTGTCCAAATCCTTGAGCTGATAGCCCGCAACACGTGGGCTGGACACGGTCAGGCGCCGGTAGACCAGGCCATCCTCCTCGTGGAGGTTGATATGGATCTCCTCACCCAACTGGGAAATCGCGCTATCCAACGCGGGCGCGGTGCCGTTGAGTAGGAATTCCATGCCGGCGCGCAGCGGGAGCTCCGGGTAGGCCAGGTCGTGCTCGTGCGGGTTGTTGACATGGCGGGTGGCGATGACGCGCTCGCCGGTCACCTCTTGGAGGTCCCCCACCGTTGCGTCGAAGTCACGGTTCAGGCGCACTGCCCGCCACTCGAGCGGTTCTGCGATCATGCCCTCGGCGCGTGCGTCCTCAATGTGGTTCACGCGCAGCACCTTGGCGCCAATCGCGGCAACCAGAATGGTTCCGATGATGCAGCCCGGGTAGGCCAGGGAATAGCCCACCACCGGGGTGCTATCGCCACCCAAGGCTTCGACGACCGCGGCCATACCAGGCGTCGAGCTCACCGACCCCGCCAGCGTGCCCACGCTGATCGCCGGGTCGAGATCAAACATGCGCATCGCCAGGGTGGTCAGCCCCGCCAACACGAAGAAGAAGACGATGACCACCATGGACATCTTCCATCCACGCCGGCGGAAATCTTGGAAGAAGCTACGGCCGAAGTTCAGGCCGATGACATACACGAAGATGGCCAAACCAAATTGATACACGAACGCCGGGACCACGATGTCCGGGTTGGCCGCGGACAAGCCTAAGGCCACGAACATCGCAGCGGCGGCGCCGAGCGAGATGCCGAAGACATTGATCTTGCCGACGGCTAATCCCACCGCCATGATGAGAAAAAGCGTGAGCAGGGGCTGTTCAGCAAGGAAAGCCAGCACGTTAATTCACCCATTTCCATGTGAATACGCGGACGTCATCGTCCGAATCCCGGTTGATTGTAACGGCGAGGTACGAGTCAGATAGCCGCTCCATGAAGCCCCCGCCCCATTCGGCGACGACGACGGCGTCCTCTATTTCGGTGTCTAAGTCTAGACTGTCCAGCTCCCCCAACGGATCCTCTGAATGATCCAAGAGGCGGTAGGCATCCACGTGCACCAACGTCGGCCCGCCCACGCGCGAGGGGTGCTCGCGTGCAATGACGAAGGTCGGCGACGTCACCCGCCCCTTCACCTGCATTCCGCGGGCAATACCCTGCGTGAAGGTGGTTTTCCCGGCGCCCAGGGGACCATCAAGAATAACCAGGTCCCCGGCCTCTAAAGCCGCGCCCAGCTCCTCGCCGAAGGCCTGAGCATCCTCCGGCGTTTCGGCCTCGCGGCGTCCTTCGTGTGGAAAATCACTGCGCATCGCTAGCTCCTTCGCGGTATGTGCGCTGGGTGCGCCCGGTGGGGCGGCACAGTATTTCGTAGTTGATGGTCCCGGCTGCCTCGGCCAGTTCGGTAGCGCTCATGCCGCCACGGCCAAAGATAACGGCTGTCTCCCCGGCGCGCACACCGTGGGGATTGGCCCCAAGGTCGACGACAATTTGGTCCATACAGACCCTGCCCACCTGCGGGTAGAGCTCGCCGCCGATCCCTACCTGCAGCGCCCCTTGAAAGGCTCGCGGCAGGCCATCGGCATAGCCCACGCTGACGGTGGCGAGTTGACGGTCGCTATCTGCGGTCCAGGTCAGGCCGTAGCAGGTGGACTCCCCCGCCGAAATCGGCTTCACCGCGACGACGGACGCTTCCCACGTCATGGCGGGCTTCAGCTCATGGTCGCGCCCGGCCACCGGTTCGAGCCCATACAGGACCAGCCCGACGCGCACCTGCTCGAAGCGCGCCGAGGGGCGGGTCAAGGCCGCGGGCGAGTTGGCTAGGTGGTTCAGCGGGCACTCAAGCCCGACCTCACGGGCAAGCGCTAGGGCCTGGCGGAACTCCGATTCCTGATGATCATTGTGCGGGTGCTCCGGCTCGTCCGCACAAGCAAAGTGGGACATGAGGCCCAGGACGGTGATGTGGGGGGCGTCGGCAAGCAGGCGGAAGGTCTCCTCCCACGCGTGCTTGTCGACGCCCGAGCGGTGCATCCCCGTCTCCACCATCACGAAGACCTCGGTGGGCGCATCAGTGGCGGCGATGAGCGCCTGCGCGTGCGCCAAAGAAGGGATGCCGATCTGGATTCCGGCGGCTAGGGCCGGGGCGAGGTCCTCCGTCGGCTCCCACAGCCAGGCGGCAATGGGAAGGGTGTCAATGACCTTCCGCAGCGCCACGGCCTCGGCCAGCGTGGCCACCCCGAAGGCGTCCGCTCCCGCCTTCGCCATGACCGGGGCGCAACGCTCGATGCCGTGGCCATAGGCATCCGCCTTGACCACGCACATGAGGCGGGCCGGGGCCACCGCCTCCTTCACGCGAGCGACATTGTGGGCAATAGCGTTGAGGTCAACGGTGGTTTTCAACATGCCCACCATTGTGCCACTTAAGGGTGCGGCGCTATTCGACGGTCACCGACTTCGCCAGGTTGCGCGGCTGGTCCACGTCGTAGCCCTTGGCGGTGGCTACACCGCAGGCGAAAATCTGCAGCGGCACGGTGGCAAGCAGAGGCTGCATAAGCGTCGGCGCCTTCGGGATGCGGATGATGTGGTTGGCGTAGGCCTCGACGGCCTCGTCGCCCTCTTCCGCGATGACGATGGTGATGGCGCCGCGGGCGCGGATCTCCTGGATGTTGGAGACGACCTTGGAATGCAGGGAATCCCGGCCGCGCGGGGAAGGCACGATGACGAAGACCGGCTGGCCCTCTTCGATGAGCGCGATGGGGCCGTGCTTGAGCTCGCCGGCGGCGAAGCCCTCAGCGTGCAGGTAGGCGATCTCCTTGAGCTTGAGCGCGCCCTCCAGCGCGACGGGGAAGCCGACGTGACGGCCCAGGAAGAGCACCGACTTGGCGTTCTCCATGGCGTTGGACAGGTCGTAGACCTGCTGCTCGTTGTCGATGATTGCCTGAACCTTATCCGGCATATCACGCAGATCCTCGAGGACGGAGTTGACCTCATCGGAGAACATGTTGCCGCGCAGGCGAGCCAGGTAGAGGCCCAGCAGGTAGGTCGCGGTGATCTGCGCCAGGAAGGCCTTGGTGGAGGCCACAGCGATCTCCGGGCCGGCGTGGGTGTAGAGGGCAGCGTCGGACTCGCGCGGGATGGAGGAACCCTGGGTGTTGCAGATGGCGATTACCTTGGCACCCTGCTGGCGGGCGTGGCGCACGGCCATGAGGGTATCCATGGTCTCGCCCGACTGGGACAGGGCCACAACCAAGGTCTTTTCGTTGACGATCGGATCGCGGTAGCGGAACTCGTGTGCCAGCTCCACCTCGCACGGGATGCGGCACCAGTGCTCGATGGCGTAGCGCGCGACATGTCCTGCGTAGGCGGCGGTGCCGCAGGCGATGACGATGATCTTGTCGATGGACTTGAGCACCGACTCCTCGATGCGAATCTCATCGAGGATCAGGTTGCCGGTCTCATCGAGGCGGCCCAGCAGCGTATCGCGCACGGCTGCCGGCTGGTCGTGGATTTCCTTCTCCATGAAGGAGTTGAAGCCGCCCTTTTCGGCCGCGGCGGCATCCCACTTAATCTCGAAGGGCTTGCCCTGGGCGGGGTTGCCCTCATAGTCGGTGATCTCGACATCATCCGCGGTGATGGTGACGACCTGATCGTTGTCCATCTCGACGGCGGACTTGGTGTAGTCGATGAAGCCAGAGACATCCGAACCCAGGAAGTTCTCCCCGTCACCCAGGCCGATAACTAGCGGCGAATCGCGGCGCGCAGCCACGATGCGGTCTGCCTGCTCGGCGTGGATAGCCAAAAGGGTAAACGCGCCTTCCAGGCGCTTGCCGGTCAGCTGCATGGCCTTGGTGAGGTCACCGCCGGCCTCGTTGTGGAACACATCCGCCAGGAGGGTGGCGGCGACTTCGGTGTCGGTCTCGGACACGAAGTTGTGGCCCTTGGCCTCTAGCTCGGTCTTGAGCTCGGCGAAGTTCTCGATGATGCCGTTGTGAACGACGGCGAGCTTGCCGCCATCCACCACGTGCGGGTGGGCGTTTAGATCGGTCGGGCCACCGTGGGTAGCCCAGCGGGTGTGCCCGATGCCTAGGACGGAATCCTTCAGCGGACGCGCAGCGATTTCGGCTTCCAGCGCAGCGACCTTTCCGGCCTTCTTGCGCCAGCCGATCTTGCCATCGGCGTACATTGCGACGCCTGCTGAGTCATAGCCGCGATACTCCAGTCGACGCAGGCCCTCCAGCACAACGTCTAAGGCAAAGTACTCACGGCCATCGGTGTTATGGCCAATGTATCCAACGATTCCACACATAGGTCGAAATTTTACAGCATGATTTAACATGCCGAATCGCAAGGATCCTACTTAATCTCCCGCACTGTTCACCGCTTTGCTTATTCTTTCCTCTATTCTGTAAAGCGTGTCTGCGAATTTGAAGAAGCATCTCGGTACGTTGTCTAAACGCGGCCCGCACCGCGTCCTCGTCGGAGACCTGTCTTATGCAGGGCTTGAGGGCAAGGTGTACACCCCGGTTGAGGGCAAGGGCCTGCCCGCCGTGGCGTTTGCCCACGACTGGACGAAGAGCATCAAGGACTACCACGCCACCCTGCGCCACTTGGCCAGCTGGGGCATCGTGGTGGTTGCTCCGGATACGGAGACGGGCGTCTTTGCCAAACACCGCGACTTGGCTGCCGACCTCGAATCGGCCTTGCAGATTGCCGCCGGCGTCAGGCTGGGCGCTGGCAAGATTTCGGTCTCCGCTTCCAAGCTGGGTGTCTTTGGCCACGGCATGGGCGGCGGCGTGGCTACCCTGGCTGCCGTGGATAACCCGAAGGTCCGCGCCGTCGCGGCCCTCTACCCTGCCGATACTTCCCCGTCCGCGGTTCAGGCCGCACACACCGTGAAGGCACGCGGCCTCGTTATTGGCGCGGGCCAAGATGATATCTTCCGCGCGGGAAACCCCGCGAAGCTGGCCAACGCCTGGGGCGGTCCGGTGGCTTACCGCGAAATTGCTAAGGGCACGCAGTCCGGCTTCAGCGAGGACAAGCTCTTCAAGTTGGCGCTTGGCTCCGGCTTCTTCCAAGGTTCCGCAGTCGAAACTGCCCGCGGCCTTGTCACTGGCTTCTTCCTGTCCACCCTTGCTGGCGAATCCAAGTACGACGACTTTGCGGCTGCCGACGCCTCCGCCAAAGGCGTCGAGAGCTTCGTCGGCGAAGACCTCACCAAGCGCGCCGGTTTCTAGCACGACAGGAGAGGTTTCGACGAGCTAGCACCGCAAGGCGCACATGTGCTCCGACTAAAGCAGGACGATCGTTTATTCGTCCTGCTTTAGTCGTTTTAACCGAGGAACCTCAATGAAAAGCCAGGCGATAAGTGCAATGCCCGGCAGAAGCAACTGAGCGGCCGTCCACAGTTTTATGTGGGCCATTTCTCTGTCGTATTTAATCTCAATGCCAAGCACAACAAAAGCCACCAAGAGGTACAGCATGGGAAGAACGCCCCACAAGACGTCATAAAGCCAAGGAACTGTCATGCGGTCTTCCCCCAAACCCTGGTTGATACGTACAGCGACTACTCACGCCACGGTAGCACCTGGGGCTGCTGGCGCACAGAGGAGTTTCCCGGTTTCCGTGTCACCCGCGCCTGAGCACCGATTGCACTTGACCGCGCGGGCGGCCTCGCCCCTGCCCCTGGCTTTGGCTGTGCGCTACGCCCCTGGCGGCTGGGCTTCGCCTCTGTGGGTCCGGGTGCGTTTGGGTTTGGGCAGCACGCTGCGCAGATTTTTCCAGCTCATCCTGTGCCTTAGCCATGGCTTTCTCAAATTCCAGTAGCCGTGCGGCTGTGCGCTCGCGGAATCCGCGGGCGAACTCATCAAAATCATTGTGCGGCATTACCACTGCCCTGCCTTTCGTGCGTGTACAGACGATGTCTCGGAGCTTTCTTGCGGCGCTATGTCTGGTGCGGCCTCAGTTGCGGGAGCTGGCGCTGGCTCGGATGCGGGTGCTGGCGCAGGATCCGGTGCTGGCACCGGTGCTTCCGCTGCTTGCATGTGTGCAAGCTTCTCCGGCGGTGCTTCTGGCTCCGGGACATTGTTCAGCTCCGGCGGTGGCGGCGTAACACCATTGTCAGGAGCAGGTTCCGGCGCAGGCGGCGGACAGGGCTCTGGTTCTGGCTGGGGTTCGGGCTCTGGCTCAGGCACCGGCTCCGGTACAGGTTCTGGCTCCGGCAGGTTTTCGATGAAGTCCACAGCCGCCTCGGCCAAGAGGCCCAGCCCCAGGATGGCAACCCCTACGCCGAGGATTCCCAAGCTTCCGCAGCAGGATTCTTCAGGCTTGCACTCACCCGGCTCCGCAACTGGTGGCTGCTCTGGCGCCTCACAGTCTTCACCTTCTACCGGTTCCTCAGGGCACTCCTTCTCCTCAGCCACCGGCTCCACATCCTCCGGGCAGTCAATCACCTTCTGTTGCACGGGTTCGGTGGGACTCTCCACCCCTGCATCGGCTGGCTTCGTGGTTTCTATTTCACGTTGCTGCTCACTGCAACTGCAGGACTGCGCTTCTTTCTCCGCATGGCAGCCGCACGGTGTGTGCTGCGCTTCTGGCGCAGTGGATTCCGGCTTGGGCTGCGCTACGGGTTCAGTTGGTGTGCTTGGAGGCTGGCTCGGTTTCGCCGGCTGTGGCTTCTCTTCATCCGGTGGGCACTCTTTTTCCTGCGCCGCAGCGGGACGAGTCGGCGCCGGTTCCTCCGGTGGCGCTACCGGTTTTTCAACCCCCTGCTCAACCGGTTGCTGTGGCGGGGCAGGTGTGGAAGAAGCCGGTGCGGGAGAAGGCTGCGCTGGCGCAACAGGTTCAGTGGACTGGGCTGGCTTCGTCGGCGCACAAGGCTCAGGCGCAGGTTGCGCACACTGCTTCGGTTTGTCCTCGCAGCCACATTCGGGTTCCGGCGGGGTCTCCGGAAGCTCGCGCTCACACACCTCAGAACAACGCCTCTCAAACTCGCCATAGCAATTCTCGATGGCAGTATCGCGGTCCCGGCAGGTCTGCGTAATAGTGTCATTCGTCTGATCGATCAGGCCCCCACCAATGCGCGCTATCTCAGGGACGATGACCTTTCCCAGAGGATGCCGCTGCAATAGCATCGTCAGGATGTTGAGCAGTGGAATTACCGCGGAAATGAGCTCTGCCACCGCAGAATCGGAAACATCGACCACATCCTCGATGGCCTCGGAGCACTGCTGCGCGGATTCCACCAGGTCATCGGCTTCGTCTCTCTCCTTCTCAAAGTCATCCTGCACGCCGCGCAGGTGATCCATGAGCGCTCCCCCGGCCAGCGATAGGACCGTTCCTAAAAGGAAATCTCGCAAACCATTGCCGCCACGCCGCGGGCGCCGAGCGCCCATCGCCGATGCGGTACTGCTCACCAGGTCATCCGGTTTTATCCCATCGACCGAGCCCACCATGTCTCCCAACAAACCAATAGGTGTGCTGGGTCCGGAGTAGCCGCCTAAGCTAGCGGCCTGGAACTGGGACACCGCCTGTGAATAATCACCCAAAAGTGACTTGACCATCGTGGACATCAGTTCATCCCCACTTCCTGCTCACCAAGCTGGCTAGAAAGACCACGGTCGATCTCCCCGAAGGCACGCAGCTGTGCGCGTGCAGCATCCGCTGTGGCCGATATGTTGTCCAACCGCCACGCTCCGCGCTCATGCAGCTGGCTCAGCAACGCCTGAATCTGCGCCCCATGCCCGCCGAAGTCCCTGCCCGCGGATGACGCGGGAAAGTTCGGTCTGTCCCCACGATGCGCGTCACTTTGGGCGCGGGTTTGGTCCACGACGGCGTCGAGAAGCCGCGTGGCTTCGTCCTCATCAAAAAATACGTCGGGCATGAGCGCCCTCCTTCTCGTCCACAACAAACAGTGATTCCTGCCCTTATTGGACTGAGAAACCTCCCCTCCGGTTCCCCCATCACCCACAAAACACGAAACCCCAGGCCACATGGCCCGGGGTTTAGCGTGGGTGCGTAGAACTAGACTGCAGCAACAACCGCAGCGAGCTTGCCCGCCACCTTGCGCGCCTGCTCCTCTTCAGCAGCCTCCACCATGACGCGGAAGAGCTCCTCCGTGCCGGACGGGCGCAACAGAACGCGGCCTGTGTTTCCAAGCTCCGACTCGGCGGCAGCGATAGCTTCCTTGACCTCAGGAGCCTTAAGAATGACGGCTTTATCGGACACCGGAACGTTAATGAGCACCTGCGGCAATACCGTCATCACGGAGGCCAGCTCCTTGATGGACTTCCCGGACTTCGCCATGCGCGCCATGATGGACAGGCCAGTCAGAGTGCCATCACCAGTGGTGCAGTCATCCGGCAACACCACGTGGCCGGACTGCTCGCCGCCCAGGGAGTAATCGCCACGGTTGAGCTCCTCCAGCACGTAGCGGTCACCCACGGCGGTTTCCTTGACCTCGATGCCCTGCTCCTGCATGGCCAGCTTCAGGCCCAGGTTCGACATGACGGTAGCCACCAAGGTGTTGAAGCGGAGATCGTTGTCTTCCTTCATGCCCACGGCGAGGATCGCCATGATCTGGTCGCCGTCAACAACGTTGCCCTCGGCATCCACGGCCAAGCAACGGTCAGCGTCGCCGTCGTGAGCCAAGCCCAGATCGGCGCCGTGCTCGACGACGGCCTCCTGGGTCTTCTCGATGTGCGTCGAACCGCAGTCCTCGTTGATGTTGAAAGCATTGGGCTTGTTGTGAATGGCAATGACCTCAGCACCCGCAGCCTCGTAGGCCTGCGGTGCCACCTTGGAGGCAGCACCATTAGCGGTATCGACGACAACCTTGATGCCGCTCAGATCCGTGGTGACAACCTCGGCCAAGTGCTTGAGGTAGCGCTCGCGGCCATCGGGGGCCTCCGAAATGATGCGACCAATCTTGGTCGCAGTAGGTCCGTCTTCGGTGAGGCTTCCCATGGCAGCCTGGATGCGATCCTCCACCTCATCAGGCAGCTTCTTACCGCCCGCGGAGAAGAACTTGATGCCATTGTCCGGCATCGGGTTATGGGAGGCGGAGATCATCACGCCGAGATCTGCCCCAAAGTCATCGGTGAGGAACGCGATAGCCGGGGTAGGCAGCACGCCGACGCGTACGACGTCGACGCCACGCGATGCTAAGCCCGATGCGATCGCCGCATCCAGCATCTCACCCGACACGCGCGGATCGCGCCCGATAATCGCGAGCGGTCGACGCTCATAGGACTCGCGGTCCGAGGTCAATACCTCCGCCGCCGCCTGTCCCAAGCGCAAGGCCAGGATCGGAGTGAGCTTCTTGTTCGCTAAGCCGCGAACTCCATCGGTTCCAAAAAGTCGAGTCATAGTTGTTCATTATGCCTGCTACCCCATAGCTTCCGCAGATCGGGCCACCAACGATGTCTGTCTATGACTCGCGGCTTCACGTTGTGCAGGCCCTACGCATAGCGAAAGCCGCCGCCTCCATACAAGGGAAGCAGCGGCTTTCGAAAATGCAATGCGCGAAGATTAACGCTTGGAGTACTGCGGGGCACGACGTGCCTTGTGCAGACCAGCCTTCTTGCGCTCCACGGCACGAGCGTCACGGGTGAGCAGGCCGGCCTTCTTGAGGGCCGGGCGGTCAGCCGGGTTGTAGACGTTCAGTGCGCGGGCGATAGCCAGACGCAGAGCGCCGGCCTGGCCGGTCGGGCCACCACCGTTGACGGTGACCTTAATGTCGAACTGGCCATCGCGCTCAAGGATGGTCAGCGGCTGCAGGATGTCCTGCTGGTGCAGCTTGTTCGGGAAGTACTCGTCAAAGGCACGGCCGTTGACGGAGATGTTTCCGGAACCAGCAACGAGGCGAACACGAGCGATGGCGCGCTTACGGCGACCAACGGTCTGGATCGGGCCCTCGTGGATAGCCGGGGCAGCGGTCTCAACCTCAGCCTCGGTATCGGTTGCCAGGGAATCACCGATGGTGTTGGTGAACTCCTCGGTAGCGGCGGTTGCTGCAGCGATGTCGGCAGCGTCGGCTACATTGTTGTCGATGTTCTGCTCGGTCATTACTGTGCCACCTGCTTAAACTCAAAGGTTTCCGGCTTCTGGCCGGCGTACGGGTGCTCCTCGCCCACGAAAACGTGCAGCTTCTTGATGGAGGCGTTGGAAAGCTTGTTGTGCGGCATCATGCCCTTCACAGCTTCCTCGATAACGCGGACCGGGTTGGCGTCCAGGGACTGACCAAGGGTCATGGACTTCAGGCCGCCCGGGTAACCGGAGTGGCGGTAGCGCATCTCGCGCTCGCGCTTGTTGGAAGAAATGTGGATCTTGTCCGCATTCAGGATGATGATGTGGTCGCCGCAATCAACGTTCGGTGCGTACTGGGGCTTGTGCTTGCCGCGCAGCATGTCAGCCACGGTGGAAGCGAGCTTGCCCAGAACCACGTCGGTAGCGTCGATGACGTACCACTTGCGGGTGATGTCACCGCTCTTCGGGTGGAAAGTAGACAAAATGACTCCTTGAAAGTCTGTCTCGGAACTGCCGGCCATCGCTATGTAAGCCTTGACGCGGTACATACAGCGGCCGGTGGAGACCTGCAGCCCGCGCGCACCCACTAACGACGGGGTGCGGACACATAGGTGTTTCACTTTAGTACGCAGCAGTTTGAAAACCCAAAACGCCGATATCGCCCCTCACCAACGCCTCCACCTCAATTCATTCGGGGTGGGGGTAGAGACAGAAACGTTGATGAGAAGCGATACCGGCGCCTTCACTGGGCGGGCGGTGGAAGCTGAGTCAAGGCGGCGCGTCCAGCCCTTCCATTCCCTGCGCCTTCCTTTCCTAGCCTCCGCGCCTTCCTACCTACCGCTCATCACTCATGGTGGTGAATGGTGTTAAAGAAAAAGCTCACCCACCCAGTTCAAGACTCACAGCCGGGTCGGTTTATCCCCAGCTGGCGGCAGCGCGACGGTTGACGTCACTCATGTTGTCGTTGCCCTGGGAGACCGTGGTGGAGATGGTCGCCAGCACCGTGTTGAGCTCGGCGGCCGCCTTATCCCACTTAGCTTGCGCCGCGTTATATGCCGCAGCGGAATCTCCCTCCCAGGTCGATACCATCGGCTGCAGGGTGGCCTTCAGGTCACCGAGGAGTCCATTGATGCGACCGGAGGTGGAGTTGATGTCGGCTGCGGCGCCGGCGATGGCACCGAACTGATACTTGATTCCAGACATTGCGTGTTCCTTATCTTCTGTGTGCTCGTGTGTAATTCAACGTGTGCTGTAGTCAGTGAACGCAGCTAGCGCTACAAGGCCAGTCCCGCACCGCCGACGTTCTCGAAGGACTGGGCGTTATCCGCCTCAACCGTGTCGAAGTTGCGGGCATTATCCCTGATGTTTTCGCTGATGGCGGTCAGCGCTTCACGCAGCTGCTGCGCGGAGGAGTTGTAGCGCTGCATCAGGTTGTCAAAGGAAACCTGCGCGCGGCCTGCCCAGCTGCCGCGAACGGAATCCACAACACCCTGCAGACGGGTGAGCTCACCCTGTACCTCGTCATTGGTGGAGTCGACGCGGCCGGCGGTGGCCACCATTACGTCGGCTTCTGTGCGGAACGTTTGAGTCATGTTCTTCTCTTTCTGTCTTGTTCCCTACCTGGGGTATATCCCTTTTCCAAGGGCTTGGTGTGTGTTTCTTTCCCCCCCGAGAAGCACCCTGTGTCCTTCTCACCCTTATTGGACTGAGCTAGTGGCTCATCGGTTCCCGCCGCGTTCAAAAATCTTTTAGCTTCGAGGCGTGCTCCCTCCTACTCCTTTTTGACCAGAGATTCCGCAGCCATCCGGCAGGCGGCTTTCTGCACCACGTTGGGTTCAAACTTGGTGTGGCACCCCACGGACATCTGATGGCCCTTGTCTTCCCACATCATCCACGTCACCTGCGAACCGTCTCCAGGGTCCTCGGTATACGTCAGCCGCCCAGATTCCTCGACCGGATCACGGAGGGCGGGATCGGAGTCGATCTGTCCTTTAATCTCGGCGAAGAGGACGTCGACGGGGACATTGAAGAGCGGATCAGCTGCCAAAAGGATGCGCAAATTGGGGTCTTCGCCGGCCGCAGTGACAAGTCCATCCTCCACGCTGGTGCGGAATCCCTGCGGGAGTACCAGGGACATCCCTTCCACCTCGATGGCCTGCTGGCCAGGGCGCAGCTGCGTGCTACCGGCTCCCCCGGACTCCACCTCCGCTGCAGCACCCCCAGGGCGCTCATCCCCATCGGGTGCTGCGGCCGTACCCGGCGCGCCGGCAGCCACAGACGCGCTCTCATCCACCTGTTCGGAAGTCGACGCCGCCACGGCCGCATCCTTGCGCCCCACCGCCCACCAGGACACCCCGGCGACGACAACCACCATGACCGCTATCGCGATGTAGAAGGGATCGACGCCTCCCAAAAGCGCCGTCCAACGGGATTGCGCCGCGCGATGGGAGCGCAAACGGCGAGCTGCCCGAGGCCGCTCAGCAGTTATCTCCTTCGCACCGTCATAGTCGTACTGTTGCTCCCCCACCGCCGAGCGGGAAGCAGCCTGTGATGTGCCGGTTACAACCGGTGCCGGCGGCGGCGATGGTTCTGGCTCTAGGACCGTCGCACCGGCACCAGCGAGTTGCCGGCGCAGGATACTCACAGCTTCGACACTGACATCCGTTCCGGATGGATCCGCTACCACCTCAACGGTGACGTCCGGCCATTCCGCCCCACAGACTTTTTCTGCCTGGTCAAGGACGGCCTCCAGCGCCCACCCCTCGGCGATTCCCGTGCCGGGCAGGTCATAGCGATAAATCGTTTCCGGGCCTTCATAAATTGTGGCGGCATCGAGCACCGTGACGATCAGCGTGGTCTCTGGCGCGGTTGTCGGTGTTCGCAGTGCGTGCGTCGCGGTCATTGGTTGTCTCCTTTGTTGCGTGTGGTCTGTGGTGGGTTGTGTGAACTATCGGCGCTCGGCACACACCTGCGCCAAGCCCTGAGATATGCCGCGCAGGACCCATTGGCCGCGGCCTGGCGGCAGCGCTGTTGGCTTGATGCCGAAGATGGCGCCTTCGTCGCGGTCGGCGTCGAGAAGCAGCAGCGCCGGCTGCAGGTCCCGCACCGCAGAGAGGAACTGCCCAAACATCGCGCGCCCGATGCCGCCGGCTTTGCGCGCAAGCACCAGGTGCAGCCCCACATCGCGGGCGTGCGGGAGGAGCTCGAGCAGGGGTGCCAGGGCAATGTCGCTGACCAGGTCGAGGTCGTCGATAACCAGGTAGATGTCCGGCCCCTCCCACCAGCTGCGCGCTGCAAGCTGGGCGGGGGTGACCTCGGGGCCGGGAAGGCGCTGTTCCAAGGTGCGCACGGTATCGAGGATGGCTTGGGTGGCCGCGCTTGCCGACGCCCCATACGCCGCCACCATCTCCTCATCCAACGTCCCCAAATGTGCACGGCGCTCATCGATGACCACCAGGCGGGCGGCTTCCCTGCCCAGGTGGCTAATTCCGGCCAGGATTACGCTGAGGAAGTTCGATTTGCCGGAGCCTTGGGAGCCAATGCACACCAGGTGCGGCTGCGCGGCCGGATCCCAGCTAAGGACTTCGAGGTCCGGCCCGCCGATTCCCCAGGCCACCCCGTCCGGTGGCGAGCCGTCTTCTGGCTCGGGCAACTCGGTGAGAAAGGCGGGCAGCATCTTCAGCGGTGGAACCGGCTCGGCACCAGCATGCACACCGCAGATGTGGGCGATGTCTTGCGGGGACGTTGCGGCAAAAAGCAGGTTTTCCCCTGCCAGTGTGATTCCCCGTCCGGGCGTTGCCGGGAGCTTCTGCTGCGCCTTGCGGTCGATGAGTGAGTCCATTGCTTCGCCCAGCCGCAGCTCGATACGGGCCGCGATGAGATCCCGAATAGACGGTCGCAGGCTCGTCCACCGCGCTGCAGCGATCAAGACGTGGACGCGGGCGGAGGCGCCGTCGGCCACCAGCTGGGTGATCGGCTCAGCAAGGTCCTCAAAATCCGCGCCGGAGGTGCCGATGTGGTGCCAGCCGTCCACGATGAGGAAGGTGTGGCGGGGCTCCGGGCGGCGCACGAGGCCGGCGACTTCATCAACGATGCGACGGATTTTCTCCGGCTCCTCACGGCCAGCCACCCCGGCCACGTGGGGCAGCCGGTCCAGCACCCGCAGCTGCCCGCCGCCCAGGTCAATGACATAGAAACGCACCTGGTCCGGCGAATTCCGCAGTGCCAGACCGGAGGCGATACTGCGCAGCGCCATCGACTTACCCGACTGCGGTCCACCGCACAGCGCCAGGTGCCCACCTCCTGCCTTAAAGTCCACGGTGAGCGGGTCTTGGCGCTGGTGGTAGGGGCGGTCAATAAGCCCCACCTCGGCGCGCAACTCTCCGCCCGCGCCGGGAGAATCTTCCCGTAAGGAGGCAACGCTGGACAGCTCCACCACGGGCGGCAGGGGAGGCAGCCAGATTCTTCGCGCCGACTGGCCACGCCGAGCAGCCTCATCCCGGGCGGCGGCCACTACGGTGTCCAGGAGCGTGCTCGAGGAATCTACGAGCTCTGCAAAGCCGAGCTCTTCTTCCACCGCGCGCTGCCCTGTGAAAAGCTCCACGCGCGCGGCGTGCCGCGCATTCATTTCAGAATCATCAGGCGCGACCCGGCGCGTGACCGGGCCAGACACATAGGAGGCGTGGAAGCGAGTGGGGGCATCGGCATCCGTCTTGAGGTAGCCGGCTCCCGGCTGGGCGGGGAGGTGATAGGCATCGACCACTCCGAGAACTTGGCGGGACTCCCCCGCGGAGAAGGTCTTCAACCCTATGCGGTAGGACAGGTGCGAATCCAATCCCCGCAAGCGTCCCTCCTCCAAGCGCTGGGAGGCCAGAAGCAGGTGCACATGGAGCGAGCGGCCAAGCCTTCCCACCGCGACGAAGAGCTCGGCGAAGTCCGGGTGCTGGCCTAAGAGCTCCGAGAACTCATCCACCACGATGACCAACGCCGGCAGCGGTCCGTGCTCGGCCACCGCAGTAGCCGAGGCATTGAATTCGCCCACGTTCGCAAAATTGCCCGCCTTGCGCAGCAGCTCCTGGCGGCGGTTCATCTCGCCGGAGATGGCATCATACATGCGCTCCACCAGGGTCGATTCTTCCTCCAGGTTGGTAATCACGGCGGAGGTATGCGGCAGCTCCTCACAGCCCAAGAAGGTTGCGCCACCCTTGAAATCAACGAGCACGAGGTTGAGCTCCTCCGGGCTATGGGTGGCGGCCAGCGCTACGACAAGCGTTCGAAGTAATTCCGACTTGTAGCACCAATGCACAAACCATGCGGCCCCATCCCGCCCTGCGCGGACTCCTTCACATCAAGCATCAGCGCGTGCCCGGACTCGTCCACGCCGATGGGCACACGTAGCCGCTCAGCCGGGCTGCGTCCCTGCCACATGCCGGAGGCCTGAAGCGCATCCACGTCCCGATAGCCCAACAACGAGGGCAAGTCCGCATCGCGACCGTGCCGGGGCGCTGCCGCAGCATCACTGCCAAAGGGGCGGTGATAGGGCGCAAGCGTACGGGCGCGCAGGAGGGCCGTGGAATCGTCGACAAGCGCACAGCGTCCCAGCTCCTCCTCCCCCGCGGCAGTAACCACGGAGAGCGCGCCCTCCGCCCGCAGGTAGATGCCTTCTTCCTCAGCGCGGCGCCCGAGCGGCGAATGGGGTGTAACGCCCACGGCGATGGTGGTTGTGGGGGTATCCTCCAGCTCGTCACCGCGCGGCATGGCAACGCCGCTTGCCTGGTCCTCCTCAACTACGCGGATGCGGAACTGGGCTTGGGCCGGATCCTTGACGTGTGGCAGCCACTTCAGCCACTCCCACTCCTCACCGTGGTACTCAATGCCCACGGTTTCCGGACCGTGCAGCACGGCCAGGTGTAGCAGCAGCGCGCGGGCAACCCCGGCCGCATCCTCGCCGGCCAGGCCAACGATGGGAAAGGCTTGCAGTTGGATGACCACCGGCATGTCCGCCAGCGTTCCCACCGCGCGCACGGTCTGGCGCAAGCTCACCGCGCACACCGGATCGAGGTCCTCCGCCGCGCCCGAATCCGGCACGTTAATGGGCGTGCACAGGGCCATCGGCCCCGTCCCCACCCGCACCTCCAAGGCGTCCGGGGCATCCGCGTCCCGTTCCCACAGGCGCGTTGTCGGAATCAATGCACCAAGCTGCTCAGGGTCAGGGTTGCGGTGTTCTTCATGCGCGCGTTGCGCCGCCCCGCGCTCCAGCGCTTCCTCCCGCAGCGCCTTAAGGTGGCGCAGGTAGGTCCGGCGGGTCTCATCCGGATCCTGCCCGCCTCCCTGCGGGTTAAACATCATGGCCATACTGGCCAGCATCATGAGCGGAAACATGAGGCTCATCGGGCTCATCCGGCGGGCATCCCCCGCACCGAGAACCATGAGCGCCACCATGCCCAGCATGGCCGCGATCATGACCAGCGGCATGAGCAGGCGAACCAGTGGCACGGGTTGAGCGCGAGCCGCCTCCGGCACGGCCTCGGCGTTAATGCTGCCCTGCGGCAACGGCGGTGCCGGCTCCCGATAGGCCGGCTGCCCAGTGTCCACGACGCGTGTGGGTACGCGCATGTCAAAGTCCTTCCCCCCGAAGTACTCCACCGCCTCCTGAAGCGGTGGACAGCGTGCCACTAGTAAGCCACAATGTGAGGCAATGGGCAAGGGGTTGCCCAGAAATTTTTCTCGGGGGAGGTACATTCCATGACTCGCGCACTCGCGCATTCTGTCCACGTCACCGTCCGTATCCACGCAGGTCATACCCGCAAAGAGGCGGACATATCCTTGCCGCTTTCTTCCAGCCTTGGGGAGGTGCTGGGGGAACTGCTCGTGCTTGTCGACGTCCCACCAGCCCCCATCCTGTGGCGCGCTACCACCGCGGCGGGCAAGACCATTTCGATGACCACACCACTGGACCGCACCAGCGTGGAAGACGGTTCCGTCCTCGTGCTCAGCCCTGATGAGCCGGCGCCGGCGCCGATTGTGCGCGATGCCGCGGAGGCGCTCGCTGCCGACGTCTCTGCAGCGCAGTTTTCCGGCCCTTCCGGTTTTAGAGTGCGTTGATTTTGTCCTGTAGTTGTCCGGAGTGGATTAGGCATCGCAAGATGTAGTGGTTGAGGTTTTTAAATCCTAGGG
>QWCP01000099.1_pt1 | contig 43733 bp, 29 predicted proteins | sample 1972561 | NCBI WGS metagenome assembly QWCP01 (sample SAMN09866705, study PRJNA288562) | Human vaginal metagenome isolate pre4_vaginal, whole genome shotgun... | isolation source: vagina | host: Homo sapiens | place: USA: California
TCGTTATTAACGCAGATTACGTACTGCACCAGTAACATACAACCGTTACTTTCTCAGATACTTGACTGAGTTTTTAACAGTGTTTGAGTGATTACCGTTATTTCCTCAGATAGCTAACTGAGTTAGTAACAGTGTTGCGTCTGTGGCTTATGCCACAGAATATTCATCAGCTTAGCTTTACACACTTTTGGCCTATAACCCCAAGAAAGATTATTATGTTGCCAAACAATAAAAAATGCTGGAAGCTATTAGCTTCCAGCATTTCATCAATATAAGTGAATAAACAAACTCACTACAACGGTTTTATAGGCGCGGCAAATACTTTTCTAGCTCGAAAGGCGTCACCTGGCGACGGTATTCCTCCCACTCCTGGTGCTTATTACGCAAGAAATATTCAAACGCATGCTCGCCTAACACGCTTGCCACAAAATCAGACTTCTCCATAATCTTCAAAGCTTCATCCAACGATTCTGGCAATGGCTGAATCCCCATCGCCTGACGTTCAGCATCTGTAAGCTCCCACACATCGTCACTCGTTGGCTCACACAATGTCATTTGCTGTTCAATACCATCTAAACCAGCAGCCAAAAGCACAGAGTAAGCAAGATACGGGTTCGCTACAGGATCAAGCGCACGGAATTCCATACGGCAAGAATTGCCCTTACCAGGCTTATACTGCGGCACGCGAAGCAACGCAGAACGGTTGCTATGACCCCAGCACACGTAGCTAGGAGCTTCCGCACCACCCCACAAACGCTTATAAGAATTCACATATTGATCAGTTACAGCACAAATTTCGGAAGCATGATACAAAATACCTGCAGCAAACTGACGGGCAATCAATGACATATTAAACTCTTGACCAGCCTCATAAAAAGCGTTTGTGTCACCTTCAAACAAACTCAAATGCGTGTGCATACCCGATCCAGGCTGATCAGTTAAAGGCTTTGGCATAAAGCTTGCATACATTCCGCGCTCAAGAGAAATTTCCTTCACCACAGTGCGGAAAGTCATAATATTATCCGCAGTAGTAAGAGCATCAGCGTAACGCAAATCAATTTCGTTTTGACCAGGTCCACCCTCGTGATGCGAATACTCTACAGAAATACCCATCTGCTCCAGCATGCTTACTGCACTACGACGAAAATCCATAGCCGAACTACGCGGCACATGATCAAAGTATCCACCCTCATCAATTGGCACTGGAGTTTTAGACCAATCATCTTGAGCTTCAAACAAATAAAACTCAATTTCTGGATGAACGTAGAAAGTAAAGCCTTTTTCTTTTGCTTTTGCGAGCGCAGTTTTAAGCACGTGACGAGGATCTCCTAGCGAAGGTTCGCCATCAGGAGTTAACACGTCGCAGAACATGCGTGCTGTGCCTTCTGGACCTCCGTGCCACGGAAGGATTTGGAAGGTTGACGGATCCGGCTTCACAATCATGTCGTCTTCCAAAACGCGCGTCATGCCTTCTATTGCCGAGCCATCGAAGCCAATACCCTCTTCAAATGCTGCTTCTAGCTCTGCAGGAGCAATAGCTACGGATTTTAACGTGCCAAGCACGTCCGTAAACCAGAGTCGAATAAACCGCACGTCGCGCTCTTCAACAGTACGTAGAGCAAACTCTTGTTGTCGATCCATAATTAGCCCCTTGGGTAGCATTCAATAGCATGCACAATCAAATGCATGCACAGTCACGTGTAATTGTAGTGTATTATTGCATATTATGCTGCAAGTATCACAACTATATGCAATGAATTTACGTAATTGTAATGTACTTACGCAATTGTGATAAATGCAGTCATATCATGATTTGTTTGAATTACCATATTTTTGAAATATTCTTATTGCATCTCCATCGCTGAAATCATCACTGTCAAATATTTTCACGCCTTGTTTTGCAATGCTGTTAACGTCTTCCATGCAAATAGCAAGATCTTCTACTGTTCGAGACCACACCGCTAGTGCCATTGGCGCCACAATGTCTTGCGGTTCAACACTATATTCGTAAACTTTTGCTGTTAATTTATCTGCTCGATTGGTGATAAGCATAACATCCATTCCGCGGAAGAAATCGACAAATTTTTGCACTGCTTCTTCTGGCTCATTGTTGTTCAAATGCTTTAATACCGCAACAGCACCTTGTTCTTCGTCAAAGCATTGTGCTGAAACGCTAACCATTTTGCAAAAAGCTGCTAATAATTGTGCCGGGGTAACATAAGTGACTATCATAGCAACCTTGGCTTTATTACCAAGTAAACCTTGTAAATCTTCTTCAAAATTAGCTTCTTCAATATTACGCATAGCTTCATCAAGCGCAGCATCTTCATGATCTTCACTATTATTTTGAGAATTTTTAGACTTAGTGTTATCTGTAGTATTCGCAGCATCTTCCTTAAATTCTCGTTCAAAACCTGCGAGCGCATCGTTTAATTCAGTATCAGTAAAAGAAGTACGAATTGGCTCATTATTTTCATGAGACGCATCATGATTGTTCTGTTTATTTGTCATTTCTTCTTCTTTACGTAGTATATTCGAGTCGGATTGATGTACATGTATGCTATCAAATTCATTACACAAAAGTACACACATGCAGCACGTTACGCACTTGGCAAACAGTTAGAACCAAATACGATTTTCATTTCCGCAAACAGTGATGTGTCTCGCTTAACACGGAAAGTATCACCAAAAGTGAGCACTTGCGCTCTACCCGTATTGTCAAGTAGCGCTAAACGAACTTGGCAGCAGCCGGGGTGACGGCGCAAAATATTGCTTAATTCTGCTACATGGGCTTTATCTAATGCTTGATGAGGTAGCACAATAGTCAAAGGTCTTTCGTCCACTGATTCTAATGTTGGTACTTCAAATTCTGTAGCACGCATCGATACTGTTTCGTCTCGCACTTCAACTTGACCGCGAATACGCACAACTTGGTCAATTGCAAGTTCCTGAGCCGAAGCTTCGTAAACTTTACCAAAGAACATACATTGAATGGAGCTTTCCATATCTTCAACAGTCACAATCGCCCAAGCGTTACCTTTTCGAGACACTCGCCTATCGACGCTGGTAACAAGCCCCGCAATCGTCACTTGCTGACCATCACTCATCGTTTTTGCACGATCAATAAGCTGAGCAATAGTCATTTCACGCAAGTCCGCTAATACTGCCGACAACCCGCTAAGAGGATGATCTGAGACATACAAACCCAACATTTCACGCTCAAAATTAAGCTTCGTTTTTTTATCCCACTCTTCAACATCCGGCACAGTGATTTGCATATCTCCCAAACCAGAGTCGTCAGATGAGTCAGAAGACGAGTCGATGTCTGCAAATAAGTCAAACTGTCCTTCTGCCTGTTTACGTTTCAGTGCAATTACTGAATCAATCGCAGGATCGCAAATTTGGAACAGTGCGCGACGATTTGAGTCAATAGAATCAAAAGCTCCAGCTTTAATAAGCGATTCCACTAAGCGACGATTTAACGCTGTTATTGGCACGCGTTTAATAAAGTCCATAAAGTTTACGAAGCGTCCACGACCGCTTTCACGCTCAGCAATAATATCGTTCACTGCTTTATCGCCAACGTTACGAATAGCACCTAAGCCAAATCGCACAACATCACCAACAGCGGAATATTCAAGCACAGATTCATTCACATCTGGTTGTAGAACCTGAATACCCATACGTCGAGCTTCACCTAAGTATAGTGCGGTTTTGTCTTTATTCGTGCGTTCGTTTTGCAGCAAAGCAGCCATAAATTCAACCGGATAATGCGTTTTTAAATATGCTGTCCAGTAAGAAATTAATCCGTAAGCTGCAGAGTGAGCTTTATTAAACGCGTATCCGGAGAACGGAACCAAAACATCCCACACTGCTTGTGCAGCTTCTTCTGAATAACCGTGCTCTTTCATACCCTCAAAGAATGGAACCTGCTCTTTTGCCAGCACTTCCGGCTTCTTCTTGCCCATTGCTCGACGTAGCACATCTGCTTTACCAAGACTATAACCCGCTAAAATACGCGCAGCAGATTGCACCTGTTCCTGGTAAACAATAAGACCATACGTTTCATCCAAAACTTCCTTAAGAGGTTTTTCAACTTCTGGATGAATTGGAATAATATCTTGCAAACCGTTTTTGCGTTTAGCATAATTCGTATGCGAATCCATATCCATAGGACCAGGACGGTACAGTGCAATTAAAGCAGAAATATCGTTGAAATTATCTGGCTTAAGGGTGCGCAGTAATGCGCGCATGCCGTCAGAATCAAGCTGGAAAACGCCTAAAGTATCTCCCCTAGAAAGGAGCTGATACGTGGGCCTATCGTCTAACGGAATTTTTGTGTAATCAATAGGATCTTTACCATTATGCTCAATATTGCGCAAGGTATCGCGAATAACCGTCAAGTTAGAAAGACCCAAAAAGTCCATTTTAACTAAACCAAGCGTTTCGCATGTGTGATATTCAAAAGTTGTGGTAATAGTACCGTCAGTACGTTCAAGAAGCGGCGAAGTGTTGGTAATTGGCTCAGAACCCATGATTGTTGCGCAAGCATGCACACCAGTTTGACGAATCAAACCTTCAATACCTTTTGCTTCTTCAGTAATACGACGCGTATCTGGATCTGCTTCATACAACTCGCGAAACTCGCGAGCTTCAGCATAACGTTTTGATTTTTCATCAAAAATATCGTGCAAACTTACGTCTTTACCATTTTTTGTTGGAGGCAATGCTTTTGTAATTTTTTCGCCTACTGAAAACTCGTAGCCCATAATACGCGCAGAATCTTTAAGCGCCTGCTTAGTTTTAATAGTTCCGTAAATAACGCACTGAGCTACTTTATCTCTACCGTACTTTTCTCCAACGTATTCAAGTACTTTCGCACGACCATCTGGATCAAAATCAACATCAATATCTGGCAAGGATACTCGCTCCGGGTTGAGGAAGCGTTCAAAAATGAGACCGTGCTTCATAGGGTCAAGCTCCGTAATACCCATTGCGTACGCAACCATAGCGCCTGCAGCAGAACCACGACCAGGACCAACCATTACACCATGCTCTTTAGCCCAATTAATATAATCCGCGACCACAAGAAAGTAGCCACAGAACTGCATTTGACAAATCACACCACATTCATAATCAGCCTGTTTTAACACTTCCATTGGCACATGATTGTTGTAACGCCATTCCAATCCTTCCTCAACTTTTTTAAGGAATAGCGAAGTTTCATCCCAACCTTCCGGGCAATCAAATTGAGGCATAAAAGCGCCATCTTCGCCGTCGTCGAACATAACATTACAACGTCGAGCAATCTCAAGCGTATTGTCACAAGCTTCTGGAAACTCCTTAAAAAGCTCACGCATTTGCTCAGCGGACTTCAAATAGTATCCTGAACCGTCAAACTTAAAGCGGTCAGGATCGTCCAAGCGTGAACCGGAATTAATACAAAGCATAGCATCCTGCGCTTCACGATCTTCCTCATGAACGTAATGCAAATCGTTCGTGGCAAGAAGTGGAGCGTTCAACTTCTTCGCAATTTCAAGTAAGTCTTTTGTTACGCGCGTTTCGATGGAAAGCCCATGGTTCATGAGTTCAATAAAGAAATTATCGCGTCCAAAAATATCCTGAAACTCGCCTGCAGCACGCAAAGCTTCCTTAAACTGCCCCAAACGAAGACGCGTTTGAATAATTCCAGAAGGGCAACCAGACGATGCAATAACACCTTTTGAGTAAGTTGCGAGCACGTCTTTATCCATACGTGGGTAACGCATCACGCGCCCTTCAAGATTTGCAACAGAAGATGCTTTCAAAAGATTCGTTAAGCCGGTATCGTTTTCCGCCCACATTGTCATATGCGTAATTAAGCCGCCGCCGGAAACATCGTCTGCACGCTGATCTTCCGTACCCCAGTGCACGCGGCTTTTGTCTTGACGAGCAGTCTCAGGCGTCACATACGCTTCAATACCAATAATCGGTTTAATACCAGCTTTTACAGCCGTACTCCACATTTCGTACGCACCATGCATGTTGCCATGATCAGTAATTGCTACAGCTGGCATACCTAATTCTTTAGCACGATTAACTAAATCGGGAATTTTCGACGCACCGTCAAGAAGAGAATAGTGCGTGTGATTATGCAAATGTACAAAATTGGTTTCCGGCTGAGTCATAGATGCTATTCTATAAGCGAAAGTTGACCAAGAAATCGAGATAATGCTACTTTGATACTACTCGCATAGTTTCTAACGCGTGTTGCAAATCAGAAGGATAATGCGACTGTACTGTCAAAGTTTTACCGCTTCTTGGATGCGTAAAAGTGAGAGCCATTGAGTGCAACCATTGCCGATGCAAACCAAGTTGTTCAGCTAGCACAGGGTTAGCTCCATACATTGAATCGCCAACTAAAGGATGACCAATAGACGTAAAATGCACGCGGATTTGATGCGTACGACCTGTTTCCAAATTAACGCTAGCCAGTGTTGCTCTACCAAAACGTTCAAGCACATCCCAATGTGTTACAGCAGGTTTTCCATCTGGCGTGATTGTGAAACGAAAATCCGAAACTTTTGCGCGACCAATAGGAGCTTCAATTGTTGCTTTATTTTGCGTTAAATCGCCTTGCACAAGCGCATGATAAGTTTTTGTAACAGTATGATTTGCAAACTGTTTTTTCATTACTTCATACGCTAAATCTGTTTTACAGACTAGCATCAAACCACTTGTGCCAACATCTAAACGACTTACAATACCACGACGAAACTCATCTCCAAGAGTAGTCAAAATGTTAATTCCGCGCTTTGCTAAAGTATCAACAACAGTTGGACCATTCCACCCGTTAGCTGCGTGAGCTGCCATACCAACTGGTTTATCAACAATCACAATATCGTCATCTTGGTAAGCAATAACCATATTGTGTTCTACTATTTGATTTGCACATTGTTTTGAATCTTGCTCACTGTCTTGCACTACCTCACTGTTACCCTTATTTGCAAGAGACTTTTCACTAACTACGTCATCACAAAGTATTTCGTCACCGCTAAGCAACAACGAAGACTTATTTGCTTTACGATGAGCAAGATACACAATACGTTTCGCAATAAGTTCACTCGCTTTTGAGCGTGAAATATTACGTAATTGCGCTATAGCAACATCAAAACGGCAGCCAACTAAATCTTTTGGAACTAGCATACTTTTTGCACAACCTACTCATTACTTTCGTCAGAAGAAAGTTGATTTTTATGTGTGCTTTCGGCTGGTTGAAAAGGAAATTCAAATATGACTAGTATTACAAACCATACGCCTGCAATAGCTAAAATAATATCTGCAACATTACCAACTGACCAACCGTAATTAATAAAGTCAATTACTTTGCCATCCAAAAAATGTTCAGCATACATAGCACGATCAATTAAATTACCAAACGCTCCGGCAAAAGCGAATGATAACGCAAGCGTCCATTGCAATGAACTCGTACGACGAATCGCTACCAACATTGCAATACAAGCTACAATTGCCAATATGCTAATACCACACGTTGCGCTAGATCCTAAACCAAATGAAGCACCAGGATTTCTTACTAGTGACAACGACAGCACATTATGAATAAGCTGAATATGCTTGCCACTAGCTAAACCATGGAACGCCCACAGTTTAGTTACACGATCTATAACAAGACCAATAATAACTACAAGTGCAAAAACGGCTGCGCGAATACGCAGCCGTTTCACACGCACATCTCTATGCGTCAATTTTTATCCGATCTTCAATTTCAGCGTATTACAAGCACATAATACACAACCAGTTCACACTAGCTACCTAGCTTACATGCTGTTTTACTGAAAACTATGCCTACTTGTCAGCTTCAGCTTGAGGTTGTTGACCTAGCTCAGCATACGCATTCTCATCAGAAACTTGCGCAACAAGCTGACCAAGGAAATCAGTCAAACGAGTACGATATTCAGTCTCAAACTGCTTAAGACTCTGAATATTGCCTTCGATAACCTGAGTCTGCTTCTCCAAGTTCTCACGCACCTGACGAGCGTAAGCGTCAGCAGCTGTACGGGTTGTAGAATCGTAGTCAGCAGCACGATGTTGTACTTCTGCTTCATACTGATCAGCTTGATCATGAGTCTGCTTGGAATAATCGTCAGCCGCTTGACGAACCTTACCAGAATAAGCATCCGCCTCATTGTGTGCACGCGAAGCATAAGCATCAGCATCACTACGAGTACGAGTCGAATAATCATCCGCATCGCCACGAGTCTGCTTACCGTATTCTTCAGCCTCAGAACGAGTACGAGCTGAATATTCATCGGCTTTAGCAACAGTGTCGTTGTAATGAGCCTGCGCTTCTTCAACAATTTGTTGAGCTTTCGCTTTACCCTTATCAACATACTGATCGTGCAATTGCATAGCAAGCGTCAACATAGCAGTAGCACGCTCTGGCTCCGAACCTTGAGCTTCAGCACCAGCACCAGCAATCTTCTGTAAGCTACCAGTTTCTGTATTCGGCTCCAACTTTGCAACCTGCTGACGAAGCTGTTCTTCACGCTGACGAGACTCTTCTAACTGCTTAGCAAGTTCAGCAACCTTAGTGTTCTCCTGCTGAGTCACTACCAACTGCTGACGAACTGTTTCAAGTTCACGACCCAAGTTTTCACTATTGGCTCGGAAATCATCACGTTCACGAGTAACGTTTTCAAGTTCCTTCTGGAGTTGCTTAGCATTATCTGCTTGCGCAGTTTGTGCCGTCAACTGATCAACTTGAGCACCCAAACCATCCAACTGTTCCTTCAATTGCTGGTTTTGAGCAGTCAAAGCACGATTGCTTTCTTCAGCTTCACGTAACTTCACGATAGTAGCTTCAAGCGAAGCAGCAGCTTCATTATTGTCACCTTGCTGCTTGTTAGCGTTACGCAACGCTTCATTTTCTTGAGTTAAGGACTCTACTTGAGAAGTTAATTCAGCAATCTTAGTATTCAAGCCGGCAACATCGCGACCAAGCGACTGCGTGGACTGACCCAGTCCTTGCACTGCCTGCTGACCAAGTGCTTCTATTGTTTCTGTAACTTGATCGAGAAATTCGTCAACCTCGTCAACGTCATACCCACCCTTGAATCGTACAATTTGGAAGGTATGCTCTCGAATGTCCTTAGGCGTCAACAGAGTCATATGCTTTACACCTCGCTTTTGGGACGCATCTCTTTGATATATATCTCTTCGATGCTATCACGTCCGCAGAAAATTGGGATAGTTAATACAAAAAATTTATATTATAAAACGCCGGTTTTATAAAATTATAATCATCGAACACAACAATGGCACTCATAATATGATTTGTAGTGCGTATAAAACAACATATAAAAGCATATAACTCACATCAATGCTTATATTGCCGCAACGCACAGGCGGAACAAATCTGCGCAACCAACGCAACGGCGGTTCCGTTATAAAGTAAATAATATTCATAAGAACAGCAAAAATTCCTTGAAGACGCATGCGAGGAACTAGCACCATGAGCCAATCGACAATCATGCGGATAACCATAATACATAAATAAGCGCCAATCAGCATGCGCAAAATAAACAACATAATGAACAAAAACGATATTGCTGACAGCATTGCAATAATTGATATTATTACTTGCAACCTACACTCCTACTCACTTCTAACTGCGTGCATCTCCGTACCATTATGTCACCAAAATCATTGCTGGACGGAACATTACGTACATACATTACGTGAATTGCTAACTTACACAATAAATCTTTACATACGCTCCTACATTACTACAACATACAGCGCAGCTGCATCTACGCATGTATCTACATCTAAAGATGCTACCGCTACGTACCGCTACATACCGTTACGTATCGTCACATGCAGATAAGACTTCACTTTAGCGAGATATAATCTCACTGGCTACACAATTATAGAGGAAAGGCTAAGTATGACTGTTCTTGTTACTGGTGGGTGTGGATACATTGGCGCGCATGTAGTTCACGCATTGCACGAAACTCATCAAAATGTCGTCGTCGTTGACGACTTAAGCTACGGAAAACCTACACGTATCGAAGGCGCACGACTGTATGGCATGGATATTGCTTCCCCTGATGCAGGAGCGCGTCTTGCACAGATTATGAAAGATGAACATGTTGATTCAGTGATTCATTTTGCAGCACGCAAGCAGGTTGGTGAGTCAGTTGAAAAGCCACTGTGGTACTACCAGCAGAATATTAACGGCATGCTCAATGTGCTTGAAGGAATGCGAGAAAGCGGTGCAAAGAAACTCGTATTTTCTTCCTCAGCTGCAACCTATGGCATACCACCTGTTGAAGTAGTACCAGAAGACGTGGTTCCAATGTTGCCTATTAATCCGTACGGTCAGACCAAGCTATTTGGCGAATGGATGGCACGTGCATGCGAACATACCTACGGTATTCGTTTCTGCGCTTTGCGCTACTTCAACGTAGCCGGATGTGGTCCGGTGGAATTGGAAGATCCTGCTATTTTGAATTTGATTCCTATGTTACTGGATCGCTTACAGCGCGGTAAAGCACCTGCTATTTTTGGTGACGACTACCCTACTCCGGATGGCACTTGCATTCGCGACTATATTCATGTTTCCGATTTAGCAGACGCTCATATTGCAGCACTTACGTATTTAGATCGTGACGAACGCAAGTATGACGCTTTTAACGTAGGTACCGGCAAGGGCACTTCTGTGCGAGAAATTGTAGACGAAGTGCGAAAAGTTACAGGCTTACCATTTAAAGAAACAGTGCTAGATCGCAGAGCTGGAGATCCTCCTCAACTTATTGGTAGCACAAAGCGCATTAACGAAGAAATGGGTTGGCATGCTCGCTACGATGTAAAGGATATTGTGGAATCAGCTTGGGCAGCTTGGCAAGCAAATCCTGAACATCATATTGATGTTGATTCATGGAAACAGCTTGATGAGCAAAAATAGCGTAAAAAATAGCTTTCTTGCTTTATTAGCTTTATTAGCTTTATTAGCTTTATTAGCTTTATCTTAAGCTATAAAATTTAGAATTTTACTGATAAAACGAACATGTTGCCAGTACATAAAAGTGTGCTGGCAACATGTGTTATATATGCAATGTTCATATATGCAATGTTCATATATGCAACGTGTAATTCATAATTTGCTATTCACACTGCTTAGTTGGTTGCATCAGCTTTCTGAACGCTATTAATAGTGCTGGTATGAGCTGTATGAGCAGCATCATGAACATCAGTATCAATATCAAGGTCAGTGTCAAAATCCGCATCAAAGTCAGTGTCAACGTCAAAGTCAGTATCAGCTATAGTGTCTAAATTCGCATCAAAATCAATGTCATCACTGTCAGATATATCAAAATCAGACTCGTCAAAATCAGATACATTTACATCATCCAAATCAAAAGTATCCAAATCTAAATTATCCAGATTAAAATCATCTACAGCAACATCACCACTATCTGAAGTATCCGAAGTATCTGAAGTATCTGAAGTATCATCAGACACAATTGGCGAATCATCATCTTCTGCGGAATAATCCGAAGATACTAACAGCGAAGGTAACTTTTGTTTCAAAGCTGTCAATGTATCGTTATGAACGCTATTATTAATAAACAGCTTTTTCAAAGAACTCAAAGAACTCAAAGCAGAAACATCTGTAACATTCGTGCCAATAATCTTTAGAGTTTGTAAATGCTGCAGAGCAGCTAACGACGAAATGTCAGAAATCTTGGAACCAGATAACTGCAATCTTTGAAGATGTGATAAAGAAGCAAGTGGAGCAACATCTGCAAGAGACATGCCAATACTCAAATCCACAAGATTCGTAAGATTAGCAAGCGGCGAAGCATCAACAGCTTGCTCAATATCACTATTTAAAATCAAGCGTTTCAAACTTGTTGCTCCACTTAAACCCGACAAATTCTCAAGATGTGGTCCATACAGATTTAACGTATGCAAATGCTTCAAAGCAGCTAACGGAGTTATATCAGCATCCGCAGAAACAGCAATATTCAGATTCTGCAAATTCTTTAAACCTACTAGAGGCTGCAAATCAGTAACTTGAGCGTCAATATCTAAATTCTGCAAATTTGGTAAAACAGACAGCCCGGAAAGATTGATAACACTAGGATCAGAACTCTGTGATGAATCAGCAAGAGACGTAATAATAAGATTTAATGTTTGTACTTGATTCAAACCTGAAAGCTGCGACAAATTAGTACCAGAAGTGACAACAAGACTTAACTTTTGTACTTGATTCAAACCTGAAAGCTGCGACAAGTTGGCAATATGGGAACAATCAAGGAACAAATCTTTAAGATGAGTGAAGTAAGAAAAGTCTAATATGCTAGTAATAGGAGTCGAGCCATCAGCCAAGGAAGCAATATTAAGATGCGTTACTGATGCTGCTTGATCTGGAGTCACATCGTTTACTGAGTTATTTATTACACCACTTGCACGCATACTCTCGAGAACTTGAGATTTCAACGCAGGATGAGTGAATGTAATAAAAGCTTGAGAATTGTTACTTACTGCTGCTTCCGAAGTTTCGCTAGCGTATGCAGTCGAAGGCACCGATACTAACGCAACACCACTGAGTAATGTGGCAGCTGTTGCTAACGTTGCTATAAATTTTTTATTCAACATATGTACCTTCCTTAACTTACCTTTCTTCCTGAATACATGCAATCTGCGAAATGCATGGGCTTTATTCGTTACGATGGTGCAAACACTCTCCGCATGTAAAACAATGCCAAAATTAGCGTACTCGCAGCAAACGAAAAAGGAAGACTATAGGTCAAATCATGTGTCGAGTATTGCAATACAAGTGTTTTGCGGTAATCGAATCTGTTTGCTGCACATTCGACACCCGGACAAAACTGTGTAAAAATAAGCTCATAACCCTTATGGCAGTAGGTCTCGCAGTATATCGAATGTGGGTTATTTCTTATGCGCATTGGCGTTCGAGGCATGTATTAGATGAATTTTTAACAATAAATCATCAAACGCTGTTACTGGCGCAGATTACGTACTGCGCGAGTAACAATAAATCACAATTATTCGTTATTAACGCAGATTACGTACTGCGCGAGTAACATATGACCGTTACTTTCTCAGATACTTGACTGAGTTTTTAACAGTGCTGAGGCTAGTTTATGTCACAGAATATTCACAGCTTAGCTTTACACACTTTTGGGCCTATAAACCCTATTCACCAAGATTGAATAAAAAAACGCGGTGCAAAAGCACCGCGACTACAAAGCGTGGCTCCGAGCGGGATCGATCCGCTGACCTAGCGATTTTCAGTCGCTCGCTCTACCAACTGAGCTACAGAGCCATGATGAATAAAAAACCCGGCGAACCGGGCCTTTACTAATCGCGACCCCGGCCGGACTTGAACCGGTGACCTCCGCCGTGACAGGGCGGCGCTCTAACCAACTGAGCTACGGGGCCGTGGCTTCGTTCTCTTGAACAGCCGAGTCACTATCTTACAGAATTCACGGCAAAATGCAAGCCCAACAGCACGTTCGGCGTGTTGCCGCAGAATATCAGCGAAAATCACTCCAACTCGATTGCGCCAGTGCAAAGCTGATAATACTCGCCGCGCTTAGCTAATAACTCCTCGTGTGAACCTCGCTCAATAATTTTGCCGTGATCTAACACCATAATCACATCAGCATTACGAACAGTAGACAGCCTATGAGCAATCACGAATACCGTACGACCTTCCATCAGTGAATCCATACCATGTTGCACTAAAGCTTCAGTATGCGTATCAATCGAAGAAGTAGCTTCATCGAGAATCAGCACAGGTGGATTTTCTACAGCAGCACGAGCAATCGCAATAAGCTGCTTTTGACCTTGCGAAAGATCCTCACCATCAGCATCAATCTTTGTATTATACCCATCTGCAAGTTTAGTGATAAAAGTATCAGCGTGAGCTAATTTCGCAGCTTTCACACACTCTTCGTCACTAGCATCTAGGTTTCCGTAACGAATATTATCCATTATTGTGCCCGTAAATAGGTTCACATCTTGTAAAACCGTTCCAATAGCGTAACGCAAATCCGTTTTGCAAATATCACGCACATCAATTCCGTCGTACAAAATTTGACCGTCGTCAATATCGTAAAAACGTGTAAGCAGGTTTGCAATAGTAGTCTTTCCAGCTCCAGTAGCACCCACAAGCGCAACCTTCTGCCCTGGCTTTGCAAACCAAGTAATATCATGCAACACCGGCTTTTCAGCATCGTATCCAAACACAACATCCGTAAAGCGCACGTCTCCTCGAAGCAAAGTGTAGCGACCATCCTGAGAAGTACGCGCATCGCGTTTAGCATGGCATACCACTTCTTGCGCCATCTTACTTAATTTCTGCGCACGCTGAGTAGCTTTTGTGCCATTATCTTGAGCATCACGCTTCCAAGCCCAATAAACGTTTACACCTTCTTCTTTTTCATCAACTTCTTCAAGAACATTAAATATTGCTTTATGAGAAAGCTGCTGCACTGATTCAGCAACACGAACTTTCACTAATCGAACTGTACCAGCATCTACCTCTGGCTGCTCATCAAGAAGCTCAAAAATTCTAGACGCTCCAGCCAGAGCCATCATAAGCGAATTTATTTGCATCGTAATTTCGCCAATAGGATTAATAAACGCTCGCGAAAGAGTAAGCAAAGATATAAGCGTGCCAAGTGTAAAAGCACCAGAACCAACAAGACCAAATGCTGGCAATCCAACTGAAACTGCCCACGCTCCAAGTAGCGCAATAAGCACATACAGTAAGTAACTTGCGTTACTAATTACCGGCATTACATTATTTGCGTAAGAATTGGCACTAGCAGAAATTTTTTGCACTTTTTCGACACAAATATCTAATTGTTCAATGGTTGCAGCTTCGTGGTTGAAAATTTTAATAACTTTACTGCCAGTTGCTGATTCTTCAACAAATTTATTCAACTCACCTAAAGCATCTTGAAATTGCTCGAAAAGCCTGCCAGAACGTTTCAACATAAAACGCACCACATAAAGAAGTAAAGCCGTAAACACAGCCACAAAAGCTGCTACCGAAAGCGAAAGCCACATAATTGAAACAAACGCAGCAACAATAGATATAAACGCAGAAAAAGAGTCAGGAAAAGCCCATGAAATTGCTTCACGAAGTACTTCTGTGTCATTCGTATAACGACTCATCACGTCGCCGTAGCTTTGAGAATCAAGGTAGCGGAGCGAAAGCTTTTGCTGATGCTGAAACATGGCATTACGCAAATCACGCATAACGCTTTCAGCAACATTTGCAACCAATCTACCCCACAGCCAGCAGCTAAACACGCCTACCGCATACACACTTGCCATAAGAATAATCATGCGCACAAGCGGCATCCAATCTGGATTATGCTTGCCAACAAGCGGAAGAATATACACGTCAACCAGCGATTGCAAGAACATTGAGCAAGCTGCTTGCACAATAGAAGCTACAATAATTGCGCATAGAATTACGAAAATTTTAGCGCGATAAACCAGCAAATAAGAAGCGAGACGTTTCAGCACCGGCCAGTTAATTGCCCTGCTTTTTTTCGAGGTTTTACTACTGCTTAAGGATTTTTCAGAAGGATTTGTAGAAGTATTTGCAGAAGTATTTACAGAAGGGTCTGCAGGGGTATTTTGAGAAGATTGAGCCTTATTGTCGGTAGTCATTATGCAGCCCTTTCTTCTTCACTCGATACCTGACTTTTTGCCTGCGAAAGCGCCATATCTCGATATACTTCGCAAGATGCGATTAATTCATTATGCGTACCTTGAGCGAGTACGTGCCCATTTTGCAACACAACAATAATATTCGCATGCTCGATTGAAGATACACGCTGCGCCACAATAATTTGCGTAGAATCAGGCATAAACTTCTTTAAGCCTTCACGGATTGTACGATCCGTTTTCATATCAACAGCGCTCATAGAGTCATCAAGGATTAAAATTTTCGGCTTCCTCAAAAGCGCGCGAGCAATGCACAAACGTTGTCGTTGACCGCCTGAAATATTCTTACCACCCTGCTCGATATAAGTGTTATACGCATCCGGCAAATCGTTAATGAACTCGTCTGCTCGAGCAATTTTGCAAGCCTCACGCAAATCAGCATCACTTGCATCAGCTCTACCCCAACGAAGATTTTCTGCAATAGTGCCACTAAATAGAATATTTTTTTGCAAAACAACACCAACTTCTTCACGCAAACTTGCAGAATCATACTCGCGAATATCATGACCGCCGATAAAAAGCGTACCAGAAGTTACGTCATAAAGCCTTGCAATAAGCTGCACAAGACTTGATTTTCCAGAACCTGTTGCTCCCACAATACCAACAGTCGAACCAGAAGGAATCGTCAAATTTACATCCTGTAAAATTTCTTGTTCTGCTGGAGTGGATTCATCTGCGTTATCTGATTGAGGATATCGCAGCGAAACATGCTCAAAACGCACCGACGCATCAGAAAGCTGAGTAAGCGGATGCTCAGAAACATGCTCACTGTTGTGAGATTGCAAAACTTTCGCAATACGATGCATCGAAGCGCGCGCAGTTACAGTCATAACAAAAACTGCAACCAAATTCACCAAAGCAAATAAAATTTGCAGTGCATACACCACAAGCGCAGCAAGATTTCCTGTTGTTAGCCCAAACGCAGGATTATTACCAGATGCCACAATTTCATGCGAAGCCATCCATGCAAGCAGCAACATTCCTACATAAAAGCACAAGTTAAACAACGGAATACTGTAATTCAGCACATATTCCGCATGAAGAAAATGCTTATAAAGCTTATGAGAGATACGCATAAAACGACTATTTTCATAATCCTCACGCACATAAGACTTCACAACGCGAATATTATGCAAATTCTCACCGACATGATTATTTAACTCGTCAACTATGCGGTAAATTCGCATAAATTTAGGAGCAACAATCGCAGCACCCACTGCACCAATGACGCCAACAATTGGCACAAAGCTTAGAAAAACCCAAGAAATCGCATGGCTAATGAGAAATGTAAACCACCAAGCCGTAATAATAATCATAACGCTGCGAATACCAGAGCGAATAATCAGCTGATAAGCAAATTGCACATTAGACACATCGTTCGTCATACGAGTCACAATCGTGCCTGTAGAAAATTTATCTAAATCAGGAAAACTTAAACTTTGTAAGCGCGCAAACATATTGTGCCGTAAATTTCTACCAAAACCGGCACTAGAATGCGCGCAACAAATTCCCGAAACAATGCCGAAAATCATTGCAATTGCAGCAAAAGTAAGCAGTTGTAAACCATAATATTGCACCGCCTGTGGTGAGCCAGCCATAATGCCAAGATCAATAAGATGAGACATTACTGTTGGAATAGCAATTTGCATGGCAGCTTCAATAAGAATGGATACAGACGTTAACATTCCAAGAAAACGGTACTTTTTTAAAGATGACAGAATCGTACGCAATGCGCGAGGAGGATTATTGCTAATTTTTCGTGAATTGTTCTTCGGCTTCTCTGCCATTGCATCCCTTCCCCTACATAACGTCATGTGTAGGTTTAATAATATCACTTCTTCAAATACATATTTGAATTATTGCGCATAGCGCATTTCCGTATTGAGTTACTTCATTACCAAATGCATAAATAGATGAATCTTTGACATAGTAGTATACAGACACATCACATACGAAAAAGTGCTTCTACACATTCAAATTATAAACAACGATTGATTTCATCTTATAAAAATTATATAGTGAAAGAATGTGTATTCGCATGTATAAAGAGGTACTGTCATGAATATAAAAAAGCTATTAATAGAATACTTACCTGCTCAGTAGCATTATCCATGTCTTTTTACTATCATCGCAAGTTCAAGCCAACACCCAAGAAGAAACTTATGAGTAACACAAAGATACAACACAAAGATAGTTGGCGCTGTAGCACAGCAGAAAGGCATTCGTGTTGACTTGCAGTGAGAATTTCCACTATTAATATCAACAATTATGTGAGGAACAATATGAACAGCAAACACGTAGTTCTACTGCCAATAACGCTGCTTTGTTATATTTCGTCAACTATTTATTTCTTTAAACAATTGAAGGACTTAAAAGACGATAACACTTGTATTAATACTGTTAGTCTCACCATTCAAGCATTCGTCCTATTAATATTACTAATCTATCTTTTATATTTATGCAAAGAAAAAACATACCCAACTGTATATCGTTTACTTACAGTATTTATGAGCATAGTTAGCATAATTCTTTTAGCAGTTTACAATACAGATGTTACTAGGCTAATTATATTTAGCTTAACATGTGTATATGTATGCATTCTTATAATCGTCCGCAAACATTGTTAAATATATCGTATGAGTGGCGCATTCAATAGGATTACGAAGCGTCGCCTTCACCTTGCGCACGGTCTTTGCCGTAGATTGACGGAATAAAACGCTCCTGATCATGAAGTTTGTCCCAGATTACAGGAGGATTTTGCGGATTTTCCAATGACTTTGGCACATCAATAATGCGCTGATTGCTAGAGCCGCGAAATTGCAGCAGTGAATCGTGCAAATCCTTCATATAACGGCCGTCAACAAGAATATCAATGTAACGCAGAAGCTCAAGCTTATCAGGCGTCTCACCCGGGCGCATAAGCTCTTCCCACGTGTAGCCGGTCCAACTCCAAATATCTTTCGTATAACCAAACTCTTTACGAATACGTTTACACAGAGGCAGCAAAATACCTGTGTTGAGCAGTGGTTCGCCACCAAGAAGCGTTAGACCTTGCACATAAGGCTGCGCTAAATCTTCCATAATCTGGTCTTCAAGCTTTTGCGTATAAGGGTGGCCAGCGCGAAAATCCCAAATCGACTCGTTATAGCACTCAACGCAATGGAACGGACAGCCGGAAACATACAGCGAACAGCGAATACCCTCGCCGTCGGTCATCAAAAAGCGCTTGTAATCAGCAATCATGCCTTTACTCATACGCTCGCTTGACCACTGCCCTGCGCGAGGATTATTAGAGAGTGAGGTAGGAATCCACGGCCCACGATTCACATCTGCAGGCGCAAAATCATGCAAGGTAATACGCGCCATACCCCACCCCCTTAATACTCAAGAAACCATTAAAATCCAATAAGTACAAACATAAAATAAATCCAGCCACTAGAAAGTGCAATTATGAAACGTAATCAACACTTCCTAGCGGCCAGATTATTACCAAACAACAAACACAAAAAACGCTATTTATCTAACTAAATTATCTAGTCAACTTATGTTACTAAGTTTCAACATAATTCATTAGCTAAGTTTACTTAGTTTCCTCATACCATTCGCGAGATTCGCCATTATCCAGCGTCACATGACCAGTTTCGCCAGACATGTGCTTTACGCGGTGCGCAATTTCCTCGTGACGACCGTGAACCATTGGACGCTGAACAGGATTGCCCAAGTAGCCGCAAGTACGCTTCGTAACATTGCACTTATCTGGGTCGCTGTTGCCGCACTCAGGGCAACGGAAGCCTTCTTTAGTCGGCTCAAAATCGCCCTGGAATCCGCAAACGAAGCAATGATCGATTGGCGTATTCGTACCCAAGTAGCCAATGCCAATCTTATAAGCATAATCCCACACAGCTTCCAAAGCCTTAGGATTCGCCTGCAAACATGGGAACTCGCAGTAGTTAATAAAGCCGCCGGAAGCAAGATACGGGAAATCAACTTCGTAACGAAGCTTCTCTATAGGAGTTGGCTGCAACCAAACCGGGTAATGGAAGGAATTAGTGTAGAAGTCGTGATCGGTTACGCCTTCAATGCGACCGAACTTCTGACGATCCATGCGGTTAAAGCGGTCAGTCAAAGACTCAGCAGGCGTTGAGTATACCGAGTAGTGGTATCCTTCAGCCTTCGACCACTGCTGGCAAAGCTTATTCATGCGACGCACCAAAGAAAGCGCAAACTGCTTGCCATCCTCATTCCAGCTGTGATCCTTCATCCAATCCTTACCGAAGAACACTGCCGTAGTTTCGTACAAACCAATATAACCAAGCGAAACTGTAGCGCGCTCGTTACGGAACAGCTGATCAACACTCTCGTTAGCTTCCAAACGGCCAAAAGCACCATAGCGGAACAACGTTGGAGCGTTCACAGGAGTTGCCTGCTTGCAACGCATAATGCGGAATCGCAAAGCTTGGTGAGCAACTTCCATACGCTCGTCGAAAAGCTTCCAGAAGCGAGTCACATCGCCATGAGATTCAAGAGCAATACGCGGCATATTCACCGTTACAACGCCAAGATTCATGCGACCGTCTTCAACATCCTTGCCAGTCTTTGGATCAATCCAACCCTGAAGGAAGGAGCGGCAACCCATAGGAGCTTTGAAGGAGCCGGTAATCTTCACAATATTCTCGTAGAACACAACATCCGGATACATGCGCTTAGTAGAGCACTCGAGCGCAAGCTGCTTCAAATCGTAGTTCGGGTCGCCAGGATCCGCGTTGACACCGTGCTTAATAGTAAACACAAGCTTAGGGAAGATAGCAGTGTGACGATCTTTGCCGAGACCGCGAATACGATTCAGCAAAATAGCGCGCTGAATTTCGCGAGCGAACCAAGAAGTACCCAAGCCAAATCCAACAGTTACGAACGGAGTCTGACCATTAGAAACACGGTTGGAATTAATCTGATATTCCATCGTTTGCATAGCGTCGTAAATAGCCTTACGCGTCATAATCTTTGCATAAATCTCACGAAGCTGGTCAAGCTCGCTCAAATTATCATCAAAAGGAGTATCAGCCGGAAGGGGATCCCTATCCAAGCAGTGAAGATTCTTAGGCTCCTGAGCCTTCAAGCCGTCAATCATATCCTTCGCAACTTGAATTGGCGTGGAATCAGGAATCATGGCTTTTGCCATAGCAAGATTTTTGTCGTAATCGCACTTAGCGTAACGTTCAAGCATTTCGTCAGTACGATTCACCGTCTGACCACCGTACTGCGCTCCAGCAATATCCTTAATAATCTGCGTAACCTGAGTTGCAGCAGTGCCGATAGACTTTGGACTATCCATCATTGCATTACCAAGAGCAAAACCCTTAGCGAGCATGTCGCCAAAATCAGGAAGTGAACAATTGCTCATGCAAGTAAATGGCGAATAATCAGCATCGTGGAAGTGAATATCACCCTTCATATGTGCGTTAGAAACTGCGTGAGGAAGCATGGAAAACGCAGATGCCTTGGAAACAGCGCCTGCAAGAAGATCGCGCTGAGTAGCATAAACATTGGAATCTTTATTTGCGTTTTCACGCACAAGCGTTTCATCGCGATTGACAAGGCGATTCACAGCTTCGTTAATATCAGTAGCTTTAGCACGGTCAATATCGCGATTCAGGCGGTAGCTCGTGTAGCAGCGAGCAACCTCATAAAGATGATTCTCAATAAGACTGTGCTCAACCAAAGTCTGAATATCTTCGATTTTTGCTGGACCATTGTAACGATCCTGAATCTCAGCTTCAATATGATCTGAAATATCGCGAATCATCTGCTCTTCTTGCGGACCGACTTCCTTGCCTAAATCCTTAAAAGCAGCTTTAATAGCCATGATGATATTCATTGAATCGAAGTCAACAACGCGACCATCGCGCTTTTCAACCTGCACGCGGGAAACTGGAGCTTCAGCTACACTATCCATTTGAACTTCTGCGTAATCAACATCAGTTTTCTCCAAAACCCGCATCAGTACAAACCTTTCTCAATATTATTTTTTATTTTCTCATTTAAATCGCCACAAAAACGAGGCTTCATTTTTTCATAACTTGCTTTACTATAGTCCAAACCATGCACAATATCTAGGGGAAACACTCATATAGGTAACTATATATAGTGATTTATGATTTATTCGCTATTTTTGAGGCGTGTCCTGGTGTGTCGAGGATGAGGGAGCTTAATTTACTGGCATGTTTTCTGGAGTGGCTGTGAGTTGTGGGACTGCTTGTCTCGCAGCGCTCCGCTCTTATACCTTATTTAGACTTAGCGGTTGCGTAGTTAAGTTTAGTTTTTTTACTTACTTTTTCTGCAAAAATAGTATTCATCAACAAGATTATTACTATCGCTCCGCTTTTATATTGCTCGACCAAGCAACACCCACCCCTCACTACTAGTAAAACCGCTAGTGTTTTGTGGTGTGATAGGAGAGTCTGGTGTAGTGTGTGCAGCAGCAATGATGCTAGTGTTCTCTAATAAACAAAACTCGATGTCAGCAGAGCAATACTCTTTTAGTAGCACAATACACGCCGTTATGCGCGCGCACTTCTTGACGCTTTGATATATTGAGTCTCGTGGAACAGATAGCTTTTCAGCATGCACAGGAATTCGGATTCCAACCAGGAGACATTGTGCAACAATGGCTCTGGGACGACGATGTCGACGAAACAATTTGTGAAAGTATCGAACAGCTCACCGGCGAAGACTTGGTGGACGAAGATTATGATGCTGCTGTTGATGGCGCGATTATTTGGTGGCGCGACGGCGATGACGAAGATGAGCTTGCCGACACCATTATGGATGCCACAAATATGCTTGACGATGATGCACCTATGTGGGTACTCACGCCTAAACCTGGTCGCGAAGGTTCCCCAAGCTCCAGTACAGTTCAGTCTGCCGCAAAAACAGCTGGCATGAATGCAGCCACTCCCCTTACTGTAAGCGCAGACTGGAACGGCGTTCAATTGCGCGCATTTGGCAAAGGTCAAAGCAAGTAAAGCAAATAAAGCAAATAAAGCAAGTGCTTTTCCGTTACTCATGCAGTACAGTTTCTGCATGAGTAACTTATATTTTCCCGAGAAAATGTGGACTTACAGCGCGCTTATGTCCACAAACGCGCGCAAGTTTACGCGCACGTTTACACGCAAGCTTAGCAGCGAACGCAGTTTTGTTACTATTGCAGTTGGTTTCAAGCTCGGTCAAAGCGACCGCGACCGCGGCCACGACCGCGATCACTACCACGCTTACGCCCACGACCACGCCCCTTGCGCTTCTGCTGCTCTGGCTCAGGCATGCTCCAACCTTCTTGAAGCTCAGCAGCTTCTCCCACAATCTCATCTAGAACTGGCGAAGCAGGATTCACATCTTCAGCTTTCGCATGAATGCCAGCACGACGAAGCATCATATGCGCAGCACGCTTCTGGTTCGGCAGCACAAGCGTCACTACATCACCTTCTTCACCAGCTCGAGCAGTACGACCCGAACGATGCAAGAATGACTTTGGGTCTTCTGGCGGCTCAGTTTGCACCACCAGCGCAACATCACTAATATCAATACCTCGCGCAGCAACGTCTGTAGCAACCAGTACACGCACTAAGCCTTCTGCAAACACTGCTAGATGACGATCGCGCTGATTCTGCGACAAATTACCTTGCAAATCGACTGCAGGAATACCTTGCTGAACAAATTTTTTCGCCATATTTTTCGCTTGATACTTCGTGCGAGTAAAGAATATAGCGCGTTTTTGTCCGGATGCGAGTTTACGCAAAACTTCGTACTTATCCCCTGCCGACACAGCAAAAATATGATGCGTCATAGTATCAACTTGTGAATCAGCATCATCCACAGCATGAACAACAGCGTTTGGAAGGAAACGCTCAACTAATGTAGAAACTTGCTTATCAAGCGTTGCAGAAAACAGCATGCGTTGACCATCTGGCGCAACTTGCTCAAGAAGTCTAGTAACAGCAGGAAGGAACCCCATATCCGCCATTTCGTCTGCTTCATCAAGCACGCTAACCATCACTTTTTCGAGCGTAAGTGCTCCCTGACGCAGCAAATCTTCCAAACGGCCAGGGCAAGCAAGCACAATTTGCGCACCCTGCTTAAGTTGCGATATTTGGCGCTGGTATCTCACGCCTCCATACACTGTCACAGTGCGCATACCGTAGGCTGCAGCAAGCGGTGCTATTACGTCGTCAATTTGGTGCACAAGCTCACGCGTTGGAGCAAGAATTATTGCTCTAGGAGCAGGAATATCGCTCAACTCGCGTGACTTACGGTTTTTACCAGAATGAATTAAATCAACAAAATTCTCCGCCAAACGAGCAACAAGTGGAATGGAAAACGCCAGCGTCTTGCCACTTCCCGTACGACCACGACCCAAAATATTTGCACCACGCAAGGAATCTGGAAGCGTTGCCTGCTGAATCGGGAATGCAGTGGTTTTTCCATCCGCGCGCAACACTGCTACTAAAGGCTCTGGAACGCCAAGTTGCGCAAAAGTTACATCGTCACGGTAATTTTCACGAGATTCAATGGCAGAGTCTGGAATTATTGTTGCGTTATGAGAATCTTGCTTTTGCTTTTTTGAAGTAGAATGTAAAGATATTGCAGAATTTTGCTTTGCATTATGAGATTTAGCAATATTATGGTTAGCAACATTATTTTTATTAATATTATCCTTAGCAATATTATGCTTAGCAAAATCTTGTTCAGCATCCGCGATAGCCACTTCTTCATATCGCAAGGCTTTTTCGCGCGCCTTTTGACGAGCTTTTTCTGCTTTGCGATTGCGCTCCCTGCGCGAATTGGACTCATGATGAGAGCCGTAATTCTTATGACTCCCCTGATACTCAAAAGGATTGCGTTTTTTTGTGGATTTGTTAGCGTTGTGCGATTCACGAACGCGTGGATCATAAGCGTCATAAACTTGAGAGTTTTTACTATTTTTAGCATTCTTATTTTTAACGTTTTTGGTATGAACGTTTTTAGCATAGACGCTTTTACTACGAGTATTCTGAGTATTTTTCGCGCCTCGCTTTTGAGCAGGCGCAGCATGATAAGTATGCGGCACGATAGCCTTTCGTAAATTTCTGTATATTTTTAACTATGCGTAATCCTACAAAGTCACGAACTTACTGAGCCTAGCACACACCTAGCACAATCACGACGTTTGTGGTCAAAAACAGCAAAAGCGGAAACAAAAGCCGAAAAATCACCGGCAAATGTTTCCGCCAATAAGTAAAAGCAAAAACTCAATCAGCGAGTTAACTTACGATGCAAACGATGCGGACGAGCAGCTTCCTCACCCAAGCGAGCAATCTTATTTTCTTCATAAGCTTGGAAGTTACCCTCGAACCAGTACCATTTTGCAGGATTATCGTCATCACCTTCCCACGCAAGAATATGCGTGGCAACGCGGTCAAGGAACCAACGATCGTGGCTCACCACCACAGCGCAGCCTGGGAACTCAATCAAAGCATTCTCCAAGCTTTCCAAAGTCTCAACGTCCAAATCGTTAGTAGGCTCATCGAGAAGCAGCAAGTTACCACCCTGCTTAAGCGTTAACGCCAAGTTCAAACGGTTTCGCTCACCGCCGGAAAGCACTCCCGTAAGTTTCTGCTGATCCGAACCCTTAAATCCAAAGCTAGCAACATAGGCTCGAGTAGGAATTTCAACTCCTGCAACCTCAATATAATCGAGTCCGCCGGAAACAGCTTCCCACAAATTCTTGTTCGGATCCAAACCTGCACGGTTCTGATCCACGTAAGAAATCTTCACAGTATCGCCAACAGTAAGCTCACCACCAGAAAGCGGCTCCAAGCCCACAATTGTCTTGAAAAGCGTAGACTTACCAACGCCGTTCGGACCAATCACACCAACAATGCCGTTACGAGGCAACGTAAACGACAAGTCGTCAATAAGCACACGGTCGCCGAAAGCCTTGTGAATATGCTTCGCTTCCAACACTTGCGAACCCAAGCGCGGACCGGCTGGGATCTGAATTTCAGAGAAATCAAGCTTCTTGGAGTTACGTGCCTCTTGTTCCATCTGGTCGTAACGCTCCAAACGAGCCTTATTCTTAGCTTGGCGAGCCTTAGGCGAGCTACGCACCCAGTCAAGCTCATTCTTCAAACGCTTAGCAAGCTTGGCATCCTTGGCACCTTGGATTTCCATACGCTTAGCTTTGGTTTCCAAGTATGTGGAATAATTGCCCTTGTACGGGTAAAGCTGACCGCGGTCAACTTCGCAAATCCACTCAGCAACATTGTCCATAAAGTAGCGATCGTGGGTAACGGCAATAACAGCACCCTCGTACTTATGCAAGAACTGTTCAAGCCACAGAATAGACTCTGCATCCAAATGGTTCGTAGGCTCATCCAAAAGCAACAAATCAGGAGCTTCAAGAAGAAGTTTGCACAGCGCCACTCGACGTCTCTCACCACCAGAGCACACAGACACAGGCGAATCAGGATCTGGGCATTGCAAAGCATCCATTGCCTGCTCTAACTGCGAATCCAAATCCCAGCCATTCGCCGCATCAATTTCAGTCTGCAGCTTACCCATTTCTTCCATCAATGCATCAAAATCAGCATCCGGATTAGCCATTTCTTCGCCTATTTGGTTAAAACGCGCCACCTTTTGCGCAATCTCACCAAAAGCCATCTTAATATTTTCGCCAACCGTTTTCGTTTCATCCAGCGGTGGCTCCTGCTGTAAAATACCTACCGTGTAGCCTGGAGTTAACGAAGCCTCACCATTCGTCACATTCTCCAAACCAGCCATAATCTTAAGCAGCGTAGACTTGCCCATACCATTTGGGCCAACTACACCAATCTTCGCACCTGGCAAAAAACTCAAAGTAACATCATCGAGAATGACGCGATCACCATACGACTTACGCGCTTTAATCATCTGATAGATAAATTCAGCCAAAGTAATATACCATCCTTAAAAACGTTGGAATTCCAGCGTTTGCTGCAGCTCTACGAAAACACGGCTGACTTTCGCACATAACCAATACGTTAAGTCTTTCATGCTTTTATTCCAAGTACACATAACAACATAACAGTACGCGTACATGATGCGTGTAAATAGGGAAATCGCTAATAGCAGCAGCAAAAATACCAAGAGATATTATCTCATGCGGCAACTACATTACGCGTACTAAGATAGCGAAGATAGCGAAGACGGCTAAGATAGCTAAGATGCATAACAAGAAGTAGGCATATATACAATGAAGTAGGCATATATACAATGAAGTAGTACACAACTGCAAACACATGAAGTGCACTGCTCAGCACAGACAATTTGCTACGCGCGTTGCGATGCGTCAAAATATGACACAAATATGCCACAAACATGTCGCAAAATACATTACAAATGCACCGCAACACGTCATAGTATGCAGTAAGAAAAATCAATAAGCTACCGGACTAGGATTCGCTTTCTTCACAGCAGACTCAGGACCGTCTTCCGGCGGCAACTGACACAATCGCTCACCCAAAATACCAACAAGCATATCTACAAAGCAAACAAAACCAGCAATAGCACACTCACGAATAACGGAACTATACAATGCTATTTCGCTATGAGGTAAACTCATGAGCAGTTGCCCAACATACCAGCCAGCCAAAATAGCGCCCGCCATACCCAAAGCTTTCGATAGCATAAGAGCTGCTACAGCAAATTGTGAACTAACACGCTTTTTATTCTTAGCTTTTTCACTTACACTTTGATGCGTTTGCCAAGCCATCACAAATGTTACGATGCCAGCAACCACCATAATTGCCACCACAATCCATGGCGCTCCAGCCAACGACATAGCACTTGATTCAGTCGACGATACTAAGAATGCACCTAGCAAAAAACCAAACAGCAGACCTAGCACCAGATACCACCACGGTGTGCGATACGCTCTCATTAGTAATCATCCCCTACAAGCCATTGCTCTGAGTATACGCCAACAGTTTGAGTATCCAAAGCAAATGCTAAAGAATACGAAACTGGGTTATCGTCTAAAGCAGCATCCGACTCAATCTGCAACCATGGCATAAGCTCCGGTGACTTAGGATTCACAGTCACCATTTCCGCTATTTCCCTCGGTAATCCTTCCGGATTAATGGTCTTTGTGCTAGCAGCAGACTCGCCGTACGAACGTGCACCCAGCACATGCACTGTTACTGTATCTTTATGCAAGGTAGCAACAGCACGAACCAAACGCAACAATTCATACTCATCACCACTTGAAGAAAGCAGAAAAACGGCAGCATAGTAGTCGCCTTCAAGCGCATTAACAACGTATAATGCCGATACGCCATCAACGCGCGAATCCCTATCTTGCTCAAGCAACGCGATAGTTCTTAGCATAGCAGAACGCGTAGCTTGTTGAGCAACACCCTTCATTGCTACTACTGCAGTCGTTTGCATTGGCAGAGGACATATACCAAAAAATGGTGACTTACGTTCATGTTTCACAAGATCGGTGCCGTGTTGCGCGTCGTCACTATCAGCAACATCCGAAACACTAGCATCCTGTTGGTTGGCATGAGCACTCGCATCATTGGGAGCAGCAGCATTCGCAATATCCATAGCAGCTTGAGTAGCAGCCGCAGCTTCTTCATCTTCTTTACGTTGTTTTTCTTCCTCATCAATGCTTATAAGAGAACGATAATAATCAGCAACTTCGCTGTCGTCGAATTCGTCAACCTCTACTCTACCGCCGCGAACAGCAACATGCGCGATTGACTCCGGAGTCACACTATTATTCAAATCAAATTCTTCTTGAGCAACGCGATGTAAAGTAACTGACACGTCATCAACAGTGCTCTGTAAACCATAATATTGGCTTCGTAAAGAAGCATGTACCGTAATTTCAGCTTCGCTAATTTGCCATGTGCGCATAGCAGAATCTGCCACCGCTTTAGCAATAAGCTCCAACGCAATAGCCGGATGATCTTCAATCTCATCATCATGTTCACATTGACGCAACGCGCAAGCAAGACGGTCTATTACTTGTGGAATATCTATTGCGTGAGTTTCGTTGCCATCCAACGCTTTAGATAAATTCACTTGCAAAACAGCATCAACATAGATGAATCGGTATATTCCAATAGTTATGTCGTCACCTTTAGGACGAATTCCTGTAAGTCGTATAGTATCCATAATCGTCTCTTCTACGCTTCAATGCAACAACACAATCGTAAAGTGTAACCATATCTACTTTTACAACTTCAATCGCATTGCCAATAGTAATATTTTGTTATATTCTACTCGCAGCAAAGTGACAATGTGATATATTTTTCAAAATGTGTATATATTTTATTGATACACACTATTTTGGCTTCGTGGACAATAATTGTTGATTTGATGGTTTCGACAGTTTCGTCACACATGTTGTCGATTTCATCAAGCGATTATACGTTTCCAACAGTTCAATTCCATCTTGCATTAAGACTTGCACTAAGACTTGCACTAAGACTTACACTGAGAGCAACCACGCTATATTCCTCATTCATCTTGACTGTTTTTAGCATAGGCTTACCAAGCTCTGGGCAATACTTTTATTCGTTTTCATACTGAACGATATGAAACTTGAGTCTTACCACGAATTGTCCCTGCAATATTAACGAAACTCGGGATTAAATTCATATTTCTACCCGCTACATCCTATGTTTCTACACTTCTTCACAACAAGAACTATAAGCTGACACTACAAAAGCAACAACATCAACAGCTTCTTATAAGAATAGACGTTGATAACAATAGTAAGTGCTATCAACGTCTATCAGTGTCACATATATTCAGTTATGTTCACAACACAATATTATGTTCGTAAAATTATGTTCGTACATATTGTGCTTGTACAGAAATTTATTCCTACAATCCACGAGATTACTCACCAAATTGCGTACCAGATTCTGATTGCTCAGACTGATGAGCAAGCGGGTTAGCAGGAACGATTGGCGAGAAAGCGTCAGTTTGCGTAGAATCTGCATTACCATCAGATTCTTCCTTACCAGCAGCTTCCTCTTTACCAGCTACGTTGCGCTGTAAGCTCTCCGGAATTTCTACAGGAGGAATATCCGAATCAGGTCGCTGATCGTTAGAAAGCCAAAGCGTACGCTCCGGAGCCTTGCGAATCTTACTAAAGATTGCTGTAAGCTCCTTCTCGTTCAATGTTTCTTTTGCAAGCAACTGACGAACTAACTCATCAAGCACATCGCGATTATTGTTAATAATCTCCCACGCTTCAGTATGAGCAGTTTCAATAAGCTTATGAACTTCCTCATCAATAACTTCAGCCGTGCGGTTCGAGAACTTGCGTGGCTGCAAAGAGTCAAGAGAACCGGAAGCGTCGTCGTCAGCATCCATCCACTTAACTGCGCCAAGCTTTGCAGAGAAGCCAAACTCAACAACCATTTTGCGAGCAATGGCTGTAGCTTTCTCAATATCGTTAGAAGCGCCAGTTGTTGGATCGTGGAATACCACTTCCTCAGCCGTACGACCACCCATAGCATAAGCCATCTGATCGAGCAGCTGATTGCGTGACTGTGAGTAACGATCCGTAGTTGGCATAACGGCAGTGTAGCCAAGAGCATGACCGCGTGGCAAAATCGTCACCTTAGTAACAGGATCTGTATGATGCAAAGCCGCAGCAACAAGAGCATGACCACCCTCGTGATAAGCAGTATTGCGCAACTCATCCAAAGCCATATTCTTCGACTTACGGCGAGGACCTGCTTGCACACGATCAATCGCCTCATCAATTGCGCGGTTATCAATGTATTGCGCGCCGGAGCGAGCACAGAGCAAAGCAGCTTCGTTAAGCACATTAGCTAAATCAGCACCAGTAAATCCAGGAGTACGCACAGCAACCATGTGGAGATCAACATCCGGCACGAAAGGCTTACCTTTGGCATGAACCTTAAGAATTGCCTCACGACCTTCCAAATCAGGAGCTTCAACAGCCACTTGACGATCAAAACGACCAGGACGCAACAATGCAGAATCGAGCACATCCGGACGGTTAGTAGCAGCGATAATAATCAAATTCGTATCGTTATCAAAACCATCCATTTCCACAAGAAGCTGGTTCAACGTTTGTTCGCGTTCATCATGACCACCAGTCATACCACTTCCGCGACGACGACCAACAGCATCAATCTCATCAATAAAGATGATTGCAGGAGCGTTTTTCTTAGCTTCATCAAAAAGCTCACGAACACGAGACGCACCCAAGCCCACGAACATTTCAACAAAGTCAGAACCAGCCATTGCATAGAATGGCACGCCAGCTTCGCCAGCAATCGCTCGAGCAAGCAACGTTTTACCAGTTCCTGGAGGACCGTAAAGAAGAACGCCTCGAGGAATACGCGCACCCAAAGCCTTATAGCGCGATGGATCTTTTAAGAAGTCCTTAATCTCTTCAACTTCTTCTACTGCTGCCTGTTCGCCAGCAACATCAGCAAATTTCGTCTTAGGAGTTTGACCTTCAAGGAGCTTTCCGCGACCACGACCGCCGCCCATGCCAAGCATGCTGCCACCAGCACCGCCAATACGGCTAAACATGAACCAAATCATGCCAAGGAAGAACAATATTGGCACAAGCGAAGTAATAAGATACGAGAAAATACCTTGAGATTGTAAGCTGGCAGTCCAACCATTAGATGGTTTCGCTTTTTCAACCTCATGGATAACAGATTTACCTTGCGCTAGCGTGTAGTAGAATTGCACATCTTTTCCAAAATCACGCTTTTGCTTATTGCGCTTATCGAACTTCTTAAACGGCTTATCAAGCGTCAGCTTAACCAACTGCTTATTATCAATAATTTCAACATAATTTGCTTTATGCGATTGCAATAACGCAAAACCATCTTGTGTATCGATAGTTTGAGTACCATTGTGCGCAAACATTTGGAAGCCCGCAACAGACAGTAATACAAGCAGCACAACCCATGTCCATGGCGATTGCCAGAACGGGCGGCGAGCATTATTATTACCGTTTTCGCTGCTACTACCTTTATTATTCTTACCCTGTTGACCGTTATTTCGAGGATTCCTAGGGTTGTGTGGATTAAGGAACGGATTGTTACCGTTATTACCACGTCCAGGACCACCCATTGGACCTTGCGGCATCATAGGAGAAGCGCCCATGTAATAAGGCTCCTTTCAAACTCCCTATATAAAAATTCTTAATAGTTATGGTATGTAAGATTGCAATAAGAATTTTGTAGTTAATTAAGCACCATACACTGATGGCTTTAATACCGCAATGCTATTAAGGTTGCGGTAACGCTCGTCATAGTCCATGCCGAAACCAACAACAAAAGCGTCAGGAATTTCAAAGCCTGAGTAGTCAATTTGCACATCAACTTCGCGACGGGCAGGCTTACTGAGCAGCGCAAAAACTTTAACACTGTTAGCACCACGACCCTTTAACTCGTCTATTAGCCAAGCCAATGTGCGACCAGAATCAACAATATCTTCAACAATAAGCACATCGCGACCACGCACGTCCGTGCTTAAATCTTGACGAACTGTAATCTGTCCGCTTGTTTGCGTACCGCTACCGTAGCTTGACAAACTCATAAAGTCCATTGCTGCGTTAACGCTGAGTTCCTGTGAGAAGATAGCGAGAGTATTAACTGCTCCCTTCAGTACCGCAACAAGCAGAACATTACGGTTTTTATAATCTTCACTCACTTGCTGAGCAACTTCACGAATACGCTTCATAAGCTCTTCGTGGCTGATTAATTCATAGTCGATGTCATCTCGTATATCTGCAATTTGCATGTTCACTATCTTTGCATAAGCGAATGACGATACGATGATTGCGTCGAACTGCTTCATAATGATTTGGAAGAGAAAAAGGCTTCTGACCATGCCAATTTACGCTAAGTTCGTCGATTGCTTGTACATGACTCGACGAGAAACGCAGTGACACAGCAGTCAATGCTCGAGCAATAATGCGTCTGCGTATTGAAGGATGATATTGTGCTAATTGTTCCGCATGCAATGTTACGCTTTGAGCCGTTGTGTCAACAAACATTACTTGTGGTATTGTTGCGTCAACTTGAGCATTAATATAATCAAGATCATCCTGCGCAAGCGTTGCACCTCGTGAAAGCAGCGTAACCATATTTGCGTGTAAAAATCGCGAAATATACGGCATAAGCGTGTGTCTAATTCTAGAACGCAATGGATAATTTTCACCAAGCTCAAGGTTTTGCTCAAGAGTGTCGCCGTTCGTGGGATCATCCCACCAAGAAATGCCCAAATCTTCGCAAATTCCAGTTGTTTGCTCACGAGTAAGCTCAATAAAAGGTCGCGCAAACTGAACGTTTTCACGAAATGTTATTGCTTTCATGCCAGCAACTGCTTCTAAACCTGCAGAATCTTTTAAACCAATCAGCACTGTTTCTGCCTGATCATGAGCAGTATGAGCTAGTAGTACTACTGCAGCTTGTTGACGTTGAGCAACTTCAATAATGGCATGATAACGCATGTCACGAGCTGCAGATTCCTCACCTTTACCAGAATTTGTAACTTGGACAGATTGAAGAAAAACGTATTGTTCGCGTACTCCCACTTGCATACAACGTTTTGCAGCCTCGCGCGCAACCTGAGTTGAATGAGGCTGCATATGATGATCAACAATAACCACTCCACAACGCAAACCTCGGCTTGCACATACAATAACAGTAAGCGCCACAAGCGCAAGTGAATCTCGTCCTCCTGAACATGCAACAAGCACTAGCGGAGCATTTTCTGCAGCATTATGCACGCCATGCTCATGGAAACACGAATCTTGCGCGCACAACGAAAGCTCATCAAAGCAGCGTTTTATAGCACCAATACCTGCACGTATGCGAGAAGAATACACCATAACGTCTAGTGTAACGCAGCTCATACTATACTGGCATAGCTGCTAGCGTAAATAGGAAACGCTAGTAAGATACGAAGCAAAAATAGTAACACCATAAGCATTGATACCAACATTAATACAGGCATCAGTATAGGCATCGACACAATGCACTGATAACAATTATAATTTTGGCAATTCTGCCATAAACTTGTTGATTGCTACGAAAGCTCCCCAAAAATCAGTCGGCTGATTCACGACTATTGCAAAAGTAAGCACACCACCATTGTTACGTGACACATTACCAGTCATGGACGTTACATCACTTAAAGAACCAGTTTTTACGCGAAGCATACCAGCAGCAGATTCATCTGCTAAACGTTTACGCGCAGTACCAACCAAACCAGGCAACGATAAACCTTCAGCAGCTGCAGCACCACCAGAATGAGCTTGCACATTCAGCGCTTGCACTTGAGCTAATGTTGCAACGCGTAGCTTAGATTTCGGTGATAATCCTGAACAATCAGACATATGCAAACCGCGCGTATTAATATGAAGCTTGCGTAAACCTTCCTCCACTGCCTGAACTGCGCCTTCTGGCGAATTACGCTTATGCACAGCAATCGCAGTTAAACGACCAAATTCTTCTGCTAACGTATTATCAGAAATACGAAGCATATAAGCCATTATTTCGTTTAATGGTGCTGAAGAAACCTGAGCAAGCAAACGCGAAGAAGAAGTAACTAATTGCCGCGTTCTACTTACTGGTATTACAGGTTTTTGAGATTGTTGATCCACAGACGCATATTCAACAGAAGAAACAACTGAAATACCCTGTTTTTCAAGCAATCGCGCAAAAATGTTACCAACACTTTGCGCAGGCTGTGGATCAGAAAGCGGAAAATCAGTCATAGCGTCAGCATCCACACCTTGCGCAACAAGATCACGTTGACGCGCATCATCAATAGCAAGCGACGAAGTTCGCGCATAAAAACGGTGCTCAACATCAGTGTCATACACTAATGCAGGCGCTCGTTTAGCACCAAAAAGTGAGTCATCGACAGATAGTGAAACTTTGTGAATATTATCAAGCTTTAACGCAGCAGCAGTTCTTCGCGCTAAGGTTGTTAAACCAGCGCGACCATTCACATGATGCCAATCATTTTCCCCAACACCAAGAAGCATATCACCATTACCACGCAGCACAAGTTTACGAGCGTGCGCACTAGATGCATGAGTAGGAACATCACTAGCTTCAGGCAGCAAAAATACTTGCGTATCAAGTGTTGAACCCATGTCAAGCGTGCGAGAAGCTACAGCAGCAGTAAGCGTTTTAAGCGTAGATGCAGGTTCGCGTAAAGCATTTGGCTCATGAGAAGCAATCACACGACCTTGAGCATCCATAATTACTGCTGAAGAGCTACTACTGATAGAAGGATCAGCCATCACAGCGTTGATAAGCTTTTGTGCTTGAGCGCGATTGATTGGTCGACTATAATTAACACCTTTAGCGAGAGTAGGAGCATACAGTAGAGCACGCGGCGAAGAAACGGTAGCAGCACGCTGAGTTTGCAAAGTTAAAGGACCAGGAGCAATATCACATACGTCAAGCGCAGCGTATGTAAACATTACTGCAGCACTTACTATAACTGCTACAGTCGTAGTAAGAAAACGCCACCGAGATGGGTACTGGCTTCTATGAAGCATAGCGGCGTATGCGCTTGATTGCTGCTTATGTAAACCTGTTTTAATAGGCTTTACTGCTGAAGATTGAGAAGATGCAGATGGAGAGGAATCAGAAGAAACGATATTCTCTAATGGCTCAATGTCGTCTAACGATCCAACCTCACAGAAAATGCTTGCTTTGCGAGTATTGAAGGCATCTTGTGAGCCTTTTCTACTGTTCATGCGAGCACTACCTTTAAGTCGATTGCAATTACCGCGCTTAACTATACCTTGCGCTTGCAACAAAGCGTGCGTAAGTTACGCAGTAATCGAGGTAAATCTGCGCAAGTTTTCTACAATGCGAATCATGCGCTTATCCATTACTTTGCCACTAATAATTACGCCAACAGCCAGCACAATCAAACCGTTCACTACGAACAGAATGCATGCAATCCACAAAAGATTCGTGTTAAGGATTATAAACGCAATAGCCGCAGCAATAGACGGGATCATGCAAACTACAGAAAGAAGCGAAAAGCCGATAGCTGCAAAACTTCGCCCGCCAGCAGAACCTTGCGGACTAGAAAATGGCTTTTCGATTGACGCTACAGGGTACATTGCAATGCACGAAGAAATTAAGCCAATGCCTATGGTAGCAAAAGTTACTCCGATTGGAGAAAGAGTTTGGAACATAACTGCATTCATATTTTGCTTAACATTTGCTACAAAGAAAAGGAAAGCGTAAACCCCTATTCCAAGAATTGCAAAGTACACAGCGCAAATCACGGACCAAACTATTGCGTGCGCTAAACGATCGTGCAAACCTTTTACGCCAATAATCGCATGCATAGTAAAAGCTGTTCCATCGTATGCAATATTGTTTCCAACAACCATTCCCATAAGCATCGCAGCATATATCATCCATCCAGAAACACCTATGTCCTGTGCTATAGAACCAAATCCTTTAGCATTAAAACTAGTTCCTCCTGCAACTACCAGCATAAAAAGCGGCGCAATAAGCAAAAACAGTTGACGCATATCTCTTCTCATAACGCTAACAATTCGAGCAATAATCGCACCAACTATGTTGTCTGGAACTGCTGCAAAGAAGCCGATTCCTTTAGTTTTAACAACTGTTTTTTGCTCGCCGCGAAGTAGCTTCGGCTCTAATTTTGCGCAAAATACGGAGATTGCAAAGCAAGCAGCAATCGTTAGTACGCAAATAAAGAAGCGAATAACAAGCGCAAGCCAATTGCCATTAATAGCATCGAGCGGCAAAGCAATAGCCGCACTTAACGGCGTAAAAGCGGACGCAGCGCAGAAACTCGAGCCGAACACAATCCCATTTGGTGAACTACCATGCCTGTTCATTGACGAAACAAAAATCATGTACGCTACGAAAATAACAAAGTAAAAAATGTTTCTTGAACGCTTGTTTATTAAAATAGTATCCAAAAGCTCAATAAGCATTTTGCTTAAAGACACGATTGTGGCAACGTAAAGCGGAGCCGCAATTACGCTGACTAAAACCGGCACAATTCCAAAGTTTCGGTACGCTAAAGACCACAAAGCAAGCGCGATTGTGCAGCTTATAGAAAACGCTCCAAAAAGAGAGCCAAGAAGCATGCCAGCTTGCTGCTTTACGTAAGGAATGCCGTAAAGCGCAAAACTGCGCGACTTTAGCGTTGTGTCACTTCCAAACATAAACAGGTTTATAAACAGCGTAAAAATTGACACAGCCGACGCAACCATTATTGGAGCAACTTGGAATTCCTGCCAATCTTTAGTATCTGCAAGCATTCCTGAATTAAGATACTTTCCCGCTTGAAAACCCGCAAAACCAAGAGCGCATATAAGCGCAAGTCCAAAAACAATGCATATACCAAAGCCAATTTTTTGCCAAATTGACTTTCGCATAACAGAAAAAGTAAGCGCCCAGCGAAGGCGAACCATGGTAACAATCATAGACATTACGGCTCTCCTTATTTAAGCGTTGAGATTGGTGGAAGGTGCAGTAGATACAGGAGCGTTACCAGATTTGCCGCCGTTAAGCCAGTCGATGCGCGCAGCCGCGTGACGTCCGCCAACAAGCTCCATAAAGCGATCTTCAAGATCTTTGCCCTGAGCCACCTCTTCAAGAGTGCCAGAAGCTGCAACATGACCTTCGTTAATAATCGCCACGTGCGAGCACATTTTTTCAACCAATTCCATAACGTGCGAAGAAATAATCACCGTGCCGCCAGCGGAAACATACTCGGCGAGAATATCCTTCAAATTTGCGCTAGAAACAGGGTCCACCGCCTCAAAAGGTTCATCGAGCACAAGCACTCGAGGACTGTGAATCATAGCTGTTGCAAGGCAAATCTTCTTTGTCATACCAGTTGAATAGTCCGAAACCATAGTGTTTGCAGCTTCTGTTAAGTCGAAAGCAGAAAGCAAGTCGTTTGCGCGCTTTACGGATTCCGCACGGCTCATATCGCGAAGCATGCCAGCGTATGTTAAAAGTTGAAGGCCGGTAATAGTCTTAAAAATCTCGTCTGCTTGAGGCATTAAACCAATTGCGCGCTTAGCGCTATTTACGTCACTCCAAACATCGTTGCCAAAAATCGAAGCCGAACCAGCATCTGGCATAAGCAAGCCCGTAAGCATTTTAATCGTGGTGGTTTTGCCGGCACCATTCGGGCCTACTAATCCGTAGAAAGAGCCTGCTGGGATATCTAGCGAAAGATTATCTACAGCAACTTTCTTGCCAAAAGTCTTAACAAATCCGCGAATAGAAACCGCTGGAACATCTGCACTGTCAGCGGCATAAGCGTTTGCGTCAAAAACTGGAATAGAATCTACCATAGAAACCTCACAACATACAGATAAACGCACGCATTGCGCTACTTTAATTGCGCAGCCGCACGTTTACAATAGGGATTTCATTATCTCACACTCGCAATTTTTGCGCAATCGTCCCATCATCACACCACCAAAGAAGCTTTGCGGTCGTGCTTCTGCGAACGTTGATTCTCTAGCTTTGCAGTCATGCTCTGCTGACGTTGCTTGTGAAGCTTTGCAGTCATGCTTTGCTGCCGTTGCTTGTGTAGCTTTGCAGTCGTGCTTTGCAAACGTTGCTAGTGTAGCTTTGCAGTAGCGCTTTGCTAACGTTGCTTGTGTAGCTTTGCAGTCGTGCTTTGCTAATGTTGATTACTTGTTGATTCATGGAACTTTAACATTCATGCTCTGCAGACGCTGAGTATTTATTGCTTAGAGAACACTAGCATTCGTGCTGCTGCACACACCACGCCAGACACTCCTACCACGCACCCACCCGAAGCTTAATTACACGACCTTAGTTGCACTGAGTAAACCACGCACTTTCGCAACGAACTTCACGAGTCTATGAGTTTTGTGTTAAAGAGTAGCGAAGTAGAGGTCAAGGAAATTTCGAGCAGAGTGCTAAAAGAGGAGCGTAGCGACGGAACGCACGATGCTGAAATTTCCTTGACCTCACAACACTAAACACCAAACACACTAGCCAAAACTCATAGACGAAACTCAAGCACAACGAAAACAAAAATCGCCACTTAAGAGAAATCACCTATCTCCCACAGCCACATATATAAATCCGCCAGCCAAACATCACCCAAAACTCATAGACAATACGCAAGCATAACGAAAATAAACTCGCGCCACATTAAACGAATTATCAATGACCAGTGTGCTGAATTGGCTTCCACTCGCTCTTGGAGAAAATAGCTTGGAACGCAATAGGCACGTACGAAAGCATAAAAATCGGGAAGCTCAGAGCGTACGCAAACAGCTCCTTATTCGTGGCTCCAAGCTTATCGTGCTCAACTAAAATCGTGAGAGACACGAACACCATCATGCCGAAAACGCTGGTAACAGTAGTAGTTATAAGGTTCAACGATGATTCAATTTGGCTTGCCCATGTAACAAAACCGAAAGCAGCAAACACAAATCCTAAAACCAGTCTTATAACCGCTAATACCATAAACGGGCACAACATCAGCGTAAAGTCCACGGATGAAAAATCACGTTCTCGAATACCATGACGAATAAGAGCAGCACCATAATAACGGAACACTTGCAAAAAACCTTTACTCCAGCGAAGACGTTGCCTCCAGCTTTGCCTAAACGAAACTGGCTGTTCGTCATACAATACTGCCGAACCGCAGTAGCCAACCTTGTCTCCGTGAAGAATCGAATCCATAGTAAACTCAAGGTCTTCGGTAAGAAGATGGAATTTCCAGCCGCGATTTCTATGCATAATTTCGCGCGAGAACATAAAACCGGTTCCGCCTGCGTGGCAGCTTGAACCGAAAAGCATGCGCGAATTGTTAGTAAAGCGCGACTCTCGAATGAACCAAAGCGCAGATCCGGAAGAAACCCAGTTGTCGGAAAGATTTACGGAATTTCGGTAGCTGGTTAAGATTTGGTATCCTGCGTGGAAGCCTTTATTCATCTCCTCAAAATAGTGAGGATCGAGCTTGTTGTCCGCGTCAAAAACGAAGTAAGCGTCGTAGACTTTATCCGCACCAATTTTCATAATGTGGTCAAGCAAATAGCTGAGCGCAAAACCTTTGCCAATATGCTCTTTATCGAAGCGCTCGATTACGTTGCATCCGGCATTTCGCCCAACTTCCGCAGTTGCATCTGTACAATTGTCGGCAACAAGCCAAATATCAATAAGTTTCTGCGGATACGTTTGCGTTTGAATACAATGGATAAGATTGCCAATAACTGCTTCTTCGTTACGAGCAGAAATAAGCACAGCGTAATGCTTATCCATTGGTGCTTCCGGAAAAACGATAGGTTTAGCAAATAGCGACGCTACAGCACACACGCCCTGATATGCAACGCTGCTTATGCCAATAATTATTACCAGTACATCAAATATTGATAGAAGAATCATCGCTTCCACCCGCTCCGAGGGTTATTTTTTACGTTATTTTCTTTACGTTTCGTATTTTTTGTATGATTTGCTTTAGTTTTGTTATTTTCTGTATTTTTCCTATTTTTCAAAGCAATATCTTTGTTCACTTCATCTAACATTTCGCGCGAAATTGGCATTGTTGCTAACACATCAATCTGATGAGCATCAGAAGAATCATGAGAACCAGAAGATGTAGCATCACTAGTCGCATCTTCAGTATCTGATACGTAAGCTTGCTTATACCAGTATAAAATATCATCATTGAGAGAGATACGAGAACTTGTGCCTTTCATTACGCGTAGCACAGTATCACTTACTGGCTTCATAAAGTTACGTTTCATCGCTTCAACGAGCTTCACCATAATTGAAGTATGTTCAGGTTTTGGATCATTCATTAACGGCGAAGACACAAGATGGTACTGCTTTGTGCAAACTTTAAAAATAGCTTGCAAACTTGCGGTAACTGGTAGCGCCAAAAACGCTCCAAGCGCACCAAACACGGCACCCATCACCAACACCGAAAGAAAAGCTACAGCAGGATTTAAATCCATAGTTTTTTCGGAAATTTTAGGTGAAATCACCATATTTTCAATTTGTTGATAAATCGTAATAAAAATTAGCGTTGCGAGAGCTGCGCCAAAACCTTGAGAACCCCAAGCAAATAAAATAGGCAAAGCACCACCTAAATAGCTACCAACTGTTGGCACGAACTGCGAAACAATGCCGCAAAATAGCGATAATGGCAGCCAATAAGGTATGTTCATAATCACAAGAAATATTGCAGTACCAGCAGCATTAATAGCAGCTAAAATAATGCGCGAAAACAGGAAGCTGGAAATTTGCTCCTGAACAACCGACCAAATAAAAAGGAACCTACGCTGCGACTGAGGATTCATCCAGCGGCACATACTCCTACGCATAGCAGGACCAGCAGCAGAAATGTAATACGTCACCATAAGAATAGTGAGCAAGTCAAGCAAAATTGTCAGCACACCCCAAGTAGTATTAAGCGCTTGCCCAGCAAAGTCAACTACCCACGAAGTTTGCACATGCTTCAAAATTTCCATGCCAAGCTGTTCAATATTCGGCATCCTAAAACCAGTAGAATGTAGCACAAAATCAGCAATCTGATGGTATAAATCTGGCAAGCCAAGCGCCATTGACACCGCCTGCTGCACAAACAAGTTGCCAAACAAAACCAAAAGCACACTGACCACAACCAGCAAGCTCGTAAGCGTAAAACCAGAAGCCACACCACGCCTCCAGCCATGCTTAATCAGACGTACTACGAGCGGTTCCATTGCGAGCGCAATAAAAATAGAAATTACAACATCAAAAACGATGAAAGAAATACTGCTCCAAGCAAACCACAGAAAAATTGATCCAAAAGTAACGATTACTACATAAATCAGTGCGCGACCAAGCCAATCCGGAGGACGCCTATCGTCACCCTTAGCTGGGAATAACGAAGCTAAATCGAGCTTATTGCCTTCTTCCTCACTTGTTTGATGCACAGTAGATTCATGCATTTCAGGCTCTTGGTACGTCATACTCTCTATTGTAACGGCGCGAACTGATGAATAGTATGTACGGCATGTAACGGCGTACAACAGTATGTAACACAAACGTAACGAGATAGTCGAGTCGCTGAAATCCAAAATTGCTTACAAAGTTCTAAACTCGTTACTGAGATTTTAGGAAAGGAATGTGTCTCCATGACCACTTTACAAACGAAAGAGGATGCCGCAGCTCTTATTGAGAAGGAAGGCATTGAATACGTATCCGTACGATTTACTGATTTGATTGGCGTTCAGCAGCACTTTACTGTTCCAGCTGACGAGTTCTTACACAGCGCTTTCACTGATGGAATGGCGTTCGATGGTTCGTCAATGCAGGGCTTCCAGGCTATTAACGAATCCGATATGAAGCTTATTCCGGATGTGGATACCGCCTACATTGACCCATTCCGCAAGCATAAGACGCTGAATGTGGCTTTCTCTATTGTTGATCCTGTAACGGATGAGCCTTATTCTCGCGACCCTCGTCAGGTGGCTATTAAGGCTGAGGCTTATTTGAAGTCCACTGGCATTGCAGATACTGCAAGTTTTGCTCCGGAAGCTGAGTTCTTTATTTTTGACAAGGTGCGTTTTGCTAACGATATGCAGCGCTCCTTCTATGAGGTTGACTCTAATGAAGCTCCTTGGAATTCCGGTATCGATACCGAGGATGACGGCAGCAATAATATTGGTTTTAAGAATCGCGTAAAGCACGGCTACTTCCCTGTGCCTCCTGTTGATCATAATCAGGATTTGCGCGACGACATGGTTTACAATTTGCAAAAAGTTGGTTTGATTCTTGAGCGCTCTCACCATGAGGTTGGTGGCGCTGGTCAGCAGGAAATCAACTATCGTTACAATACGCTTGTTCATGCTGGCGACGACTTAATGAAATACAAGTATGTGGTTCATGAAACTGCTGCTTTAGCTGGCAAGGCTGCAACGTTTATGCCAAAGCCAATTGCTGGAGATAACGGCACCGGTATGCACTGCCATCAGTCGCTTTGGAAAGATGGCAAGCCATTGTTCTATGCAGAAACTGGCTACGCTCAGCTTTCTGATATTGCACGTTGGTATATTGGCGGTTTGATTAAGCACGCTTCTTCTGTTCTTGCATTTACGAATCCTTCGCTTAACTCTTACCACCGCTTGGTTCCAGGCTACGAAGCTCCAGTCAACTTGGTTTACTCTGCTCGTAACCGTTCTGCAGCTATTCGTATTCCTCTCGCTGGTACGGAACCTGCTGCTAAGCGTATTGAGTTCCGCGCTCCGGATCCTTCTTGTAACCCATTCTTGGCATTCTCTGCTCAGCTGATGGCTGGCTTGGATGGCGTTATGAATCACATTGAGCCTCCTGCTCCTGTTGACAAGGATTTGTATGAGCTTCCTCCAGAGGAGCATGAGGGAATTAAGCAGGTTCCTTCTTCGCTTGGTGAAGCTTTGCAGGCTTTGGAAGAGGATCACGACTTCCTTATGCAAGGCGATGTGTTTACCAGCGATTTGCTTGAAACTTGGCTGAATTTGAAGCATGAAGAAATGGATATGGCTCGCTTGGCTCCAACACCACTTGAGTATGAGCTTTACTTCCACATCTGATTTGTAGTTAAGCTAAGTTAAGCTATTCTAACGAAAAAGCCGGCTCTACGATTTCGCGTGGGCCGAGCTTGCTCAAGGTTGAAAGCACAGTGTGCTTTCAACGCAAGCGAGGTCTGCCTTCGTCTCGATTGACGAAGGCAGGGCAGATTAGTGTGGAACATTTGCCGGAGTTTTTTCTCCGGCATTTGCGCGCTAACTGCGTTAGTAACGAAAAAAACAGTAGCGAGCGTTATTCGCGCAGTATGTAAACTGCACCAGTAACGAAAAAACAGAATTATACGTTATTCGCGCAGCGCGCTGACTGCGCGAG
>QWCP01000106.1_pt1 | contig 42143 bp, 31 predicted proteins | sample 1972561 | NCBI WGS metagenome assembly QWCP01 (sample SAMN09866705, study PRJNA288562) | Human vaginal metagenome isolate pre4_vaginal, whole genome shotgun... | isolation source: vagina | host: Homo sapiens | place: USA: California
CGCCCGGTCCCATTCCGAACCCGGAAGCTAAGGCCTGACACGGCGAGGGTACTGCACTCGATAGGGTGTGGGAGACTAGCACGCTGCCGCATTATTCTTTCTAGCGGGGAACTTGATTGTTCCCCGCTTTTTTATTATCCGCATACCGTTTTTCAGGGGTTATAGGCTGAAAAGTGTGTAAAACTATGCTGATGAATATTCTGTGGCATAAACTAGCCCCAGTACTGTTAAAAACTCAGTCAACGCACTGAGTTAGTAACGGTAATCACTCAAACATTGTTAAAACTCAGTCGAGTATTTAAGAAAGTAACGGTCATATGTTACTGGTGCAGTACGTATTCTGCGTTAATAACGAATAAGCGGGGTTATATGTTACTGGTGCAGTATGTAATCTGCGCCAGTAACAAATAAGCAGTACCACTCGCGCTTTAAATCGCAACGCGAAAGCACGTCGTCAGCGCACACAGAATACAACCGAATTACCAATGAACTACCACACGAGCCTGCCCTGCCTTCGTCAATCGAGACGAAAGCAGACCTCGCTTGCGTTGAAAGCACACCGTGCTTTCAACTTGAGCAAGCTCAGCGCTCCGAATTGCTTTCGCGCGCGCTGTGCAACGCGAAAGCACGCCGTCGCGCAAATGTTTTATGGTTACACTTGCCGCAAGGTAGTGATTAAATAATGGTAGTCGGCACAGAAGCGTGAGCTTTCGGTATGCTGCTGGTAGGCTTTTAAGAAAGTTTTATGTAAGCTACCGGTAAGCTTCCAGAAGCTTTTGGTATTAAAGTATTGCGCCGATTGCAATTGGGCCAGCAATTGAGTTGATAATTGGGCTATCAATTGAAATAACATTAAGCAATTAAGAATGCGGAATATTGTAACTAAAGCGATTATGCTATTGCAGTAGAGCTATTTGCGATAATGCTGTTAGCAGTAATGCTATTTGCGATTATTCTGCGATTTTCATACAAGGAGTAGGTATGAATAAAGCCCTTATTAACATTGATTATACGAATGATTTTGTGGCAAGCGATGGCTCTCTTACTGTGGGCGAGCCTGCCCAAAAGCTCGAGAAGCGTATTACGGAGATTTCGCAGGAATTTCTTGACGCTGGTGAGTTCGTGGTTTTTGCGATTGATACGCATCATTTGAACGACCCGTATCATCCTGAAACTAAGCTGTTCCCACCGCACAATATCGCTGGAACGCACGGCCAGCAGCTGTATGGTGCGCTTGGTGATTTTTATGAGGCGAATAAAAACAAAAGTAACGTGTATTACATTCACAAGACTCGCTACTCGTCGTTTAATGGCACGGATTTGCTGATTAAGCTTCGCGAGCGTCACATTGAGGAGTTGCATTTGGTGGGAGTTTGCACGGATATTTGCGTGCTTCACACTGCTGTTGACGCATATAATCTTGGGTTCAAGATTGTAGTTCATAAGGATGCCGTGGCAAGTTTTGATCCTGCAGGTCACGAATGGGCTTTGCGTCACTTTAAGACTTGCCTTAATGCGGATATTGTAGAAGGCTAAAGTTGCTTTTAAAAATATTAGATAAATATTAAAAATTACTCAATGATTGCGCTGGTTGCTTTAAGCTGCCAGCGTTTTTGTTTATTTGTGGTGTTCTTATTTGTGGTGTTCTTTATTCGGTTGATAGTTACAAAGTAGGTTTGTGGGGCGAAAGCGTGTAAAGCTATGTTGGTGAATATCCTGCGTTATAAGCCACAACCTGAATATTGTTACTATCTTCAGCTAACAATCTGCGGTAGTAACGTTCGTAGCTCAAGGAATAACCCACGTTCGATGGGTTGTTAGTGCGACTGTCACAAGACGTATGAGCTTAGTTTTTACATACTTTTGATCTGCAATTGGTTTATTCGGAGTGTTGACTTGACTATTAATGAGAATCATTATTATTATTAATAAACGTTGTAATAATATCTTCAATAAATATCTGCGAAAAAGAAGAGTGCAGATAAACGTTAAGAAGATGAAGTGTAGAGAGCGGAAACACAGCATGACTCAGGTTGTAAAAAATGTTGCGAAGCGTGCGTTTGCAGTAGTAGGCGTAATGATGCTTGCTTTCGCAGTATTGGCATCGGGATTAAGTGCAGCATTGCCAGCATATGCCTCTGAAGGAGGAAATCCTGAAAGTAAGTACAATGCAACTGCTAAACAAGTAATTGAACATGGTCATACTGATGTCTTTTATCCAATCCAGCATAAGGGTAAATTCATCATGGCAGTTGAAAAAGACGGTGCTACTTTCCTTAAGCCTGAAAATACAACATTTCGTGTATTAAAAAACACTTATACAGAAAAATCGCAACTGCCAGATCTTGCTGCAAGTTACTACTATCTTGACATTGCAGGAAAGCAGAAGGGCAATCCTTTATATCCAGGCTGGGATACTGGTTATGCCGCATCATTAGTTGGTGCAGCTCATGCTGATGATGCTACAGCAGATATTGCGATTCAACAAATCACTGGCCCTATGAACGGACGAGTTTTATTGTGGTCAACCGAAGGTGTGGGCAAAAACTCAAAGAAAGTATCGTTTGAAGAGAACGACTTAGATGATGAACCAGATGTTGATGGTAGTCGATTTATGCTTCCTGGTGTTATTCATCAGCATACTGCCGGTCATGTGCATGCGAACTGGGGTTTTACGCAGCCAGGCGTATACAAATTAAAAGTAACTGCTACTATCACCAATAAAGAAACAAAACAAAAAATTACAACTGAACCTGCAGAATATACATTTGAAGTTGAAGATACGTATTCTGGAGAAGTACCTTCAACAACTCTCACTGAAACACTTGACTTACATCGACGCGAAGATTTTATTAATCCAAATGATGATACAACGTCGCATGAAGCATCTGAAAAACACAAAGATACAGACGAAGATGATGGCGGCGATATGCGCATCGGGAATATTCGTGATTCTGGTCCGCACCCACATTATCATTCGTACGAAGGTTTCGGCGGTTTAGATTTAAAGGTAGTAAATAGGCCAAAGGGCGCTCGCGTTGAATGGCGCTATGTGCGTGCAGATGAAGGTCCAGATGCGTATGGAACTACGCTTTTTGCGGATCGATTGCAGCTACCGGCAGAACCTGCAATGAATAAGATGAAGGTTTATGCGCATGCTACTGAAGGTGCTACGCAAATCGGGAAAGATACTGCATCTGCAACTATTGCAGTTGAAGATCATGGTGCTGACGGTCATCCTGTAGTAAAAGCAATCGCACCATATAAAAGATATAAGCCTGGCGACACTTTGCGCGCAAGGACAATCCTGCTTAATCCTCACGTCGCTACAGATGGTACAACTGGTGAACCTGTTGACGACCCAACAGATCCTGTAACTTCTATAGTTAAGGATTATGTGTGGCTTATAAAGAAGGAAGGGGAGCGCGAATTTAAGCGTATTCCTGGTGCTGTAAGTAGCAAGTTGGAGCTGAAACTTGATGCGTCTATGCAAGGTGCAACGATTCGTCCATCGTTAGTCCTAAAAAATGGAGAGCTATATCGTAATAGTAAATTTGATGAGTTCTGTGATTACATTATTGAAATGGACGACGGTGCTCATAACAAACATGATGCACAACATGGTGGAAGTTCGCAAGAATCTGAATCAGAAATCGATGGTAATCCTGGTACGAAGCAGCGTCATAAAAAACGCAAAAAACATCATAAGCGTGTGAATGGTGCCAGTAATTTTGTGAATGGTATTTTTGCTAGCATTGCACACAATGGTTTTGGTAATGGTTTTGGTAACAGTTCAGCCGGTGGTTTTAACGGCGGTTTGAATAATGGTTTCAATACTCATGGAGCATTCCAGTTTACGCCTGATTTCTTTAAGAGATCTCATAAAAAGTTGAAGCGTACGAAAAATCAGCGTAACCAGCGTAACCAGCACAACAATAATGCTCAACATAGCACTCAACAAGGCTCTGCTGTACAATCTGGTTCCTTTACAAGAACAGAAAATACAAGTGGGAAATCATTGCGTACTATGAATCGTCGAGGTGCTAACAACTTACATCATTCAATGAGTATGCAACGTAATAAGCATGCTAAGAAACTTGGGCAAACTGTCCGCAATTTTGCTGATGCTAGCAGTAAATCGGCAGCAAAATCGGCAGCAAACAACAATAAGCAGGATCGTAGTGCGCATGAGGGTGAGGACCATGACGGCACATATGCGGATGATGAGGATGATGCTGATGATGCGGATGATGCGGAAGAAAATCACTCGTCGACGCAATGGGTTGCAGCTGCCGCTGGTACTGCCAGCGTTGGTTTATGCACTATAACCGGTGCATGTAGCGTATTGATGCGACCTCGTATGAAATTGCTGTGAAACAACAAGATTTACAATTCGTAATCTACAAAAGAAAGCTTATATTCATGAATAGCAACTCAACTCAAGCAAAGCATGCAAGGCGACAGTATGTGTATTCAACTGCGCTACTTGCTGTGGTATTTTCTCTTATTATTTCGATTGCTTTTCTATGCGTACCATCTCCAATAGATAGTGCTGCTCAAGCTGCGGAAGGCAATCAGCCAGTAATGATTCAAGCTGGTCATGCTGATTTTGGGCCTACGCTCATTGATAACAAATGGAAACTGAAAATTCGTGATGATACTGGTGATGAACCAGTGTGGCGAGACCCAGAAAATGTGGTATTTAAATTAGGGAGCAACTCGATTATTGCTATGCCTGACGATGCTGCATACAGTTTTATTGGTGAGAAGCCTGGAACAAAACTATATGTGATTCCACAAACTCAGAATCCGGACGTGCCGTGGCTTGGTTGGAATACTCAGGAAGGTGGAGTTTTAAACGAGCTTGATAGAGGTGCTCATCTTTCACTTGAAGGAGTGAGTGGTCCTGGTAAACTGCACGTTTACTTAGAAAATGGTAATAATAATCCGCAGCAACTTTGGGATAGTACTAAGGGGTATCCGCAAAATAGTTGGATTGAAGCTAATGCTCATACTCACGTCAATTGGGTATTTTCTAAGCCTGGAATATATCATGTAAAACTTACTTTTTCTGGCAAACTGAAGAACGGTCGCTCAGTTAGTGATACTCGTGTTCTTAACTTTGCAGTTGGAGATAATGCTGATCCGAATGCTGCTTTAAGTGCAAGTGCAGATTCTAGTGCAGATGATGATGAGCAATCAGATGATGGTGCTCAAGATGCCGACAATACTCAAGGTGATAATGCAGCGGAAGGTAATTCACGCCATCATGCTCATAGTGCTTTGAATCATAAAGGTAAGAATGTAACAAAGAATGATGATACGACTTTAGCGCTTCAGCTTATTGGTGTGTTTGTGGCTGTTATTGCAGTAATTATTGTGATTTTTGTGTGCATTGCTGTGATGAAAAGCAAAAAAGCTCGTGAGGAGGCGCTTGCGCAACAAGATTCATTGCAGCATGCTCAGCAAACAGTCAAGCATGAAAATAGTTTGTCGAATTTAGTGCGTGAGCAAGAAACTACTGTAATGGCGCCAATTGATACTCATACTACTGAATCTGGCGCTTCTCAGTTCGATTCTTCCAGCTTTGATTCTTCTCAATGGAAATAAGAAATTGTGGTGATGATGATGCGTAATACTATAAAGAAATTATCTCGCGCTTTATTGGTTGGCATGTGCTTGTGCGGCATGGTTGCGGGAACCCCGTCAGCATTCGCGGCTGATAATAATTCTGTTGCTGCAGCAAATGGTAAACAACAGTCGGCAAAAGATTTTGCTGCGATAAAAAAAGCTAATTTTGAAGCTTGTAAAGCTGCTCGCTTAGCGCATACAGCACCGCAGCCTGAAGTTGATACTAAAGCGGCAATGTGCCATGCGTATAAGGGGCATACCGATACTTTTGCTACCTTTTTTGATACTGCAAGCCAGCGTATGGTATTAGGAACTTTGGGTGACTCGTTTGAAAGTGATGATAATGACGGTGCTCGTTATGATACGAATCGGCTTATTTTTGAAGTTGGTTCTAAAAACATCATGCAACTTTCTCAAGATGAAGATAGTCCTGCAATAAAGGAGATTTACGCAAAAACGCGTGAAGGTGTAGTTTGGTTCTTTGACCAGTCAGGTGCTGGGAATACTGGTGCTTTGTGGCCAGGGCTTGATACTCGCCCTATGTATCAGAATGCTGGTAAAGCGGCGATAAACCCGACAGTAACAATGTCATTGACTTCAATAGAAGCTCCTCATGATGGCGAAGTATTTTTGTATACACGTAGCGGTGAAAGTTACGAAAAAATGCTTGGTTCAGCAGATGGGTGGCCTAAATCATTTGATGTTAGTGATGCTCAAGGTAAGCATGAACACATGTATTGGTCATTTACGCGACCAGGTACATACAAACTGGCGATGAAAGCTGTTGCAACGATTCATGGTAAAGAACAGTCTGCTGAGCAGGTATATACCTTCCACGTAACCAATCACGATGTGACTGCAGGTGATTTTGCTGACTATGATGGTCCATCATTTGATGAAGATGATGAAAATGATGAGAATAGTGCAGATGATGAGAATAATGCTGACGAAGATGAAGACGATGCAGATGCTGATGGCGAAGATAATAGCATTAATGTGCAGCAAAGTAATGGAGCATTCTTCATCAACGGGAATAACAATACAGTGTATGTGACGCCGTGGCCTGGCGCTAAACCGGAGCAAGGTTTAGCAGTGCCGTCGAATTCCGGTAACACACAGCATTCACAAACGACGCAGAACAGCGGATCGTTGATTCAAAATCATGCCGGTACTCATTCTTCACAGCAAAATCAAAATTCATCGCAAAATGCTAGTAACAGTGCAAAAGTCACGAAATTTAAGGATCTTCAAGGAGACAAGCTCGTTATCGATCATGGGCATGTAGATATTGCAGTATACACTGGCGAATCTAATAAAGTTGATATGGCTGTACAGGAAGATGTGACAGGAAGCCACGTTTTCCGCAACCCAGATACTGTTGTATTTGCTGTAAGTGATGCTGGAAAAACTCAAGGCGTTTACCGTATTCCACAAACGCAAATTAATGGAGTTCCATGGATGGGATGGAATAATCAATCCATGAATCCGCATAAGCCAACACAATTAACTTTGACTGGTGTTGATGGTCCTGGAAACGTGCGCGTATGGATGTTCGGTGGTTTAGGCGGTGGTGACCAAGAGATTTTCTCGACACAAGGGGCAAACAATTACACAATACCTGCTAATACGCATGCGCATGCAAATTGGGACTTTGATAAGCCTGGATACTACACTCTACACTTCCAAGCTTCTGATGGAACTTCCACTGTCAGCCGCAGTATTCATGTTGCAGTTGGTGTAGACCCAATGGAAACACCAATGGCATCTGTGGACGGCGATTCTGCTCCAAGTAAACCTACAAATCCTATCCAAGCTTCGTCTCCTACTGCTGGAAAAGGCGCTGGTAGTGGATCTGGCAGTAGTATGCTTTCCGGGCATGGTGGTAGCGCTGCTTTTGCTGGAAGGCATAGTGGTAGCTTCGGCGGAAGCAGTTTCAATTCTGGTAAAAGTTTGCCGCGTGTTGCAAAAAAGAAGCATAAAGGACTCGTATCAAAAATTAGCAATAAAAGACTTGCTAAGAGTTTGTATCGTCAAAAACTCGGTGATGATGTTGAACTTGTAGATAATGAGCCAACAGGTATTGCTGGTTTATTCCAACATAATCCTGTTCTTGCTTATTCGCTGCTTATTGGTGGTCTTTTAGCAGTGTTTGGTGTTTTGGGTGCTGGAATATGGTACCTCTATAAGCGTGGTTTTATTAATTTGAATTGGCTATTGCGTTATTAAGTAGAAGTAGTAGGAGTGTGAAAGGGTGATTGTTCAGCCCAGAACAATAAAACGAACTCTGCTTGCTGTAGTGAGTATTATTGTGACTACGGTTCTTGTTCTACCGCTCGCTGCTTGCGGAACAATTTCGAGCGATAATCGTGCAGGGCATCGTAATGGACGTATAAACGTTGTTACTACAACCGGTGTTTTGCGAGATATGGTTGCTAACGTGGCAGGAGATGCAGCAGACGTAAGTTCTATTGTGCCAGATAATGCAGATCCGCACTCCTATGAGCCGCGCTTGCGTTCTATTCGAGATGTTGTGTACGCAGATGTAGCTTTCAGCAACTACATGATGCTCGAGGAGCATGGTGTTATCACTGCTTTAGACGCGAATTTGCGTAAGGGTGTGCCAAATGTGCAGCTTGCTGAAGAAAGCGTGAAACATGCTGCAGATATTATTCCAATGGTTGAGGATGTGTCATTGGATACTATTTGGCTTGGGCTTGCTACGGAGCGTGTAGCTGCGCAACCAGGAGATGAAGTGCAAAGAGAACAAGGTTCTACCAATGCGCAAAATCCTGCGGAAGAATCACCATCTACTGCTAGTGGACTAGCATCGCTCAACAATCTCAATAAAACAAAAACAAATTCAACACAAACTCACCAACTAGAAAAATCTGGTCAATCTTCGCAATCAAATGCGCCATCTACTACCACAAAAGAAGGTCGCGCAACTGTCATAAAGCCAAACGCATACAATATGAAGCGTTCCGACAGAATCCGCTTAACTGCAACGAAAGTGAGTGGACCGGGAGCATTATTTGCTTATCTAACTGGCACTTTTGGTAGCGTGGAAACTTACGTAAATTCTGCGAACGGAATTAACGACGAAGATCACGTGGATTTGCCAGCGGATGCACACACGCATTTAAGTTGGGCTTTTAGCAAGCCAGGCGAGTATACGCTTGATTGGCATGCGGATATTTTAGATGCGCAAGGAGCGCGAGTAGCAAGTTTGGGAAATACCAGAATGCGTTTTGCTGTTGGCGTAAATGCGCAGAAAGTAGCGAACAAGCGTGGCGCTCGCGTAGTTCTGAATCAAGGTCATGCTGATTTAGCATACAATTTAGCAGCACGCGGATTTATGTACCGAGTAGATACGCTGCAAGAAAAGCGCTCTACTACGCCAAAACGCGTATATTATGCGCCGCATGACGTAGTAGTAGAAGTGCCAACAAATGCGTTAAAAGAAATTCCAGCAGAGCAAGGGTATCGTTTCTTGGGTGCAGCGCGCGAGAAGTTGTATCAGCTTCCGCAGGCTGTTTTAGGAAAGCATGTTCACGGCGATATTGATCCGCATTTATGGCAGTCGGTAAAAAACGGTATTGCTTATGTGCGCACTATTGCTGACCGCTTGTGCGAAGTCGACCCTCAAAATGCTCGCAAATATCGCGCTAATGCGGACCGATATATTAACAAACTGCTGGATGTGGACGCGTATATGCGCAAGAAAGTTGCGGCAATTCCCAAAGAACGTCGCAACTTGGTTACAACGCACGATGCTTTTGCTTACTTAGGTAAAACTTACGGTGTAAACATTGCAGGATTTGTAACAATCAACCCTTCAAGCGAGCCGAGCGTGCAAGATAGGCGCAGGCTTTCGCAAATTTTGCGCGATTTGGAAATTCCAGCGGTATTTTTGGAGCCGAATTTGATTTCGCGCTCTTCGGTGCTTAAGGAATTGGCTGCTGAAGCGCATGTAAAAGTCTGTCCAATTTATGGTGACGCTTTCGACGCAAAGGTGAGAACTTATGCGGATATGATACGTGCGAACGCTGACTCATTGGCGAAATGTTTGAAGTGAGTTTGAAGTGAGTTTGAAGTTATGAGGATTTGGTGAGGATTACATATGGATGCAAATACTGTTATTAATGCGCAAAACTTGAGTGTAAGTTATGGGAATCGCGTTATTGTAAAAAACGTTTCGTTTAGTATCCAAAGTGGCGAGTTTGTGGGATTGCTGGGTGCGAATGGTGCTGGTAAAACTACACTGTTTCGCGCGATTATGGGTTTGATTCCGCATGCAGGAAATTTGGAAGTGCGTGCTCCTCACACGGAAAACGATAGTGTGAATGCGCGCGTATCGTACGTTGGCTACGTGCCGCAAAGACATGATATTGCTTGGGATTTTCCGCTTTCTGTGCTTGATGTTGTGATGATGGGTAGGATTCGGCATATTGGTTATGTTCGTCGCGCGAAAAAAGAGGATTATGAAATAGCGCTTGCTTCGCTTGAGCGTACCGGAATGGCTGATTTTCGAGATCGCACGATTGGAGAGCTTTCTGGCGGTCAGCGTCAACGCGTGCTGGTTGCTCGCGCACTGGCTGGAGAACCTCGATTGTTGCTGCTTGATGAACCTTTTACCGGACTCGATATGCCGACTCAGGAATTGCTTACTGACTTATTCCTTACTTTAGCTGCTTCTGGCGAAGCAATTCTTATGAGCTCTCACGACATAATCGGCTCAATGAACTCATGTTCAAGAATTATGCTGTTTGATGGCACTATTGTTGGTGACGACAAGCCGCAACATTTGCAAACTGAACAGTGGGTGCAAACCTTCCATGTAGCACCTGAAAATCCGCTTATTAAAGCTATTGAGCGTGTTGTTGGGCAAGAAAATGCTCAGGAAAATATGTGCAAAAATGTGAAAACTGACGAAAATAATAAACTGCATAGTGGGGTGGAAAAGTAAATGTTATCGCCAATCGAATTTATACAGGACTTAACCAACCCCGATCTTTGGTTCCTGCTCAAAGCGCTTATTGTAGCCTGCTTTTCTAGTGTAATTTGTGGAGTAGTTGGCTGCTATGTGGTGCTTCGCGGCATGGCATTTATTGGTGACGCTGTAGCACACTCAGTTTTTCCAGGATTGGCTATAGCTTTCGTACTACAAGGCAATTTATTATTTGGAGGTGCGCTCGCAGGAGTTGCAACCGCGCTCATCGTATCTATTTTTAGCCAAAACCGCAGGCTTCGCGAAGACTCGTTTATTGGAGTATTCTTCGTATCTGCTTTCGCACTTGGAATCGTAATCATCTCAAAAGCTTCAGGCTACGCTGGCTCTTTGGAATCCTTCCTGTTTGGCTCAATTACAGGCATTCCGGACTCGGATATTGCTGTGGTAGCTGTTACAGGGCTAATTATTGTGGCGTTGCTGGGTATGTTCCACAAAGAACTTGTGTGTGTGTCGATGGATCGAGAAACTTCGCGCGCAATGGGATTGCCGGTGGCTTGGCTTGATGGAATGTTGTACGTGCTGGTGGCGATTGCGGTAGTTGTTTCTGTGCAAATTATTGGTAATGTGCTTGTGCTTGCACTGCTGGTGACTCCTGCTGCAACAGCAAGGCTGCTTACGGATAGGTTGTCGAGAATGATGATTTTGGCACCGGTTATTGGATGCGCGTCGTCGATTGTTGGCATGTATATTTCGTGGAGTTTTGATACGGCAACAGGCGGCACGATTGTGCTTGTTGCAACGGTGCTTTTTGTGTTGGCTTGGGCTTGCTCGCCTAAACACGGTTTAATTGCAAAGGCGTTAGTAAATACAAAAAGTTAAGAAATCGGGTTTGGCGCAGGTTTGGCGCAGGTTTATAGCGTGCGGCACAATAGACGTATGGTATCAAAAGGAAAACCTTCGCCAAGAAGTGCTGTTAAACCACTCAGTGATGAGCAAGTAGAGCGTTTAGCACGCGTACACAACTTAGTTGACCCAACGTATTACTATCCAACGGGAGCACGCAAACCAAACGAAGCTGAAATCAACGCGCAAAATCCAAAAGCAACCGAAAGATTGCTCGAAGGAACGTCGCGCGTATTGCGTTCGCGCTGCAGAGTAAAGGCGTGGGGATTAGAAAACGTGCCAGAAGAAGGCGTGTTTATAACCGCTTGCACGCACGTAACAATGTTCGACGTTTTTGTACCAATGACAGCGCTATTCCACCAAGGTCGACGCCCGCGTTACATGGCAAAAGCAGAACTAGCGCACTGGCCAATCTTAGGCAAATGGTTCCAGCTAGTAGGTATGCAGTCGGTTCCGCGCAGAAGCGGAAAAGCGCGCGAAATTGAGGAAGAATCAATCAAAATCCTCACCAACGGCAGACCGCTGAGCATTTGGCCGGAAGGCACTTTAACGCGCGATCCTCAAAAATGGCCTATGAGCATGAAACCAGGCGTTGGAATTATTGCGCTCGAAGCCTCACGCAGACTAGGGCATCAGATTCCGCTATTTTGCGCGGTTGTTTGGGGTGCTGCAAGCATTAACCACTGGTGGCCGTGGCCAAAGAAAAATGTGGTAATGTGCTACGATACTCAACTTGATTATGCCGACTTGCTACAGGGAAGCGAAACTTGGGGAGAATTGCCCCCAATGGAAGCAGCTGAAGAATTAGCTCGTCGCGTGCGAGTGCGCATGACACACATCATGGAAGAGATTCGCGGTGAAAAAGCGCCTGCCGGATACTTTGATTACAGGCAGATGAAACGCGTTACGGAAGAATAACAATATACGGAAAGATACAAGGAAGAATACAATAAAGTAGCTTTTTAAAATCCCGTAAAGCGGCGTGTGTAGTATTAAGTAATAGTGTGATTATAAGTCAAAATTGAGCTGCAAATTAGCCTGCGCAATAAGCGAAACTATAACGCAGCCCACGAAACTTCAAACCGAAAGGCAGGACGTAAACATGAACGTTACGGTGTTGGGTGCTGGTGCTTGGGGAACTGCATTTGGTCAAGTGCTTGCGGACGCAGGAAATCAAGTGACGATGTGGGCAATAGAGCCGGAAATCGTTGAAGGAATTCGCGACCATCATCATAACGGCGTGCGCTTGCCAAGTGTGGAAAAACTTCCAGAAAACATGACCGCAACTGGGGATAGAGCGGAAGCTGTTGCGAACGCGGATATTGTAGTTGTGGCGATTGCAGCACAATTTGCTCGCGTTGCGTTGGAAGGTTTTGTGGGTTTGATTCCACAAAATGCGATTGTGGTTTCGCTTATGAAAGGCATTGAGCGCACCACCGGCAAACGTATGGATGAAGTTGTGTGTGAAGCTTTGAACTTACCGCGCAACCGTTTTGCCGCACTTTCCGGACCAAACTTAAGCAAGGAAGTTGCTTCTCGTCATCCGGCTGCAGCAGTAGTTGCGTGCGCAGAAAAATCTCAGGCAGAAGTAGTTGCAAAAGCATGCTCAAACAGCTACTTTAAGGCGTTTGTGTCGACAGACGTAATTGGTGTAGAGATGTGCGGCTCGCTGAAAAACGTAGTTGCGCTCGCAGTTGGCATGGCTCGAGGCGCAGGATACGGCGAAAACACGGCAGCTATGATTGAAACGCGCGGACTTGCAGAATTGACAGCATTGGGCGTTGCAGAAGGCGCAGATTCACGCACTTTCGCAGGTCTTGCAGGCTTTGGCGATTTGGTTGCAACTTGCGGATCCCCATTAAGTCGCAATTACACTTTCGGTGCCAATCTTGGCAAAGGCATGAGTGTTGAAGAAGCAACAGCTGTGAGTAATGGCGTGGCTGAAGGTGTGCCAACCACAAGCGCAGTAGTTGCAATGGGCAAGCGTTTGGGCGTCGCAACTCCGCTCGCAAGTGCAATGGCTCGCGTGCTGGAAGAAGGAATCTCCTGTCAAGAAATGCTCGCAATGCTTTTTGACGACGATGTTTGTGAAGAATAGGTGATTCAATCTGACTCAAACGGATGTAAGTTGGATATTGTAGGTTAAACAATCTAAATTAAGCAATCTAAATGAAACAATATAAAAGGTTGATTTTCAAAGGAAAAAAATGACGAAAAAACGCGTAGTGTTTTTGTATGGCGGTAAAGCGGACGAACATTCAATTTCTTGCATATCTGCTGCTGGAGTGCTCAGTGCTGTAGATGAAAATCGTTTTGAAATCGTACGCATTGCAATCACGAAGCAAGGAGAGTGGATTGTTGGTGGTGAAGATCCACGCAACTTCCGTATGGACGAGGGGGAGCTTCCAGTAATCACAAAAACCGCAAAAACGCGCGATGTTGTGCTTGACCCTGCAAAGGGTGCAGACGGATTTTTGGTGCGCGAAGCTGACGGTACGCTGACAAGTTTAGGCCATATTGATGCTGTTTTCCCTGTGCTTCACGGTCCAAACGGTGAAGACGGCACTTTGCAAGGTTTGCTTGAGATGATGCAAGTTCCATACGTTGGTTGCGGAGTGTTGGCATCAGCTGCGTGCATGGATAAATACTATGCAAAGCAACTATTTAAAGCAGCCGGAATTGCTGTGGCTCCTGGAATTGCACTGGATGCGCGCAAGTTTGCAAGCGATTCGGCGAATAATTTTGTTACATACGCAAACGAAATTCTTGAGCAAGTTGAGGCTGCAAAACTCGAGTACCCGCTTTTCGTAAAACCAAGTCGCGCAGGATCTAGTTTTGGTGTAACAAAAGTGGAATCGCACGATGCCCAGGCTTTAGCACAAGCTGTTTTTGAGGCTTCAAAACACGATTGGCGAGTATTGGTAGAGCAAGGAATTGATGCGCGTGAAATCGAGTGTGCGGTGCTTGCAGCTCGTGACGGCGAAGAGCCTCAAGCAAGTTTGCCTGGAGAAGTGGTGCTCGACAAGCGTCAGGCAGGTGAAGATCAGTTCTACGATTTTGACAGCAAATACATGGATTCTGCAGCTTCTCACGTGGAAGTTCCAGCAGATCTGCCGGAAGAAACTTTGGAACTCGTTCGCAAAACGGCGCTCGCAGCATTCAAAGCGGCAGATGGGCGTGGGCTTAGCCGAGTAGACTCTTTCGTAACTAAAGACGGCCACGTAATCCTTAACGAAATCAACACAATGCCTGGATTTACGCCAATTTCCATGTATCCAAAAGCTTGGGAAGCAACCGGAATAAGCTACAGTGATTTAATTACGAAACTTATTGAAGGCGTTCTGAAATAACTTCATGAACTACAAAAATAATTACTGAGTAAATCGCAAAAAAATAATTGAATGATCAACAAAAAAGTAATTACTTATCAATAAAAAAGTAATTACGTAAGTGGTTGCAAAATAGCAAAAAGGAACAGGTATGCAAAATTTGCAAGAACCTCAACATGACGATACATATGTGTTGGCACGTAAACGCCAGGGGACTGTTGGCATGTCTTTATGCCTGTTCCTTGTAGTTTGGATTGGCGTTGCATATGCTCTTGGTATACTTTTTCAGCAATACGTGCCTAAAGGCATGCTGAGTGACTCTTTTAGCACAATACTGGTATCGGATATTGCACAATATGTAATTGCGCTTCCAATCGCTATGCTACTTATGCGAACTGTTCCAGTGGAAACAACTCGCCAATTTCCTATGAAATTACGTCAATTTGGCGGATTCTTTGCAGTAAGCATACCGATTATGTATATCGGAAATTTAATCGGTACTGCGCTCGCTGCGTTTCTTAGTGGTGGGAAAGCAGAAAATCGTGTTTCTGACACCATTGCATCGGGAAACATGTGGGAAACGTTTATATTTGTAGTAATTCTTGCACCAATCGTAGAGGAATGGCTTTTTAGAAAACAAATATTGGGAAGATTACGAGCATACGGTGAAAAACGAGCAATTGTATTTTCCGCACTTGCTTTCGCGCTTTTCCATATGAATGTGTTCCAATTTTTCTACGCATTTGGGTTAGGGCTTGTATTTGGATATATGTATGTTCGCACATCTACCTTGCGATACAACATACTGCTTCACATGATTGTGAATTTCCAAGGAAGTATAGTCGCATTATGGCTGGAAAAGCAATTAACAGATGCAAGCGGCAATATGATTGAGGTAGATAAGCTGTCAAATCAGGAACTGTCAAGGCTTCCAGCAGGTTTTATGTTAGCTGGCATCTATGGAATATTTATGTTCATAGTGCTTGTCATTGGCGTAGTGTTGTTGGTTCGTCGTCGCAAGTATCTTGTGTTCTTTGATGCGCCGCAAGAGCTTCCAAAGAAAGCAGGCAACAAAGCTTTGTATGGAACTGTTGGAGTAATCGCATTTTTGATAATTTCAATACTGCTGAATGTGCTTATGCTATTTGCGTAAAAGCAAGTAATAATAATTGCATAACAATAAAATATAAAATGTAAATCAACGTAGGGAGGCGAAAGCTATGCAAAGCGATCAGTTAACTCATAAGACTATTCGTGTGGGACTATTGGGAGCTGGAACTGTTGGTTCACAAACAGCGCGACTCATAGTCGAACAGCGCGATGAGCTTGCTGCTCGAACAGGTGCTGTTGTTGAGCTTGTGGGAGTTGCATGCTTACGCCCAGAAGAAGTTGACGCTCCTTGGATTGCTCGCGATTTGCTTACTACAGATACGGCAGCGTTGTGTGCTCGTGAGGATGTGGATATTGTAATAGAGCTTATTGGTGGGCTTGAGCCGGCTCATACTTTCGTAAAAACTGCACTTGAGCACGGCAAATCTGTTGTGACTGCCAATAAAGCGTTGCTTGCAAAATTTGGTCCAGAATTGTATAAGTGCGCAGAAAGTCACGGTGTTGACCTGTATTTTGAGGCTGCTGTAGCCGGTGCAATCCCTATTTTGCGTCCGCTTCGAGAGTCGCTTATTGGTGACGAAATTACGCAAATTTTTGGCATAGTAAACGGCACTACTAACTATATTCTTGACGAAATGACGGTGCGCGGACTTGATTTTGATACTGCTTTGCATGCAGCTCAAGAAAAAGGTTATGCTGAGGCGGATCCAACTGGAGACGTTGAAGGTTTCGATGCTGCAAATAAAGCTGCTATTCTTGCGACGCTCGCATTCCAAATGCCGGTAAGTATTGACGACGTTTCAGTTGAAGGAATTACTGCTATTACTGCTGCGGATATTGCGGCGGCGAGCGCGGAAAAGCGTGTAATTAAGCTACTTGCAGCTGTTGAACGACATGACGAAAACGGCGTAAGTGTTAGCGTGTATCCGGCGCTTGTTGGAGCGGAGCATCCTTTGGCGTCTGTACATGGCAGTTTTAATGCTGTGTTTGTGAAAGCGCAGGCTGCAGACGACTTAATGTTCTATGGTCGTGGTGCTGGCGGTGCTCCAACAGCCAGCGCTGTTGTGGGAGATGTTGTGAGTGCGGCGCGAAATCTTGTGCGCGGATGTGCAGGTTTTGGCGTGCCAATGTACAACAAGTATGTGCCAGCTTCTGACGAACAGGCTCGTGCAGATTTTGTGGTGCGATGCAATATGGAAGATACTTCGTTAGCATTGTGTGAAGAAGTAATGGATGTGTTTGCATCTCACGGCGTTCAGGTTGAGCGTTTATCTTCATCGTGCGAAGCACAATATGAAGGTGATGGTGATTGTCCAGCATGTGGAATTGGTGGACAGGGAGATATGCGCATGCTGGCAAAAGCCTGTTCTGAAGCGGATTTGCATGAGGTTATTGCTGATTTACAAAAGCTGGATGTAGTGTGTGGAAAGCCGCTGGTTTTGCGCGTTATCAAGTAGAAAAACTGGCGGGGAATCGAGTAGCGTAATAATCAGCGTAATAATCAGATAATTAAGCGAGAAGGTGATTGTATGAAACCAGTATGTAATAGTGTTTCTGTGCGCGTGCCGGCAACTAGCGCAAATCTTGGTTCTGGCTTCGATACTGCTGGCATAGCACTTGATTATGCGGATTCTTTAGTTTTTACTTTGGATGATAATCATTCTAAAAATTCGCTTGATTCGCTTGATTCGCTTGATTCGCCTGATTATGCGGGAAACGTGCGCGTAATTATTCACGGCGAAGGCGAGGATACGCTTCCAAAAGATGAAACGCATTTAGTTGTATCAACATTTCGTAAAGCCTGCAAAATATTTGGTCTGCCAAACTTACGATTTACGTTAGAAGCGCATAATCGGATTCCGCAAGCTCGCGGTATGGGATCGTCTGCGGAGGCAATTGTCGCAGGAGTGGCGGCTGCTTGGGCTTTTGCGCATGAAGGTGAGCTTAATCACGAAGCAATCTTTGAAATTGCTGCTGCAATTGAAGGTCATCCAGACAATGTTGCTCCTGCAGTTTTTGGTGGTTTGACGATGAGCTGGAAGCTTGATGCTGGGGAAGGCAAAGGTTCCGTGCGCGTGGCTGGAGATTGCGAAGTTCCACTTTCTACTGGTTTTCATACTGTGCGATACAAAGTTTCGCGAGATATTTCTGTGTCGGTATTCGTTCCTGATTTTGAGCTTTCTACAGAGCTTGCTAGGCGCGCACTTCCAGCAAAAGTGCCGTATGGTGACGCAATATTTAACGTATCGCGAGCTGCAATGCTTCCGGTTGCGTTTGGTGAGTTAAATGGCGATTCTGAAGATAAATCAGAGACAGTAAAATCTGATATTTCGCGAAATGCGCTACTTTTTGCTGCAACTCAAGATGCGCTTCATCAAACGTATCGCGCAAGTCTTATGAAAGATTCGTGGAAGCTAGTGGAAACGTTGCGCGAGCATGGTTTTGCGGCCGCGATTTCGGGAGCAGGATCGTGCGTTGCTGTATTTTATGCAGGAAACAGTGCGCTCGCAAACGCACAAATCGACAAAATTGCAGAGCCGTGGCTTTCGCGCGATGGCTGGCGGGTGCTTCACGTGTCGGTTGATTCTGCAGGCGTGGCAATAACCCGCGAATAGGTTGTGCGAAGTTGTAATGAAGCAACAAGTCAATAAATTGTGGTACAATTAGTTAATGGTTATTAGATTTGATCCCAAATCTGCATACAAACATTTTGATGAAGATCATCTAAATGAGGAAGAGATACGAAAAGCTATGGCTGAACCTATATGGTTTGCTTTAGTTAATCCTAATGATGTGTCAAATCCGCCTAGTTCAAACGGAACATTCGTTGCGCTAGTCATATGTTTAAGGCATCCAGGTGCGTGGAAGGATGATTTAATTGAAGTGCTTGCAAGACCTCAAGGTAAAGATTTTTTGGTGTTTCACGTAGAGCATCTGACTGATAAATGGTTTAAATATTGGAAAAGATGGGGCAAATGAGGTGAGTGAAATGGATATGTATGAGAATTTAGCTGATGAAAATGTGTCTGCTCCAAATAATCCTCCTGTAGCTCAATTTTCAGGCAAGGATGCTTCAGTAATTATGCAAACTTTACTTTCTGAAGATTCTGATGCAACTGAAATATTTGCATCCTTATCTGGACCAGGAAGACCAAATTCGAAAGAAAGGCGCGAAAGTAGTGTTCAAGAGCGTTTTCGTGTACCTAAATCTTGGAGTGAATATATTTCTCGCGCTGCTAAAAGAGATGGCATGCCAAATAAAAGCAAGTATTTACAATCTTTGATTTTGAGAGACGCTCAGATGCATAATGAGCAATGCCAGCTACAGGCGGTATTACAGTAACCAGAAAATAGGCTGTGTGAAGTTGTAAAAAGGAAGAGTAAGGTATGACAGTTTCGTTGATTTTGGCCTCGCAGTCTCCTTCGCGTAGAGCGGTTTTGGCGGCGGCTGGCGTGATCCCTGTGATTCACGAGAGTGAAGTGGATGAGCCGGCGGCTTTGCGCTATGCGGCTAGTGAGCGCGGAACAAACGTTGAAGAGTTGAGCGCTGAGCAACGCGTTTCGATTTTGGCGTGCGCGAAGGCTAAGGCTGTATATGAGTCATGGAAGCGTGTGGCAGATGCGGCTGCTTCAGCTAGTGGCGATTTGGTTGTGGGGTATCCGCTGGAAGCTGAGCCTGAATCTTCTGAATCTTCTGAATCTGCTAGTAACGCTTTAGCAAGCGACTCTCAAGCAGACGTAACGCATAATGTAGATACGGCGCAAACCCGCGACTTTTCAGGCGTAACTGTGCCTACCAAGACTTTCGATATTCACGATTTTGCGCATCTCAATAAATCTTCTAACGATTGCAACAGTGTGCTGATTGTTGGCTGCGATTCCATGTTCCTGCTTGATGGTGAGTGCTACGGAAAGCCGCATACGCCTGAAATTGCTTTTGAACGAATCAAGAATATGAGTGGCAAAACAGGGCAATTGTGGACTGGTCACTGCTTAATCGACGCAAAAACCGGCAAATTCGTGTGCAAAACAAGTCACGCAAGCGTAACTTTTGCGCAAATGAGCGACGCTGAAATTCGCGCGTACGTAGAAACTGGCGAACCGCTGGAAGTTGCGGGATCCTTTACTTTAGAAGGATTCGGCGGAGCTTTTATTGAGGGAATTCAGGGAGATCCGCACGGCGTTCTTGGAATCAGCTTGCCGCTGCTTCGCAATATGGTTGCCGAGCTTGGGTACGCGTGGCCGGATTTGTGGAATAAGAATACTTTGGAAGAAGTTGGTGCGAAGAACGATCCGACTTCCACTGAAGTGCCTAAAGAAAATGTGCATCAGCCGGGAGACGGGTGGGTACATTGCAATTGTGGTCGCAGACACTGGGGTCATAACGGTGCTGCTGGCGTGCTGCTTGCTAGACGAGATGCTGAAACCGGGCGCGTGACGCACGTTGTGATGCAGCATCGTGCGCTTTGGAGTGCGGAAGGTGGTACTTGGGGTATTCCGGGCGGCGCGATTTCCGACGGCGAAAGCGCAATTGAGGGAGCATTGCGCGAGTCTTTTGAAGAAGCGAATATTACTTCGGAAGATATTGAGGTTGTTGGGGCTTACCGTGAGGATCACGGAAACTGGCGCTACACAACGGTTTTTGCGTTTGAAAAGCCGGGGCATAGGGTTGAGCCTTGCGCGCACGACGACGAGAGTATGGAGATTAAGTGGGTGCCGATTGACGACGTGCCGAAGCTAAAGCTGCTTACGGCAATGCGAACGGATTGGCCGTCTTTCCGAGCGCGCCTTGATGGGCTTGCTACGCGACGACCTGCTTGAGCGTAGCGCTCCAAACTTGAGAGAATCATCTCGCATTTGGAGGGTTTGAGGCCGTGTAGCGCTCCATTTACGGGGAACTTATCTCGCATTTGGAGGGTTTGGGGTTGTGCGGCGCTCCAAGCGCGGTCAAAGCAAGCGCGCAATTACCCTAAAATAGCAGCGATTACAGCTATGCAAATCGGGCTGGTAACTGTAGAAAATAGTATGCCATCGCGAGCGAAACTTAAGCCAACGTTGTATCTAGCAGCATAATTGTAAACGTTCTGACCCGTCGGGAGCGCAGCAAGCACAACGCAAGCGTATAAAGTCGCCCCACGAAAGCCCATCACAAAGTAAGCTAACACAAACGCAATAATTGGCATAATCAGATTTTTTAGCACAGCAACTGTTGCAATCGCAGCGCGATTAGAATCTTTTTGCAGTGGTCTACTTCCGTAAAGTGACATGCCGAAAGCCATCAAAATCATAGGAACTGCGGAATCGCCAATCATTTTAATAGGATCGTACAAAAAATTCGGCACAGGAAAATATCCAACTTTAGCTGAAATTGCAGAAATAATAATTCCGCCGAGAGATCCAATTAAAAGCGGTTGTTTTAAAGGTTGCTGAGCAATACGTTTTAGTGAACATTTGCCGGTGGTTGTAATGTCAAGAACCGTCAAACCAACAGGCGTAAAAACAGCCTGTTGCATAACCAAAATCGGAGCTACAAGCGCAGGATTTCCCAAAATATAAGTGGCAACCGGCAAGCCAATATTATTTGAATTTAAATAAAGCGAATTGAGCGCGCCAATTGTGCAGTCGGCTGCAGGAAGGTGGAAAAACAGGCGGTTTAGCAGTATGAATGCAAGTCCGACAATCATCGCAGAAAAGAACGCAACAAAAATCGAAGAATGAAAAATCTCAAAAATAGGCTCTTTAGAAAGAATTGCGAACATTAAGCACGGGCTGGAAACGAAGAAACTTACACGATTGAGCACCATTTGAGCCTGAGAGCCGCCAATGCGAAGGCGTGCGGTAATGTAGCCGGCAAGAATCACAATGCCGATTACGCAAAAGCCTTGCATAGCGCTGATTAAGCCCATTTCGTGCCTCCTTATCAGGCGACTACTCACTAACTTGGTAAATAGCTTCATAACTTTCGTAATTGGTGATTCACTTCGTAACCGATAATCTACTCACTAACTGGTAACTTACTCGGTAACTGGTAACGCACAAATTACTTGCTAACCTATGTTGCAACTATAGGAGTGCTATGCAACTTTTTGCACAAGAGGGAGTTATGTAACAAGTAAGTTATGTAACAAGTGAGTTATGTAATAGATATGTTGAGATGATGTGGTGAAGTGCCTGTGGCGTGCTCATGCTCGTTTTGAGGGCTTTATCGGTACGCTTTGCGTGTTTTGCTGTATGTTTTTGCTTTTGCTTACTTGGCTGCAAGCATTTGCTTACTTGACTGCAAGGAACAGTACGTTTGAAACTGAATATTTACTACATTCGATATTTGACCCGGCAATATGGCATACTAGAGGACGGTGGCACTGCAAGCCGCCAGGCGATTGATGGCGTCGATCCCCTCGTGAGTGTATTCCGAGGCTGGTGTCCGCCATTGTGCAGCTAGACTTTACGGAGAGCCTTGGGGTGGCTCGCGTACGTGCGTGTTCATCTTAAAGCCAAGGAATACGAGGCGATGCAGCGTCTCGTGAGGAGCATAGTGCCCAGAATAATGAAGAAAAGCTTCAACGAATCTGAAGCTGAAGATAGTACAACTATGTCTAAAAATGCATCAAAATCTATAAATAGTATTACGAGTGTAAGTGACGTAGCATCTACTGATAAAACTGCAACTGATCAAACTACTGTTTCTGCAACCAACGGTGTTGTGAATACTGCGCAATCTGTGAACACTGCACAATCATCTTCTAGTGTAGTTCGTCGTCGTGGTCGTCGCGTAACACGTGGTGCGGGAGCTGCTGGAGAGGCAATGGAATTGAAAGTAGAAGATACTGGATTAAAGAATGCTGAGCCTCATACGGTTCAAGTTCGCTCAATTGCTCCTGTGTTGTTTCAGGAACCGGTACTTCCTGTACGCGCCGAAAAGCATGATGAAAATGGGGAAGATTCTCGCAACAATATAAGTGACGAATCAAATGGTGATTCTCGCAACAAATCTCGTAATTATAGTGATGGTCGTAATGAGGATCGCGCTACTAGCCGCAATGATCGTAATGATCGCAGTAATCGTAATGATCGCAATGATCGCAATGAGCGCAGTAATCGCAGGTTGCGTGTTGAAAGACGCGGCGATTTTCGGGACGATCGTTATGCCGATAATTATCGCGGCGATAATTATGATGATGAGTACGAAGATGCGTACACTGACAATTACAGGGGTAAGTATTCTGATAAATATTCTGATAAGTACGACGATAAGTATTCTAATAAGTATTCTGATAAGTACGATGCAAGCCGTGAAACAACGCGTGAAACTAACCGTGCTGTATCACGTATGCAACAGAAGAATCTGAATCGAAACAATAAGCGTACTTCTGTCTTTGATGATGAGTTTGATGAGCGAAATATCCGCGATGATGCTCGTGACGATTTCCGTGACGATACGCGCCAAAATATTCGCGAATCTCGCCGTCGTCACAATAGCAGGAATCGTGAGGATGATGTATTTGAGCGCCCAAATCGCCACTTAGCAAATGAAAAAAATAATGGTAACGGCAATAACGGCAATAGTGACAGTAACACTAACAGCAAAAAGAACAGTAATAATCGCAGTGCCAATAGTAATGGCGGTAATAAGGAAATTACTTATGCTGAAAATACTGAAAATGCGGGTAATGCTATAAATGATGCAAGCGCTGGGAGTGCTCGTAATGCTCGTAACGCTGGGAATACTACTCACGATATTGACTGGTATCAAAATCGCGATGAGCAGCCTCGTAAAAGTCAGCGTTCTCGCCGTTCTCGTCGTCTAAATGCAGTTGAGCGGCGTGCGGCTGCGGAAGTTGAGCAAATTGAAGAAGATCTTGCTTATGACGATATTGTGTACGCTCCAATCGATACGCGTATTGATGAAACGCTTGATGTTAGCGATATCGTAGACGCAGGCGGTAATCGTCGTGTGCGTCGCCGTAACTTTGCATCTCGTGATGATTTTGATCGTGACACTTTGGATGATGATGTGGCTGATGATTCGCGTGATGATTCGCGAGATTATGAATTGCGAACTCGTTCAAGAAATGTCACTGCGTCGCGTAACGTTCCTGATAGTGACAACAAGAGTGATGGCGATAGTGGCGTTAATGGTGACAATAATGATGACAACAGCGACAATTACCATAATGGTGATGATGAAGGAATAATATCTCGCCGTCGCCGTCGCCGTCGATCTTCTCGCGCCAATCGCAATGCGGATCGCAATACGGATCGTGGTGCCGATTGTAGTGCGGATCGAAATGCAGATAGTGATACAGATCGCAACACAGATCGCGATTCTCGCTACAATTCTCGCGATATTGATGAAGATATCGATTCTCGAATAAACCGCGAAGATTTTGAAGCAGTTTCTCAAGAAGATCGTGATTTAATTCCTGATCCAGATGAACTTCGTGCGCAGGATGAAGAAGAAACGTTGTATACGCGTCGTCGCCGTCGTCGTCGCTCGAAATCTTCCGATGACTCGTCTTCTGCGTCGTCTTCCTCGTCTTTATCAGACGATTCACGCAATAGCGTTGACGAAGATGCTCCCCGTCGCTCCCGCAAGCAACAGTATATTGACGAAATTACGGATATTGAAGGATCGACGCGACTTGAAGCGAAGCGTCAGCGCCGCCGAGATAACCGTCGTGAGCGCAGTCGTCAAAACTTGTTAATGGAACAAGATTTCCTTGCGCGTCGTGAAAACGTTGATCGGCTTATGGTAGTGCGTGAGCGTGATCGCCATACACAGATTTCAGTTATTGAGGACAATGTTCTTGTGGAGCATTACGTTTCCGATATTCAGGAAGTCGCAACTGTTGGCAATATTTATCTTGGTCGCATTCAGAATGTGCTCCCAAGTATGGAAGCCGCGTTTGTTGATATTGGTCAGGCTCGTAACGGCGTGCTATATGCTGGTGAAGTTAACTGGGATATGACACGTTTGGAAGGTCAGCCTCGCAGAATTGAGTTGGCATTTAAGTCTGGTGATCCTGTACTGGTGCAAGTTACGAAGGATCCTATTGGTCATAAAGGTGCGCGTTTAACTTCTCAAGTAACGCTTGCTGGTCGTTTCCTCGTATTGGTACCATCCGGGGGTATGACAGGCGTAAGTCGTAAGCTTTCAGATCGAGAGCGCTCGCGTTTGCGCGCTATTGTTGCCAAAATTGCGCCAAACGACATGGGTATTATTATTCGTACTGCTGCTGAAGGCGCAAGCGAAGAGGCAATACAGAAGGATCTTGAGTCACTGATTAAACAGTGGAATCGTATTGAAGCAAAGCGCCAAGAATATTTGCATGGTAAGCGTCCGAAATTGCTACAAGGTGAGCCTGATGTGGCAATTCGTGTGGTTCGCGATATCTTCAACGATGACTTCCAGAAGCTTATTGTTGAGGGTGAAGGTGTGCATCATCGCATCGATGAATATCTTGAGATGATGGCTCCAGATTTGCGTAGCAAGGTTGAATATTGGGATCCTGCTGATCATGAAGGCAAGGATGTGTTCGATAAGTGGCAGATTGATAGTCAGCTGCGTAAGGGCATGGAGCGACAAGTGTATTTGCCTGCAGGTGGTTCGATTGTGATTGATCGTACGGAAGCTATGACAACAATCGATGTGAATACTGGTAGGTTTATTGGACGCGGTAAGTCTTTGGAAGAGACGGTAACGCGTTGTAACTTGGAAGCTTCTGAGGAGATTGCGCGACAGCTGCGCTTGCGTGATATTGGCGGCATGGTCATGATTGATTATGTTGACATGGTTATGCCAGCTAATCGTGATTTAGTACTTCGTAGGCTTTTGGAGTGTTTGTCGCGCGATCGTACGAAACATCAAGTTGCCGAGGTTACTTCTTTGGGGCTTGTGCAGATGACGCGTAAGCGTGTTGGTCAAGGCTTGGTGGAGGCGTTCTCTGAGGAATGTCCTACTTGCAAGGGGCGAGGCTTTATTTTGCATGATGAGCCGACTGTTTCCTCTGAGTATGCTGATCCTTACGCACTGAAGGGCGGCGATCCGTTCGTTAAAACCAATAAATATGGTCATGGAAGCGCAACGGAACAGCCTGCGCCTGTGAAGCAGCAAACTTCAAGTGCCGACGTGCGCGCTAAGTTGGCACGTATTGCTGCCGCATCTGTGATTACTGATGCTGCTCATCGTGCTGATGAAGAAGTGAGCGATACTGGACTTGAGAATCTTAATGTAGTGGAGACTGACGGAACTGCTGTGGAGGCTGAGGAGACATCTGCAGAGTCTACTGAGGTTAAGGCTGCTGCGGAGTCTACTGAATTTGCTGAGGCTACTGAAACTGCTGGAACTGCTGGAACTGCTGCGGAGACTCCTGTGGAGACTCCTGTGGAGGCTGCTGTGGAGGCTGAGGGTACTGAGGCTAAGGCTGTTGAATCTACTGAAGTGGCTGCTACTGCGGAAGAATTTTCGGAAGTAATAGAATCTAGTGAAGAATCTACTGCTGAATCTACTGAAGAAGAAACTACTACTGAAGAATCTACTGAAGAAGCTGTAGAAAATCGCATGGAAACTTCAGCAGAAAACAATACTGAAACTGCTTTATAAGTAATGAAGTATATGGCTTGAGTACAATAGTGAATATTGTCTGCATCGCCTTATGTAGCTAGCGCTTGACGTTAGTACATGGGTGGGTGTAATTTTGATAGTCGGTGTCTTGCCGCGTGCGTTTCGCTGCGTGCAAGGCAAAAGTAAGCTTTCAATTGAGCTAAGGAACGAATTATGTACGCGATTGTGAAGGCCGGTGGCCATCAAGAGAAGGTTGAGGTTGGCGACGCCATTCTCGTGAACCGTCTCGATGCAAAGAAGGGCGATACCGTGGAATTCCCGGTCGCGCTCGTTGTTGACGGTGCTAAGGTGACCTTAAGTGCCAAGGATCTTGCTAAGATTACGGTGAAGGCAGAAGTTTTAAACGACGAAGCCAAGGGTCCAAAGATTAGCATTATGAAGTTTAAGAACAAGACTGGCGTGGCTCGTCGCAAGGGTCACCGTCAGAAGTTGACTCTCGTCAAGATCACGGCCATCGCCTGATTGACGGTGTTATAAACCTGAAAGGACAGTGAGATGGCACATAAGAAGGGTGCGTCTAGTTCGCGCAACGGTCGCGACTCGCAAGCGCAATATCTTGGTGTGAAGAAGTTCGGCGGTGAAGCTGTAGTGGCTGGCAACATTATCGTTCGTCAGCGCGGTACTAAGTTCCACGCAGGTCAGAACGTGGCTTTGGGCAAGGATCACACGCTGTACGCTTTGGTGGATGGCAATGTGAAGTTCGGCATTCGTCGCGACCGCAAGGTTGTTGACGTGGTGACTGCCTGAGTCATAAGTTAAACCTGAGCCGCTTCGGTAATAAGTCGACAGTAAGTTGACGACGCGTCAGCAGTAAGTTGACGGTAAAGCGTTTAAGCCGCACCCAATTCGGTGCGGCTTTTTTTGTTCTTGCATATTTACTAGCGTTGGTGCTCCAAATGTGGGTAAGTTGTCTCGTGTTTGGAGTGTTGTGGCGAGCTTGGTGCTCCAAATGTGGGTAAGTTGTCTCGTGTTTGGAGTGTTGAGGTGTGTTTGGCGCTCCAAACGCCGTATAAATTTCCGTCAAATGTTTTCGTAGCTTCGAATTTAAGTGTTTAGCTTCGAGTAAGGTAGCAGTATGAGTGATTTTGTAGATCGCGTAACAGTGCATGTGAAGGGCGGCGACGGCGGCAACGGTTCTGCCGGCGTGCGTCGCGAAAAATACAAGCCGTTGGCAGGTCCTAACGGTGGCAACGGCGGCGACGGTGGCTCCGTTATTTTTGTAGCTGACCGTAACGCCAACAGCTTACTGGATTACCGCTTCATGCCTCATCGCACTGCAGAAAGCGGTACGATGGGCTTAGGTGACACTAAAGACGGCTCAAAAGGTGCAGACTTAGTGCTTCCTGTGCCCGTTGGAACTGTTGTTTTTACAGCGCGCGGTGCTGCAGGCTCTCAAAAGCGACCGGGCGAAGTTTTGGCGGATTTGCAGCACGTTGGAGACAAGTTCGTTGTAGCTCAAGGCGGTGCCGGCGGTCTTGGTAACGCAGCGCTTGCCAACAAAACTCGTCGTGCCCCAGGATTCGCGCTTTTAGGCGAGCCGGGCGAAGAGCGCGACGTAATTTTGGAACTTAAGTCTATTGCAGACGTAGCTTTAGTTGGCTTCCCATCTGCAGGAAAATCAAGCTTAGTCGCCTCAATGAGCGCAGCTAAACCAAAGATTGCAGACTATCCTTTTACTACTTTGGTACCAAATCTTGGCGTAGTAAGTTTTGGAAACTATCGCTACACAATTGCGGACGTGCCAGGTTTGATTCCGGGAGCTTCCGAAGGAAAAGGCTTAGGTCTTGAGTTTTTGCGTCATATTGAGCGTACGGAAATTATTGCGCACGTAATCGATTGCGCAACGCTGGAGCCAAACCGCGACCCTGTGAGTGACTACCACGCTCTAGAGCACGAACTTGCGCAATACGCAGATAAACTTGAGCTTCCGCTGGGTGCAATCCCAATTCCGGAGCGTCCGCGCATTATTGTGCTGAATAAAATCGACGTGCCAGAAGCTAAGGAATTGGCTGATTTTGTTCGCGGCGAATTTGAGGCGATGGGATTAGAAGTATTTGAAATTTCTACCGCGTCTCACGAAGGTTTGAAAGAGCTTGGTTTTGCTCTTGGGCGATTGGTTGAAAAAATGCGTGAGAAGCTCGCTGCTGAGGAAGCAGCGCGTGAGGAAGAGCGTGTTGTTATTCAGCCGCTTGAGCAGCAGACTTCAGCTTTGCGTCGTCGTCGCGATGATGGTCGTGGTAGTAGTGCCGATTTTGAGATTAAGCGCGAAGAAGACAGGAATGGTGATTTTTGGTTCACTGTTACTGGCACGAAACCTGAGCGCTGGGTTGTGCAAACGAATTTCGACAATGATGAAGCCGTCGGCTATTTGGCGGATCGCTTGGCAAAGCTTGGCGTTGAAGATGAGTTGCGCAAGAAGGGCGCGCGTCCGGGAGACGAAATTCGTATTGGCACTGGAAATCATATGGTTTGCTTCGACTGGGATCCAAGTATCGCTGCCGGTGCAGAAGGATTGGATGGCGCTAACTTGGGTGCTCGCGGCAAGGATTTGCGACTCGAAGCGAACGATCCTCGCGGAGCAAGGCGCACGAATGCTGAGCGTAGACGAGATTATCACAGCATGATGGATGCAAAGAGCGCAGTTCGAGACGCAATGATGGCTGAACGAAAGTCTGGCCACTGGGCGGATCCTTCCGTAGATGACGATCGTCATGACGAAAATAGCTTGTTCGGGCGAGGCGAAGAGCAGGAAAACTAGCTATATTGCACTCAACATTACGTCCGTAAGTTTTGACTGCAAGTTGTGTCTGCAAGTTGTGTCTGCAAGTTGTGTCCGCAAGTTACGCCTAAAAGTCGCGTCAAAAATATCGATAATAAAAAGGAACCATATATGAATAATCCAGCAATTGAGCTTACCGAAGAAGGGGTTCGGCGTTCAATTCGTGAAGCGCGCACAATCGTAGTGAAAGTAGGTTCAAGTTCGCTTACGAATTCGTCCGGGCAGCTGGATGTGCAAAAGTTGCGCGCTCTTGTGACTGCAATAAGTCACGCGCAAATGCAAGGTGCTCGCATTGTGCTTGTGTCTTCTGGTGCAATTGCAGCTGGATTTGGTTTGCTCGGCTTCGGCGAACGTCCTAAAGATGTGCCAACTCAGCAGGCAACGGCTTCAGTTGGTCAAGGATTGCTTATGGCTCAATACGAGGCAGCTTTTGCACAATTTGGCTTCCGCGTAGGGCAAATGCTTCTTACGGCAGACGTTACTATTTCGCCGTCACGCTACCGAAACGCGCAACGCACGATGCTGCGATTGCTGGAACTTGGCGTAATACCAATCGTAAACGAAAATGACGCGCTTTCTAGCAACGAAATTCGATTTGGTGACAACGACCGTCTTGCAGCTCTTGTGGCGAATATTGTGCGCGCGGAAGCGCTTGTGCTGCTTACGGATGTGGATTCCCTTTATACTGCGCCGCCGAGCGAACCGGGTGCTAAGCGCGTGAGTTTTGTGCCTGATGTGACGCGTGCGATTGAAGAAGTGAAAGTTGGTGCAAGTGTTTCGGGCGTAGGTACCGGCGGTATGGTGACGAAGATGGAAGCTGCGCATGTTGCTGCAGTTTCAGGAATTCCGACAGTGCTAACTTGCGCTGGAAATGCTGGTCCAGCACTGGCTGGAGATGCTGTTGGAACTGCGTTTGCACCGGTGCATACGCGTGATTCTTCAAGGCGACTGTGGATTGGTTTTGCTTCGCATCCGCACGGAGTTTTGGTGGTCGACGATGGTGCTGCAAAGGCGGTTCGCGGAGGTCGCGCGAGTTTGCTTGCGGCCGGTATTGTGCGTGTTAGCGGCGAGTTTTCGGCGACGGATCCTGTGTGGATTGACGATGAGCAAGGTAACCACTTGGCCAAGGGGCTTGTGGCTTTCGACGCGGAGGAGATTCCGGAGATTATGGGGCGTACAAGCGATGAGCTTGAAGAATCGCTCGGTCGTCAGTATGCGCATCCGGTGGTGCATCGCGACAATCTTGTGCTTGTGTAGTTAGCTGCAGCTCCAAACGTGCGCAACTTTTCTCGTGTTTGGAGGGTTGTGTCGTGATTTTCGCTCCAAACGTGGGGAACTTTTCTCGTGTTTGGAGGGTTTGGTCTGGTTTAGCGCTCCAAACGTGGGGAATTTTCCGGCAGATTTGTCGTTTCGCGGCTTAAGGTTACACTAGAAATCATGGCAGAGAATATGGTAGATACTTCCGCACAAGAAAATTGGCGCGTATTAAGCGAGCGTATTAACCGAGTCGCTCCGAGCGCAACTTTGGCAGTAGATGGCAAGGCAAAAGCTATGAAAGCTGCCGGCATTGACGTAGTAAGTTTCGGCGCAGGAGAGCCAGATTTTCCTACTCCTTCTTATATTGTCGAAGCTGCAGCTGCCGCTTGCAAAGACCCACGCAACTACCGCTATACCGCAACTGCCGGTCTTCCGGAACTTAGAGAAGCTATTGCGCGCAAGGTAAAGCGCGATTCCGGTTACGAAGTTTCCCCAAATCAAGTCGTAGTAACAAACGGCGGAAAGCAAGCTGTGTACGAAGCTTGCCAAATTCTTTTACATGATGGCGATGAAGTTATTATTCCAGCGCCTTATTGGACAAGCTATCCGGAGGCTGTAAAGCTTGCAGGCGGCGTGCCTGTGCCGGTCTTGGCAGGTGCAGACTGCGGTTTTGAGCCAGATATTGAGGCGATTGAGGCCGCTCGCACTCCACGCACGCGCGCAATCATTGTAACTTCGCCGTCGAATCCTACCGGAGCTATTTGGAGCGCACAAACTATTCGCGCAATCGGCGAGTGGGCTGTAAAACACCATATTTGGGTGCTTTCTGACGAAATTTACGAGCATTTGCATTACGACGGTATTTCGACTTCGTATATTGGCGTCGAAGTTCCGGAGGTGCGCAATCAGCTATTGATTTTGAACGGCGTTGCCAAGACTTACGCTATGCCTGGCTGGCGCGTTGGCTGGATGGTGGCGCCTGCTGACGTTGCTAAGGCTGCTGTAAAGCTGCAGAGTCACATGACTTCTAACGTTTCTAATATTTCGCAACGTGCTGCGATTGCTGCAGTTGGCGGATCTCTGGACGTGGTTGCCACTATGCGTGAGGCGTTTGACGCTCGACGCAAAGCCATTGTGGCGGCGTTGAACAATATTGACGGCGTTACCTGCCCGCTTCCTCACGGCGCTTTTTATGCGTTTGCTCACGTTGAAGCGTTGCTTGAGCGTCCGCTTGGCGAGCATCGCGAGGTGCCGCATACTTCTGCACGATTTGCTGAAATGCTGCTCGATGAAGCGCATGTTGCTGCGGTTCCTGGTGAGGCTTTTGGCGCTCCTGGATATTTGCGTTTCTCTTGCGCGTTAGGTGACGACCAGCTTGCTGAGGGCATGCGTCGCATGAAGCAGTGGGTTGAAGCGTAACTGCGCGACACTCGCTAATGCGTGGAGATGTAGCGAAATCATGCCCATGAGATAACATATCTATCTGGCGGTTTTGCTATGTCGCCCCATCTGGGGTATGATAGGCAAGTTCCCCTTAGGGATGTGGCGCAATTGGTAGCGCAACGGTCTCCAAAACCGTAGGTTGTGGGTTCGAGTCCCGCCGTCCCTGCCAGTTTTTTTAGTTCATATTTTTTACACGAAGGATTAGGCATGGCACAGGCACACAGCAGTAAGAAAGCAGTAACGCCGAATTTGTTCATGCGTATTGGCATGTTCATCAACCAAACTATTGATGAGACGCGTAAGGTTATTGCACCTCACGGTAAAGAGTTGTTTGCCTGGTCATTTGCAGTGTTCGTATTTGTTGTATTTTTAATGGCTTTCGTTACCTGCATGGACTTTGGTTTAGGCAAGTTCGTTATGTGGTTGTTCGGCTGAGTTGAAATTTTGAAGGTGTTTACAGTATGACTGATGAGTTCAATCTCGAAGAAGCAGATGAAGCGTCTGTAAATCAAGCCGCTGCTGTGGCTGCAGACGTTGATGCTGACGCTAGTGATGCTGCTGCTTACGCTGCCATCGATGCGCTTGATGCCACCACGGTGGATGCTGAAGCTGTTGCAACTCCTGCAGCTGAAGATGATTCAGATGCTGATGCAGCGGTCGCTGGTGTTGCTGATGCTGCAACTGGTGTGACAACTGCCGATGCTGTAGCCGACGAAGCCTGTGCTCAAGATGCCGGTGCTCAAGATGCTGATGATGCAACATCTCAAGAGGCTGATCCAACTGATGCTGGTGCGATTGCTGTAGCTGAATTTTCTAAGAAGCTGCGCACGTTGGAAGGCAAGTGGTATGTGCTTCACACATATTCCGGCTACGAAAAGCGCGTAAAAACTAACGTTGAATCTCGTGTGCAGAGCTTTGGATTGGAAGATAAAATTTTCCAGATTGAAGTTCCTATGGAAGAAGTCGAAAAGCATACGGAGAAGGGTAAGAAGATTATTACCCGCGTTCGTGTGCCTGGCTATGTGCTGATTCGCATGTGGCCTGACGAGAATGCTCGCCGCATTGTTCGCGAAACTGAGGGCGTGACTGGTTTTGTTGGTCCTTCTAGGGAACCAGCACCATTGACTCGCAAAGAAGTTGTGGCAATGATGGCTCCTATGATTGCTTCTGAAGCTTTGAGGAATGCTGGTGATAAGCCTGCTGCTGCACGTAAGCGCACTGTTGAAGTTGCTTACAAGGTTGGCGATCAGGTAACAGTTACCGATGGACCATTCTCTACGATGGCTGCTGTGGTTTCCGATGTGGAGCCTACAACTCAAAAGCTTACTGTGTTGGTTTCCATCTTTGGTCGTGAAACTCCTGTGGAGCTTGGATTCAACCAAGTGGAGCCGATTGTTTGAGCTGAAAGCCTAAGCTTTGTAGCTTTTATAATTTTATAACTTTTATAAACCGGGGTGCGTGATTCGCACTCCGGTTTTTGTTTATTTGATTGAAATTGCTGTGTTTGTAATCTGCGTTATTCGTACTTCAGTTTTGGCAGTTTTGTTGAGGGTTATTTACCACGACACGCCGTAAAATGATAGATTTTCTTGCAATCTTACGGCTTTTATCAATATGCATAATAAATATTTTCAAAATAATTACTTTGACTTGAATTGAGCCATGGGGGGGGGTATACTCTCAGCTGTACATTACGAAAGGGGTCAGATTCCGCCTGGTTGTTAATTGGAGCCGTTGGGTTTCGTTAATTCTGAGGCCTTGAAATATTAAGATTGATTATGACGATATGAGGGGAGTATGTTATGACTGCTCCGGAATCTAATATATTTTTAAAGCGTGTGCGCGCGATTTTCGATTTCGCTGCTCACCGCCGTGACTCTAGCGTTGCAAGAGAGTTTAAAAAGGCTTCTTGCGCCACTTTGCGCTCAAACGCGTCCAAAAATGCGTCTAAAAATGTATCCAAAAGCTCGTTCGTAAAATCATCTAAAAACGCGTCTCGAAAAGCGTGCGGTTCGTGCACGAGTCGAGCGTTACTTTCGTTATTTGTAGCATCTGCAACGTTGCTTGCTACTTTTGCGATTGCTCCAACTTCTGCGTTGAGTGCTGGTGAGAATACTACTGTTACTGAGAATACTGGTGGTGCTAAGTCTGACTCTGCTAAAAATGATGATGAGAAGAAGCAGCAGACTAATCAGAGTGAACCTAATAATACTGAGCCTGATAAGAAAAATACTGGCTCTTCTGATACTTTAAAGAATGATAATAAGGAATCGAATCCTGTTGAAAAGCAGAACCCTGCTAGTAACAATGGTGTCGATAAGGCTAAGTTAGCTGAGACTGCTGTAAAGAAAAACGCAAAAGACTCTAAAAAGAAAGACGCCTTTGCGGATGCTGTTAACGGCACTGACAGAGGCGCGAATGAAGAGCCTCAGCTTCCGGAAGAGTGCAAGGGTAATAAAAAGTATAATACTCCTGAAAAATGCTACAGTATTACGTATGGTAATAAAAACATAGTAGACATTAAAGGCGATAATGACAGGCCTTATACTAAGGTTCCTCAGATTTTTAACCCAACAATAGAAGTTGCTGGTAATAATCAGACGACATTACCTAAGGACGTGTGGCTTGAGTTGAAGGCGTACGGTAGTACTGATTATGTAAAGTATGCTTTTTTCAAGGGCGAGAATGATAAGAATGATAACTACACTGCTAAATCTACGAAAAATGTATCTAAAAGCGATGGTTCTATACGCTTTTTCCCAAGCAAATGGCTGAAAGCTGCATACTATAAGTTTAAAGTTGTAATACATTATAAAGGTGTTTCTAAAACACAATTTAAGATAATTAAAGTAAAACTTGCTACAAAGGATTTGCCTAATCCTCAATCTGGTGATTTATTGCTGAGCTTATACGATTTTGTGAATAAGCAGGATGATGTTGCGGTAAGTGGTAATAAAATTACTATAAAACCAAAGTCTGATAGTCAAGGTGCTGGCGGAAGTACTACTGACAGTAATGATAAAAAAGACGTTTACGATTCTATTAATAAGCTTTTTATTGATTCGCAATCGATATATAAGCGAGGCGAGCTGTACCATCACATGATTTGCAAGGATGATGCCAATAATTACACGGTAGATGGTTTTAATGGTTTGAGTCTTAAAGATAAAAAAGATAATCCTTCTGTAGATAATCAGACTCAGTTCAAGCATATGGAAAATCAGAATAATCCAAAGGATAGCACTGCAGATAAGTATGCTTTGTATGAGAATGATGATTATACTGAGCGCTCTCAAAGCTGGATTAGTGGCATGCCTAAGAAGGCTGGGACTTTTGAGTGCAAAGTGTTTGCTTTTAAGAATGCTAATTTAGAACGTAAAGGTGGAGGTAAATATTCTATCGGTTCTACAGTATTAGACGAGTTTAATGCAAGGGTCAAAGATAATGCAGGTAAGGACTCTCTGTTTCAAGGAAACATAGTTGAAGATAAGTGGACTAATAAAGCATCTATTACGAAAGGCGTTGACTGGGATTATAAGTCAGTTACGATTGAAGTGAAGTCGAATAAGCCTCCAGAGCCGGAGCCGCCAAAATTGGTGATAATGATCTTACGCTGAAAGTGTATCCGTTTAAAAACGGCGATGGTTCGTTGCCGACTGCGTTGTCTGACAAGAATAACGATATTTCTGCGATGCTCGGTATGGAGCTTAAGCCGTTTATTGATGCTACTTCTGCGGCGGATAGCACGAAGAAGATTACGTTGCGCGTGCTGTGCTCGAAGGGCGAGAAGAAGGCTGCTGCTGATGCCGGAGGTGGCGGCTCTGCTGTCGGTGACTCAAATGGCGCTACTGCTGTCGATGGTTCGTCTAGCAGTGCGCAATCTGGCTCGCAAAGTGAGCAGCCTTCTGGTTCGTCGCAAGCTGCGGAGAATCTTGAATACAAGACTTGGAGTAGTAATCTTGCCGAACTTGGGCTGAGTGTGCCTGCGGATAATAATCAAAATACGTGCCACTCTAATAAAGAAGGCGAGACGATTTGCGAGTCGTCGGATCCAAGTAAAAAAGTGGCTGCGCGAACTGATAAGGAAGTGAGCATAAAGCCGAGCATAAAGCCGAGCATAAAGCCGACTGAGGTTGGCGATTATCAGTGCGTTGTGTTTGCGTTGAAGCCTGAAGCGCTTACTAAGTTTGATGATGCAATAAGCAAAGCCGCTCAATCTGGCAGCTTAACGCCTACGTTGATAAGCTCTGCGCTAACTTCTGCTACTCCTACGGCTTTTAAGGAACATAAGGATTTTGCTGCTTTTACGCTCAATATTCAATTGGCGAGTAATTTCACTTTGCCGAACACGGGCGGGCAGAGTTGGAATTTGCAGCTGGGTATTCTTGCAGCATTATTGGTGAATCTGCTGGCTGCTGGCTTTGTGGTAAGTCAAAGTGAGTGCGGCCGCAAATTAATTTTGGGAAGGTGGCGAGGCTTATGCAATCACGTATAAAGCAGTTGTATATGCATTTACTCGCGGTGCTGCGCATAAGGCGACTACGTACGCATTTGCGCATAAAGCCTTCCTGTTTCGCGCATTGTTGTATTGCGCATTGTTGTATTGCGCATTGTTTTATTGCGCAGTCTTTCGGGATTCGGGAGCGTGATAACACAAGGTAAATGTCAAAAATTTTAACACTTTACTCGTATGAGCATGATACATGCAAATTAATTTTCTACTTGCTGTAAAAAGCAATGAAAGGAGTGAACATGAAAAAGTTCACTAATAAATTCGTGGCGGCGGTGGCGTCGCTTGCGATGGCTGGCACGCTGTGCGTCGCCGGCGCTGTAACAATGGCTGGCGTTGCATGGGGTAGTCCTAATCAGTTACAGGGACCACCGGATAGACCTGCTCCGGCTCCGTGGGTGACTGGTGCTCCACAGAAGGGCACCCTCACCATTCTTAAGTGCGATGCGGCGGCGGCTACTACTACTGTTACAGTCGGCTCTCAGCCTGCTGCAGCCGGCACCGGCGATAAAACCCCTTCGTGCCCTACTAATCACAAGGCGCTTGCAGGCGCCAAGTTTAGCTTAAAAAAGGTTGCTTCCATTACAGTTGGCACAAGCACGGATGCTAAGACAACAACTCTAGATCTTAAGTCTCCTGAGTCTTGGCAAGAGATTGCGAAACTTGCTACCAAGCTTAACAATCACACTGCTAAGGAAGATGGCACTGATGCGGAAGTAAAGTTTGACGCTACTTCCATTCCGGATCAAACGACTGGTAAAGACGGTAAGGCAACTTTCAACAACCTTGGACTTGGTCTTTACAAGGTAATCGAGACGGAGCCACCTACCGGTTATGGTATTTCTGACTTGCAATCCTTCTATATGACGCTTCCTTTGCCGGAGTACACTACTACGGGTCAGGAACCAAACAAAACAACCAAAGTTACTTACAACTACAATCCTGTTGTGAAACCGAAGAACAAGGATCTCTCGGCTACTATTCAGAAGGTTTACGATAAGAAGAGTTTTGCGGGCGTCAATGATACATTGCATTACACTATTACTGCCGGAGTTAATAAGGCAAAAGTTGGCACTAAGGATTTGACGGCTGATGATCTTCAGGGTTATATGGTCTTCGATGATGCTCCAACTGATGCTTTGGAAGCATTCAAAGCTAAGGGGGAGTCAGGTGATCCAACCTTTGCTGATGCTGTGAAGAGTGTGAAGATTGGTGAAACGCCTCTTGTAAAAGGTACTGCTACTAATGAGGAAGATTACACTGTTAGTGTTATTGAATCTGCTAGTGAGGCGGATCCAAATTCCAAGAATCTTACAGCTGGTCATAAGCGTATTCTTGTAAAGTTTACTGATGCTGGCTTAGGTAAGATTGCCACTGCATTGAATGGTGTTACTGAAGGTCAAGAAGCTCCTCAGGTTACTGTAAATCTAGAGTTTAAGGTCAGTACCACATACAAGGCTGGCAAGGCTCCAACCGGCGATGCGTCTGAACAAAACGGCAAGAATGAGATTGTTAACGCATCTGGCTTCTTCCCGGCTCATGAGAAGGCTGATGCGGCATTGCCTCCAATCATTCCTAACACTGATAAGAGCAAGTCTACTCTTGACTTCGGCTACCTTCAGGTGCATAAGTACTACATGAAGGACGATGCGAAGACTGATCTTTCTGGCGCTGAATTCAAGATTTTCGCTGATAAAGATAAGGCTGAAGGCTGCTACAAGGCTTTGAATGAGAACAAAGATATTGCTAAGGATAAGAACTGCAAAGCTGCATCAACATTTGAGAATGCTACTACCAATGATAACGGTAACTTCACAAATGCGTATAAGACTCGTGCAGGCGATCCTGTGTATCTTCTCGAGGTAAAAGCTCCTGAGGGTTATGCTAGGTCTACGGCTGTTTATGAGGCAAAGATTACAAAAGATAAGACCAGCACTATTGAGATTGAAGACCTCCCACTTAAGGGTGGCGAAGACGGCAAGAGCTTCTGGTTCAATCTTCCTGCAACCGGTGCTTACGGCGTGCTGATTTTCGCTGTTGTGGGCATGGTCCTTATTGTTGCGAGCGTGATTCTGTACGTGCGCAATCGCAAGGAAGAAGAACAGCAGCAGAACGCTTGATCCGCTTTCTAAAGCTGATCTTGTAGTCTAATAGCAAAGTGTGAGTCTAGGGTTTACTGAACTAAATCCTAGACTCACTTGCTTTTATAATCGTAATCTCCCAAAACATTCGGAAGCTTTGTACCAGTGCTTTGCTAACGCTGGTTTTGTAGCTTTGCAGTCGTGCTTTGCTAACGTTGAGTACTTGTTGATGAGTGAGCTTTAACAGTATTGCTCTGCAGGCGTTGAGTATTTATTGCTTACAGAACACTAGCATTCATGCTGCCGCACACACCACACCAAACCTACTCTCAACCACTAACTCACCCGAAGCTTAGTTGCGCGACTTTAGTTGCACTGAGTAAACCACGCACTTTCGTAACTTTCTGCACGAGTCTATGAGTTTTGTGTTGTGTTTAGTGTGTTGAGAGGCTGGAAAAATTGTGTTCAGCACTAAAAGAGGACTGAGCGAACGCAACACAACATAAACAAGGTTTTACTACAGTAAAAATGTTTCATATGAGTGCGGAGTGAAGGACGGGACGTGCGCAAACACAAATTTTCCAGCCTCGTAAAAACCAAAAACTAAATCAGTTGCAAAACTCATAGACGATACGCAAGAATCTCGCAAAACAAAATCGCGAATAAACTAAAACAAAAAAGTAAAAGCAATCTAAGCCTAATTATCCCACAAGGAGGAAGCATGAAATTAAACGAAGCTGTTACAAAAGTATATGCTTTCTTCAAGCAATCAAAACCCAAACCTGCAACCGAATCAACCGAATCAACCCAAGACTCAGCAACCGCATCAAAGCCCACCGCAAAGCCCACCGCAAAGTCCACCGCAAAGTCCACCGCAAAGCCCACCAAAAAGCCAAAATCCAAACTCCGCCGCACCCTTGAGCCAATTGCCCTCGCGCTTGCAGCAATATTGTGCTTCACGTACCCGGTTGCATCAACGCTGTGGAACAACAAGGTATCGAAGGAAGTTTCTGTAGCCTACGATCGCCTGAGTCGTAAGCAGACTGCGAGCGCTCGCGAGAAGATTTTGCGTGCGGCTCGTCGTTATAATGCGCGCCACAAGTCGATTATTACGTCTGATCCTTATGATGGCACAACGGATTATATGAAAACGCCGGAGTATAAGGAGTATGCGAAGCAGCTGGCTGAGCCGATGGGCATTATGGGCATTGTAAAGATCCCGAAGATTGGCGTGAAGTTGCCGATTTATCACGGTAGTTCGCAGGAGGTTTTGGCGTATGGAGCTGGTCACTTGTATGGCACGGATTTGCCGGTGGGTGGCAAAACTCGTCACGCTGTTGTGACAGCGCATACGGGTTTGCCAAATGCGACTATGTTTGATGATTTAGTGGAACTGAAGAAAGGCGATTACTTCTACTTTGACGTGCAAGGCGAAACGCTGCGGTACAAGGTGTTCCGCATTAGCATTGTCGATCCGCATGATATTAGGTTGCTTCAGCGTGAGAAGGGGCGCGATTTGGCGACGCTGCTCACGTGCACGCCGTATGGTGTGAATACGCAGAGGCTGCTGGTGACAGGCTATCGCGCGCTACCGGATCCGGTTTCGTCGCCAGGAGACAAGTTGCAGTGGTCGCTTTGGATGACGATGTTCATGCTCGCGCTTATTGGCTGTGCGATGATTCTTGCCACCATGATTTTGGCTGCAGTTCGCAAGCGTCGTCGTCGTGCTGCAAACCTTGCCAGCGCTAAGCATGTGGGTAAAAAATATGTTGTTAGTAAATAGTTGATAAGTCTAAATAATATGTGACAGCATTTCGTATACGAAAGTATTGAGAGTAAGAGTGATTATGGCTAATTTTCGTGGTGAAGGTGGCGTTGATGTCACTGATGAAATGCTTGATAAATGGGAAAGTGATGCTGAAAAAGGTATCTATCATGGCAAAGCTGGTAATTTGCGTATTAAAAAGCCGCTTGGTAGACCGCCTCTTTACAAAGAAGCTATGTTGCCTATAACTTTTCGTATATCTGCTGAAGATGCTGATGCTCTAAAAGCTTCTGCTGATAAGCAGGGTGTGAAGATCGGGGATGTTGCGCGCGAAGCTTGCAAACTGCTTCTTTCGCAGCAAGCAAGTTGATTGTTAAGCGTTTTTGTATACTTCCGCTGTCTGTCTTCCAAGTTTCTTAAGTTTGTGTCCAGCCTGGAAGTAGACTTCCAAGTTGCATAGTTTTATTGAGAGCTTGTTTTAGAAATTAACTCTTTACTTTGCTTGAGTTTTGGAGAATAATCCGAGTTCGTTGCTTCTTATCTGTGAAATCTTATAGAATTGTATTTATGCGCTGATGCATGCTAGTTTTCTGCTAGTTTTGAGAAGTTTTATGGCTTGTGCTTGATTTTGTAGTGTTGCTTGTAATTTATGGATTTTGTGTTGAGCGCATAAAAATAAAGCAAACTAAGCAAGTAAATAAAATAATTACGTAAAAAACTTGCGCAAAAATTAGGGGAATATTATGTCTAATATGTCGAAAATTAAAAAAGAAACTATTGAAGCAAAAGGCCTTACAATTCAGGTTTATACGGAAGATTTTAAGAATGATTACGTTAGTTTAACCGATATTGCGAGATATAAAAATAAAGAAGAGCCTAATGTGGTTGTTGCAAACTGGATGAGAAATTACAGTACAATAGAGTATTTAGGCATATGGGAGAGGCTAAACAATCCGAATTTTAAACCCGTCGAATTCGAGGGGTTTTTGAAAGAAGCTGGCAGCAATGCTTTTACGCTATCTCCTAAAAAATGGTCAGAAATCACGAATGCAATAGGTTTACTTGTAAAATCCGGTAGAGGTGGCGGAACTTACGCTCATAAAGATATAGCGTTTAAGTTTGCAGCTTGGATTTCAGCAGAATTTGAATTATATATTATCAAAGATTATCAAAGGCTTAAATCTGATGAGAACTCAAGGCTTTCGCTGAACTGGAATTTAAACCGTGAGATTTCAAAGATTAATTACAAGATTCATACGGATGCCATTAAAGAGTATTTGTTGAAGGATTTGACTCCTGAGCAGTTGATGTATAAGTATGCAAATGAAGCAGATTTGTTAAATGTTGCACTGTTTAATAAGACAGCTAAGCAGTGGAGGGATGCAAATCCTAAGTCAAAAGGCAATATTCGAGACGAGGCGAGTATTAATGAGCTCTTGGTATTGGCGAATATGGAAAGCTATAACGCTGTTTTGATTTCTAAGGGTTTGCCACAGGCTGATCGAATGGTTGAACTTAGAAATTTGGCGCGAACGCAGATTTTATCTCTTGAGAATTTGAATAATCCTGGATTAAAGAGTTTGGATGCCGTGCTAAAAAATTGAGTTTGATCCTTTTCAATTCTGTGCTTAGTGCTGGTACCTACCTCGTTTTCAGACGCTCGCAGTACGTAATCTGCGTTAATAACGAATAATTGCGATTTATTGTTACTCGCGCAGTACGTAATCTGCGTTAATAACGAATAATTGCGATTTATTGTT